>Ga0114975_10000419_pt1 | contig 31940 bp, 33 predicted proteins | sample S_130626_EF_Meta_FD_87031 | JGI IMG/M metagenome (GOLD analysis project Ga0114975, IMG submission 87031) | Freshwater microbial communities from Lake Simoncouche, Canada to study carbon cycling - S_130626_EF_MetaG | ecosystem: Environmental > Aquatic > Freshwater > Lake | place: Lake...
ATAATTTTATCCATATAGTCTTGTTCGGCATTACTAAAATCAAACGACTCTGTGATGATTTCTGCCGCATCTCGCCATTGTTCCAGTTGTACTTCGTCTTGAGGATCAGATAGCCAATTTTCAAATAAACCTATCAAATCCTTTACCTTTTCCTGGAATTGCATTGATGATGCTCTATTCATACAGAAGATGTTTCCTCAATTTTTGTCGCCGACGGAGTCGACACGGATGGAGAATCGTCTTTGCTCTTCTTCTTTCTTGTTCCTTCCGTCTTTTGCCTCAATATCCACTTGAGCACCCCTTCCTGATTTCGCTTGATTTCTAGACCTTTAATTGTTGTGACGCGCTGGGTATCCTGACTATAATTAACGACTTTAATTGTATTTAATAGGCGATTATCAAGCGCCTTCTGGAGATAAATAAATAGCGATTTCTTCTCTTCGTCGGTAATACTAAACTCTGGAGCAATCTCTTCAATAAAGATCCGAAGACGATTCAAACGCAGTCCACGCTCAATTCGATGCCATGGGCGTTTATACGCCTCTTCTACTCCATTGTCGAGTAAGTTTTTAAAACGGTCGCCACCCTGTGGAATGTCCTCTGCCACAATATGCTTATGGGTTTTATGACGATCCATCATCTACTCTATTAGACGCGTGCCGCGTTTAGATGACCTCTGCGTGTATCATATCCAGAACTTCTTGAATTGTATGCTGTCCCAACGTTTCTTTTGATGGAATCGGTAGCCATCCACGATATGATTTTGGTTCTCCTGTTAGGTAAATTGTCCTCCAGCAAAAAGACTCCGTGTCGCTTTTTTCCAACTCTTTCCATTGATAGAAATCATTCAGATTCGTTTTTTCGGGATCGACGGGGCACAAGTATATATTATTTTTCTTGATCGGCGGACCCTGTAAATAAATACCATTAGGATGAAGGATGTCCTCTTCTAGATCTAACGAATCGTCCTCTCTCCATGCTAGCGTCCCCCCGATCGTAAGAAGTTGAAATATAGTAATCTGCATGGTTGCGATTTGTTTTACCTTGTGAATAAATGGGACAATAATCATCTTTATGATAGGTAGTATATCAGTACTTTAAATGGCACAACCTGTTTATCCTGATTCACGTACTCAGTCGGCCGTTCAGGCGTTTCCTCTTCCTCAATTCATCGGGCGAACACGCCGAGAATATGATACGAAGGATAGCATCAATGCGCGACAGTTTGAACATTGGCAAACTGATGGAAAATTCATGGACAATGGTCGTCCGGACATGAATCGTCAAGCGCCCTTCTATGATATGATGCCGAATGTCAGTCGTGCTAGTGATCGAAGTTTTCGTTCCCAACCTCGTTATGATGTCGAAGGAGAGCGTGGAGGCCAGAATTCATTTTTTGATAAATACGATACATCATCTGATTCTCGTAATATGACTCGTGAGTTGAGAGCCAGTGTGTATGAAGACAAAAACACGGGCTATACCAAAGAGTCCAATAAACTGTTAGAACGTAATTTTGATAGTCGTTGGCTGGATACAACCGTTATGAAACAACAGGCTGCCGCTGCAGAAGAGTTGCGACCGAAGATGGATGATATTCGGTTGTTTTATTTGAATAAACCTCGTGATACATAATTTTTAAAAAGTCCACGTGTATTTTGCCCCTGTAAATGTCATCCACGCATTTATATCATTTATTTTGAATTGACCTTCATGAATCTCACGATCGCCTCTTATACGCCAGTATCTTCGTTCTGGATACTGTTGCCTTGCCGCAACTAAGAATTCTGCTTTGGTATACAGTCCAGAAGCTCTCAAACCATCCATCCATTGGATTTTTGGCCATCTGCCCCGACGTTCTGCCATTGTTTTATATCATGTTTTACACTTTATATTCTTATACATTTCTGTGAACTTTTTCCTAAAAAGCTCTTATTGATTTTTGTGAGCTTTTTTCTAAAAATCTCTTATTGATTTCTGTGAACTTTTTCCTAAAAAGCTCTTATGAGAAATCCAGCTCAATCGGTGTAGTGTAGACCTGTAATTTATTTAACGAAGATGGGGATTGCTTCGTACGACGACGTGTTGTTCTCGCACCGGCCGACTTCATAGGAATTGCGTCCGTCAACGAGTCCGTTGATAATTCAGATGATGTTGAAGATGCGGTAGAAGCCAGGGTCTTATTTCTCTTTTGGATTTGAATGGTTTCCTTCAAATACGCATTGTAGCCCGTTCGGATATCTTCCTCATGTGCTTCCATGTATTCTAGAATGTTAGACTCCAATGCCCATCGAAAAAAGTTCAGTTTTCCAATCGTCGTCATAAACGGCTCATGATTAGGAATGGTGAACATAATGCGTTCCCTGCGACAATTTGGGTCAAAGTATTGCTTAGAATACGCTTTTAGTTGACCCTTGTAGCTGAGATAGACAAGGAACTCTTGACCATTGAGTGGATAGCGAACAAAGCTCTTTCGGCTGTATTTTGTGACAAACCAATCAATAATACGAAGACTCAGGGGCGCTTCGCCATTGAGATACGTCAGAACTTTATCGATTTCCGGTTGGCTGGCATAGAAACGCTGAAGACTCGCAATGACCAATTCGGGTTTACATTCGATTTTACGCTTTCTGGTTTGAGGATCGGCAGTATAGCTGTCCATGTCTGTTTCGTACATCGTTTACGATTCTTAGGCCCCTATTGTGTGTGGAATCCTATTTTAAAACCCCATTCAGAATAGAATGGCTGATCAACCACCGACTGGATATAACCCCAGTTCGATGCTTCCCTCTGCGGGAGGCACGATTCATGCCATGCGTGGAGGCGGAGATGGGGGAGCTCCTAACGGATATAACCCTACTCCTCTTACTCCTTCTACCGCTCAGAGTCAGCATGTGCCGATTACGCCCTATACAGGTGGAGGTCCGAACGAAGGTCTGGCCAAACAAATTGCGGTAGGCGCCGTTTCCATAAAAGAAACCGAAAATGCTTCACATACTGCTACGCCAACTAAAGATGCTACGCCAACTAAAGATGATACGCAAACGCAAGATGTTGCTCCGTCTCAAGTGGTAGAAAGCTCATTGAGTACCGCAACCAATACTAACGTATCTGCGAACGTAGTTGAAGCACCTATAACGCCAACTGTAGTATCTGCGCCTATTGTAACGGTAACTCCTGTTAATGCTACCATTGTTACCGCATCTCCCGTCGTAACAGAAGTCGATAAGGTAGCGCCCATAAATGAGGCACCACTTCGCAATGCGCCCTCCGAAAGTGCTCCTAAAAAGCAAATCTCCCTGAACGGTCACAAATTAACGATTGGCCCTCCTTGGGATTTGAGCAAAGGCTCTAAAGAAACCGAAGCTCTTGCCTGGTTTGGCGTAGATAAGACAACCGATACTAAATTAAAAGAGGAAGTTCTTCAAGCGCTCTATGATGGTGTATGTGATACAGATAAACCACTGATTATGGTACTAGAATGCGAACCACTTAGACGTCTTGTACAAAGTCTCGCAGAAAAACTATTAGGACAACTTACTAAGCCCGTTGTGAAGAAGCCGGCGAATGCGATAAAGAATGCGGTTCGTACTGAAAAGAAGTCAATCACTCTCATGACATTTAATATCTTTCAGAATTTGTGTCAAGCAAAGAAAGCAAAAGAGTACATTGAAGCCAGTAATGTGGACATCGTATGTACACAGGAAGATACTAAAACAGAACTGGCCAATTACAAAGAGATCAAGGCATGTGGAAGCGGAACGGAAACCGAACGCGTCTATCTTGCCAATGGACTCTCTGAATCCAAGGTGGATTGTGTCAATGTACCAGGCATCAATGGTAGCCCCGAACGAAGCGCAGTACTCTTTACATTTCAGGGCGTTACTTTTGCTAATCTCCATATGGAGGGTGGTCGATTCAGTGACGAGCGATTGTTTCAGGACACGGATGCCTTACAGAAGAAAAAGATGGAACTATTGGAAAAAGTTCTCGAAAAAAATCCAGATATCATTCTTGGAGATTTTAATAGTATCTATCATTCTGATCCTGCCAAACGACTTACATTTCTACAGTCACAATACGATTACTTTTCCAAGAAGGGTCATACCAGTGATGCGGATAAGGCGATTATTGCTACATGGAACAATGCTCCATACGAACTATTAGAAAGTAAAGGGTATGTATATGCGACCCCATCCAATGAGAATGCGATCACCAACGGACGTGGGCAAACGATCATCGATTCGATCTGGTATAAAAACGATCCTGAACGATTTGAAGTGAAAGATACTGCTATTCTGGAAATCATGGATCCAAAAGACGATTATAATGATCCATCCAAGTGTGCCTATTCCGATCACAATCCGATCAAAACAACGATCGGATTTAAGAAAACTGCTGCGCAATTGACCTCCAATGCGGATGAGGCTGCGCGCCAAGCATCGATTGCCGCAGAGCAAGCAGCCGCACAGGGTTCGCGCGCTTTAGAAGCCCTAACAGATTCACCTGTAACCACCGCTACAACGGAAGAGGAGATCTCGCGCAAATCATTGATTACCGCAGAGCAGGCATCCGCACAGGGTCCACGCGCAGAGACATTGATGGATTCGTCTACAACCAATGAGGTTACAGGTCAGGCATCAATTACCACAGAGCAAGCTACTACCGCTATACAAGAATCTACAACAGAAAAGAATTGGGCTCAATTCCCAAATGCTCCTAAAGGTGAAGATTCAACTACACCATCTGATAAACGCCCCAGTGTAGAAGGAAGTTGGAATTTTAATACAACTCTTGATAGCGACCATCCTATAGAATCTTCTGAAACACCATCTACGAATGATCTTGGACCAATTGGGACTGTTGTAGCTACCAGTGAAATAGAAGATAATCAATCCAAAGATTCACTAGTCGATTCTGAACGATCCAATACATATGATAATGGAAAAGTAGCAGAGAGCGAACCAAAAGATCTTCTTGAAATTGGCGCAGCGTATTTATCCTATCTTGATGCGAAACAAGCAGATGAGCTCGCAGAAGTTAAGGATGTAGTTCCACCAGCATCGTTTGAATCAATTGAATTACCCGAGTCACCAAAAGATATGTTAGAACAACGACGCTCGTTTTGGGAGCGCCCTCTAACAAATGAAGAGTTCAAACAATTTAATGTTTTACTTGATGATAAGAGTGACACATCATTATTTACCCAAACGTCATTAACACCTTATCATACGCAACTTGAAGCTAAGAATGAAAATATGCTAACATACTTAAAATCATATATGTATTCTAATAAGAATGGTTCACTTACACGATATAATACTCGCACAGATGATGGAAATATTATAGTAAATCAACAAATAAATAATCAATTACGTGATTTTGCAGTAGATCTTCCTCGTTTTAATCATTTTACATTTTTATCAAATACATATAATTATACATCCCATGAAAAAGAATCAAATGAAGAAAAGGAAGAACGAACATCTAAGATATTAGACATTATTGAAACCTTGCCACCTGTTTTATTTGAAATGGTATGTGGTTTACATCAAGGTTTGCTTGCTAGATTTGCGTTACCAACTGGCATAATAGCACGACAAAATGATAAGTTATTTAATATATTATTGATGATTCATCCTGATAAAATCGTTTTTCGACATGTTGGATTGTATCATTCATTTTCAACAGAAGGAAATGTAGAAAGTAATCCAAAATATCCATTTATTGGAATTGCTACCGTTGTAATTGATCCTGCTACACTGGGTGGCTCGGTTACATATGATACATATGACATCGCCGGCTATGTGAAAGACTTTGAACAAGCGCATTATTCTAATTTTGAGATTGCTACTACCCAAGAACAGGATCGAGTATTTATCACATTACTAACTCGAATTGCGAAACGCTTGAATTTTAGATTGAATCCAATTACAACTGCGAAAGATCCTGAAACGGGTAAACCCGTCAAAAATGCCTACTTCGAATCACTTTATCAAAATGCGCAAAGCGGTAAACAACATGACAAAGATGTGATACGCGATATGATTACTCGTTTTGAATCCAGTCCTAATCTCAAACAAACAACATTAAATACATTAGCTAACACGGCAGAGGATAAATTAGGTGACTTTTTATCGGATTATATTCGAAAAATACGTGCTCACAAAAAGAATCCTTATCATATTGATTCTGTCAATGAACGCTGGTTTTCTACATTAAAGATTGATACTCCTGATGTAATTCGCACAATTGATGCGAGTTCATATGAGAAATCGATTCAAGATGCGATTGCTGAACTGAAAGATCAGATTGTCCTACATAAAGACTTGTATGAAAAGTTTATTACTCAATTAATATTAAGAAAAGCGTATTATGAAAAGGAATGTGAAACAACCCATGATAATGAAGGTGTAGAAGAAAATAAATTAAAAGGTCTGCTTGGAGAGGACAAATTGAGTGAACTACTTGAGCGCATCGAAGGATTCCGTGGAAAAGATGCTGAATCACGTTTACCATCTATTACAGGCATCTTTCGACGACGCGAGATTAGCAGTGACATCGCAAAACGAATTGAGTTTCATAAACGTGTACAGCAACAAACAATACATGTGTTTAAGGTTGTAATGGAATATCGTATTGCGATAGCACGATATGTATTGTTTCAAAAACTTCTTAATTCGATAGGGCAATATCTGAATCGTACAACACAATTACCCTATGTAGAGGAAAATGTCGTTGAACCAGAATATGATGTCGCAGATCATGATTCTCTCCCTCGTGCGATTACACAGGCAGAACAATCCGTTGAGCAAGCAGAACATCAGCCTGTTATATCATCCTCTATGTTAGATAATGTTCAAGTTGCGATCGAAGCTGCAGTAGGGCCAATGTTTGATGATGAATTGGCAAAGAAGATTGCAATCGCTGCGGTTGCCGTTCTGATGAACGATTTTACAACGTATCAGCAAAATATTAATTCATTTGCAACAAATGGTTCTGATAAGATGACAATGCCAAATGGAACCACTGAACAAAACCCATTTATGGAACAACCGATCGCTCCAAGAGTATTGCCTCCTATCAAAACACGTGGAAATTCCATTCGAACATCTGGCCAAATAGGTTCACCCTCTAAGGCATTCAGTCCACTGACGGAACAAATACAATCAAAACAATATTTTAATAAATTGAAGGAAGTGGCAAAACAGGTTAAACCAACACAAAACAATATGTCGAATTCAAACAACGATGTTCCACCTCCTCCACCTCCTCCACCAAGTGTATCACCATCCGATCTTAATAATAATTCTAATGATATTCCACCGCCGCCGACTAACGCGCCTCCATCGATGCGACCGATTGGCACGCCTGTCGCTCCAATTCGAATGCCAAACAGAACATCTATACCTCACTACAAGGAAATTCTAGAAAGAACTCTGCCTGAACATAAACCATTTTTAGGAAGCGACGAGAGAATTCAGAACACACTTGTATTACTCGATAAAATAGACAAACTCATCGCAGACTCTTCCATAAAGAATAAATATAATCAACCTGAACGAGTCGCGGCGGTGCGAGATGAATTACAAGATCTCTCTAAATTATTACGAAGTACGCTACTCGCCTATGTTACAACTCCTTCAAATAAAATGGTTCAAAATAAATCAAAGACGGTGCGCAGTGGAATTACACACCAATTACGACAACACATCATGAAAATAGAACGAGAATTGCCTGACCTAGAAGACACAATAAAGGGATTCTTAAAGAAAGCACCTAAAAATGAGTTCCAGCAAGGGCTTGAAGAAATTGACAATATTGTTAATAAACTTCCCAATAAGAAAGACACGACTGATAAGACAATCGAAAAGAGCCTAGAACCAGCCGCTCCTGTTAATAAGGTACTCGAGAAAGCTCAAAGAGACACTGCCATCGCAGTAACGGGAATGACTAATAAGGAGAAGGAATTACAACCCAATTTTAATAAAAGAAATGCGGTTACTTCTCAATTGAAAAAGAAGTTTGGTTCTCTGACAAATCAGTTACGAAATCAAGGTGTGAACTTTGGCAATGTATCTAACCCCACGAATGTCCCTGTGTCTAAACCTGTGAATGTTGTATCTGAGCCTGCGCCTCCAAATAGTTTGAATGCGCTAGTAGCTGCCAAAGGCAAATTAAACAAGCGACCATCTGTACCCATTACTGCCGAAAAATCCTTACAACTCCAAGCAACCACAATGCGAGGACAGATTAATGGCTTACTTAGAGAGTCCTCTGCTAAAGTACAAAATGCCAGATATAGTCAAAAGAGTGAGGATATTGTTGATATTCGTACGAAATTAGGTGAAATCCGACGTGATTTAGATAATACGATTAATGTATTGATCAATCCTGTTAATCCATATGTATTAAATACGAAACGTTCTGATATTGAAAAAACTTCGCAGCAGATTGAGAACTATAAGAGTCAATTAACATCGCTTTATGGGCAACTAGGTGGTCAACGTAGAAAACAGATTACAAAAAAACATTCTAAACGTAGCAAACGTCATACTCAGAAAAATTGACACTTTATCAACCCTATAAGGTAAGCTATTATGTTTCTATTCTTCTCTTACTACGCAATTCACTGTATTCTGGATCGACTTCTTCGATGCTGTGTTTGCGATCCCTACTATCTCCTACGAGGGGTTCATCACATCATCATGTCGATTCTTACCGTGTCCACTGTTAATCAAACCATTCATAACATCTATACACTCTCTCCTCATCCTTATTCATTTGATGTACTTACACTTTCTACATCCTTTCACCTTTATCATCTTACCGTGTACTATCGTATCTTTAAATGGGAAGACTGGGTGCATATTATTGAACGCCTCTTTATCTCTTTACCCATCTCCCTCTATTATCGCTCTCCTTGTCTTAACGGTTATCATCTATTTGCTCTTAGTGCTCCATTTGGTTTCGATTATATGGCATTATTCTTCTATCAAAATCGCAAATGTACATCGATACAAGAAAGGCAAACGAATCGATGGTTGAATAAGTGGATTCGCACACCTGTATGCCAGATCCATCACATGATTACTGTCACCTATCTCTATCGCCAAACCACACGATTCGATGAGTACTGGTGGTCAGGAGTATGTGCGATGGTCATCGTCTATGGTAATTCATTATATATCCAACGTCATCGTGACGAATGTCATCATACGACTAAACTTGAATAACATCAATATGACCGTTACAAACGGTGCTGTTGATATTAGAATCGCAATTTACTTCCCTTCTTCACCAGTAAGTCCATCATAAACAGTACAAAAATGCCACTGGAAATAAACATAAGAAGCTCTGATGTGACCTGCTCGGGCGATGACGAGTTCATATCATCCAGACGCGCAAACAGTTTATCTAGTTTTTTCATCACTTGATCCATGGATACTTCCCCATTGTTTGTCTGAGGACGATAATATTTACCACCCGGTGGCGGAAGATGTTCCACGAATGATGTTTGAGCCCCCGCTTTTGTCAACGGTTTCCAAAACATATTTACGGATGGATTCGGAAGGGTAGCAGATGATCCCGCTTTCGCAATACCGGCTCCTTCAAATGTCTTACGAAAATCCGGATACAATGTTTCATTGCTTGGATTCGGTTCATAATCTGCAAAACTGTCACTGTCCGGATCCATTCCAAAGTACTTTTTGGAAGGCAACAATGTTTCCGAAGTCGGAGCCTTCACCGGTATGATATGTTTCGTCATTTCAGCTTTCAAATAGTCATACATCGGATCTTTATCAAAATTGGTGTGTCGTTGATCCGTTGGTTGCTGTGAATTGAGATGAGTAAAGGCCTCCGTGGTTCCTTGAGGTGCCGTTACGGGTGTATGCTCTCTTATCCCAGTCGCCGGATTCATGGCAGGGACATCGGGCGCTCGCTGAAACGATTGGCGATCGGGATCTTTATCCTCGATATCCAAATATTCCGCCGCCGGTCCCTTACACCGTCTGGCTTTTCGACGCTCCTCTTTCCGTGCCATCTTGGTGGCATAATCGGCAGCGCATCCCGGAGAGGGTGCGCCTCCGATGGTTTGAAAGGCATCATCCAAAGCGCAATAGTTCATTGCCCTTACTACCAAAAGCAATGATTCTTATCTTTCGTATTTGAACCCTAAACAAATCATTTCTGTAATCAGGATGGCACAACAGGGTGGCATGGTTTCACAAGGGTGGATGGTAGATTCCCTTCAACGTATTACCAATCAATTTGACTCTCCTTCGAAAATGGTGTATGGTATATTAATTGTATTACTAATTGCTTATTCGTCGGAAGTTCCGTCTGTATATGCTAACTTTGCGGATTCCTTATTGGGACGTGTCTTTGGTGTTGCCATTGTATACGGCGTTCTAGAAACGATGGGGTGGGTGTATGGTCTTCTTACCGCTCTCGCATTTCTCCTTCTTCTTACGGGTGCCAGCCGAACCGTACAAGAGGGGTTTGATGGAGGTGGTACTGTTTCTGAGAAGAAAGTGATTGGTAAACGCTGGTTTGTAGAGAAAGTACTTGGCGAATATCCTTCTAAAATCGCAACGGATCAAGTGACCACACATGCCATTACGGATTAACACCACAGAAGTAGAGATGAAACTTGCGTGGCTCACTACGGACGACTTCATTCAGCCTCTTGTTATTTTATTTGCGGTTATCATTGTTATTCAATATAGTTCCCTGTTTGAAACAGAATATCATGCCAAACTGATTGATCTCTATATCTATCCGTGGTGGCGTATTCTGGTTGTACTGTTAGCTGTCTCTGCTGCCCTATGGTGCCCACAAATTGGCATTCTAGTAGCCCTTGTGGTGTTCTTTTATCTGAGCGATATGAATACTCTGATTACCCCTCTGCCCCATTTGTAAAGAACAATCGCATTTAAAATGAGCAATGATCTAACAGAATGAGTCTTCCGGTTGCGGTAGGACCGGCCCTTACGGCCATAAGCCCGTTTGAAGGATTCCTTCATGTCTTTAACACCAATCCTTATTTTATTGGAATTATGATGTTACTTTTGAATCTTGGAGGACGCTTTATTGGCCTAGAAGTTACTAAAAAACAGGAGCAATTCTTACAACACCCGTGGGTGAGACGTGTTCTCATTTTTACAGTATTGTTTATGGGTACACGCAGTATTACGGTGTCCTTTTGGGCAACGGTTGCTGTTGTATTAGTACTAGGATATCTCTTTAATGAAAACTCGTCGCTGTGTCTCTTTGGCAATGGAGGAGCAAAAGGTTCGACTTGTTCCGATACTCCCACTCCAGGAGATGGAATGAGTCCCGAAGAAAAGGAAATCCTTCAGCGTTTGAGTTCCAAAGCCCAGCGATATCAGACAGCGAGTAGTGATCGTACTCCACTAGACAATTCTGATGATGATGTTCTTCATACAGACATCTATGCTGCAAATCTGACTCTTCTTAGAGGGTAAATGTAATAAGATACTTATCATAAGTAATATATTACATAATTTTCACTATAACATACCTTATTTATATGGGGACGTTATGTCTCCATTTACAAGTTAAGTGTCATCGTGTTTCCTGCGGGGACCACTGGCTTTCTACGACCACGACCCGCTCGCGGACCGCTGGTAGCTGTTGTACGAACACTTTCCGCATCAGAGATGTCACCCGAATGAACGCTCGAGATTTCTGCGGCTGCTTGCATAGCCGGCTGATTCATAAACGAAGCAGGCGGCGGGTACATCGGCGGGGGAGCATCTACTTCTGCCGACCGAACCTCCTGGAACGTCTTCAAAATATCATCCATTCCTGACGGACCCTTCATTTCACGGCGTGGACCCGGCGGTGGCTGCATGGCCGCCATGTTCTGTGGCATCTGAGGTGACTGATAGAACGGACCTGGTTGCGCCTGCTGCATTTGTGGAGGCATCGGGGCCTGCTGCTGTGGCATTCCCATGGCAGCACCCATGAAATTACCAAATCCAGGTCCTGCCTGCTGAGCCGCTGCCTGAGCGAATTGCTTCGCCAATTGTGGGTTCGCACGGAAGATATCCGCCGGATCGGTATTCGCCATCTTCGAACGGAAAAACGAATTGCTCATGTGAAACATGAAACCACTTCCCACCAACGACATCAGAAGCTTGGCTTCCGGTGGCATATTACCGCGACCCTTGTACTTGTCATACAACTCCTCAAACACCTCATCAAAATCCTCAATGTTCTCGTGAACGGACTCTGACCAGCCATCCAATTCCCAATCAAACGGGTTGAACTTACTATTCAAGAACTCCGCACCGGTCGCCACACCCATCAGACATTGACGCTGAAATCGCAACGAAGCTTCCAGATTCTTGGCATCCACCAATCGATCATACTCCACCTGGATCTCCTCCAGCGCATTGTCCATTGTGAATCGCTTCGTTAGATTGTATCCCTTTCCCTCCAGACGATTGAGTTTGTTGATCAAATCGATCTTCTTTTTGCGCTCCTCCTCAACGCTCATACGGGTTGCTGCCGCCAAATTGATCGACGGGCCTGATGCGGATTGTTCATTTCCGAATCCGTTTGAAAACGAAGATTCCTTATTCACAAATACATCTGGTAAATTGGAACTGCCTTTTGCGTCCGGAAGATCAAATGAGATCGATTCCAATGGTTCCATGGATCCAAATCCGATGTCATCTACCTTTTCCAATGTAGAGATCGGCTGACTTGTTCCTGCCGGACGAGGGGGGACACGACTGGACGTTAGTAGATCGGCCCCAAAGTTGTCACCAAGATCGTCGCCACCCAACTCAATTACGTTACCAATGTTTGAGCTGATTCTGATATCCGAGTCTCCACCCATGTTCTCCGCAAAACTTTGCATGTCGGCAATGGATACCATATGTCTTTCTTCCTCACGGCTTTTTTAAGTATGTTACCTGACGCACCAACTGATGAAGAATCCCAGTAGTGCTCCCGCTGCGATCTGTGGAATCGTATGACACCGTTTCTCATATCGAGACACCATAACCAAAAGAGCGTATCCGATCAGAGCTGCTCGAATCCATTTATTTTCGGTTTTACCATAATAAAAAGAAGCAAAGAACGTAACTTGAGATGAATGCCCCGATGGCATACCGGGTCGCCCACCTTGTTTTCCATCATTACACCATAAATTACAGTCTTTGGCTCCGTTTGGTCGCGGACTTGCTTCTTTGATAATATAATGTTTAATGAATTCGCCGATACCCGTCGTGGCAAACAATCCTACAAATGCTTTTATATGATTTGTATGTTGATTCATAATGAATCCAATCACTGGTACGACATACAATAATGCAGCCGACATGGAAATGACATCTTGTAGATGCATCTTGATTAAAGGTGAGAAATCAATGTTCGCGATACCGTGTTATACACTGTATCACACAGAAAATAACGAAGAATCCCATTATGATATAAAATACACCATATTGTGCATCCATCTATCTCTCTCGTTGATTATCAATCATACACGATTGGAACCGTTCACAACAATACCATCCAAGCGTACAAACACCACATACAAATACTACAAGCCCGATTGTAAAGGTTGTCGTATCCATCTTGCTTCTAGCAAGGGAAATCTACCGCCATACACACGGCGTCGGCCATATCCGATTTCTTCACGGCATTCTTCCATTTCTCATACAAAATAGGGCTGACCACTGTTCCTGATTCAAATAATTGCTTAACGCGTGCTTCCGATTTGTTTTTTCGTTCCGCATATCCCGCATCGCCCACTTCTGCGTCTTGTACTTTCTTTTTCGCATGAATGAAATGATATTTTGGAGTTTGTCCATGTTGAAGAAACTGCTCTCTCAGTGTAGCAAATAGAAGGACCTGAACGGATTTCATATGAGGATTTTTAAATGCCGGTTGGTTTTCTAATAGAACATGTGTACAACCAGAGAATTCAGTCCACATACTGGAAACAAATACTCTTAGCGCATCATGGATGAGTTCTAGTGAGACGTGTGACGCATTGGCTTGTTTTGGCTGCTCAAATACGAATGCGAATTTCTTAGACAACGCCTCTAGACACTTTTCCTTTGTTTTCCCATCTGCCGCATCACAGTGAGTTTTCACTAGTTCTTTTAAGACCGCATGGACTGGTAGTTTCTTTTTTACCAGCTCAGGAAGAATCGTGTGTGTCTTAGGAATGTGTCGTTTACAATAGACATTGTCGGCAACACGATACGATGCTCGAAGCTTACACGATGAACATACAACCGGCTCAACGGGTGGCAGCAAATTAACATTTTCCAGCGCGTTCACACGGATTCCTTCCAAAATACAAAACGCTAGATTTTTAATACCAATGTCGAAGGCAAGAACCTTACTCATTTCCTCTTCATCACAAATATTGTTTATACCCCATAGATGGACAGCGACGATGAAGCGATTGAACAACTCTATTGGCAGGTTATGGTATTAAATGATACCATGAAGACATTAAATCAAATGGTCGCACAGCAACAAAACGACTTTGACACCTTAGAGGATGTCATCTTAACCCCTAAACAAGACGCACAGGTTGCCTGTACCACATTAGTAACTGCTGATCATTATAAGAGTCGATCGAATTGGTATTATTATACGGCTGGTTTCGTTGCGAGTATTGGGACAACGCTTGCGCTTCTATTTTTGTTGTAATCCGAGACAATCACATGGATCGGATTGGACATGATGGGGATTGAACCCATGACTTTTCGCTCATAAGACGAACATTCTACCTGATTCTGAATTACATGTCCTTAATTTGAGAGAATATTATTCCCTATAAATCTCTAAACATCAATCCTTTAAGTTATATCAATGCGCATTAATCTAAAAATTTCAAATTCTTGTTCAACAAATTTTGTATTATATTTTCCCATATCTTTAATGACATACGGGGTGTAACCATATTTTTGAATAATTGCTGTTTTTACTTTATCTCTTGCTTCAACTTGTTTTAATGATTGTGTTTTACTAATTTGTTTATAGTGCCATTGTCCATTCCACATAATCGCAACTTTTTCAGAATGAATAATCACATCCGCGTCCCATCCGTCAAAAAATGGTTCATTTGTTGTAATCGTGAAGTCTTTTGAGCATAATTCAGAAAAATAAATTTCATTCTTACTACGTCTCGATTGTCGTGTAGCTGATACTTTTCCGCCTTTTTCTCCATTTTTGATGGCACCCAGTTTGTAGTTATCTGTTTTTTCAAGTAATCTTTGACATACTGATGAGCATAATTTTATTTTAGATGTTCTTGGTTGAAATTCTTTTTGACATATTTTACAAAAAATTGGTTTTAATCTAACTGGTGTTTTGTAACCTCCAAATGGTAAACCTGACCCACAATATGCGTGAAGAAAACCTCTGCTAATTCGACCATATGTTTGTTTATACATTAAATTACACTTACTACATCTTATGTCAAGTAATTTACTCGCATTGATATATTCCTTGCTAATTAATTCATCACCTTTATTTTTAATATATTCTGCTACATATTCATATGACAACTTTTTAGGCATATGAATATATATTTAATCTATCTTAAGTGACTTAAAAAACACCGCGCTTCGAATTGCGTCCGCCTTCTTGACGTGTGGTAGTCGTAATATTCTTGCGGTTACTCTGCATTTCAGCAATGGTCGGCGCGTAGCTAAATGCGCCAAACATCGGTGGGCACTTCGCATTCGCACGCTCCACACCGATCCCGCCTAGAAGATTTGTCGGGTTCACTTCCGAATAAAACGGAGTCGAATGAACGACTGCCGCCGGTGGCGGCATCGTATTTGCCATCGGAAGGGCGGCGCCGGTCCATTCTAGCTGACGACGACGAGACTCGTCCATTAATTCGCTTCCATGACCAATCATCCATTTCTTTGTATAGAATTGCTGACCAGTACGAACATTCTTAGAACATTGAGAACGATAGTCCGTTACCAAACGACCATCCTCAAGGGTCGCTGCGCGGGCAGGGTAACGGGAATCTCGGGCTGGATGACTGTTTTTGCTCGGTGCCAAAGCTGCTTCACGTGCTCCATGATACTCTGTACCAAATGAAGGATGAGTGAATAAATTTGGATAAGTATCTCTTGTAAATTCGTTAGTGATATATTCTTCCATCTACTAATGAATTCAGAGAGATTCATCACTAACGGATGCACTGGTTTCTAAAAATGAATTAGACCCCACTGCTCCGATCGAACTGGGTTTTACAGTAGAACTGCGATCGGAAGTCTTTAATGCTTCAATTAGAGGACCCTTCTTGGTCACACCTACAATATTTCGTGATTTAGCCAATCCCTGAAGCTCCTTTAGAGACATCGATTCATAATTCGGGCTTGAAGCCTGCTCTTCCACGGCGTCCGCAATTACTGACTTATAACCATCGATATCAATTACCTCATCGCCTGATGACTCTTCTAGTGCCGGTGAGTCCTCCTGCGCTCCATTCAAGAGGGGTTCATCCTTCTCCGCATCATCCTCAAATGGGGTGTACTCCTTCTCCGTATTCGTGGATGTAGAGGGTTCTACTGCGCTACCGGATGGTGTTGCCGGCTGATCCATTGGGATTTCCGTATAGGATTTGATCTCTGCGCTCATCTTCAAATCCAATAAGATCGACTCTAACAGGCTAATCTTCTGCTCCGATTGCTGGATACATGTGTACAAATATAATGCGATCGATCCAAATAATAATACCAGGATCAGGCCAATCGTCAGTGTATCGTTCAGCATTCTGTCGTGTCCAAAAGATTTTCTGCTTCGATTCGGGGCGCATTGGAAGTTATTTAAAGAAGACCATTCATTCGTAACAGCGTATCCACGCTACTCACCTTACAAACGCCCTTTTCCAATGAATAGGAAAATCGAATATTTTCATCTTTATCGATCGTGGCGGGACAACAGATCCGTTGAATTGTATCGTCTGCTTTCTCCACCCATTCAAAGATATGAGTACTGATTACACTTACTACATTTGGTTTCTTCCATAATTGTTCGCAATAGATCTCGCAACTTCGTAATGCGTCGGGAGGATTCGTAGAGTGATATAACTCATCGATGAATACGAGAGTTGGCTCATTATGTGTTAATGTGCTTGCGGTAAATTCAATTTCTCGTTCAAATCGTGATTTTGATCCTGGCAGATCATCTGGTTTGAGGCATACATAGATGTGTTGGAACGGGGTGGAAGTAAGTGTACCTAGTGCGCAACCATACGTATGGGCAAGCAGCGCACTGATCGACAGCGCGCGTAATACAGTTGATTTACCTCCCTTATTTGGACCGGTAAGTAGAGCATGACGTTTCGTGTCAAATTGTGCGGATAGTGTTTTACGTGTTTCTTTCGAGACTTGATAATCAAATGTATCGATAATTCGAAAGGTCGGTCGTCTGGATCGGATCCAGTGAACAGGATGGATCTCTTTTTGATTTGCCAGACACATGATCACTTCCAGATTGCCAACATATTTGAGAGCGAGTTTGAAATAATTAGATTCCAGCATGATCCGTGCTGTCGCATCTCGATCATTATTCATGATCGGAAGAGGTGAGGTAAAAAATGTAAACCCATGACTGGTCAGCAATGATTCTAATGACCCATATAGCTCTTGAAAACGTCTTACAAGTTTACCATGATCACACACGATTGTATCAATGGAATGTAAATGCTTATAGGTCCAATAGGGCTGAATAATTCCTTGAATAAAGGTAATCATAACTACTCCAAATTGTTTGAGGAAATTACCAGGTGATACCGATTGACTAATCGCTTGTTTTGCGCCAGGAGTTATGATCGCCTGAAAGTTTCCTGATAACATCGCTTGTAGAATATTCATATAGTTCGTAAAGTTCATTGGGATTTTGAAGAAGAATCGCAAAATTAAATATGGAGCAATCAATGAAAGTAAAGGAAGAAGAAGCGAGAGACCTGGTAAAATATAGACGCGAATTGCCGACCAAAACGCAAGTACACATGGAATAAAATTAAGAGGCTGAAGAATCGGTTTAAAAAACAAAATCTCATTATACGATTCCTGTTCCAGCTTCGAATCCTGTTTCATTAATGTATTCAGTGTCTTCTCCACTTCCGCAATTTCACCAAATAGCACATGCGCTTTCGAGAAGAAAGTTGGGTCCTTTTCCATTGCATCTTTAAAACGTTTGAATTTCATGCGTAATGTCATCAGCTCTGTACTATCGGATCTCCAATCATGAAGCTGACTCGCTAGACTAATTCGGGACACAGCGGTTTGAAGACCGATCCATTCGGAAAATCGATCTTTATCCAAGATCGCATCGATCATTCCACCATCCATCTTGCCGCTCCTCTCATTTTTTTACACATTGATTAAACACGATTCGTATAAAATTGATGTATATTGCTAGCTTAAACACGTTATGAAACTTACCACATAGCGTCACCATTATGACGTCGACTGTTCAGGATATTCAGCATATCCTTTCGCTTCGAAAGACTCTCCGGGAACCCGTTATTCCTTCATCTATTCACGCCCTTATTGAAACCATCCATCACTCCATTGCCAGTGGTACAGAACAGAATGGTTGGAAAACAGTGGATTGGCGTGGAAATGGCGGAAGTAATAATCGTTCTCATGCACAACCCTCCCGTCAAGGGTATCATTCGCATCGTTCCTATTCAGGTCGAGATGCGGCATTTCGCAATCGCCAGGATACACCATCTGTGAGCGTTCCAAGCATTCCGCTTACACCTTCTACAACTGTTGCAGCATCACATGCTGCCCCTGTGCATACTTCTAAGCATCATACATGGCAAGAAGGAGCAGATGGATTTCGCCATCCTCACCAGAAATACGTGAGTAAATTCAAAAAATCATCGGAAAAAGTGGAGGACACTATCTTGAATACGATTCTTCTTGGAAAACTCAACAAATTCAGTCAGCCGAATTATAACGAAATCAAAGAATTCATCATTCTTATTATTGATAATGGTCAAACGGAAATGATTAAATGCTTTATGAAATTGGTGTTTGAAAAGGCGGCAAGTGAAGAGGTCTTTTGTCCCTTGTATGCCAAACTTCTCAGCGAACTCAGTATTCGATATCCTGTTCTTCTTACCGAGATGGCGAATCTTTACACTCAATATATGGAAATCTTTGATGAAATCTCAGAAGATAATACCTCTGAAACCTACAATGAGTTGTGTAAACGTAATGTAGAGAAAAAGTATCGTCGTGGTTATTCCCAGTTTCTCGCGGAGCTTATTAAGCATGATGTGATTGACGCGGAAACCTTTATGAAAAGTATTGTTAAAATTATTAGTCAAGTAGAGGCCAAACGTTTGTGCGCGGATTCTATTAAACTCAATGAAGAGTTCGCTGACTGCCTTATGAAAATTACTAAAGCTATCTGGACCGATGCGGGTTCAGATGATGAAGATGAATCAGAAAACAAAATTCGTAGCATTCGAATCACACTTAAAGAAGAAATCGCAGAACGAATTCAACCTCTCACCGTCCGTAATGCGGAGGCTGTTGGCCTGAGCAATAAGGCACGCTTTACCTTTCTCGACATTTACGAAGGAATTCAAAAATTCTAACTAAATAGAACATGGCAAGGAATACGCGTCTTCGACTCCGTACGGTAGTCCCCAAAACCAAGAAAGCTGTAAAAAGCGCGTATCGTCGCACCACAAAACGTGTGCGATTTTTATTAAAAAGCGCAAAAACGCGCGTAAAGAAAGTTCCTTCCTATTTGGATCGCGCGATGTCACGTATCATTCGTTCTGTTACACGCAAACGCTGATAAAATTGATGAAGTCATCTGACATGATGTAAATTACACCAAGCATTAATTTACACCATGTCAAAAACGAACATGATTAATAGAATGTCACGCGGAGACAAATCCAAGAACGAGGCACGCAAACGAGTGACCAAACGCGGAAAACAGGATGATTCTGATGGAAATGAGAGCGATAGCAGTGTAGATAGCCGCGGAAACATTCGTGATCTGATTGACTACGAGAATGAGTCAGATGACGAAGAGTATGAACCTCGTCCCACCCGCAAGGCTGCTGTGGTAGCACGTAAAAAGATCGATAAAATCATGAAGAAAGAAGATAAAAAAGTCGAAGAGAAAAAAGAAGAAGCAAACACGGTTCACTATCCGGCAGTTAAGCGTAAGACTCCTTCTGCTCCTACACCTCCTACTCCTTCTCGAAAAGCACCCCGTATTATTGAAGAATCAGAGGAAGAAACGGAGGAATCTGAAGAGACAGAAGCAACAGAAGAGGACATCGAAGAAACAGAAGAGGAAGCAGAAGAGGAAGATGAAGAAGAAGAGGAAGAGGAGGAATATGACGACGAAGAGGAAGAAGGAGGAATTACCTATCAAATCATGATTGGCGGTCGTGGCGGTGGCGATGACCCGATGGTTCCTAAACGTCATAACATGAAAAAAGAACCAGAACGCGTAAAAAACTTTGTCAAACTCCTGACTACTCCTGTGGACGAGAATAGCATCGATTCTCAAATTGACCAATTCAAAGCCATGGCGGAAGAAAAACAGAAAGAACTCATCGCTGCACTTGAGAATCGTCCCACCGCCACCAACAGTGGGTTCAATCTCATGCTCAATATTCTTACCATGAAAGTCCCAAAAGAAATCCAGGCCACTATCCTTGCTAAATATAACAGCCTTCAAGGTCTAGACGCTTCTAGCAATGAATACTTTAAAATGCGGGCATGGCTTGATAAAGTAACAAGCATTCCATTTGGCATCTACAAGGATATCCCCGTAAAAATCGAAGATGGACCTGAAAAGTGTGGCGAGTTCATGAAGACCGCCAAGAAGTATCTGGATGAATCGGTGTATGGTCAAGATGAATCCAAACTCCAAATCATGCAGTTTATTGCTAGCAAGATTGCGAATCAGAATAGTCGTGGTCTATGTCTCCTTCTAATTGGACCTCCAGGTATCGGTAAAACAACGCTGATTAAGAATGGAATTGCGAAGGCACTTGGGTGGCCGTTCCAATTTATCTCACTTGGAGGAGATTCGGATGCCAGTACGTACACTGGTCACCAGATGGTATATGAGTCCTCTCACTGTGGTAAGATTGTCAACTCACTGGTTGCGTCGAAATCGATGAGCACCGTTCTGATGTTCGATGAAGTTGATAAGATTTCACAGACACCGAAGGGAGAAGAAGTCATGAACTTGTTGATTCACTTGACCGACCCTGTTCAGAATGGAGACTTTGAAGATAAATACCTATCAGGCGTTCCCATTGATTTGAGCAAGGTGATGTTCGTATTCAGTGCCAACGACATTAATAAAATCGATAAAGTGCTTCTGGATCGTATGCTCGTCATTGATTTGAAGGGTTATGACCTCAAACAAAAGACGGTGATTGCCGAACAATACTTGCTTCCTACAGCTCTGAAAGAAGTGAATCTTCAGGAGAAAGTGGCGATTTCCAAGGAGATTCTTACAAAGGTCATCGAAGAATACGCAAAAGAAGAGAAGGGTGTGCGCGAACTCAAGCGTAGCATTGAACAGATGACACAGAAAATCAATATGCTTCGCATGTACAATTCTCCTGAACTACCATTTTACATCAAAGACTTCTCTCTCCCATTTATCGTAAAGAAGGAGCACGTTCCATTATTCATCAAGAAGAAGGATGATTCGGATCCGGTTCCGCATGGGATGTATCTGTAACCACTTTATTTCCTAGATTACTCATTTCTACATGAATCGTATTAACACCTGTCTCACATGTATTCGTTTTATTTATTTTTGCTCCCCATGATAACCATAATTCACTTTCGTCTCCATTTTTCCACCTCATTAGGGAATGCCACCAATCTGTGATAAAATTACGCTCTTGTGCTGCCTGAATACATACAAATCCGTCCATATCTTTTAACAATGTCTGATATTTTTCGAATTTTTCTTTACCTTCTGGTAATACGTCAAATGTAAGCTGTTCTAGTTGATGACCAAAACCTATCCATTTTACTAACCTTCCATTCGCATCAATGCTTCGAACATTTGGACGAAAATAGGAATTGAGTGTAGTTAAGATCATGGTAGTAAAACTTAATATTGTGTAAATCTCATCAGGAATAAATGTCTTTGTTGATGACTGTGCTGCATTAATCGCAGTTAAAATAGTAAGTGCTAAACTAATGGGTGTAGCCACATTTGTCCAGAACCAACCACAATAATAGGTTTGATTATAATAAAATCCGATCCATATATTTAAATAATCATGGATTTCTTTTGCCTTTTTCTCATATTCTTCATGTGTTACGTTACTCATACTACACGCAAATACGATATATCGTTTAGGATCTCAAAATATAACGAAACAGATTCGTTCGAAATCCGTTAAAGTTCGATCCTGCTGCCACCGTGTACGCACCCATATTTTCAGAGTACACCCATTCTCCCGTCGCCAATTCGGGCAACATCACATCCTCTGAAATCATATCGATCGAATCGCACGTTGGACCAAATAGACGACTTCTGAATTGCTTTTCATTGCGCTCATTAAACGGTAAAATGGTTGGGCGCTCATGATCAAACATGATACAATTAAATGATCCATAAATGCCGTCATTCAAATAGTACACGATCGTTTTTTCATCGTTCTCCATAATGATCTTTTTACCGATCACATTCATGACCAACGTATGCGTGCGTTGAGCAAAATACCGACCTGGCTCCGCCATGAATTCGATCTTCTTTTCTTCATGATCTGGAAAAAACGCCTCAATCCCTTCATTGATCTTGGTTGCGATATTTACGAATTTTACACCTGGGCCATCTACCCCACGGAAACCGCCACCAATATCTACCATGTGAATCGAAATATCGAGTTTTGCCGCAACATCAACTGCCTCTCTTACTGTTCTCAGTGCCTCGTAATAGGTATCCTCAGATGAGCAATTGCTCCCTACATGAAAACTGAATCCCATTACATTCAGCTTTAATGTCTTCGCAATTACAAGCAAATCCTGAACTTGCTCAATACGACAACCGAACTTCTTATTGAACTTACAGATGCTCTTGCTATCGTCCACTGCCAAACGCAAAATCAACTTCGCATAGGGATGAAACAGCTTCACTTTATATAGCTCCTCCTCGGAATCAAATGTCATACAATCCACATCATTCGCACGAGCATAACGGATCTGCGATGACATCTTACACGGATTCGCAAAAATGATACGGGTTGGATCTTGCGTGATTTCAATCACTGTTTTGATCTCGGCTTCACTCGCACAGTCGAAATTAACACCCAATGATGCCAGTGCTTCTAACATGACTGGATTGGGATTACACTTAATGGCATAATAAGGTGTAACCATAGGAAGTAGCGTTTTCCATTGATTGACGGCATGAACAATCTCGCCTAAATCTACAACATAGAATGCTTGCTCACTGCGATTGTCTTCTAGAAAATCGTTGATGATGTCGTACATGTCTACGTCGCTACCATAGAGAGTGACACCGTGCTTTTGAAGTAATGCGTTATCCAACATTTTGGGATATTCTGTCATCTTTTCTAATACACGATTCATTTCTTTATGTGTCTCTTTGTCTTTCTATGTCTATGTTGAGATTTCTTTGCTATACGAAGTGTGCGCAGTTTGCGCTTTCCACCTTTTGATGCGTTGCTTACTAAAGGCGAATTAGACGCTTTATACACGGTTGCGTCGTATTGTGTGGAGTTTCCTGCGATTGTAGCAGTGATGTTGCTCATTCTACGAAGTACATCATTTGCGGAAAGTGCTGGCTTAGCATTTTTGATGGGTTGTTGTACATTTGACGGAGCGTTTAGCTGTTCTGATGTAGCTGTTTTGACTCCCTCTTGTTTAGCCGATTCAAGACTCTTTAGCACAGCTTCTGCTAAATCAGCTTCTGCCTGTGCGGCAGTATTTGTAGAATTCTTCTTTTTCGCCTGCTCTTCCTCATATGTTTTTTTAGATGCTTCAATCGCGGCTGCGAGTTCCATATCTTCTGGTACAAACTTTGGAGTTGTATTTGCTGCTTGTTGTAGCTGCGCAGATTGTGCGTTATTTGCCCCACCCGATAAGGATGAAATATAATTCATCATATTTTGATATCCATGATCTTTGCGATAATCAATGGCTGGTTCTAGTCTATCAATTTCCTCTCTAATCAGTGCTGCCAATCGTAATACAACGGTATTAATAATGCTCGACTTGCCATTAGATGTCTGCTGGGCGTTAATTCGCTGCTTTATCTGTTGTATTTCAGGATTACCTTTTAAGAAATCATATATTGCTTCATTTGTATGTAGAATTCGCTGAAGATTTGTGTCCATATCATCACGTTTTTCTTGCTCAATTCTAGCACTGATTTCTATTAGTTGACGATGTGACTGTCCAATAAATTCATATTTATCACCCTTTGATTGATTCCATGAAACAGGTGTGAAGTGAGAACCCGACCCGTGAATGACATAATAGGGCTGATCTGTTTTCTCCTCTCTATCCTTCCAAAATGGATCTTCCTCGTATGGCTGAATATCAAATGATCGATCCACTGGAAATAATGAACCCGATACAACAATAAAGGGGACATGAAAGTATTTACAGAGAACTTCTAAATCACCTGTTTCTAAGAAATTAAATGAATTCAAAGACTGTGGTCGAGCATCAGGAAGTTGGGTTGCGACAAATCGTCGAAAATAACGTGCGATGTTAATACGAATCTCTGTCGCATACTGACGAAAGATAGGACACACACACGTTAAAAATGAGTGAATTAAACAATCATTATTGGTACCCATCGCATTCATTAATTTACCCCCTTGTAACGGTCCAAAATAGCCCCGCAGATTATATCCATTTGTATAAGGATCTATTCCAATTTGATCTGTATTAGACGGTTTTACTTTTAAGCATTCAGCTACTTGTAATACCCATTGTCTGAGATCCTCAATTGTGATTGGAATATTCTTCGAACATCCAAGTTTGGACCATTCTGCGTCTTCTTCTGCCAAACGTTCCGCTGGCGTTTTAATTGGGGGTTTAACAGGTGAGGACGCCATCTTACTTCTTCCTGCGAGATTTATTTGCCTTCAATAGAATGTCCTTTGCTGATCGATTTAATAGTGGGTGGACCCCCGAATACATGAAACACCTTTTCTTTCTCGTCTCTGTGGGTCTTCTTGTTGCCAGTGATCTCAATTGGCTCTTTATCGCCGTATTCGACGTCAACGCTCTTGAGACTCTGTTTGGAAAAACCTTTGCCCATGTGTTGTATATCCTCGTTGGAATTGCCGCGCTGAGCGTGATGTTCTTCCGTGACTCCTATTTGCCATTTTTAGGACCCATGGTTGCCCCCTGTTCCGTGTTACAAAACCGTGAACCTCCGGGAGCGACTAAAGATGTCAAGGTCATTGTCCCTGCTCATGCGAAAGTCATCTACTGGGCAGCAGAACCCGCTAGTGATAATCTCAAGAATCTGAACTCTGCCATGGAGGCTTATCAGAAGTTCGACAATGCCGGTGTAACCACTGCGAATGCGGACGGCGTTGCTATTCTTAAGGTACGTGAGCCACAGGCATACAAGGTCCCCTTCATGGGTAAGATCGAATCGCACATTCACTATCGTGTATGTGGCGAGTCAGGATTTATGGGCCGTGTAAATACCGCCTATATTAATCATACTGGACCTGAAGGATTTGAATATAATTTGATGGACCCAAAAGGCGATAATTTGGCCGACTCTGCTGCTAGTATTTAAGCGCACTTCTTAAAGAAAAAAATGTAATTGGAGGAAGAAAATTTAGGAGTCTCCATTGCATACGCCCTCTCATCATCCATCCACCACCACTTCTGTGAAATCGGATGTTTGAATTGTGCTGTGTAATGACCGCCCATATGCGAACCATGATGATCCGATACACCACGAAGTTCATAGGACCATTGTTGCTGGGCGGCTTCTGCCTCAGGGGCAAAGAACTCTTGAAGGGAAAGAGTATCACCCTGATACGGGCACACCGTCATGTTCTTTCGACCATCATAATTGAATCGACGCAATGTAATGAAGAGATTTCTCGGAAGTCGCCATAAATGGCTCTGAATCTTTGCGGTATGGCGTCCCTTACAATTATCACACGAATATCCTTCAATCTCTGACTGCTCATTTACTTCGCGGCGAATCCATTCCATAAAGGTTTGCCCCTCGCATGGTACTTTTAACGAATTAAATATTTCCCATTGATACGTGTTGTTGCTACAGTTCGTACAATGGACTGTCTTTCGTGTCATACCAAAAAAACACTCTACAATCTTGCTTGTATTCTTTGACAAGTATCGATTCCATCCATTCGTTGCTAGGATTCGCATTTGCTCCGTGGGCGTCGCATGTACTGGAACCTGTTGTTCTTGATACTCTGATGTTGTCTTCAGTGCCTCATGAAAATGATCTAGCAAGTACACTAAGTACTCATGACTATCATTTGGAACAGGAATGCCAAATGATTCATAGACCGTTCCTTTTACCGCCTTACATACCTCTGAGATGAATCCAAGCGGACGAACATACGCTGGTTTATACGCCGACCACAACGATTTCAAAATATCCTGATAAGCCAATAATATCTTTTTATTAGAATCAGTGTCTGGAGTGTTGGCTAATTGTTCGGTGAATGATTCGGTAAGGCAAAAAATGTCCCATTCAGAACATGCTCGAAGAAGTTGGATTGTTGAATTACTATAGCACGTATTTCCCATATTTTGGATTCCTACTACACCTTTCAGCATAGGATCCTTATCATCCACTTGGATGCTTTTTTGCTCGGTAGATGCCTGCGGTGCATCCATTCTGTGTCCTAAACGCGTTCAGGGCTTAAGTCTTCAACGCGACATTTTAATAAACATGGCGCGCCCTTATTCCATTACCCTATTGAATGATCTTCACGAGCATTTCCCCGATCTTCTCTATCGACCCACACGATTCCATAACATAGGAGATGTATTAAACTACGTAATCGGAGTAGCACGTCAAAGCCCATATGACGCAGGTCGAGAAGAATATGAGCGAAATCGACGTGTAGCAGAACCCCCCTCTCACACTGCTTCCATTCCTGCGGTTGTTTCGAATCTATTTGGCGCGCAATCTGAAGCAGAGCAAATCTATAACGCAATCTATGGAGAACCCTATCGTCCCAGCTCAACTATTTATCGTCGCTCAGGCCTGTCGGGAATAGGCGCAACGTCTATGTTCCGTAATACAAACCCAGTTGGAATTGGTTCTACTGGAATAAGCACATCATCCGAGTCTATTTTACGTAATACAAACCCTGTTGGAATTGGTTCTACTGGACTAAGCATATCAACCGATCCCATAATCTCTTTTATTGGAGGACTATTAGGCAGCTCATCTTCTCCTCATATTGGAGGGATCTCTCTTACCTCCTTTCTAGATGATCGTGTGACCGTTCGGCCCACGGAGGAACAAATTCAATCAGCAAGCGTTCTGACGATCCACAATCCTCAATCTGAAAATTGCGCCATTTGTCAAGATTCGATGGAAGATGGCCAATCCGTTCGTATTCTAAGTCATTGTATTCATCGATTTCATCAAGAATGTATTGATACATGGTTTCAGAGCCATGTAACGTGCCCAACCTGTCGCCATGATATCAGGGAGTCGAATGCATAACGATATGTGTAGTATAGGGCTGTAAAAATAAAAATAGCGATATTCGCTTTCTATTTTTATTTTAGAATAGTTATTACAATACACTCAGTACACTCAAATCCTCGGGTAGCTCTGAAATCGTCGTCGAATAATGTGACTCAATCTCTTTAACCGCATTCATCTCATCGCCACAGATAAGATTAATCGCGCTACCCTTCTTACCATATCGACCCGAACGACCAATACGATGAACATAATTCTCACGTTGAATCGGCATCTCATAATTGATAACCAACGAGATTTGCTGAACATCAATGCCACGTGCCAACAAATCAGTGCTAATCAGAACACGTGTCATACCCGAACGGAAATCCTCCATTCGCTTTTTGCGTTCCGCTACCTCCATCTCACCGTGAATAAACTCCAACGTAAATCCATGCGATGACAGCTGCTTCGCTAGCCACTCTGCTTTCTGACGCTTGTTCACATAGATGATTGCCTGATTCACAGTAATCTGCTGGTACAAATCGAGTAGAACCGGCAACTTCCAGTCCTCGCGATCAAGCTGAACATAATACTGCTTGATACCCTCCAGCGTCACTTCGTCTGGAGGAAGTAAAATACGAATTGGATTGCTCAAGTAATTCTCCGCAATCTCCAAAACATTCTTCGGCATCGTCGCACTAAAGAGCGCCAGGCGAGTCGAGCTTGGAAACTTGCTATTCAGAATGGAACGAATCTGGTCAGCAAAGAGGTCCTCCAACATCTGATCTGCCTCATCCAGAATTACATATTGAATATGTTCTACACTCAGTTCACCACGGCAAATCAGGTCAAACACACGGCCCGGTGTGCCAACAATGAATTGCGCTCCTGATTTCAAGGCCGAAACATCCGCGCGAATCTGATTTCCGCCTGTGGCGGAAAGAACCTTCAAGTTCATATACGAACCAATCGCCTGCGCCACGCGCTCCGTCTGTTGTGATAGCTCACGTGTCGGACAAATCACAAGTACTTGAGGAGCCTTCAAGTTTGTATCGACCGCCGATAGTGCTCCAATGGTAAATGCGCCGGTTTTGCCAGTACCCGACTGCGATTGTGCCAAGATGTCATTTCGTTGACTCATTGGTACAATCGCCAGTTGCTGGATCTTTGACGGCTGTTCAAAGCCATAATTGTAGATACCACGAACAAGGGTATCATTCAGACCCATTTCATCAAAGGTCTCATACGCCTTTACGGCGATATCATGTTCAGGAGTAGCATCAGTCATTCTCTGGAAGTAAATCTACTGAAATCTTTATGCTGACCCAACGTCAATTTTTATGATTGTGTGCCTGGATATAAAATTGATCATTTAAACTATCATCAAATAGAGATAACCATGGCTGACGAAATTGCTGACTTTGAAGGTGAATATGACCAAGAATGGGCAGAGGAGGAGTTTGAAAATGAGTTAGATGTAGTCGTTGAAGAAGATGCTGATGTGAAAACCGAAATGAAACCCGAATTAAAGAAGCTATACCAACAGCACCCCGAATGTGTCCTCGATTACATCGAGCAGATTATTCCTAAAATCCCTCTCCAAGTTGTTCCTCCAGGTGGCTCTAAAGCAGATGCCAATCATCGCACCTATCCGTTTCTGACGAACTTCGAGCGCACCAAAATTATCGGCCTTCGTGCTAATCAGATTAGTAAAGGCTCTGTCCCCTTTGTCGTTGTTCCACCACATATTACAGATGTCCGCGACATTGCCCGACTGGAACTTGAACAAAAACGACTGCCGTACATTATTAAACGCCCTTTGCCAAATGGCACCTTTGAATACTGGCGCTTGACCGATCTTCTACAATTGTAAGAGTGGCGTAACACGTACTCTTTGTCCACGTATATCAGTAAATGCCCTTCGCTTACCCACTTGTTTTACGCGAAACATTTTACATAAATTATAATATTCTTGTTCATGTAAGATGGAAATAGAAATAGGTATATTTTTTAGTTCAAGCGGCATTCTTATTTGGATCAGCGAATTTAAAATTTGATGAATTTGGCTTTTATAAAAAAAAGCAGACATGGAACATCAAGATTGGACAACCGTTACCTTAAAGAAACGCACGAAAGATGCCCCTCGTGATTCCAATCGAAGCGAAGTGGCACGATTATCCAAGCTTGAACATACCGATGAATACACCCCTCCTAAAAAGCGTGTGAATGCGGAATCCATCCAGGCACTGATTCGAAAGCGCATCGAGCTCGGACTTTCACAAGAGAAAGCTGACCAAAAATGCGCATTTGCTAAACACACCTTTAAGGATATTGAATCCCATAAGTCACTTCCCACAGTATCGCAACAATCCACGCTACAACGCATCTTTGGCGTTCAATTGAAAATCGACCACATATAAAGAAATATCCTGTATCATATATAAAATGTTATCTGTTATTTTTCATTCTTATTTACACCAATCTAAGACCGCGTGTCTTTATCGAATTGGCTCGGAATATCTTTGCCCTACTCTCTCCTTTCCTCACATTCACACGGTATCATTAATTCACTGTAGTCGTACAGGAGTAAGTAATGTACTTACTCCGCATCGTTTTCCAAACCTGAAAACAGTACATTACTTATCAGCACATCCTGGTCAAGCTGACATTTATCGGAGATTTTCTCAGCCAATTGATTGGGTATTCCCCAATCAAAAATACGTATTTTATAATTATATGATGGATGCGGGGATGGGTCGTGTAGAGCACCGTTTGATTCGTAAATATATTCATCGCATTCGCACTCATCCCTATGAGGTTGAACTTAATCTTCCTGGATATGGTTCTTACGATGGTGAGCAGTATCATTCTCAGCTGATTCGCGCACTCCAGCAATCTTATACCCCATCATACCCAAAAGTAATCCTTTTTCAAAATGACATTACAATTGAACATAACCCTTATTTTGAATCTAGCTCCACCAATTCATTATCGTCCTATCTTGAAGCTAAAAAAGACGATGACTTTTTTAAGATATTGATGGATGATTGTAAAAAAGAGGAAAAAAATAGCAAACCACCGTTCTATCTTTAACCACCTTGACGCCACTCCTTGCCACAATTCAAGCATGTGATAAAGATCGTCATCGGTTCATCTGCCGAGCGTGTCTGAAGTTCATAATACGTACACTCCTTCTTCTGACAACGACGACACTTAAATTGATCAGTGGCACGACTCTTATTTCCTTCCAAAATCTTTTGCTCGCGCTGAAGCAACTTATCCTTAAGTGCGAACCATTTCTCTGGAAACAATTCATATGATGACATGAATGGGATTTCATATAGGGTAAACTCACCCTCTTTTACACGATGGAGGAGACGTGTATTCTGTACAGGGCTTTGTGGGTGAAGATTGCTCATAATGCTACGAAGAATCTGTCGATACACTTCACGAAAAGCAGGTGTCTTCCAGTTACGTGGGATATATTGTTTTTGAGAATATTGAAAGGATGCTTCAAAGATTCCCTTCTCTAGCGAACGAACCTCCTGAACAGGAAAGAAATCATGTAGAAACGAGAGAGCATTCAAGCATTTTTGACGAAGTGGTTGTGATTCAGGTTCAGAATCAATGGAAATCTCTTCTTTCAGTGCGCTTGTATCTACCTTCGCATACACGGGGGCACGTCGGCGTTTTACTACTACTGGAACATCTTCCTCGATTTCCTCATCCTTGTCGGGCAACAAATCCTTCTCTGAATCGCTCTCCTCAAAATCATCCTTCACCGATGTCGCATCATCCTCGGAAATAACATCCTCCACATCTTCTGTGTCTTCGTCCTCTTCGTCTTCCTCTTCACCTGCTTCCTGATAGAAGTTCGTCCATTGCTCCGCTGTAAATGGAATAGGCTGTGACCACTGTGTACCCAGTGATACAACAATCAATGCGTCACCAAATAGGGTAATACCTGAATGGGGCTCAGGTAGTTCCGTTTTGTTTTCTGTCCCTTTCTTGCCTTTTACATATCCAAATACAAAGATAATCTTATGATCGTGTTCATAATAACACAGTTGTTCAGGTATTTCTTTCTTTTTCAAGTATTTTTGGATGCTTTCGATGGTTAACGTACCCTCAGGTGTCAATGCCAGGTTTGCTTTGCGAACCTCTCCTTTCGTAGAAAGTACCACTGTGGAGAGTGAAGTCATCGTGGATGTAGTATATTTATATAGACATAT
>Ga0114975_10000420_pt1 | contig 31901 bp, 25 predicted proteins | sample S_130626_EF_Meta_FD_87031 | JGI IMG/M metagenome (GOLD analysis project Ga0114975, IMG submission 87031) | Freshwater microbial communities from Lake Simoncouche, Canada to study carbon cycling - S_130626_EF_MetaG | ecosystem: Environmental > Aquatic > Freshwater > Lake | place: Lake...
TCCTCATAGAATTCTTGGGAGTTCTTTGCTGGTTCGATTTCTCTAAACTCGGATGTTCTTTGTGCTTCGAGTGCGTTGAGAAAGGCCCCATAGTCATCCGATGCAATCATCTCTTCAGCGGAATCATAGAGAGGGGCCGCTTGTAAGATCGGTAGGGTACCCATCATGAAGAGAGCAATAGCTAAAAGGGGAAACTGAATAGTCATAAGGGGTACGGGAGGAAGAAAAAAGGGGTTAGTCCGGATATTTCATACTGAAGTGTCATAAGGGGCCGTGTAAAGCTTATGAGTGCAAAGTGGGCGAAGGATTGCGATGTCGGCTGTATGTCTAATACTGCCCGAGGAGCAATTCGAGACTGACGCAGTATCCATCAGGGGTTCGCAAGCCGCAGCAGAATCGGTATGAAATAGGCTGGTTAACTCTATATAAGAGCTCTGCGAAAAGCCGAAAGCCATTCATCGTGTTTTCAAATCAATGACTACTCCTGCTCACGTGGTAGCTGACGATAGCGACCCGTGAGATCTCCAGGAATATTCACTGCCATCACAATGAGGGTTGAGACTACAAGATTGTGAGACAAAAAGTAAATACGTGCTGCTGCTGATGCCACGGTGGCTGTATTCCAAAGCCCAGCACATAAGTAAGGGTTGCTAATACAATCATAATATATTTGTGTCCACCTTTGCTGACTTTTTTCCCGTTGTTCTAGAATAAAGGATTGAAATGCCTGGACAGTCAATGGTTCTTCTTTCCAGGAGGAATCAGCAAAAAAACTCGAGTAGGTATTTCCAGAGGGAGTAAATCGAATATTAAAATTGGAAATGATATCACGCTGATGAAAAGGTTTTAAATCATTAAAAATATGGCAAAGCTGATCTCTCGCCTCAGAAATACCTTCTAAAGTTTCGTTTTCATCATCAATAGGATCCAAAAATTCTGTATGATAAAATGGATTGAAGCCACTCTTCCTCCCACTCGATTTAATAATGTAATGGGCGACTTCTTCAGATATCCCCTCTTGCTCACTCCAACGCGAAATAGGAGAGATAAAATAGCTTTCTTTAAATTTCTCTTTTTCAGATATAAAAAATGTTTGGAGCTCACTACCCATCAATGGATTTTGAGCCCTGATCTTAATCTGAAATTGATTATCAAATCGCTGAATTGCACCGATTCCAAATTTTTTATAAATCCCGACCCGAACGAGATGCGTTCCCTGACTATAAAACAGACGTTCTAGATCGTTAATAGAAGCATGCTCGTCTTGAAAACTTAATGCGCTTTCATCACCAAGTATTCTCTTGTTAGAATTCAATAACTCATTCTTATCAAGTTGTGAAAAAAGAGCATCGATAGTAACCACATCCGAATTGCAATTCGAAAATAGCAGTGATTGGGATTCCCAAGAAGACCGGCAAGTATTGTGAAGATTAGTCTGAAAAAAGGATTCTTCCTCCCTAGCATGCTGGAGCAGCTCATTTTTTAATGGTTGAACATGCCAACTATTATCCTCCAGCTTAGATTGAAAAGAGCGTTCATTGTTATCTTCTTCATGGAGTCTCGCTTCACGTAAGAGGATATTTCGTTCTTCAGGCCCTTCTTCGTACTGGCGCCATCCACGGGTAAGATCATCGACACATTCATTCACCCAGGCAGCTCCAATAAATGCTGAAAAGTGATCATGAAAAAAATTACCAGGATAATTTCTAGTCACCGAAAAAACAGTCCTATAAAAGTTCCAAACCATGGAATAGAAAACAGGACTGCTAAAATATTCTCCCGAACAAACTCGAGTATAAAATTCGTACATCATCGAGGAATAAGTGCTTTTTGAAGCACGCGCATTAGAATCAGCAAGCGAAAGCTCTTCTTGCTCTAATGGAAATTGGCGATAGCAACTCGTGTAATCTCCCACTGTCATTACGGCATAATTCATCGCTATTGATGTAGCTGCAGAGACGTGATCTGTAAAAAAAACCTGGGATTTTAATGCGGTAATAAATGAAGCAAATGTACGCCAAGCAAACGCATTCAAAAGGGGGTTGCGCTGATAGTAAAACCTGGTCCAAGCATTCCTGCTTTTCTCCCTCTCTTGATCAATAAAGAATTGATAATCTTTTAAAACAAGGGTTCTATTTAGAACATCTGCACTCTCTAAAGAGTTTTTAAAGGTGCTATCAAATACCCCCCTGATCGCCTGCAGATGAAGCGGACTTAAATCTTGAAAAGCATACTTAAGACCTGCTTGAGCAGCTTCAATACGTATTGAATTGTTGAGCAGTTTATTTTGCAAATCATTCCAATACTCAGGCATTTGTTGCTCAATCAATGCAAAGGTCTTGTATGCTTCAGCTCCTCTCCTTGCTGATTCTGCAAGCTTTTGTAAAACAAAAAGTTTTTGATCAATTAAACTATGATCCGATGCTCTTGCTAATTTTCTTTCATCCTCTCCTTGGAATATTCTCTGATCTATCCCACTGGCTCTGGCGTTAAGACGTAAAGCATTACTGGCTGCAATTGTTGATCCACCCTTATGATCCAAGGCAACATGAAGCAAAAAAGTCTCGTGCATTTTTTCAAAGGTATTCTGAAGACTTTCTATATCTTGAAATAATGAATAAGGATGATTTACAAAAAGATCCTCTTGAGCAATGGAATCGCTATTCATGATGGATTCCACAAGAGAAACTTTCTCAAAATACTCATGAGAATGAGCATTAGAAAGGGAGGAAGCACCTGAAGCATCAGGAGTACTTTCATTTTTCCTGAGCATAGGATTAAAAGGATCTGTTCTATGATTACAATGAATGCTCCCCCCTGAACAATAAACGCCTCCAAAGCTGACTAGTGATAGAAGCGCTATGACACCGAACCATTCCTCTTGATCGTTGGAGAACGAAATAGCACCCGCTGTTTCACACACAAAGTCGCTAAGAGCGCATCCTATAAGATTTGATTGTAACTTGGGATCACAATATTCCTTTTCAATAGAACCATTAAAAGCATGGAGCGGCTTCAAAAAAGATTCCCCTGTTTTAGGAAAAATCCAGAAATGCATCTTATCGTTTCCTAAAATACTGTTTTTAAGTTGGCTCACATTCTCCTCTGAAATGAGAACATGAGATGCATCCCGATGTACCAAAGCGAGATTATTTTCTCTCAACTCATTAAGACCATGCTCCATTGACTCAAGCCAGAGAGCTTGAGAAAGAGCGCCGCTTTTCTCCCAGTTGCAAAATAGGGAAGCAGCACTCCAAGAAAAATCACGCATGGGCAAAGAACCATCTTTCTCAATGTAGGAGTAAGTATAAAAACCAGGAGTTCCCAAGCGTATAATAGGCCCCCCCTCCATCTCACTTGTATAAAGTTGAAACGTATCTGATGCAGGACTAGCATTTAAAAAAGAACAAAACTTTTCTATAGAAGCGTAGAAAAAATCGTAAGAAGTGTTTCCTTCCTGAGCTTGCAGATGGTCACTAGTAATAGAAAACAATACTAATATAGGAAGCAAATGCTTAAGAACTCTCATTGATAAGTGACAGAGGATTCTTATTAGCTTTTCTTAAAGGGCGTGAAGAAAGTTGAAACATTTTTTTGCAGTTTTTTGGGTAAAAACCACAAAAAATCTTGTGAGCATTTTATCTTAACTATTTTACACCAGCCTCTGCCAAAAGTTGCTTTTCAGCCTCCAACCAATCTGTTTGCTCATTTCCGTCCCAACCGAGTTCCCGACGACGCTCACTAATAAAGTAAGCCCGAAGAGCTATTGAGTCATAAGAACACTCGCATGGCATAATCGGCTTCTTTTCTTTTTTTGAAGAGAGTGGTTTTTTTGCATGTGCTGAAACTGTTTTACTGAGCTTTGAATTCGTATCAGCAACTTTTTGAGTGAGTGGTTTTTTAGTTTTATTCATAATGACTGAATGATGAATAGAATAAAATTTACGAGAGAATCAAATTTTTTTTCTTAATTCAATGATTGCAGAATAAAAAAAATTTGACGATCCTCACATAAGTCACAGTCTTTGTTTACAAAATCATTATCATGTATTCAATGGAGCAGTGCGTGTTAGAAGCGTTAAAATTTTTTCTTACGACATGGCCGAAGATTGCAGCGCTATTTCAAGGCAATGCAAAGTTTGAGAACATAGTCATAAGAAAAAAGAGCTAGCTTGTAACGTGTCCTTATCAATTTAATACACCATAGCTTCCACCAAGTTATTTACTCATTATGAAAGCAACACAACAACTCCACGATCTGGGCCAAAGCCTCTGGCTTGATAATATCACTCGCGATTTACTTAACAATGGGACGCTCAAAAAATACATTGAAGAGCTTTCAGTCACAGGATTAACCTCCAATCCGACTATCTTTAATCATGCTATTAAAAATAGCCCTTCCTATGATCAAGCCATCAAAGAAGGAATTTTAAAAGGCCGCAAAGGGGAAGAGCTTTTCTTTGATTTGGCCTTGGAGGATATCACTGCTGCAGCTGACCTGTTTCGTCCTACTTTTGATCGCACTAACGGGGTAGATGGTTGGGTCTCCCTTGAGGTCTCACCTCTCCTGGCCTACGACACGCAAACAACAATCAAGGTTGCCCAGGAACTCCACCGCCGTGCAGAACGTCCTAATCTGTTTATTAAAATTCCAGGGACAAAAGAAGGCCTTCCTGCAATCGAGGAATCGCTTTTTTCGGGAATTCCAATCAATGTAACGCTTCTATTTTCTTGTGAGCATTACGTGGCTGCAGCTGAAGCCTACCTAAGAGCCATTGAAAGGCGCATTGAAGCAGGATTAAATCCTAACGTTCACTCTGTAGCCTCACTCTTTATTAGCCGTTGGGATGTAGCAGTAACTAACAAGGTACCTGATTCGCTTAAAGATCAACTTGGTATTGCTGTTGGAGGTGAGAGTTATCAAGCCTACTGTAAACTGATTCAATCCCCACGCTATTTAAAAATCCTTAATTCAGGAGCATCGGCACAACGACTTCTTTTTGCTAGCACAGGTACAAAAGACCCTAAGGCTTCTGACACCCTTTACATTCAAGGTTTGGCAGCTCCTTATACTGTTAACACGATGCCAGAAAAAACACTCCTTGCTTTTGGGGATCACGGTCATGTATCTGATTTGCTACCGGCTAATGGTGGTAACTCATCCCATGTTCTCTCGGAAATCGCAAAGTCTGGAATAGATATTCAGGAGCTTGGAGCAACCCTTCAAAAAGAGGGAGCTGAATCTTTCGTAGCTTCGTGGAAGGATCTCATGGCTATTATTGAGTCTAAGAGTGCTTCACTCACTCTATAATTTTATAACACTTTCACATTTTTTTAAAAATGGAACACGTCAAACTGTCAATTCTTGTAATTGATGTTGGTGGAAGCAAAGTCAAAATTAGAGCTACAGGTAGCAAAGAAGAGAGAAAATTACTTTCAGGTCCCACAATGACACCTCAAATGATGGTAGAGGGAGTGAAGCAGCTGGCAGAGGGATGGCATTATGATGTTGTTTCTATTGGGTGTCCTATGCCTATCTCTAAAGATGGAAGACCACTCAAAGAACCAGTCAACCTCGGAACAGGATGGGTCAATTTTGATTATGAAAAAGCTTTCCACTGCCCTGTGCGTATTATCAATGATGCTGCGATGCAGGCTTTAGGTGACTACAGTGGCGGAAGAATGCTTTTTTTAGGTTTGGGAACTGGGTTAGGTTCTACCATGATTGATGATGGTGTTATTATCCCGATGGAACTTGCTCACCTTCCCTATAAAAGCAAAACTTTTGAAGATTATGTAGGTCTTCATGGCTTTAAAAAATATGGTAAAGAGAAATGGCAAAAAGAAGTAATCCATATTATTGAAATTTTACAAACAGCGTTACAGGCTGAAAAAGTTGTTATAGGTGGAGGAAATGCTCAACATCTGACTGTTATCCCTATTGGCTGTACCATTGCTGCAAATTCCAATGCCTTCATAGGAGGCTTTCGTCTTTGGGAACATTTTCCAGGCAAACTACGTGCTGTCCCAAACAAAACACCTTATAAAAATAAAACGAACGCTTCAAAATCGATCTCAAAAAAAACACCTATTAAAAAAAACATCCTACAGAGGAAATAGGTTATTTTGAGGTCCCTTTTCCAAATCATTGAAAATGCAGTCGAGCAGTGAGTCAATGAAGTAGATGAAACGAGTTCAGTAAATTAATATTTATTTGTTAGTAAATCAATGATACAGCATCGTTTCTAGTAGCGTTATCAATGGAGACGATGGATATCAGCCCTAAAACTTCAGTCAACAAAAACCAACTATGACTTCTCAATTATCTCAACTTACCGAGCGCCCTTCATGGAAAGCACTCCAGTCTCATCGATCCCTCTTTAATGAAAAAAATCTAAAAGAGCTCTTTGCTCAAGATCAGGATCGAGGTAAAAAAATGAGCCTTGATGCAATAGGTCTTTTCCTTGATTTTTCGAAAAATAGAATCACAGAAGAGACAGTGCAGCTCCTTGTCAAGCTAGCAGAAGAATCAGGTTTACGTGAGCGGATTGATTCCATGTTTCGCGGTGATAAGATTAATATTTCTGAAAATAGAGCTGTGCTGCATGTCGCTCTTCGGGCCCCAAAAGGAGAAAAAATGATCGTTGATGGGGAAGATGTTGTTCCTAAAGTTCACGAAGTCCTTGAAAGAATGTCATGTTTTGCCACTAGCATACGATCCGGCGAATGGAAAGGCTATAGTGGCAAATCGATTAAAAACATCATTAACATTGGCATTGGTGGATCCGATCTTGGGCCAGTAATGGCTTATGAAGCGCTTCGTTTCTACAGCAAACGCTCTATGAACTTTCGCTTTGTTTCCAATGTGGATGCTACTGATTTTGTCGAAGCAACTCGCGATCTTGATCCTTCTGAAACACTTTTTATTGTCTCCTCAAAAACGTTTGGAACCCTTGAGACCTTAACGAATGCTCATAGTGCTCGTGATTGGCTACTGAAGGGCATGGGGGGTGATTCAAAAGCTGTTGCAAAACATTTTGCAGCAGTTTCAACAAATGCAACCAAAGTTGCAGAGTTCGGAATTGATACTGCTAATATGTTTGGTTTTTGGGATTGGGTTGGTGGACGTTACTCCATGGACTCGGCTATTGGGCTCTCCACGATGATTGCCATTGGACCAGAACATTTTAATGAGATGCTAGCCGGTTTTCATTCTATGGATGAGCATTTCCGCACAGCTCCTTTTGAAAAAAATCTCCCAGTCCTCTTAGGACTACTCTCGGTTTGGTACAATAACTTTTTTGGTGCTCAAACTGTTGCTGTTCTCCCCTACGATCAATACCTCAAGCGCTTTCCTGCCTATCTTCAGCAGCTCACGATGGAGAGTAATGGCAAGCATGTAACGTTAGAAGGAACAGCTGTCTCTGCTGAGACAGGACCCATTTATTGGGGAGAACCAGGAACAAATGGCCAACACTCTTTTTATCAATTGATACATCAAGGAACACGCCTCATCCCATGTGACTTTATTACTTTTTACAAAGGACTCAACCCACTTGGCAGGCACCATGATCTTTTAGTTTCTAATGTTTTTGCTCAAGCAGAAGCGCTTGCTTTTGGAAAAACAAAAGAACAAGTTCAAGCAGAGGGTACACCCGAAACCCTGATTCCACATCGGGTTTTTGAAGGAAATCGCCCTTCCAATATACTTCTTGCCGATTCGCTCACTCCAGAAACACTTGGCAAATTAGTTGCCTTATACGAACACAATGTTTTCACTCAAGGTGCCATTTGGGGCATTGATTCTTTTGACCAATGGGGAGTAGAACTTGGTAAGGTTCTAGCACAAAAAATCATTCCAGAGTTGGAAAATCCTATAGAGCCTCCACTTCAGCATGATAGCTCTACAAATAATCTCATCTCGCTTTATAGAAAAAATCGTTAGAGAGACGAAGGAAAAAGATAACACTATAAATGTGTGATAAAAATAGAGCTTTCTAGAGACATTTTTATTAAACCCTATATTTTACAAGATGACTCCTTGCTTGCTGTCACTCTTCTTTCTCACCTCATTTTATTCTTAGCACAGTGAACCTCGCCTCTCCACGCCAACTCGCTCCCTCTATCCTTGCAGCTGACTTCAGCTGTCTTGGAAATCAGGTTTCTGAAGCAGAAAAAGCAGGAGCCACGCGTATTCATATCGATGTTATGGATGGACATTTTGTTCCTAATATTTCCATGGGCGAACCTATTATTAGAGCAACTAGCAAAATAACTCAGTTGCCACTTGAAGTTCATTTGATGATCACTAACCCTGATTTCTTTATGGAAGAATTTGCTCAAGCTGGGGCTAGCAGCTTTATTGTTCATTATGAAGGAAACAATAATTTACATAGGACAGTCCAAAAAGCTAAACAGATTGGTAAAAAAATTGGAGTAGCAATTAACCCTGCAACTCCTGCTTGTGTTCTCGAGGAAATCTTACCAGAACTAGATCTTGTCTTAGTAATGACTGTTAATCCTGGCTTTGGAAGCCAGCACTTCTTGCAGCTTACATTAAAGAAAATTGGACTCATTGAGAAGATGATTGCACTGAATAATCCAGAATGTGAATTAGAAGTTGATGGAGGTATTGATGCTTCAACTATTTCACTTGCTGAAAAAGCAGGAGCAACTGTTTTTGTGGCTGGAACTTCTATTTTTAAATCTCCTCTTGGTATTGCAGCAGCAATGAAACAACTTTCTTCTTCCCAAAACTTTTAACCTTAACCTTGAAATCTCAAATTATGAATAATCCTAAAGCAATGCAACTTGGAATGGTTGGTCTTGGTCGTATGGGCGCTAACATGGTTCGACGTCTTATGAAGGAGGGGCATCATTGCATTGCCTTTGATCAGTCCCAGGAGAATGTGACTATCTTAGAAAAAGAAGGGGCAATTGGCTCCACATCGCTAAGTGACATGGTTTCCAAGTTAACAACTCCTCGTGCCATTTGGCTCATGGTTCCTGCAGCAGTTGTTGATGAAACCATTGCTGAACTCGTACCTCATTTAAGCAAAGATGATATTATTATTGATGGTGGTAACTCCTATTATATCGATGATATACGACGTGCTAAAGAGCTTGCTGCAAAAAATATTCATTATGTTGATGTCGGGACAAGCGGTGGAGTCTGGGGACTCGAACGTGGTTACTGCATGATGATTGGTGGAGAGAAAAATTCCGTTCAATATCTTGACCCTATCTTCGAAACATTAGCTCCTGGTATTGGAACGATTCCACGGACGGAGGGGCGTCCTCCTAATAAAGGAACCGCAGAAAATGGATATCTCCATTGTGGACCTAATGGAGCAGGCCATTTTGTAAAAATGGTTCATAACGGTATCGAGTATGCCATCATGGCAGCCTATGCAGAGGGACTTAGTATCATTAAAAATTCTGATATTGGAAAGAAGACTCATGATATCGATGCTGAGACAACTCCACTTCGTGATCCAGAGCATTATCAGTACGATATGGATCTTCCTGAAATATCCGAGGTATGGCGTCGTGGAAGCGTTATTGCTTCATGGTTACTTGACCTCACTGCAAATGCTTTTGCTCAAGATCCAGCACTCAGTAAATTTGCAGGTCGTGTTTCTGACTCTGGAGAAGGACGCTGGACAATTAAGGCTGCAATCGATGAAGGAACACCAGCACCTGTCCTTACAACAGCACTCTATGCCCGTTTTAGCTCACGTGGTGAAGCTGAATTCCAAAATAAAATCCTCTCTGCGATGCGCTTTGGCTTCGGAGGACATCTTGAAAAAAAGGATTAATAAATAATTCAACTCACCAAGTAGGAATACGTATTAGAAATACCTAGAAGCTAGTTTTCGCTATAGAAATTTAAAAACCATTTTATGAAAAACCACTCTTCTGATGCCCTTGTTTTTTTTGGTGCGACTGGTGATCTCGCTTATAAAAAAATATTCCCATCACTACAAGCAATGGTCAAGCGAGGCCATCTTGACATCCCTATTATTGGAGTTGCCAAAGCAGGATGGAATCTAGATCAACTCAAAGCACGGGCTCAGGATAGTCTTGAGAAACATGGAGGTCTTGATCCTGATGCATGGAAAAAACTCTCAAATCTCCTACGCTACGTAGATGGAGATTACAATGATGATTCCACCTATGATTTACTACGCCAAGAACTTGGCACCTCAACCCATCCAGCTCACTATTTAGCTATTCCTCCTCTTCTTTTTGGACTTGTTGTCGAAAAGCTCAGTTCCTCCGGATGTGCTGGAGCAAATGCACGTGTTGTTATTGAGAAACCCTTTGGCACGGATCTAGAATCAGCGAAAAAATTAAATGCTATTTTACTCAATGTCTTTGATGAATCACGCATTTTTAGGATTGATCATTATTTGGGAAAACCGGTTGTACATAACATGCTTTTTTTCCGATTTACAAATATGATCCCTGAAGCTCTTTGGAGTAGTGATCATATAGAAAGCATTCAGATCACAATGGCAGAAGATTTTGGAGTTCAAGGAAGGGGAAGTTTTTATGATAAAACTGGAACCGTCCGTGACGTCATGGAAAATCATCTTTTCCAGTTATTAACCAACATTCTTATGGAGCAGCCTCAAGGTCTCGACAGTGAATCTATTAGAGATGAAAAGGTAAAAGTGCTCCAAGCAATACCCCCACTCTCAGAGAAAAATATCATACGAGGTCAATTTCAAGGCTATCTCCAAGAACCAGGTGTTGTTGGTGGCTCTCAAACAGAAACATTCGCAGCTCTTCAACTTGAGGTGAATTCTCCACGTTGGCAAGGAGTCCCTATCTTTTTGAGAGCTGGCAAGAATCTTCCAGTAGAATGCACTGAAATCTTTATTAGATTAAAGCCAAGCACTCCCTTTTATACGAACTACCAAGTAAGACAAAATCATATTCGTATTCGTATTAGCCCGGAAGTCATTATTGGCATGGGGATGAATGCTGTGAACCCTGATAATGAAACAGAAAGCCGTTCTGTTGAACTCATCACAACTCATCAACCAGATTCTATTGAAATGACTGCTTACGAGCGCGTGTTAACAGATGCTCTCGCAGGCGACCCAACTCTTTTTGCTCGTGAAGACTATGTCGAGGAAGCTTGGCGTATTGTTGACCCGATCATCAAAGCTAGCACCCCGATTTATCAGTATGAAATTCATACTTGGGGCCCTCAAGAAACAGACTTGCACCTTCTTCCAAAAGGAGGATGGCATAATCCTCAGTAGAACTAAGATATTTTTTTTGTTTTTCTAACAACCTCATCGCTCTGCAGATGAGATTATCCCATTTCCAAAAACCCCTCACTTTAAAAACTTTTGTATGAATATTGAAATTTTTCCTGATGAGACTTCTGTGGCTCGAGAAGCAGCTTGTTTTATAGCTGCTACAGCTCGGGCAGCGGTTGCAGAACGGGGTCGTTTTGTAATGGCAGTGAGTGGTGGTAAAACTCCCTGGATCATGCTGCGCATGCTTGCTCAAGAGGAGATCCCATGGGAAAATGTTTATATTTTTCAAGTAGATGAACGTATCGCTCCGAGCGGATCAGCAGATCGAAATTTAACTCACCTTCAAGAAAGTCTCCTAAGTCACGCTCCATTGCCACCTGAGCAAATAATTGCAATGCCTGTTGAGGAGAAGCACATTGAGGCTGCAACCCAACAATATACTCATCTTTTAGAGAATATTACAGGTTCTCCAATCCTTTTGGATTTAATTCATCTTGGACTTGGACCAGATGGTCATACTGCTTCACTCATTCCTGGAGATTCCGTTTTAGATGTTGTTGATCGAGAGGTAGCCATTACAGGAGTTTATCAAAATCATCAGCGTATGACATTAACATACCCCGTCATTAATCGTGCTAGAAAAATTCTCTGGGTTGTTACAGGAAAAGAAAAAACAGGAGCTTTGTGTCATCTTTTAAATCGTGATGCCTCTATTCCAGGCGGGGTAGTCCAGCAAAATCAAGCAACTCTATTTGCGGATACTACAGCTTTAGGCTCCCTAGATCTCTCCCTATGGAAAGAACATCCACTCACCATAGGTATCGCTTCAGATCACGGTGGTTTTGAGCTCAAGGAGGCGTTAGTAAAACGACTTCAATTTCTAGGATATCACGTTACTGATTTTGGTGCTCCTACACTCGTTCCTGAAGATGATTATCCTGACTACATCATTCCATTATCGCATGCTGTTTCCAAGGGAACAGTCGCTCGAGGTATTGCCATATGCGGAAGTGGGGTTGGAGTGACTGTCTGTGCTAACAAAATCCAAGGAGTTCGAGCAGCACTTATTGAAGATCACTTTTCCGCCAAGCAGGGAGTTGAAGATGATCATATCAATCTTCTTTGTATGGGAGGAAGAACAATGGGACTAGAGGTCGCTTGGGATCTCGTTCAAACCTTTCTTCAGAGTAACTACAGTCATGCAGAGAGACATCTACGTCGCCTCAGTAAAGTTGATGCTATCTCCTAAATAGAGAAAAATAGGCCTTATCATGAGTAAGAGAGGACCCCTCTGAAATTTTAAGAAATGCCGTTCTCATTCAAAATGTAGTGCTTCCATGACAGATCTTACCACAAAGAATATCCCTGGAGCAGCTCCTAGCGCTCAGTCCTTGAATAAACCCAAGGAGGTAAACATGGAGTCCTCCCAGCTCACTGAGATATTTCATACTGATCGTGACGAGGAGGCTGCGAAGCCTGATGGGTCAGGATATGTGATGAAGTCTGACGACCTAGGTGCAAGCATACACTGCCAGAGCACTACTTTGAGCTCATCGCAGCATCCATCTGGCTCCCCAATTGTTGTAGGTGATGAGCATGAAATATCTGGATTAGTTTCAAGAGCAGCATTTGGCAAGGAGACGGGGAGAAGTTTTCCACTTGGAGCCACTGTATTTAAGCATGGCGTTAACTTTAGCATCTTTTCAAAACATGCAAAGCAGGCGGAGTTGCTGCTTTTTGATCATATTGAGGATACCAAGCCCTCGAAAGTGATTCCACTTACAACCCAGCAAAATAGATCTTATCATTATTGGCATGTTTTTGTACCTGGTCTGAAAGAGGGCCAAATTTATGCTTGGCGTATGTATGGTCCCTTTAATAGCAAGGAGGGACTTCGCTTTGACTCTGAAAAAGTATTACTTGATCCTTATGGAAAATGTATAGCTCTCCCTTCTTCTCGTTCCCGTAAAGCTGCTGCAGCACCAGGGGATAATTGTGTTACTGCGATAAAAAATGTAGTTGTTCATTCTAAATCTTACGATTGGGAGGGTGATTTGCCTTTGCGCCATCCTTTATGTAAAACAGTTATTTACGAAATGAATATTGGGACATTCACTAGCAATCCTAATTCTGGTCTCTCTCCTGAAAAAAGAGGTACCTATGCTGGAGTTATTGAAAAAATCCCCTATTTAAAAGAGCTTGGAATCACTGCTGTGGAATTACTCCCGATCTTTGCCTTTGACCCGGAAGACGCACCCGATGGCCTTTCTAATATATGGGGCTATCAACCCTATGCTTTTTTTGCACCGCATCCTCAGTATTCCTCAAAAAAAGAGCCATTAGCCGTATTAGATGAATTTCGTTCCATGGTCAAAGCACTGCATCGTGCAAACATTGAAGTAATTCTCGATGTCGTTTTTAATCACACTACGGAAGGAGGCCTTCATGGCCCTACACTCTCTTTCCGTGGACTTGGCAATGAAACCTACTATATTTTAGGAAAAGATAAAGCAACCTATGCTGACTTTAGTGGTTGTGGAAATACCTTCAACGCTAATGAATCTATTGTGCGTCGTCTCATTCTTGACTCTCTTCGTTATTGGGTTGATGAGATGCATATCGATGGTTTTCGTTTTGATCTAGCCTCTATTCTCTCTCGTGATGAATCAGGAACTCCCATGGCTCATCCTCCTACTATCTGGGATATCGAATCCGATCCTGTACTAGCAAACATTAAGTTATTTGCAGAGGCATGGGATGCTGCCGGACTGTACCAAGTGGGACATTTTCCTGGAGATTCCTGGAATGAGTGGAATGGACATTTTCGTGATGATGTTCGCTCTTTTATTAAAGGAGATAATAATACTATTAGATCTCTTGCTTACCGCATGACAGGGAGCCCAGATATTTATGAAAATGAAGAGAGAAACCCTGAACAGAGCGTCAATTTTATTACCTGTCACGATGGTTTTACTCTCAATGATCTGGTGAGCTATAATGAAAAGCATAATGAAGCTAATCAAGAAAACAACCGCGATGGATCTAATTTCAATTGCAGCTGGAATTGCGGAATGGAGGGGCCTACGGAGGATTCTGAAATTGAAAAATTACGCAATCGACAAATTAAAAATTTTTTAACAATACTTTTTTTCTCTGTAGGAACACCAATGATTTTAGCTGGTGATGAGGTGAGACGTACTCAACAAGGAAATAACAATGCCTACTGTCATGCAGGTGATATCGGATCCTTTGACTGGTCCCTCCTCAAGAAACATGCCGATATCCATCGATTCACACGGCAACTCATTAATTTTCGTTTAGACCGCAGTCATCTTTGTGACACCTATGCTCAAACATTGAGAGAACTTCTTATCGAAAAAGCCATTGAGTGGCATGGTGTCAAACTCAATGCTCCTGACCTAGGTGCAGATTCACACGCCTTAGCTGCAACAATGCGTAATTATGATCACAAAGTGATGATTCATATCATGATCAATTCTTTTTGGAAATCTCTAGAATTTGAAATTCCCTTGTGCACTAATTTCTACACACCCTGGCGTTGTTGTATTGATACTTTTAAGGAATCGCCTCAGGACATCCTCCCTTGGAAAGAAGCCCCTTCCATCAATGCGGAAAGTTACTTAGTAGAATCACGCTCTGTTGTGATTTTAGTTTCAAAAATGGAAAATTAATTTCCTATTTGAACAGAGCTATTGAGTTTCTACCGCTTCTTTTTACAAAAAGAGTTAAAAACTGATTTCGAAGAAATTGCGTTTCAGTCCAAAAGTACTCATAATCATGCAATGATGACGCATGACCAGCTTTTGAGGAAAACGAGCGAACGTTTTCCTCAGTTTGAACAAGCCACTCTCCTTTCTATTTATGAAGGGGGTTCTGATCGGGAATTTTACCGTTGTATCAATACTTCTGGAGACTCTCTTATCCTGGTTCACTACAACAGAGAAAAATCAGAAAATAGTTCTTATGCAGAGCACGCTTTTTTTTTAAGAAAACAAGGTATTTCTGTTCCCTCAGTCATGAATTATTCTGAGCAAGAATGCCTGTTGTGGCTTCAAGACCTTGGTAAAAAAAATCTATGGAGTATGCGTGAGGCTTCATGGGAAGAGCGCCGCCCATGGTATGAAAAGAGCCTGATCGAGGCAGCACGATTACATCGAATTTCACTTGAAAAAGCAAAAGAGGAAGTCACATTGCAACCAGCATTTGAACAAGAACTCTATCGTTGGGAGCAACATTATTTTTTTGAACATGCCTTGGGTTCTCTTTTTAAGGTTGATCCAAAAATAAGAAATAAACTCCTTTCTACCCACCCCTTTGAAACTCTCTCAAATCAACTTGCCTCCCTGCCTCGACAACTCATTCATCGTGATTTTCAATCTCAAAATATTCTTCTCTTTGGAAATCAGGTTGGATTGATTGACTTTCAAGGAATGCGAGCTGGACTAGCCCCTTATGACCTTGCTTCTCTACTATGTGATCCTTATGTCACACTTACTGCATTGGAGAGACAAGAATTGCTCGACTTTTATCAGCAAGAAATGAAAAAACACCAATTTGTTTTTTCCTATGATATTGAAAAGATTTTTTGGTGCTGTGCACTTCAACGCTTGATGCAGGCTCTTGGCTGTTACGGTTTTTTAGGACTCGATCGAGGAAAATCCCATTTTCTTGAGCATGTTCCATCGGCTCTCAAGGGGCTCAGACATGCGTTAACTCAGCTTGAACCAGAGAGTCATTGGAATGAGTTTTCAAGTTTTTTATCCAAACTCCAATTTTAAATTCCAACTCCACCTCATGGGCTCTCCTTTCCCAAGCATCACTATTGAAGATCTCTCTCCCTCTATCGAAGGGGGCCAATTTCCAATCAAACGTGTTCCTGGTCAATCAGTCGTAATAGAGGCTACCATCTTCAAAGAGGGGCATGATGCTGTGCGTGCTCTTTTGAAATGGCGCGCTAAGAGCAGCCATTCAAAATCAACTGAAACTGAAAATAGAAATTCTAAAAATCAATCCCTGTGGCAAGAAATACCGATGAAACTTCTTGAGAACCATCGGTTTCAAGGCTCGTTTCAAGTAACCTCTGTGGGATTCACTGAATATACGATCGAAGCATGGGGAGATCCCTTTGATTCCTGGTTGCAAGAGGTTAAAAAAAAGATTGAGGCTGGTATTGAGGATCTTCATCTAGAAGCACAAGAAGGAGCAATCCTGATTCATGCAGCGGCTCAGCGATCTAAAGATAATGCAGAACAACAAGAGCTCATAAACTTTGCTATTGAATTAGAAAAAAAATCTTCCCTTTACTCTTTGAAAGATTTTTTAAAAACGGAGCGACTGCTTTTTTTGATGCATCGCTATCCTGATCGTTCTTTTTCGACATTATTCGAGCCCTTTCAACAAGTTCGAGTAGACCGTCTGCGAGCAGCTTTTGGGGCATGGTATGAATTTTTTCCTCGTTCAGCAGAGGGAAAAAAAGAATCGGGGTCTAACTTTCGTGAAGCTCTTGCACGCATCGATGATGCCAAAGCAATGGGCTTTCATGTTATCTACTTCCCCCCTATTCATCCTATTGGTCTTACTGGACGAAAAGGGAGGAACAATTCTTTAGAATGTCTACCAGAAGATCCTGGTGTTCCTTATGCGATTGGCGCAGTAACAGGAGGACATGATTCAATAGAACCACTTTTGGGAACAATCGAGGATTTTCAATGGCTTATCGCTCAAGTCCGTGAACGCAATATGGAAGTAGCTTTGGATTTTGCACTCAACTGTTCTCCAGATCATCCCTATGTTCAACAATATCCTGAATGGTTCTATCATCGGCCAGATGGATCGATAAAATATGCCGAAAATCCTCCCAAAAAATATGAGGATGTTTTTCCTCTCAATTTTTATAACACAAGGTGGAAAGAACTCTGGAAGGAGCTATTAGGCATCTTTCTTATTTGGGCGGAGCGTGGAGTGCGCATATTCCGTGTCGACAATCCCCATACCAAGCCAGTTACTTTTTGGCAATGGGTCATTGCAGAGGTTCAGGAAAAGTATCCTGATGTCATTTTTTTGAGTGAAGCTTTTACCCACCCAGCGATGATGAAAAAACTCGCAAAGATTGGGTTTACGCAAAGTTATAGTTACTTCACCTGGCGTAATACCAAAGAAGAGCTAGAAAATTACTTTACCGAACTTACTCACTCGGAAATGAAAGAATATTTTCGCCCTAATCTTTTCCCCAACACTCCTGATATTCTCCCTTTCTATCTTCAAGAGGGGGGACGTTCTGCTTTCCTTATTAGAGCTGCTTTGGCAGCCACCCTCTCTTCGATTTATGGAATTTATAGTGGTTTTGAACTTTGTGAAAATGCTGCTCTGCCTGGCAAGGAGGAGTATGCTGATTCAGAAAAATATCAATTTAAGGAACGTGATTGGAATGCTCCTGGCAATATCAAACCTTGGATTACTCGTTTAAATCAGATTCGCAACTCTAACAGTGCCCTTCAAAACACCCATCAGCTTCAATTTTGCCATAGTAATAATAATGCTATTATTGCTTATTTAAGATCTTCGGAAGATAACACAAACCATCTCTTGATTATGGTCAATCTAGATCCTCACCAGCAGCAAGCAGCAACGGTAGAAATCCCTCTCCATCGGCTAGGAATTCCTTATGAAAGTCCTTATTGTGTCGAAGATCTTCTCACCGGGGAATGCTATGAGTGGAAAGGAACTCATAATTTTATCTCTCTCAATCCACTCACACACCCAGCGCATATTTTCCGAGTGAAGAACTTATGATAACTGTATCGATTGACAGGAACACGCGATGCCTCGTTGACAAACCCATTCCCATTCTATAGAACACCCGAATTATGCCACGCTACCTGGACCCTAAGAGTGATTTAGTCTTTAAGAAAATTTTTGGTCACCATCCCAATGTACTCCAAGATTTTCTCAATGCTATTTTGCCGTTGCCTCCAGATTGCGTCATTGAGAGTTTGATCTACTTGCCTTCGGAGAGTGTTCCTGAAATTACTGCGTTAAAATATTCTATTGTTGATGTGCGTTGCTTTGACAATCACGGACGTCACTTCATCGTAGAAATGCAATTGCAATGGACGAGTGATTTTATCAAGAGAATGCTTTTCAACACAGCTACAACCTATGCTCGGCAATTAAAGAAAGGGAAAAGCTATGAACACCTCAGCCCTGTCTATGGAGTGGCGTTACTAGATACCACTTTTTCTCAAGAACAAGAGTGGTTTCATCATTACCGAATGACCAATGCTCATGATGAAAGCAAGAGTTTAGAAGATATTCAATTGGTCCTTATTGAACTTCCTAAGTTCAAACCAACCAGCATCACCACAAAAAGAGCTACTGTTCTTTGGCTCCGTTTTTTAAAAGAGATCAACGAAAAAACAGAAGTTGTCGATCCCAGTTTTTTGGAAGTAGATTCGATCAAAGAGGCCATCTCTCTTCTAGAAATCGCTTCCTACAGCGAAGCTGAATTACTTGCCTACGATAAAAGCTGGGATGCAGTGAGCTCTGAAAGAACTCTGTTCAGTGGCAAGTACAAAGAAGGGCTTGCTCAAGGGCTTGCTCAAGGTGAGGCTAAAGGGCTTGCTCAAGGTGAGGCTAAAGGAAAAGAAGAGGAGAAAAAAAGATTTGTGATCAGTATGCATCGCTCTGGTTTACCCTTGGAACAAATTGCTCAGATTGCTGAATTATCACAGAATCAAGTTCACTGCATTATTGAACTGCTGCCGTAAGAGTTTTTCCATGCCTATAGAAAATGTCATCTCTCCTGATAAAATAAATGCTTGTTTTGAGGTCTATTTAGAACTGCGCCCACATCTTGAAAATAAAAAAGATTTTATAAAAAAGGTGCTTCTTCAGCAACAAGAAGGGTTTCAATTAGCTGCTATTTTTGAAGGAGAAGAAGCAGTAGCAGCCATCGGTTTTCGTTTCATAACGACTTTTGCCTGGGGAAAGATTCTCTACATTGATGATCTCACCACCAAGACTCACCTTCATGGGAAAGGATATAGAACTGCACCACTTGATGATGCCATAAAACAAGCGAACGAACTCCATTGCAATCAAGTGCACCTCGATAGTGGTTACATGCGAAATAAGGCTCACCGTCTTTATTTACGCTATGGTTTTGAGCTCACTAGTCATCACTTTTCGTTAAAACTTTAAAGCCCCTCATGACTAAGCTTTCAGTCAATATCAACAAAATCGCAACATTGCGAAACTCACGTGGAGGCGCTATCCCCAACGTGCTTCAAACAGCCATCAATATTGAACATTTTGGGGCAGATGGAATCACAGTCCATCCTCGCCCCGATGAACGCCATATACGCTATGCAGATGTGCGAGAGCTTCAAAAAAATATTACAACCGAGTTTAACATTGAAGGAAATCCTGATCATCAACCCTTTGTAGATCTTGTGTTAGAGGTGAGACCAGATCAAGTAACACTCGTTCCTGACACGTTGGGACAGCTGACTTCGGATCATGGATGGGATACGATTGCGAATTGTGATTATTTAAAAAAGATCATCTCACTATTTAAAAAAGCAGGCATTAGAGTCTCCCTGTTTGTTGATCCTAATTCTGCCATGGTGGAGGGTGCAGCAGCTGTGGGAACTGATCGCATTGAGTTATACACGGAAGAGTATGCGAGAAAATATGCAGCAGGACTTCAAGAGGAGGCAATCGCTTCTTATGTAGAGGCTGCTCACAAAGCACAAGAGCTAGGTCTCGGGCTCAATGCCGGACACGATTTGGATTTAAATAATCTTCATTTTTTTAAAAAAAATATTCCTTGCCTCGATGAAGTAAGCATCGGACATGCTCTGATTGCTGATGCGCTTTACCTCGGACTTGAAACAACCATCCACCATTACAAAAGGGAATTACAATAACGAATCACTAGTATGGAAATAACTTCTTTGTTTGGCGAAAAATTCTATCAGCAGATCAGTTTTATCCTAGAAATTGATAAACTGAAAACTGTATTACGCAAAACAATGCTCCTCTATGAGAATCGTTTTGAAAATTCTGCAGAACATAGTTGGCAGATAGCATTAGCTGCTATCATCCTTGCCGAATATGCTAATGAGAAGATTGATATTGCTCATGTAACAAAAATACTCCTCGTTCATGACCTTGTGGAGGTCTACTGTGGTGATACTTTTCACTATCACAAGGAAGATGATACAACGTTATCGGAACGAGAAATAAAGGCTGCTCAAAAGATTTTTGGTCTTCTTCCTGCAGAGCAAGCACAAGATTTCTTCTCTCTTTGGATTGAGTTTGAAAGTCAACAGACCCCAGAAGCTCAATTTGCGAATAGCATTGATCGATTCATGCCTATCTTGCTTCATAGTTTCTCTGAAACTAAAATCTGGAATAAATTTTCAATCACCCAAAAACAGATCATCGATAAAAACAATCATATAGAAAAGGGCTCCACCCTGCTCTGGGATTTTACACAATCACTGATTCAAAAGGCTGTGGAAAAAGGAGATTTATCTTGATAAAGGAAGCGACCACTTTCCAAGAACTCTCCCCTTTCTCGATAACATAAATATCCCAGCTGGCACTCCATTAGCCAAATAGCCGAAACTGACCCCTATTTTGCTAAAACAACACCAGAAAGTCCTTTGAGTTGTTGAATTTCATCACCAAGAGTGAAAACCTCCTTAGCATCTGTGGTTTGTTTTACTTTGGTGCATTGCATCACAATTTTGGAAATAAGGTCTAATTTTTCAGCGCGTTTGGGATCATCTAGCTTAATACGTTGTTGTAAAAAATAGGTCAACATTGTCTGCGCGATCTGATCAGATTGGGCTTCTTTATTTAAGATCCAACGCACCGATTGATTGTTAGAAAGAGATGAGTCACTGAGCTCATGATCGGCTTTTTGTAGGGTCTCTATGTTTTGCTCTAATGTTTCAAAAATAAGACCATCATGAAAAATACCACAGGGAATTTGACAGTGGGCCATGACCCTAGCAGGCATAAAAGTCAGAGCGCCGAGGAGGCATAGCAGTAATAATATTTTCTTCATAGTTTTTTTTCGTTTTGGTTTCTTTGATCAAAAGCTACAATAGAATGTTCTATTCTGTATATGATCGAATTATGAAACCTTCTCCTACCCTTTTTTGGTTTCGTCAAGACCTCAGACTTGCGGACAATCCAGGACTACTTCAAGCTGCCAAAAAAGGTCCTATCATCGCAATTTATATTTTAGATGATGAAAATGCTGGAGATTTTAAAATGGGAGCTGCGAGTCGCTGGTGGCTTCATCACTCCTTAGTAAAATTAAATCAGGCGCTCGATGGAAAGCTTCACTTTTATTCGGGTGATCCAATTAAGATCATTACTGGATTAATAGATTCTCAAAAAATTGAAGCTGTCTATTGGAATCGTTGCTACGAATCATGGCGTATTAAAAATGATACTGCTCTTAAAATACAACTTCAGGAGCAAGGAATCTTCTGTGAAAGTTTTAATGGATCATTGCTTTGGGAACCATGGGAGGTGCTTAAAAGTGATCAAACCCCTTACAAGGTTTTTACTCCTTTTTATCGCCAGGCCTCTTCCAGGGCACCACGAGAGCCATTATCTAGACCCCATTCTGTTGAATTTTTAAAAGATTCCACCAATACCACGACCTTGTCTGATTTAGCATTACTTCCAACAATTCCCTGGCATCACGGTTTTGAAAAGGAGTGGGAAGTTGGGGAAATGGGAGCACACAAAAAACTAAACACTTTTTTATCTCATGGACTATCTGGCTATAAGGAGGGACGCAACCATCCTGCTCAAGCCCATGTCTCTCATCTCTCCCCCTACCTTCATTTTGGTGAAATCTCTCCTCAACAGGTCTGGCATGCAGTCAATAAGGTAGGTCCTGAGATTCCAACAACAGATAAAAATCATTTCTTAAGCGAACTTGGCTGGCGTGAATTTTCATACTCCCTGCTCTACCATTTTCCCGAGTTACCTTGGAAAAATTTTCAATCTAAGTTCGATCGCTTCCCTTGGAAAGAAAATGAATCATTCTTAAAAGCCTGGCAAAGAGGAAAAACAGGCTACCCGATTGTCGATGCTGGAATGCGCGAGCTGTGGCAAACCGGAACCATGCATAACCGAGTGCGCATGATTGTAGCCTCCTTTTTAGTAAAAAATCTCCTCATTCATTGGCACCATGGTGAGGCTTGGTTTTGGGACACTCTTTTGGATGCCGATCTCGCTAATAATAGTGCCAGCTGGCAATGGGTAGCTGGCTCGGGTGCTGATGCAGCCCCCTATTTTAGAATTTTCAATCCTGTACTTCAGGGTGAAAAATTTGATCCAGAGGGGGACTATACTCGCCACTTTGTTCCTGAGCTAAAAAAGATCCCAAAAAAATACCTATTTACACCATGGGAAGCTCCAGAGGAGATCCTAAGATCGGCTGAAGTGGAACTAGGAAAGACCTATCCCCAACCGATTGTCGCTCTTGCATCGTCTCGAGATAATGCTCTAGAGGCTTACCAACAATTATAACATCTGAAATTTTTCAAGCATTTCACTTACAGACCGATTCTCAATTACAAATAATGACTCCTTCACTTTCATTTCTTGGGGCAGGCCGAATGGCACGATCACTGATTAGAGGCCTATTGCAGGCCCCATTCATAGAAAAAGAAAAAATATTTGTCTCTTCACGTCATGGAGAATCAGCTCAAGAACTTGCTCGAGAATATCAAGTCAATGCTACCTCTAATAATGAAGAAGCAATCATGGCTTCACCCGTGATTTTTCTTTGCACCAAGCCTGCACAGGCCTTAGAGGCTCTCTCTCAAAATGCCTCTTTGTTCAAAAATAAATTAATCATCTCCATTGCAGCTGGGATTTTATTAGAAGATCTCTATGATGCAGTTGGGAGAGAGGCACGCATCATTCGTACAATGCCAAACATTGCTGTTCGTATTGGCAAGGGAGTCACAACAATAACCCCACACCACTCTGCAACAGCAAATGACATGGAGCTTACAGCAAGATTGTTTACCACTGTCGGCAAGGTTTTTGAAATTGGTGAAAAGCAAACGAATGCTACTACTGCCGTTAGTGGAAGTGGACCCGCTTTTGCACTGCTCTTTTTGGAAGCTCTTTTTCAAGGAGGAATCCAGGAAGGCCTTGATCCTTCACTCTCACGAGCTCTCTCAGCCCATGTACTAGCATCATCGGCAGCACTTATTTTAGAAACAGAGGATTCCCCAGCAGCCCTTCGAGCCGAGATTGCAAGCCCTAAGGGAACAACAGAAGCAGGTCTTAACCTTCTTGAGGTAGAACAATTTTCGAACACTATTATTAGGGCAGTGCATGCAGCCACTAAAAGAGCTCAGGAATTAGCCTCTTAATTTTACAAAAACACCACAGATGAATCCCTGTTTTTATTTGCTAATATTTTCTCTTCTTTGGGTTGCTTCTACCGAGGCTCAAGAGGATAAAACAGTAGCAACTACTAATAAAAAGGTTTTACAAGAAACAAACATAATTGCTCTTGAAGCAAGCAAAGATTACGACAGAGGAAACTTTACCTCTGCGGAAAAAAAATACCAACAGCTCTTAAGCATTACTCCTCATGATGTAGAAACACTCAATCATCTTGCAGCAGTAGAAATTCACCTTAATAAAACTGAAGAAACAGAGCGTCTCCTAAAAGAATCACTTCAACAGAAATTAGAAAATCCTAATGCGTGGCTCTTGCTTGGTTTGAATGATCTTCAGGAGCAAAGGATCGATGAGGCTTTTGCAGCTTTAGTTCAAGCAACTCTGTACGATCCTAAAAATGCTAAAGCTTATCATTATCTAGGCATTGTAGCTGGACGGAAAGAGTGGCATGAAATCTCAGAAGCCTCCTTACGCAAAGCTATTGAACTCGATCCTAAGTATGCTGACGCACATTTTAATTTAGCAGTTTATTACATGCGACACAATCCACCTGCCATCGAAGTAGCACGTCGCCATTATCAACGAGCACTCGACCTTGGTGCACCCCATGATTCAGCCATGGATACGATTATGAAAAGGCCCATTGAGGATACAAAATCAGATTTTTGACTCTCTCATCAAATTAAATCAACTGCGATAACGAGGATGTTCGAATCGCAACAATCTGAAGTTGCATCGTTGTTCTTCCAAGGTAAGTATTGCTCATAAGCGTAAAAGCAATATCCCACGGTGGCTTTGGAAGGGGCTCTTGAGCGCCATTAAAGAAAATTCCAATGAGGGGAACATTCTTTTTTCCAGCAAATTCAAAACGAAGATGTTTTTCCTTTAAGAGACGTGGCTCTCGCAACGGAATTAGTGAATAAGCCAGAAAAAGCGGTTGTGCATTTCCTGCACCAAACGGGGCTAGCCTCTCTTGTGCCAACAACCAACTGGAATCAAGCTCTGAGGTTTTTATTTCTGCATGGAATCTTAATTTAGGAGTAAGCTCCTCTTCTGTGAGAAGAAGCTCTGCAGCCTGCTCAAAAGAGCTAGCGAGGATGTCACAATTTTTCTTTTTTAATGTGAGTCCAGCTGCCATTGCATGCCCTCCAAAAGTTTCTAAAACAGCAGCGCACTTTTCTAAAGCCATTACTAGAGAGAAGTCTTCAATACTCCGTCCACTCCCTTTTCCAAGACCCTGTTCATCAAAACCAATAATAAGAGTTGGACGATGCCAGCGTTTTGAAATACGAGAAGCCACAATCCCCACAACACCGTGATGCCAATGAGAGCGGCCCAAAACGATGCTTTTAGGAGAGGATGTTGAAAAAATCGAGGTCACTAATTCCTCTGCCTCTTGGGTCACAGCACGCTCAATGAGCTGACGTTCACGGTTACGAAGATCCAAATCATGGGCAAGACGAGTTGCAGTATTAGGATCATCAGTGAGCAATAGCTCCAATGCCTCTAAAGCAGAGGAAAGACGACCAGCTGCATTTAAACGAGGTCCCAATTTATAACCTACGTCATAGGTAGTAAAGGGGGGTTGAACCTCCGCAATCTTAATTAAAGCTACTACTCCCGGCCATCGTGATTTAGCTAGCTGCTTGAGACCATGTGTCACAAAAATACGATTTTCTTTCGTAAGAGGGACGATATCAGCAACCGTTCCTAAAGCCACAAGATCAAGATATTCACGTAAGTCAAAAGGGGGAGCGGGATAACGCTTGAGCAGTGCATGAACGAGCTTGAAAACCAAGCCAACACTACAAAGATAGTGATAGTCAGAACCTAGCTGAGGATTTACTAAAATAGAGGTCAAGCTAAGATTTTTGACAAAACATGATGATGTTTCTATTGATTCTACTACTATTGAAGTTTTGTCAAAAATCTTAGCCTGACCTCTATTTTGAATTTCATGGTGATCAACAACAATAAGATCGATTTTTTGTTCCCGGATGATTTGAGCTTCCTCAAAAGAATTTGTACCACAATCAACAGCTACGATAAGGCCTGGCTTGAATATTTCAAAACACCGTTTCAATCCTGCCTTGCTAAGCCCATATCCCTCTGAAGCACGCTCTGGAATAAAACAATCAACGTCACCTCCCAAAGCTCTCAAAGAGCGACACAACAAGGTTAATGAAGTAATGCCATCAACATCATAATCCCCATAAAGAATAATCTTTTCTTTTTTTTGCAATGCCACTTGCAAACGATCTGCTGCCGCAGAAATATTTGGAATCTCCTCAGGAGGTCGCAACTGAGCCAAACGTGGATTGAGAAAATTGGTAGCAACTTCTACAGAGGCATATCCTCGTTGCACCAGCACCTCAGTAAGAGCCAGCGGTAGTTTCAATTCCTTAGCAAGCCTCTCAACTAGCTTAGAATCTGCCGAAGAAGGAAGAATCCATTTTTTTTGCATCTAGTAAATAAATCAAAAAACCTACTCAGAGAACAAAGAGGCTGTTTTAAATTCGTTGAGCTAATAGCATCCGAAAACTAAAAAAAGGATGTGTTCAAAGTTCACTGAGGCAGATGAAGAACAATAAGTGTATATGAAAATACTCGACGAGCTGAACACTGACGCGACGCAGTTCCTCGTTGCATCAGTAAAATTTGGGAGACATTCTACGCTTTTTCTACCTGCCAGTATTCTAACTCTACAGGTGTATCTCTTCCAAAGATACTAACAGAGACACGTAGTTTACCACGCTCAGGATCAATTTCCTCAACAATACCTTGTTGATTTTGGAATGGACCATCAGCAACTTTAACTTTGTCACCGACTTCAAAAATGATTTTTTGCGTGATATTCTCTTCACGCTCTTTCATCTGTGCAAGCATTCCTTGAATTTCTTTTGGTCTCATCGGAATAGGACGATCTTTGGTTCCAGCAAAACCAATTATTCCCGTTGTCTCTTTAATAAAGGTCCATGAGTTCTCAATGATATTATCCTCTGCATCAAAAAGATGCATATTGATAATAATGTATCCTGGAAAAAATTTTCGGGTTGTTTCCGTTTTTTTACCTCTCTTAATTTCTTGGACCCGCTCTGTAGGAATGAGCACTTCAAAGATAGAGTCTCCCATTTCTTCTGTTTTAATACGTTTGACAATGTTGTCGTGAATTTTCTGTTCTTGGCCAGAGAGCACATGAACGACAAACCATTGATCTTTAGGAGCGAGAGGCATGTTTAAAATTGATGTTAAAAGTTAAAATTTAGCTACTGTACGGATTCTGCAGCCGCAAAGAAGAAGTTGAATTGAAAGCAATCCACAAAGGGAGAACTATTCTTTTAAAGTGAATGCGATAAGAGTGAAAGATTAAAGAGGTATAAATTCAAAGAAAATAATATTTTTTTCCTTTGATTTTACTAAGTGAAATTCTACTCGTGAAAATCCTATACTCTTAATAACTACGAACGTGTTAAGAAGCCAATGATGTTAATGGCAATAAAATCAAAAAATGAGATATAACCACCAACTAGGAGCATTGCAATAATGACAATCAGACTGGAACTCCAAAGCTCCCTGAAGCGTTTGATTCCATGCTCTTCATTGCTCCAAGGCCATTGTGCCTTATGAAGTTCTATTTGAACTTCTTTGATGTAGTTACTAATTTTTTGAACCATAAAGTGCTGTAGTACCCGCTATAAATAGAAAATCGAGGAACTTTTTTGTACTTTTTCTCTAATTTTAATTCGTAATGGTAGCGTTTTAAAAATTTCGAACGTCATTCAGGCCAGGAGGGACTTGAACCCCCAACCAACGGTTTTGGAGACCGCTACTCTACCAATTGAGCTACTGGCCTTTACGTTTGAGGATATTAAAATCCAGAAATAGTAGATGGGAGTACTTTTTTCAGACTCCCAATCTTCTATTTTCGTAGATTAGTCTAGGATTTCGGAAACACGTCCAGCACCTACGGTACGACCACCTTCACGAATAGCGAAGCGGATCGTTTTTTCCATAGCGATTGGAGTAATGAGTTCTACTTCGATAGCTACGTTATCACCGGGCATGACCATTTCAACTCCTTCTGGGAGTTTAACGCTGCCAGTAACATCGGTAGTGCGGAAGTAAAATTGAGGACGATAGTTAGAGAAGAAAGGTGTATGACGGCCCCCTTCATCTTTGCTTAGGACATAAATTTCAGCTTTGAACTTTTTATGAGGCTTGATGGAGTTGACTTTTGCAATGACCTGACCACGCTCAATATCTTCTTTTTTGACACCACGAAGTAGGAGACCAACGTTGTCGCCTGCTTCTGCAGTATCAAGAAGTTTACGGAACATCTCAATATCAGTGACTGTTGTCTTGACTGTAGGCTTCAAACCTACAATTTCGACTTCCTCCATTTTCTTAAGAATACCACGTTCTACACGACCTGTGGCAACAGTTCCACGTCCTTCAATGTTGAAGACATCTTCCACAGGAAGGAGGAATGGTTGGTCTTTTGGACGCTCTGGAAGTGGAATGTATTTATCTACAGCATCGATGAGTGCAAGAATTTGTTTTTCCATTTCTGGATCTCCATCAAGAGCTTTTTTTGCACTTCCTTTGACGATAGGGATTTCATCACCAGGGAAATCATAGGAGCTAAGAAGATCGCGAATTTCCATCTCAACGAGATCGAGTAATTCAGGATCATCTACAAGATCTACCTTGTTCATGAAAACAACCATGGATGGAACACCTACTTGACGAGCCAAAAGAATGTGCTCACGTGTTTGTGGCATTGGACCATCAGCAGCACTCACAACAAGAATTGCTCCGTCCATTTGAGCAGCACCAGTAATCATGTTTTTAACATAATCAGCATGTCCTGGACAATCGACGTGGGCATAGTGACGAGCATCACTTTCATACTCCACATGGGCTGTTGAAATCGTAATACCGCGCTCTTTTTCTTCGGGAGCAGCATCGATTTGGTCATAAGCTCGTGCTTGGGCTTTACCAGACTTTGCAAGCACCGTAGTGATCGCAGCAGTGAGTGTGGTCTTGCCGTGATCGACGTGACCAATGGTGCCGACGTTAACGTGCGGCTTGTTGCGTTGGAATGTGTCCTTAGCCATATTAGTGTTCTAGTGGTTGTTGTTGTTATACTCTTCTGGAGCCCATGACCGGGATTGAACCGGTGACCTCGTCCTTACCAAGGACGTGCTCTGCCAACTGAGCTACATGGGCTTGTTCAATCCAAAGGACCGAGCAAGTTTATGTTCAAAGAATGATTTTGAGAAATATTCAAGTTGTAACACTACACAGAATCTGCACATTAGCCAAGGTAAACCTCCAGCGATCATAAGAATGAGTAAGGAATAATCATTCTTCTGTTACTATTTTAGGTTTTAGGTAAGGAGCAGATGATGCGTTTCGTTAGAATTCGGGTTGTTACGAATACCAGCCTAAGCGTCAGTGTCAAAACCATTTTTTTGTGAGTCCAATATTTTTTTTGCATTTAACTTCACAAAAAGATACTTTTTTTCTTGCATGAAATCACTTTCTTCACAGCGTAAAGACTATTGCCAAGGAGCACTGCGGCGTGCAGATCTTAAGAAAATCCCTATGGAACAATTTGATCTTTGGTTTCAAGAAGCAAGCATGTGTGATGCAATCACAGAACCCAATGCGATGAGCCTCTCTACAGCCAATTGTGACCGTTTACTAACCTCTCGTATGGTTTTACTTAAAGGATACGAAAAGGATGGTTTTCGTTTTTTTACCAATAGCACCAGTATTAAAGGACGACACATTGCTGAAAATCCCAATGTCGCACTCCTCTTTTATTGGCCACCTTTGGAACGCCAGGTTAGAATTAATGGAACGGCTAGCCTACTACCCCGTGTAGAAACAGAAAAATATTTTCACTCTCGCCCGAGGAATAGTCAGTTAGCCGCGTGTGCCTCGTTTCAAAGCATGACGCTTTCTAATCGTCACACTTTAGAAAGCCGCATGCAGGAACTGAAAAAAAAATATAAAAACCAAGAGGTTCCTGTTCCTGATTTCTGGAATGGCTACCTTGTTGCACCTCATTCAATGCAATTTTGGCAAGGGAGAAGCGACCGCCTCCATGATTGTTTTCAGTACACAAAAAAAGAAAGTGCTTGGATTATCGAACGATTAAATCCCTAAAAAGAGTCACCCCCTTTACAAACCCTATTTTACAGGGCCACTTTTTGAATCTACTCCAGCCAATTCATCGGATTAAAATTCAAAGCAATACAGACCGCACATAGAAGCGCAACGATTATCAGGACTGCAATGAAGAGAGGCGGGGTTGAAAACAAGAAGAATCGAATCAGTTTATTTTCAGCAATACGCTCTTGATCAGTAGGAGGTGTAGGATATGGGAACTGTTCCATGAGTGGAGTCTTGTAGCTTGTCAAAAAGACAATGTCAATATTCTCGATGTTGAAGGCCCTACCCCCCTAAGCGGTTTCCTTTTTCATTCCTCTTTAGTACATACGGTTCTATTTTTGTTCGAATATGCTGCTCATTTCCTTCAGCCTTGCGATCTTGCTCTTCGCGAGAGAGCCTTCCCTGAAGACGCAGTCGAATGGGAAGTCCTGAAAAAGGCCACTCCGAGCGAAGTGCATGAAGAAGGTACTTATGATAGGAGTCGGTCATTAATTTTGCATCGTTGACGAAGAGCAAAAATTCTGGAGCATGAAATGGAGGGCGCACTTCGGGAGCAACCTGAGTTGCATACAGCAGCTTAAAACGACGTCCTCCACGTGATGGAGGTGGCTGATGTTCCCATACTGCCTTAAAAAATCGATTAAGCTCTCCTGTAGTGATACGGACCTCTGCAGCTTTTCTCACTTCTTCAAGGGCGGTGAGTAGACGTCCTACTTCCTGACCGGTTTTAGCGGACAGACAAATAATCGGTGCATAATCGAGAAAAAATAATTCACTTCGGATCATCGCTGCGTATTCACCTTGGGAGGCACGACCACCATCCTCTTTATGAACAAGATCCCATTTGTTGGCAACAATTAGGCAAGGTTTAAAAGATTCCTGAAGTATTCCGGCAATACGTTTATCTTGAGCTGTAATATCAACGGTAGCATCAAGAACAAGAATACCAACATCAGCACGGCGCAAGGCCTCCTGGGTTCGCATTGCACTAAAAATCTCCACTGAGGTATCAGGCTTGGATCGATGCCTCAGTCCTGCTGTATCGACCAGTAAATAGGGAACCCCTTTTAAGTCACATCGAATATCAATAGCATCCCGTGTTGTGCCAGAAATAGGACTTACAATAGTTCGCTCCTCTCCAAGAATGGTGTTAAGCAAAGAAGATTTACCAACATTAGGGCGTCCTACAATAGCAAGTTTTGGAATCGCCTCTTTTACTAGAGATTGTTTTTCGTCACATACCCCAAGATGTTTTTCAATAGACTCCATTAAATGATGCAGTCCCACACCATGGGCTGCACTCACGCTTAAAATCTGATCAAAACCGAGCTCATAAAAATCACTTACAAATGACTCGTGCATTTTTTCATCGATTTTATTAACAATGAGGAGAAGCGGGCGATCGGTTCGACGTAGTTGCTGAGCTAATTCTTGATCTAGCGGAGTCACCCCAGCACGACCATCAACCACAAAGAGAAGTAGGTCTGCAGATTGAATTGCTGCCATGGCTGCGGCATGAGTAGCCTCGGCAAAATCAGGGTCAGGTGCATCTCCAATCCCGCCTGTATCGATAATTTCAAAAGGGATATCTCCTTTTTCACACACTGCTGCAAGCCGGTCACGGGTAACCCCAGGTTGGTCATGAACAATAGAAAGACGTCTACCCAGAAGACGATTAAAGAGAGAGGATTTGCCGACGTTAGGTCGGCCAACAATGGCTACACGATACATAAAAAAGGAATGAGTAATGAGTAATGAGTAATGAGTAATGAGTAATGAGTAATGAGTAATGAGTAATGAGTAATGGGTAATGGGTAATGGGTAATGGGTAATGGGTAAGGAGTAAGGAGTAAGGAGTAAGGAGTAAGGAGTAAGGAGTAAGGAGTAAGGAGTAATGGGTGATGGGTGATGGGTGATGGGTGATGGGTGATGGGTGATGGGTGATGGGTAATGGGTAAGGAGTAATTTTAGAATCGA
>Ga0114975_10000421_pt1 | contig 31849 bp, 9 predicted proteins | sample S_130626_EF_Meta_FD_87031 | JGI IMG/M metagenome (GOLD analysis project Ga0114975, IMG submission 87031) | Freshwater microbial communities from Lake Simoncouche, Canada to study carbon cycling - S_130626_EF_MetaG | ecosystem: Environmental > Aquatic > Freshwater > Lake | place: Lake...
ACGTATAAGCGAGAATTCAATGAAACATCACCGCGCACAAAGAGGCGATCGCCGAAGGAAACATCCGCGCCCACGTATAAGCGAGAATTCAATGAAACATCACCGCTCACAAAAAGACGATCTCCGAAAGAAACATCCGCGCCTACGTATAAACGAGAGTTCATGGAAACGTCTCCTGAAACGTATAATCGGTCTCCGAAAGATACATCCGCGCCAACATATAGACGAGAATTCAAGGAAACATCGCCGCTCACAAAAAGACGATCTCCGAACGAAACATCCGCGCCAACATATAAACGGGAATTCAAAGAAACATCTCCTCTTACGAAGAGACGATCTCCAAAGGATACATCTGCTCCCACATAAAGACGCGAATTCAAAGAGACATCGCCGCTTACGAAGAGGCGGTCTCCGAAAGAAACGTCCGCTCCCACATATAGGCGTTGGTTCAATGACACGTCGCGCTCCACGAAGAGACGTTCTCCGAAAGACACATCTGAGCCAACATAGAGGCGGGAATTCAAAGAAACATCGCCACTCACAAACAAACGGTCTCCAAAAGAAACATCCGCACCAACATACAAACGTTGGTTCAATGAAGCATCACGCTTCACAAAGAGACGGTTTCCAAAAGAAGCATCTGATCCGACATAGAGACGGGAATTCAAAGAAACATCTCCCGACACAAACAAACGATCTCCGAAGGAAGCATCCGCTCCAACATATAATCTCTGTGATAAAGAAGCATCGTTCGTCAAAAACAGTCTACCATTCACCGAAAGATCTTCTGCAATTGCTGTTGTATATTCAACTGTAGTTATAGTATATGCCGTGTTGTATTGCATGACAGTTAGGTTTCCGTTCACCGTCAAATCCTTGTTGATATAGACATTTGCATCGAAAGAAGCATCTGAACCCACGAAGAGGCGCTGGTTCAAGGAAACATCGCGCTCCACGAAGAGACGTTCTCCGAAAGACACGTCTGAGCCAACATAGAGACGGGAATTCAAAGAAACATCGCCGCTCACAAACAAACGATCTCCGAAAGAAACGTCTGAGCCAACATAGAGGCGCTTGTTCAAAGAAACGTCGCTGCTCACAAAGAGGCGGTCTCCGAACGAAACATCCGCACCAACATACAGGCGCTGGTTCAAAGAAACATCGCGTTCCACAAAGAGACGTTCTCCGAAAGAAACGTCTGAGCCAACAAAGAGGCGGGAATTTAATGAAACATCGCCGCTCACAAACAAACGATCTCCGAATGAAACATCCGCACCAACATATAAACGTTGGTTCAAGGAAACATCGCGTTCCACAAAGAGACGTTCTCCGAATGAAACATCTGACCCAACGTAGAGGCGGGAATTCAATGACACGTCTCCCGACACAAACAAACGATCTCCGAATGAAACATCCGCACCAACATATAAACGTTGGTTCAAGGAAACATCCCTTGTAACGAATAGGCGGTCTCCGAATGAAACATCCGACCCGACATAAAGTCTCGAGCTCATTGAAACATCTCCTGACACATACAAACGATCACCAAACGAGACGTCTGCTCCCACATAGAGGCGCTGGTTCAATGAAACATCTCGTTCCACAAAGAGGCGTTCTCCGAGTGAAACGTCCGAACCAACATAGAGGCGGGAATTCAATGATACGTCTCCGCTTACAAACAAACGATCTCCAAAAGAAACGTCCGCGCCAACATATAAACGTTGGTTTAATGAAACATCGCGTTCCACGAAGAGACGTTCTCCAAGTGAAACGTCCGAGCCAACATAAAGTCTGGAGTTCAATGAGACATCTCCCGAAACGAAGAGGCGATCGCCGAACGAAACATCCGCACCCACGTATAAGCGTTGATTTAACGAAACATCGCGCTCCACGAAGAGACGTTCTCCGAGTGAAACGTCCGAACCAACATATAAACGGGAATTCAACGAGACGTCTCCGCTTACGAAGAGGCGATCACCGAACGAAACATCTGCGCCCACATATAAACGTGAACTCATCGAAACATCTCCGCTTACGAAGAGGCGATCTCCAAAGGAAACATCCGCGCCAACATATAGTCTTGAGTTCAATGAAACATCTCCGCTCACAAACAAACGATCTCCAAAGGAAACATCCGCGCCCACGTATAAGCGTTGGTTCAAAGACGCGTCGCCCGCAACGTATAAACGGCTTCCGAAAGAAACATCCGCGCCAACATATAAGCGTTTATTCAAAGACACATCATGGGACACAAACAAACGTCTTCCGAGCGAAACATCGGAACCAACGTATAGACGCGAATTCAAAGATACATCGCCGCTCACGAAGAGGCGATCTCCAAACGAAACATCCGCGCCCACATATAATCTCTGAGAAAATGACGCGTCATCTACCAAAAATAATCTTCCATTGACGGAGAGATCCTCCGCAATTAATGTTGTGTATGTTACAGTGGTTAGTGTGTAGTTACTTTGATATTGATTGACTGTAAGATTTCCATTGACTGTTAAATCATTATCGATATATACGTTTGCACCAAATGACGCATCGGATCCTACCAATAAACGAGAACTCATGGAAACATCTCCGCTGACGTATAAACGATCGCCAAATGAAACATCCGCGCCAACGTATAATCTCGAATTGAGAGAAGCGTCGCCAGAAACGAAGAGACGATCTCCGAAGGATACATCACCGCCCACATATAAGCGAGAATTCAAAGAAACATCTCCTTTTACGAAGAGGCGATCTCCAAAGGAAACATCCGCGCCCACATAGAGACGTTGGTTAAAAGAAACGTCGCGCTTCACAAAAAGACGACGCCCGAAAGACGCATCCGACCCGACGTATAAACGAGAATTTAATGAGACATCTCCCGAAACGAAGAGACGGTCTCCAAAAGAAACATCGGCTCCCACATATAAACGCTGCGATAATGATGCGTCATCCACCAAAAACAATCTTCCATTGACTGAGAGATCCTCCGCGACTAGTGTTGTATATTCGACGGTTGTTATAGTATAATTTGAATTATATTGTCTCACCGTTAAATCTCCATTTATAGTCAAATTTTTATTAATATAGACATTTGCATCAAAAGACGCGTCAGATCCAACGTATAAACGTTGTCCCAAAGAAACATCTGCTCCAACATAAAGTCTGGAGTTCAATGAAACGTCTCCGCTTACGAAAAGACGTCTTCCGAGCGAAACGTCTGAGCCCACGTATAATCTCGAGCTCATAGAAACATCTCCGCTGACCAAAAGACGATCACCGAAAGAAACGTCCGCGCCAACATAAAGTCTGGAATTCAAAGACACATCTCCAGAAACGAAGAGGCGGTCACCGAAAGAAACGTCCGCGCCAACATATAAACGGGAACTCATGGAGACGTCTCCTGAAACGTATAAACGGTCTCCGAAGGATACATCAGCGCCAACATAAAGTCTGGAGTTCAATGAGACATCTCCGCTTACGAATAAGCGATCTCCGAAGGAAACATCCGATCCAACATATAAACGCTGGTTCATAGAAACATCGCGCTTCACGAAAAGACGGCGTCCGAAAGAAACATCCGATCCAACATAGAGACGGGAATTCAAAGACGTGTCGCCACTGACAAACAAGCGATCTCCGAAAGAGACGTCCGATCCAACGTATAAGCGAGAACTCATGGAGACGTCTCCTGAAACGTATAAACGGTCTCCGAAGGATACATCCGCGCCAACATATAGTCTGGAGTTCAATGAGACATCTCCCGAAACGAAGAGGCGGTCTCCGAAAGAAACATCGGCGCCAACATATAATCGTTGGTTGAAAGAAACATCGCGCTTCACGAATAAACGGTTACCGAATGAAACATCCGATCCAACGTATAATCTAGAGTTCAAAGAAACATCACCGCTGACGAATAAACGATCTCCGAAAGATGCATCTGCGCCAACAAAGAGGCGCTGTGATAGGGAAGCATCATTCGTCAAAAACAACCTTCCATTTACAGAAAGATCCTCAGCAATCGCTGTTGTATATTCCACTGTAGTAATGGTGTATGAAGTGTTGTATTGGTTCACTGTCAAATTTCCATTTACTGTTAGGTCTTTGTTGATATAGACGTTTGCCTCAAATGACGCATCAGAACCTACAAAGAGACGCTGGTTCAAAGAAACATCGCGTTCCACGAACAGACGTTCTCCGAAGGAAACATCTGAACCAACGTATAGGCGCGAATTGAGAGAAACATCGCCGCTTACGAAAAGGCGGTCACCAAAAGACACGTCCGCACCAACGTATAAACGCTGGTTTAGAGAAACATCGCGCTCCACAAAGAGGCGTTCTCCAAATGACACGTCCGATCCAACGTATAAGCGAGAGTTCAAAGAGACGTCTCCACTGACGAAGAGGCGTTCTCCAAATGACACGTCCGCTCCAACATAGAGACGCTGGTTCAGAGAAACATCTCGCTCCACAAAGAGACGTTCTCCGAAGGAAACATCGGACCCGACGTATAAGCGCGAATTCAAAGACACGTCTCCACTTACGAAGAGACGGTCGCCGAATGACACATCAGCGCCCACATAAAGACGGGAACTCATTGAGACGTCACCTGAAACGTATAAACGGTCACCGAAAGACACATCGGCTCCAACGTATAAGCGAGAGTTCAAAGATACATCTCCACTTACGAAGAGGCGGTCACCAAATGAGACATCAGCGCCAACGTATAAACGCTGGTTCAGAGAAACATCGCGTTCCACGAACAGACGTTCTCCGAGTGAAACGTCCGAGCCAACGTATAAGCGAGAATTCAAAGATACATCGCCGCTTACGAAGAGGCGGTCTCCGAAAGAAACGTCCGCTCCAACATAGAGGCGCTGGTTTAATGAAACGTCGCGCTTCACAAATAAACGGTTACCGAACGAAACATCCGAGCCAACGTATAAACGGGAATTCAAAGACACATCGCCGCTTACAAAGAGACGGTCTCCAAATGACGCATCAGCACCAACATAGAGGCGCTGTGACAGAGAAGCATCATCTACTAAGAAAAATCTTCCATTTACGGATAAATCTTCGGCGATCAATGTTGTATATTCCACAGTAGTAATAGTGTATGAAGTATTATATTGATTGACGGTTAAGTTTCCATCTACCGTTAAATCCTTTTTAATATAGAGATTTGCACCAAACGAGGCGTCGGAACCCACCAATAAACGTTGGTTTAACGAGACGTCTCTTTCTACGAAAAGACGTTCTCCCAAAGACACATCAGATCCAACGTACAATCTAGAGTTCAATGAAACGTCGCCGGTCACAAAAAGACGGTCTCCAAAAGAAACGTCCGCTCCAACATAGAGACGCTGGTTTAATGAAACGTCTCTTTCTACGAAAAGACGTTCTCCCAAAGACACATCAGATCCAACGTATAAACGGGAATTCAATGAAACATCGCCCTTTACAAATAAACGGTCACCGAAGGAAACATCGGACCCGACGTAGAGGCGGGAGCTCATGGATACGTCTCCGGATACATACAAGCGATCACCGAAAGAAACATCCGCGCCAACATAGAGACGTTGGTTCAAGGAAACATCGCGCTCCACAAAGAGGCGTTCTCCCAAAGACACATCGGATCCAACGTATAAACGAGAATTCAAAGAAACATCGCCGGACACAAATAAACGGTCTCCGAAGGAGACATCCGACCCTACGTATAACCGAGAACTCATGGAAACATCACCGGACACATAGAGGCGATCGCCGAAAGAAACATCCGCCCCGACATAGAGACGCTGGTTCAAGGAAACATCGCGCTCCACAAAGAGACGTTCTCCAAAAGACACGTCTGAGCCAACATAGAGGCGGGAATTCAAAGAAACGTCTCCGCTCACAAACAAACGATCGCCAAAGGAAACATCCGCGCCAACATAGAGGCGCTGGTTCAAGGAAACATCTCTTTCGACGAAAAGGCGTTCTCCAAATGACACATCCGATCCAACATATAATCTGGAATTCAGAGAAACGTCGCCGCTCACGAAAAGGCGATCACCGAAAGAAACATCCGCGCCAACATAGAGGCGCTGGTTCAAAGAAACATCTCTTTCGACGAAAAGGCGTTCTCCGAAGGAAACATCCGATCCGACGTATAAACGGGAATTCAACGAAACATCGCCTGACACAAATAAACGGTCTCCAAAAGAAACATCGCCGCCAACATAAAGCCTCGAACTCATGGAAACATCGCCGCTCACATAAAGGCGATCTCCGAAAGAAACATCCGCCCCAACATAGAGGCGCTGGTTCAAAGAAACATCGCGCTTCACAAATAGGCGGTCTCCGAAGGAAACATCCGACCCGACATAGAGACGAGAATTCAACGAAACGTCGCCCTTTACGAATACGCGGTCTCCAAAAGAAGCATCAGCTCCAACGTATAATCGCTGTGATAATGATGCATCGTTTAATAAAAATAATCTACCATTCACGGAAAGATCTTCAGCGATGGCGGTTGTATATTCGACGGTGGTTATTGTGTATCTGCTTTGATATTGATTGACGGTGAGATTTCCGTTAACAGTTAAATCGTTATCGATATATACGTTTGCGCCAAACGATGCGTCCGACCCCACTAATAAACGTTGGTTCAAAGAAACATCACGCTCCACGAAGAGGCGTTCTCCAAAAGAAACGTCCGATCCAACATAGAGACGGGAGCTCATGGAAACATCTCCCGATACGTATAAACGGTCGCCAAAGGAAACATCTGCACCAACATAGAGGCGTTGGTTTAATGAAACGTCGCGCTCCACAAACAGGCGTTCTCCGAAGGAAACATCCGAGCCAACATAGAGACGGGAATTCATGGAAACGTCGCCAGATACATACAAGCGATCTCCGAATGAAACATCTGCGCCAACGTATAAACGGGAGCTCATGGAAACATCTCCAGAGACATATAAACGGTCTCCAAATGAAACGTCAGCGCCGACATATAAACGCTGGTTTAATGAAACATCGCGCTCCACGAAGAGACGGTCTCCAAAAGAAACATCCGATCCGACGTATAAGCGCGAATTCAAAGAAACGTCTCCTTTTACGAAAAGACGGTCGCCAAAAGAAACATCCGCTCCGACATATAAGCGTTGTGATAATGATGCGTCGTTCAACAAAAATAATCGTCCGTTCACAGAAAGATCTTCTGCGATTGCCGTTGTATATTCAACAGTTGTTATCGTGTATCTGCTTTGATATTGTTTGACTGTCAAATTGCCATTCACTGTTAAATCGTTATCGATATACACATTTGCGTTGAATGATGCATCGGAACCCACCAATAAACGTTGGTTCAAAGAAACATCGCATGCCACAAAAAGGCGGTCTCCGAAAGAAACGTCTGCGCCAACATATAAACGGGAACTCATAGAAACATCGCCGGATACATAGAGACGATCTCCAAAGGAAACATCCGCGCCAACATAGAGGCGCTGGTTCAAAGAAACATCTCGTTCCACGAAGAGGCGTTCTCCGAAAGAAACATCCGATCCAACGTATAAACGGGAGCTCATGGAAACATCTCCGGATACATATAAACGATCTCCGAAAGACACGTCCGCTCCGACGTATAATCGTTGGTTCAAAGAAACGTCGCGCTCCACAAAGAGGCGCTCTCCTAACGAAACATCTGATCCGACGTATAAACGAGAGTTCAAGGAAACATCACCTGTTACGAAGAGACGATCTCCGAAAGAAACGTCTGCGCCAACGCATAAGCGGGAACTCATGGAGACATCACCGGATACATATAAACGATCTCCGAAAGACACGTCCGCTCCGACGTATAATCGTTGGTTCAAAGAAACGTCGCGCTCCACAAAGAGGCGTTCTCCGAATGAAACATCTGATCCAACATAGAGACGGGAATTCAACGAAACATCTCCGGAAACAAATAAACGGTCTCCGAACGAAACATCAGCACCAACGTATAAACGCTGGTTCAAAGAAACATCGCGTTCTACGAAGAGGCGCTCTCCTAACGAAACATCCGACCCAACGTATAAGCGAGAGTTCAAAGAAACGTCTCCTGACACGTATAAACGATCCCCGAATGAAACATCCGCACCAACATATAAGCGCTGGTTCAAAGAAACGTCTCTCGCCACAAATAAACGATTTCCCAGAGAAACATCCGACCCGACGTATAATCTCGAGTTCAGTGAAACATCGCCGCTTACAAAAAGACGATCTCCGAGAGAAACATCTGACCCAACATATAAACGCTGACCAAATGAAGCATCTTCTGTTAAAAATAATCTGCCGTTCACGGAAAGGTCTTCGGCCACCAAAACCGCATAATTTACTGTTGTTATGGTATATGCGGCCGAATATTGTTTGACATATAAATTACCATTCACCGTTAAATCCTTGGCTATACTGACGTTTCCGTTCAAAGACATATCATTAAACACGTATAATCTACCACCTAATGAAATATCCGATCCAATAAACATTCGGCTATTCAGAGAAATATCAGAGAACACGTTCAACAAACTAAAGGCCGGTGTTACAGTTGAATTTGGTACTGATGAATAAATATAACCCGTTCCTACGCATCCGCTCATAAATATCCCGTTTTCTGAAATCGCAACGGAACTCCATGATCTATTTCCTGAAGCAACCTGTTGTGACCATGTGACGCCATAATCTTTTGATGTATAAACATACCCAGGATCGAGCGCCGCGGATTGATATTGACCCGTACCAGAAACGGCAATAGCGTTAGTCCAGTGACCGGATGGGGCACTGGTGTTTTGTGACCAAGTAGCACCATAGTCGCTGGATGTGTATATACGTCCGGGATTAATACAGGCAGATTGATATTGACCCGTGGTCGAAACGCCCACACCAAACCAATTTCTAAACGCATCTGTCAATTGAGCAACCCATGTTACACCAAAATCGTTAGATGTATATAAATAACCGTTGGCCTTTATTCCGGCTACCAAATATTGACCATTTCCTGACATACTGATGTAACCCCAAGTGCTACTACCTAAAGAAACCGCTTGTTGATGCCATGTTACACCGTAATCGTCGGTCGTGTAAATATAACCTCCGTATTCCGTGGCTGCGCCGTATTGACCCGTTGTGGATATCGTAATACCTTGCCAGTAACGAGTGCTGGATGAAGACTGAGGTGTCCATGTTGATCCATAATTGCTCGATGTATAGATGAAGCCATTTTGCACACAAGCCATTTGATATTGGCCTGTTTGCGATACAGCTATACCGTTCCATTTTTGTGACGTGCCCACTCGTGACCAATTATTGCCATAATCTGTGGATATGTAAATATAACCCGTGTTAGAGCAAGCGGATTGATATTGGCCCGATTGTGAAATACTTATATTTGTCCATGGGAGAGAAGCGGCTTCTTGTGACCAATTACTTCCGAAATTATTTGTTAGATCGTAGGTTATATATTCTGGATTATAGGTTGTTTGGAATACCGAATTTGCGTATACATTTCCACCGAAAGATACGTCGCCTTCAACATATAAACGAGAATTAAACGATACGTCTCCTACCGCAAAAATTCTGTTACCAAAAGAGGCATCCGCACCAACATATAGGCGCTGGTTCAGAGAAACATCTCCTCCCACAAAAAGACGGGTACTCATAGAGACGTCGCCGTCCACATAAAGGCGAGAATTCAAGGAAACATCTCCCGCAACGAAAAGGCGGGTTTGTAATGAAACGTCGCCGCCAACATAGAGGCGGGAGTTCAAGGAAACATCGCCCGCCACGAAAAGACGTTCTCCGAACGAGACATCGCGTCCAACATATAAACGCTGAACCATCGAAACATCGCCGCCCACAAAAAGACGCGTGCTCATGGATACATCTCCGTCCACATACAAGCGAGAGTTCAAGGAAACGTCTCCAGCAACGAAAAGACGAGTTTGTAACGAAACATCTCCGCCCACATAAAGACGCGAGTTCAAAGAAACATCGCCAGCAACGAAAAGACGGGTTCCTAATGAAACATCCGAACCGACGTAAAGTCTGGAGCTCATGGAAACATCGCCGCCCACAAAAAGACGGGTTTGTAACGATACGTCCCCGTTCACGTAAAGGCGCGAATTCAAGGAAACATCTCCCGCAACAAAAAGACGCTCGCCCATCGAAACATCATGGCCCACATATAAACGTTGGGCCATGGAAACATCGCCTCCGACGAAAAGACGGGTTTGTAAAGAAACGTCGCCGCTCACATAAAGCCGAGAGTTCAAGGAAACATCTCCTGTAACAAATAGACGATTGCCGAGAGAAACATCCGATCCTACATATAAGCGCGAATTCATGGAAACGTCGCCATTCTGTATAGAAATTCCATTTACGAAAAATTTACTACCCAAAGAAACATCGGATCCAACGTATAAGCGGGAGTTCAAGGAAACATCGCCTTTGGTCAATAGTCTACCTCCCAAAGAAACATCCGAACCGACGTAAAGTCTGGAGCTCATAGAAACATCGCCGCCCACGAAAAGACAGGTTTGTAGCGATACGTCGCCGCTCACATAAAGCCGAGAGTTCAAGGAAACATCTCCGGTCACAAATAAACGTTCTCCCATCGAAACGTCGTGGCCCACGTAGAGACGCTGGCTCATCGAAACGTCACCACCCACGAAAAGCCTGGTTTGTAGAGAAACATCGCCGCCCACATAAAGACGCGAATTCAATGAAACATCTCCTTCCACAAATAAACGATCTCCGAACGAAACATCCGATCCTACGTATAAACGAGAATTCAAGGAAACATCAGCGGAAACAAATAAATTGGCGTTGAATGAAACATCGTCGGCCACATAGAGGCGAGTGTTAAAACTTACATCTCCCATAACCATCAAGTTTCCTCCCAACGAAATGTCCGATCCAACATAAAGTCTCGAACTGAATGAAGCATCACCAGCAACATAAATACGATTTTGTAACGAAACATCGCCTCCAACATAAAGACGAGAATTCAAGGAAACATCTCCCTCCACGAAAAGGCGGTCGCCAAATGATACATCATTGTCCACATATAAACGCATGTTAAACGACGCATCGTTCATTAAAAAAAGGCGTCCGTTCACCGAAAGATCCTCCGCGATTAACACTTCATAATTTACTGTAGTTATGGTCTGTTTTGTATTATATTGGTTTACGTATAAATTACCATTGAGTGTCAAGTCCTTTCCTATGTAAACATTACCTCCCATTGAAACATCGGATCCGACGTATAAACGCGAGTTCAGTGAAACGTCTCCCTTTGTAAATAATCGACTACCCAAAGAAACATCCGATCCGACGTATAAACGGGAGCTCATTGAAACGTCTCCTGCCACGAAAAGACGTTCGCCAAAAGAGACATCATGGCCCACATATAAGCGTTGAACCATCGAAACGTCTCCTCCCACAAATAAACGGGTTTGTAACGATACGTCTCCTCCAACATATAAACGCGAGTTCAAAGAAACGTCTCCCTCCACGAAAAGGCGATCTCCGAACGAAACATCGCCGCCAACATAAAGGCGAGAGTTCAAGGAAACGTCTCCCTCCACGAAAAGGCGATCTCCGAACGAAACATCGCCGCCAACATAAAGGCGCGAGTTCAAGGAAACGTCTCCGGCCACAAAAAGGCGTTCTCCAAAAGAGACATCGTGACCAACATATAAACGCTGGGCCATCGAAACGTCTCCTCCGACGAAAAGACGAGTACTGAACGAAACGTCGCCGTCAACATAAAGTCTGGAGTTCAAAGAAACATCGCCTACCACGAAAAGGCGTTCTCCAAATGAGACATCATGGCCAACATACAATCGTTTATTGAATGACACGTCTCCGTCCACAAAAAGGCGTTCTCCAAAAGAGACATCATGACCAACATATAGACGTTGGGCCATGGAAACATCGCCTCCTACAAAAAGGCGCGTACTGAGGGATACATCGCCTCCTACAAAAAGGCGTGAGTTCAAGGAAACATCTCCGACCACGAACAAACGTTCTCCGAAAGAAACGTCATGGCCCACATATAAACGCTGAGCCATGGAAACATCGCCTCCTACAAACAAACGAGTGCTTAATGAAACGTCGCCGTCCACATATAAGCGCGAATTCAAAGAAACGTCTCCCACCACGAATAATCTGTCCCCGAAAGAAACATCAGATCCTACATAAAGCCGGGAGCTCATTGAAACATCTCCGTCCACAAAAAGACGTTCTCCAAATGAGACATCATGGCCAACATATAGACGTTTATTGAACGAGACGTCTCCCACAACAAATAAACGTTCTCCCATGGATACATCGCGTGCGACGTAAAGGCGCTTATTCAAAGAAACGTCTCCGCCCACAAAAAGCCGAGTTTGTAAAGAAACGTCTCCGTTTACATAGAGCCTTGAGTTCAATGAGACGTCTCCGGCGACAAATAAACGTTCTCCCATCGAAACATCATGACCAACGTATAAGCGTTGAACAAACGAAGCGTCTCCGGCCGTGAAAAGACGGCCGCCCAAAGAAACATCCGAGGCAACATATAAACGCTGATTTAATGAAGCGTCCTGTGTGAGATATAAATTACCATCTATGGTCGCATCCGAAGCAACGTATAAACGAGAACCCATGGAAGTGTCGCCCACCATAAAGAGGCGACCGTTCACGGATAAATCCTCAGCGATCAAAACCTCATAATTTACTGTGGTAATTGTAAATTCCGATTGATATTGTCTCAATGTTAAATTTCCATTTACTGTCAAATCTTTATCAATATATACATTTGAACCAAGGGCGACATCGGATCCAACATAAAGGCGCGAATTTAACGAAACGTCTCCTGCAACGAAAAGGCGACTACCTAAGGAAACATCGGAAGCAACCAAAAGGCGAGAACTCATCGAAACGTCTCCTGCAACAAAAAGGCGGTCTCCGAAAGAAACATCGTTATCAACGTATAGTCGTTTATTGAAAGAAACGTCTCCGGCTACAAACAAACGTTCTCCAAACGAGACGTCATGGCCCACATATAAACGCTGCGCCATAGATACATCTCCGCCAACATAAAGACGTGTGCTCATAGAAACGTCTCCGTCCACATATAGTCGGGAATTCAACGAAACGTCGCCCGCAACGAAAAGGCGGGTTTGTAAGGATACATCTCCGCCGACATATAAACGAGAATTCAACGAAACATCGCCTATTACAAATAAACGTTCTCCAAAAGACACGTCATGCCCGACATATAAACGTTGTGCCATGGAAACATCTCCGCCTACGAATAGGCGGGTCTGTAGAGAAACGTCTCCTCGAACATAAAGGCGAGAAGCCATGGACACATCTCCTGCGACGAAAAGGCGATCTCCAAAAGATGCGTCTTCGCCCACATATAAGCGCTGCGCCATGGAAACATCTCCGCCAACATATAAACGCGTTTGTAGAGAAACGTCTCCCAATACATAAAGGCGAGAAGCCATGGACACATCTCCTGCGACGAAAAGGCGATCCCCAAAAGATACGTCGTTATCAACGTATAATCGTTTATTGAAAGAAACATCGCCTGTCACAAATAAACGTTCTCCAAAAGACACATCATGTCCAACATATAAACGCTGCGCCATAGATACGTCTCCGCCAACAAAAAGACGGGTTTGTAGAGAAACGTCTCCCTGTACGTATAAACGAGAGTTCATCGAAACGTCTCCCGTGACAAAAAGACGTTTACCCAAAGAAACATCCGATCCGACATAAAGACGAGAATTCATAGAAACGTCTCCATTTTGTGTTGACACACCTTCCATATAAAAATTTGCACCGAAGGAAACATCAGATCCAACGTATAATCGAGAACTCATGGAAACGTCTCCACTTACGAAAAGGCGATCTCCAAAGGATACGTCTTCACCAACGTATAAACGTTGGCTCATGGAAACGTCTCCTCCCACGAATAAACGCGTTTGTAAAGAAACGTCTCCCTGTACGTATAGACGAGAATTCAAAGACACGTCTCCCGAAACGAATAATCGGTCGCCAAATGAAACGTCCGCACCAACGTATAAACGCTGGTTCATCGATACATCTCCCGCGACAAACAAACGGGTTTGTAACGAAACGTCTCCGCCCACGTATAAACGCGAATCCATTGAAACGTCTCCGACTACATATAGGCGATCACCAAATGAAACATCGGCGCCAACATATAAACGAGAACTCATTGAAACGTCTCCGGAAACATATAAACGGTCGCCGAAAGAGACATCAGCACCAACATATAAACGCTGGTTCATCGAAACGTCTCCCGCGACAAAAAGACGGGTTTGTAACGAAACGTCTCCTTGTACGTATAATCGCGAATTCAACGATACGTCTCCACTGACAAAAAGACGGTCTCCAAAGGATACGTCGTTGTCTACATATAAACGCTGGTTCATCGATACATCTCCCGCGACAAACAAACGGGTTTGTAACGAAACGTCGCCCTGAACGTATAAACGCGAATTCAACGATACGTCTCCACTGACAAAAAGACGGTCTCCAAAGGATACGTCATTATCCACATATAAACGCTGGTTCATCGATACATCTCCCGCGACAAACAAACGGGTTTGTAACGAAACGTCGCCCTGAACGTATAAACGCGAATTCAATGATACATCTCCACTGACGAAAAGACGGTCTCCAAAGGATACGTCATTATCCACATATAAACGTTTATTGAGAGAAACATCACCATCAACAAATAGCCGTCCGCCGAATGACGCGTCTGAACCCAAATAAAGACGTTGGTTGAAAGAAACATCTTGCCCCACGTATAAATTGGAAACCATGCTCACATCATTTTGAAAAACGGTTTTTTGTTGTATTTCGAGATTGCCAGCCAGATATGTATTACCACCCACATTCAATCCCTGGTTCATAACGACGGGACCAGTAAATGTTGCATTCGAACTCAAACTTGTTAACACATTTTTAACATGTTCTGTTGTCGCGACGAGAGTTGAATTTTCTGCGATGTTTCGAGTAACCGTTCTAAGTTCTTGGTCAACTGTCAAATTTGTATACATGTAAGTATTTCCGTCAACAAACAAATCATTATTTATGGTGGTGTCGCGGTGTACAGTTAAATCTTGTTGTATAACGGCACTATCTCTACCAATTATTAATGCAGAGACATCTAAAAACCCGTTGACGTATGTTTGACGTAGGATGTTCGATACGTTTGATAAATCTAACCAACTCATAAATATATATTATAGACACAATAGATATTTTTCACAATTCAATTACGAAATGTTTCTTTTTACTTTGTACTAAAACCCGTTTTTAGTGCTTCTATCTCGTCTTTTTGCTTCATAACAATTTCGGTTAATTCTTGTATCGCTTTCACCATGGAGGGAATAAGAGCCGAATAAGACGCCTCTAATTTTTCGGGATCACTTTCGTATACCAAATTCGGGTATGTTATTCCCATCATTTCTTGTGCCATTTTCAGGTCCTGTGCAATAAATCCAAAATCGTCCATGCCTTTCTTTCCTCCGTCTCGCATATTCCAGGTGAATTTTACCGGATTTAATTTACGAACAAACTCCAGGCCCACTGGTATAGGTTCAATATTCGTTTTATCTCGACGGTCGCTAAGACTAGTTATTGTAGTGGCATTACATCTCAATGTCGCAATAGATGAATTACCAAGAGTGATTTGGTTCGATACAATAGCGGAAGACGCCGCGGCCTGATATCCAATGACGGTATTATTGGATCCAGACAACAATGATGTTCCCGTTTGATATCCAATAAGTGTATTATTTGATCCTGACGTCAAAGCATATCCGCTTTGATAACCAAGTAACACATTATTGGTTCCTGTAGTAATCGCCAAACCGGCACTTAACCCATAAAACACATTAAAATTCGGAGATAATCCAGGCAAAACACCAGGTGCCGAAAAATTTCCATTTGTCTTTAAATTACCGCCGTTTGTTATGTTTTGCGAAACATATAAATTTCCTGAACCTGAAACGTCGGATGTTATGAACACGCGATTATTTAAATTTGTGTCCCTGGAAACAAATAATTTACCACTAAATGATGCGTCAGATCCCAAAAACAGCTTTGAATTCATAGAGACATCACTTTTCGTAAATAATTTTCCTCCAAACGATACGTCAGACCCCACATATAGTTTTGTATTAAACGATGCGTCACTCTTCGTAAACAATTTTCCTCCAAACGATGCGTCGCTTCCTACCGAAAGTTTGGTATTCAATGATGTATCTCCAGCAACAAATAGTTTCGAATTTAAAGAAGCATCTTCGTCCAAAAACAACCTACCATTTAGTGAAATATCCTGGTTGACAATCAACTCATAACTTAATGTCGTAACCGTTTGTCTTACCGCGTATGTATTGACATAAAGATTACCAACGATGGTGATGTCTTCACCCACAAATAAGTTTCCATTCATAGACACATCGCCCATCTGCGTCGTTCCGCCATATATATAAACATTACCATTCATGGATGCATCTTTGGCTACAAACATATTATTATTGAAATAGCCATCCGTGCCGAGATATAAATTTCCATTGAATGAAGCATCCGCTCCCACATATAAATTTCCGTTCAATGATGTATCTCTGGCCACAAAGACATTATTATTCAAATAGCTATCTATTCCTGTGTATAAATTACCATTGAATGAAGCATCCGATCCCACATAGAGACGCGAATTCAAAGAAACGTCTCCCGCGGTAAAAAGATTTCCATTTAATGAAGTATCCGCACCAACAAAGAGGCGGGTATTTGCTGATAGATCATCACTATATATTCTCGGCAATGGTGTGGTTATAATTAATCGCCCGTTTATTGTGAGATCATTTTGTATCTGTAATCCTGTATCTAAATAGATACCATTTGTATCATCTAGAAAAAAGTGTTGTGTTGTGTTCTCTAAATTAGTTAATGCAGTTTGCACATCTCCAGTCAATGATTGTATATATTTGAACTTTGTATTACTTATATCATAATAAACTTCATCTACGTCATCATATATTCTCATGGAATCCGATTTTATACTGAGTTTTGGTATCGTGGAATTACCAATGTCATAAAAATTTACAGAAGAATCGTTTCTTAAATATATGCCCTGTCCGCTAATGTCAAGAAATCCTTTGATATAAGTTTGTTTTAGCATATTTGCACTAAAATCGAGCCATTTACTCATTTTATATTACTAGTTATATTATATGTATATATTTCGCTGTTTTATTATTTATCTTATTTATTCTGAAAAATAAATAAGATCTTTTACAGATACTTAAAAATGTTTCACTTTTTCACTGATGATCGATAGTTTGTCTTCCAAAATAGTTAGTCTCTCGTTTTGTTCTCGAATAGTTCGTTTTGCTTCTTGTAATTCTTTATCCACTTGTTGAAGAGCTGATGCCGTTATCGTAAATATTGCACTCTTATCCAAATTATTGAAATCGTCTACTTCTTGACCATATACAAATATTTCGTTTTCGAGAACATCTTCGTCTTTTATGGTTTCGTTTATAAGTAATGTTTTATCATCCAGTATTTCAGAAACAGTTACAATGATTTCGGTCGTTTTTATAGTAAATAATTTGATCTTCGTTTCTGTTGCGTTCATACTAATATCCGACGTCGACTTATTTTTGAATACCAATTTATTACCGTCAACTACCGTTGCCAACTCATAAATATTCGGAATGTAATTTTTAGATAAAGAAACAGAATATTCGAGAACCGTTTTCACTTGTTGCGCGATAAATCCCCATGTTGGCAAAGACCCTTGTAAAATATTATCGATATAACAGAAACGCTTGGGTTTTATTTTTCGTAAGGTTTCCAAAGATTCTGAGCTATCCACATCTTCAATATTCGTTTTGATACGTTGATCCGAAAAGTTCACCATGGTAGTGGCGATCAATTTATCCGCAGTCGCAATCGAATTGGTGGCATAAATACTATAGTTATAGGGGATCGAAGGTGTGAGCGCGGATAACACACTGGATGAACTCGAATAATAATAACCGCCATTTTGATCAGTACTCGTTGAATAACTATTTACATAGAGAGGACAAGAAGGTGTCGTTGTTCCAATCCCCACATTTCCGTTCATATAAATATCTCCGGGAACCGTTACTGTTTGTGTAGATGACGCACCCAAAGTAATTTGCGTAGCACTCGATGTTATATAAGCCGGGGTGTTTACAATCGTTCCCGGATCTGTTCCTGTTGTATATTGATTTATTACGCCAAGAACATTGATATTACTACGCGCGATCATAGATCCGTTCAAATCCAACATCGATATCATAGATACGTCACTTAATTGTGTTGTTGTTCCGGCAATAAACATGTTACCGTTCATTGAAGAATCTCCGCCGACAAATAATCGAGTATCCAAAGATATATCGTTCATCACATTCAAACTACCGTTCATCGACGTATCCATCATTTGTGTGTTTCCTTGAATGTAGACATCACCTGCCAAATTGGTTATCTTCTTTACTAATAACGAATCGAACCTTAGAGTATTATGAACATAAATATTTCCCGTTACATGTATATTACCACAAAACGATGCGTCCATTGCATGTAAATCTGCGTTCATGGAAACATCTCCACGAAATGTAGCGAGATCCCCAACATATAATCGGGTATTGAAAGACGCGTCTCCTTGTACAAGTAATCGTTTGTTTAATGATACGTCTCCGTCGACAATTATTCGCCTCTTAACATAGAGATCTTTATTGAAAGAAACATCCCAGTTTACATAGAGACGATTATTCATCGAAACATCGTTATTTAATGTAGTATAATTAGCCACGTATACATTCGCATTTGCGCTTATATCGTTTCTTACCATGAGATATCGATTAAAAACCACATTGCCGTTCAATAATGTGTTTCCTCTTACATAAATATTGGATGTTAACGACACATCTTTTAATATGAATAAACGACTATTCATTGAAACGTCGTCCATTTGTGTCGTCTTTCCGAGAACATAAACGTTCGAACTGAATGAAGCGTCGTCGTTTACATAAAGATGACTATTCATACAAACATCGTCAATAAAATTCGAAGTTTTCAATACGTATAAATTTGCGTTTAGTGACATATCCCGATTAATGAATAAACGATTGTTCATGGAAACATCGCTCATATAGGTTGTTTTGCCCTCGACCCATAGTTTGGAATTCAACGATACATCATTACCCACATATAGCCTATTATTTATAGAAACATCTCGTATAAAAATGGATCGATTACCGCCCACCGCCAAGTTGCCGTTCATGGAAACGTCACTATTGAATGTGGTGAACCCCTGTAGTGTCATTGGACCAGTAAGATTAAAATCACCCAAAACATTCAGTGCGTTATTCATTGTGACATCTCTGTTGAAATTCGAATATCGTTCCACGTATAAATTCGAATTCAACGAAACATCGTCACCGATATATAATCGTCCATTAATTGATGCGTCTCCCGTCATATATAAACGACCAGCCAACGATAAATCTTCTGCTATCATGATCTCATAACTCACCGTTGTGATAGTTTGGTTCACTGTATATTGCTGTATCGTTAACATACCAATCAAATTCATGTTTTTCACAACCGTCAAGTTGCCGTATAAAATGGTATCGCCGCCCACATAAAAGTTCTTACCTACGTTCACATCATTCGCGAAGGCACCTACTGCCAAACCATAACCACCAATAATAGCCGAAATGGGGATCGTTGAATTACCGAAATTACCCACATAGAAATTTCCGTTGACTGATAAGTCCTGCATGATATTGACGTTTTGATTGAGTATTGTGTTACCAGTAACCGTTAAACTTTTATTCAAGAATGCGTTGTTGTTTGCATAAAGATTGCCATTTACTATCGCGTCGTTATTGAATGTGGATACTAAGCCAACATTTAAATTTCCATTCAATGATGTATCTGATCCTACAAATAAATTTGCCTTTACTTTTGTATTTCCGTCCAAATAACTCGTTCCTGTAACGGTAACTGCAGAATTAAATGATGCGTCACTTGCAAATGTACTTTCTCCGTTAATAAAAATATTCGATTTTGCCAATAAATCTCCGCCAATAGATATATTTCCGTTCATAGAAACATCGGTTGTCGTCAATATCCCTCCAACATTTAATTTATTATTCATGGAAACATCGCCTATGTTGGTCACTGTTCTGGAAAACACTGCGTTACCATTGAACGAAACATCTCGGTTAAAAACCGTCGATCTTCCATTCACTGTCAAGTTTCCGTTTATGGATGCGTCTCGTCCAATATAAATATTTCGGTTTAATGATAGATCTCTTCCTATGTAAGCGTTCGATCTTATAGTAACATTATTATTCAATGAAATATCGCCGGTAACATTTGCGTAACCATTTATAATTGTATTTCCGTTCAAAATAGAGGCTCCATTTATTACCACGTTTCCGTTCATTGATACATCCGTGTTGAATAATGTATTCGATCCGTTGACAAATAAATTGCCGTTGAATGAGGCGTCTCCGGCGACTAGAATATTTTTATTCAACGACAAGTCTCCGTTCGCAATAGTTTTTCCGTTTACATATACATCCGACCTCAGCGTAGTAATATCCGAAACAAACAAGCGTGAACCCAAATTTGTATCCCCTTGAACAGTTGATGTTCCGTTGATCCATATGTTTCCGCCCAACGAAAGATCCGATCCAACCAATAAACGCGAATTCATCGAAACATCTCCTCGCGTGGACATCCCACCCAATAAGGTCAAATTTCCGTTCGCCGAAATATCACTTAGGAAGGTGGCCTTATTTCTTACAAGTAATCCTCCGTTAACGGATAAATCCGATCCCACAGATAAACGTGAATTCAATGATAAATCTCCGATTTGTACGCCGCCGCCGCCTACATAAAGATTTCCGCTCGCAGATAAATCCCCGGCGACATATAATCGATTACCGAAAGATACATCGCCCGTTGCCGATAGTGGTCCGCTTAATTTTGATGTACCACCGACAGTCAAATTCGAGTTCAATAATAATTGCCCCGATTGAATTACGTAACCACCAATCAGTACGTTTCCACCCAAATTTGCGTCCGTACCCACCGTCAATGTCCCACTTGAATATAAGTTACCGTTTTGTTGAGAAATATCACCAACAATAACCACATCACCGGATACATCCAAAGGAACATCAGGATAAGGTTTGCCGATTGCGACATTGCCTTCATAGCTTAACACTGACGAACCAGTAACATTATTATGTGAAATATCGAGCCCGCCGGTTGATGCATTAAATGACATTGCAGCAGTTTGAGCACCACCCGAGAAATAAATCGTATTTGTATTCACGAAAAGCGAATCGAAAAAACTATCCGGAGAACCCAACGCAATCTTTTGACCAGGAGCGGGAACTATATTTCCATATAGTAAAATTTGATTTGTAGCCTTATTCATCTGCATCATACTATTAGTATCTCTCAAATCACTCGTAATATATTTCGTACGCGAAGTGAGATCCGTTAGTCGAGTTTGAACGTTCTCCGAAAGATCTTTTATATACACCATTTTTGACATACTCACATCCACGTAACTTCGAGAACCATCAAATACATTTATCTTCGTCGCATCCATAGTCATCGATGTAGTGCCTGTTTTAAAACGCAGATTACCATTCAATGAAATATCGCGTCTCGCTAATAAATTTCCAGCCAAGTCAAAATTTTTCTGGAATGAAACATCCTGGGCCACCCATAATCTTTTATTCAATGAAACATCACTATCAAAAATCGAATACTTACCGCCTACGTATAGATTACCCGACATGGAAGTATCTTGAAAAACATTCAAATTTTCTTTGAAAAACGCCGTTTTATCTACAGTCAAGTTCGCGGTGAAAACATAATTCATATCAATAATCAAAAGACCACGCACATCAAGATTTCCGGAAAACACGGAATCGCCTCCCACATATAAACGCGAGTTCATGGATAAATCACCAGTCGTTTGTTGACTACCTGTGGTTATAAGATCGCCGTCCACAAGAATATTTTTTTTCACATAAACATCCGATTGGAATTGTGTACCTGAAACAACATTCAATCTGCTGTTTATATTTGTTGTTCCTGTTCCAACAGGATTACCAATATTGATCGTTGATGCGGCCCCCGCAAAATTTACAGTCTGAGCGTTCGTGTTTATCAAATTAAACGTAGAATTATTCGTGATCAAATTGCCACCGTCGTTGATATTTAAATCGCCCGACATTGTAGAATTACCACTAACATCGAGAACATTGTTACCTGCTCGATTAAATAAATTCGGTAAATAACAGAAATATAATTTACTCTGACCGGGTGTCTGAACGAACTGCGACCCCACTTGTACAAACGAATATTGCTGCTTGACGCAAGAGATCGTTAATGAATTAATATCACTCATGAAAACATTTCGTAATCTATTTGAAGTTCCATTAATTCTACCAGCAGTTCCGGCTGCGTTCAATATAGAATTCGGTACTACTTGCCATGAAGCCGCGCCATTCGTTGTATATAAAAGGGTCCCGGTATCACCAACAGCAACAGCTTGTGTTAAGCTATAAATATAAACCGATCTTAATGTTACGTTACCAATAGAGGTATTACTTAGTGTTATATTATTCCATGTTGTTCCGTTGGTGGTATAAGATATAACATTTGAGCCAACTGCTATAGCAAAAGTAGCACTGTAGCACGCAATGCTATTATAAGAATAAGATGTGTTAATAATATATTGTGACGCAGCAGTCGAAACCTGATATTTATTAATTCCAGATCCAACGAAATATACATAATCGCCATAGCCGTCACTGGCCCGAATTGTGCTCATTGTAGAAGTGATTGTAGTGAACGAAGACGACGCGATAAAATAGGTATTACCGGAGAATGGTAATATTGTAAAGTTCAATGAAAAATAAACAATATACATCACTAATGATCCAGGTAATGTATAAACAATAAAAACGCGTTTCGTATTACCACTATATTCACCAACGTATATACATACTGTATTACGAATTCTTATATTGCCAATTGTGTCATTAAACGTGAATGGATACCAAGTTGCACCTCCGTTCAATGTATAGTAAAAAAAGTTGTTCGATGAACCTATAATCGCATAATTATTACTATACGTAAAAACATTGAATGACCTGTTACTAACTTCCAAATCACTTGACGTATCTACACGCACCATATTCCATGAAGCGCCTCCGTTTGAAGTATATGCAACATATAAAGGATATACAGTCACTCTTTTGGCCGTGGAATAAACCGAAGTGCTTGCTGTACCCACGACAATACCATAAGAACCTGATATTTTCGAAAACGATCCGTTCAATACCTCAAAATCTATGGTTTTTATATTATTAATTTCACCGTTTCCTATACGCATGGCGCCGTTTACATCCATGACATAAAGTTCAGTTTTGGGCGCATATGTATTAATACCCGTTGTGGATAAGTATCGCGTAACATTATTACCAGAAACAATTGTCTGATTTATTTTATAAGTTCCGCTTATGTCCGTTAGACCAATTGTCGCCAAAGATCGACTTTGATCATTCGGAAAAGAGCCACCACCAATTGATGCACCGACCTTGTTTGGCGCAGTAATACGAAAGAAAGTGTTCGAACTACCGTCTTTTGCAGTTAGTGTCATCGCGGATCCAGCATAAGCTGTACTATTTTCATAAGCTTCGTATAAATAAAGGCCACTTGATGTATCATATATTGTTGCTGTTTCGTTAAAAATTGCGGTCGCCGCGCCTCGATTAGAAATACCAACAGATGATAATATGTTCGTTTTGGTTGCGGTTAATGTTACGAGAGGACTTGTAATATTCATTAGTGTTCCTGATGTTATATTGGTAGCTTGAGAACTCAAAATTGTTGTGTTCCCCGTAAGAGAATTGATAACATTTTTATTTGAAGAAAGCGTAAGAACACCACCGGTTGCTTGTTGAATTTGTGCGTCTGGTGCATTTGTACCATTATTTGGTGTATCAACAAAAAAATTCAAAAATGTTGCGCTGTCTTGTGCATTAAGAACCAAACCCTTGTTATTTACGTTTACTCCCAAAACATTGTTTATCGTTGAGTTCATGGATCTTACTGTCAAAATATTCGTTTGAGAGGCCTTATTTGCGTTAATATCAAAAACACTTCTTGGTGCAGTGGTATTTATACCAAATGAGTTTCCTGTGCTATCGCCATACATATATGCGTGTGTTGTATTTGAAAGTTCAACAGTATCGACTGATCCCAAAAATAATTTATTTTTTATATATGCGTTTTGACCCGAATAGATATCATAAGCGGCATTCAGATTTACTCCTGCCATAACATTTCCTATTGCCTCAACTTCAGCACCCACATTAATGGTACCAGAAATGATATATTTACCGGCATAAGATTCGCGTAATAACACTTGATCTGCAACTAACGTGCCAATAGTTAAATTATGGAATTTTTCTTGCTTTCTTGTGCCACCATATTGTTTCCATGAATTTGACATAGTAATTACCTAATATACAATTACTGTGTATTTTATTTTATCCTTATTTTTTTGTTATGCTTTTCCAGGAAAGGGTGTTAATGTTCTCGATATCTTGTTGTTTCTAATGGTTCTATTTGAAAAACGAACATGTTTTCTTGTCTTACGCTGTTTGTTCTTTTTGCTCATGATGAATGATTTTATGTTCTCGCTATCTTTCAAAATCATATCCACTACATTCTGATAAAAATTTCTAAATTCGGATCTGCGTTTTTTCATGTCTTCTTCTGAAAACCAGTCGATTTCTATCTTTTCAAAGAGCTTGGTTTTACTCAATAGGTTCTTATCCATTCTTTTCCATAAAAACTTATGATTTTGGTTATAATATTTTGGTAGGTTCTCGTCATACTCGAAAAAAAACATGTGTACATGATAAGTATTCCATATTAACTCATATACCCCACCGTTTTTCTTGATCAATTTCGCGACGCTTTTTCCGTCCCCTAAAAATCCGGTTAATTCTTCACCACCTTCGCGCAACGCAGTTTTGAAAGGTGTTTCATTGTTTTCGCACCCACCTCCAAAATCGGACCACCCCCTTGCACTATCCTCCATGGGGTTCTCTTTTCCGAATAAAAAAAAGAGGTTATCATTATGAACCGCAACGGGTAAAATACTTCCTGCCACCATTTATATTCTATGGAGATTAAAATCTTATCACTTTTACATTCGGATCTACCTCGGCTTCTATTGGCTCTTCTTTGAGCTCATAATCTTCAAACACCAACGCGGCGCTCGTTTGTTTCGATAAATCGCGCTTCACAATATTTTTATAGAACTCAATTACTTTGGGGTTGGCCCGAATACGGTTTGGCTGAAATGCGGATAAGTAAAGACCATCCAACGACTGAACGCGTGATAGTGCCACATAGGTCTGTCCGTATTCGAATACGGATTGTCCAATATCCACCTCCGCCATAGCCAGCGTTGCTCCCTGAATTTTATGGATAGTAAGTGCCCATGCTAAGCATAGAGGATATTGCTTGATCGTGATCGTAGGATATTCCTCGGATTGCCAGACATGTGGCTCCATCTGTTTTACCACTCCATTGGAAAACAGCACCTCCACTCGCGTAACATTATCCACATCATAGATACGGGTAATTACTCCCTGAGATCCGTTGCAAATCGAGTTATCCATATCCAGATTGATCATACAAAGTACTGCGGCGCCCTTCTTCAAACGTAGAATTCGGGAACAGCGCGTATTATTCACCAAATTATCCACTTCATATTCTATTTCTTTTGAGGTCAGGCGGTCGCACTTGTTCAATACATCTATAGATAATAGTTTACCTGTATCCATGTTGGTCTTACACTGGGTATTTGCTGTAAACTCAAATTCGTATTCATCCTCATCCAGTTTGGCAAACATCATCGAATTCACATAGTCTACCTTGGATCGAACAGGAAATAATTTCGTGGGTGTAACACCATTGTGTTGGCTCGCGTCGTAATTACGATTTACATATTGTCTCAGTACGTCCACCGTCTCTTCATCGATATCGCCCCTACGAATTCTCTCTAATATTTTTACATACAGCGGATCCGTCTGTCGGAAAATCGTAGTTAGTTCAATATGGTTATCCGACTTGAAGAGTTGGTTCCAGACGGGTGTCTCAAAACAAAACGCTGTTGTATCCGGCTCTTCATCATCACCCACCGGAGGGAGTTGGAAAAAGTCCCCCGTAAATACCACCTGAATTCCCCCAAATGGAAGAGGGTTATGACGAATGAGCTTTCCGATCTCATCCAAGATTTCTAAGATCTTCTTTGACATCATACTGATCTCATCTACAATCAAGACCCTCGTCTTTTTCCACGCGTTTTTTGCCCCTTTGTTTTTTATAGCATTTTGTATGATCCGATCTCTATCGCCTTTTGCCAATTTGATACCGCTCCATGAATGTATTGTTCTTGCGCCACAATTCAATAATACCGTCGCGCATCCTGTCAATGCACAAACCTGTATATTTTGTCCAGTGGCTTTGGAATACCTGACCAAATGTTTGATCAGTTTGGTTTTTCCGGTACCTCCCGGACCCGTGATAAATAGGTTCTCTCCCCGTTTAAATTTTTCGAATGCATAGTTTTGTTCAGGGGAAAGTGTTTCCGTCATTTTTTACACTCCTTTATATTACTCGATCAAAGTCAATTTTTCGCACAAAAGCGTATAAATAGTCAGAATAAAATGGATAAATATTTATAATCAAAACCTTATGTACCACCTGGTATACCCAGGCGTATCCACCTACTTTTATTTGAACGTGAAACAACAATGGTTCCATGGATTTTCGCCGGAATTCATATATCGAGCATCTTTCGCGCATAATTTGTGTTTACAGATATTTAGTTTGATTACATTTTCTACTTTACTCGGAGGTTTATTAAAATACGGAATAGTTGGAGAACACCAATACTATTTAGCTGATGGTAACATAAAAAATGCCGTTTTTTGGTTTTATCTATCTAAGTACTATGAATATATGGATACGTTTATTATATACGCAAAACAGAGAGATACAATTACGTTACAAAAATTTCACCACGCCGGCGCGGCAGTAGTTTGGCACTTGGGATATATGTATAATTTCGATGGCGTTTTTTTCGCCTCCCTCTTGAACTCGGGCGTACATTCGATCATGTATCTCTATTATTTATTATCACTCTTGAGAACAATTGATGTGAGACCCATGAAAATCTATATCACAACGTTACAAGTGGGACAACTAGTGTATGGTGCATGGGCTCTACCTTACTATTATTATTATGTAGAAACCGCCGCAAATAAATATATTATTATTATATTTGACACGTATATTGCTATATTGATCTATCTGTTTTGTGAATTTATGTATAGAACCTATTTTATGTCAAATCACAGAAAAATTGAAACATAACAGGTGTATTTTATGTTTTTAAAACACACTTGAGAATGGAAACACCTAATTATCTTACAATTCAATTGGCTGAGGCGAACAACAAGATTGTATCACTCGAGAAAAAAATCAAGGAACTCGAAGGAACAATCGAGGAAAAGAATGAATATATTGTTGAAATCGAAACGAATATGGGCACCGCGTATGTAGAAGGCTGGAAAGACGTAGATGGCGGAGACTATTGGGGAAGTATAGTTTGGGCAAAATGTAATGGAATGATATTTTACAGACACGGAACAAGGCTTGATGACGGAGAGTGGGAACTAAATGGTAAAATCATCGAGGGAAAAATGTGTAATAGAAACGGCGATGTTTTGGAAGAATGGATCGACGGAGAACTCGTCGGACAGGAAGAGGAGGAAGAGGAAGAGGAGGAAGAGGAAGACGATGAAGACGATGAAGACGATGACGACGATGACGCATCCGGAGGTTCCCCGGAAGTGTAAAATACCGAAGTAAATAAAAATTCACAATAGTATTTTTTATTACCATTTATCAAGTGCGTTTAGGAATTATTTTATTCGTATCTCAAAATATGCAGTAGTATAGTATAGAATAACGATGTCTTATTATCCTTACTCTTACCGTTATCCTTATTATTCGGGATATCCGTATTATTCTGGTTACCCTTACTATAGTCCCTACTACTATGGTGGGCCGTATGGTTTACATGGGCTATATAATGATTATAAATTGAACGGCCTGTTAAACGAATACGACGAACTCAATGATGTTGCTGCCCAAAGTAATGCCACATACATTCAAAATTTAATCAATGATCACCGCGACTTTCATGTGGGCGTTGTTCATGGAAAAGATAAGGAAATTGAGAACCTTCATAACGAATTGAAAAAGCACGATATTGCTATTCCAGAATTTAAACATGATATGTCTATGAATGCCGTTGAATTATCTATCAACCCATTTGATATCTCTATGAATAAACAAAATGACCAAGCAAAAGAAAAAAGGATTTGGGGTCACCACCATCACCACCATAGACCTCATTGGCCGCGTCCTAGACCCCACTGGCCTCATCATGGACCTCCTTATCTATACAGAGATGCTCCTCCTCCCGTTGAGAATTCGCCTCCCGTGCATCCTCATATGGTAATTCCTCACGCGGTTTCGCCACATATAGTTACCAAGTTTTTACCCAATATAATACCCTGTGTTTTACCTCCCACGCCCCCCCCTGCACCCACTCCTCCTCCAACACCAAGCGCTTGATCTATATCGAAAAATATTTTTCTCGATATAGATAAATGAATAAGCCACAAAAGGGCGGAATACGTATTTTAGATACTTATAATATTCATACTGCATTTCATCATTTTTTAACGAATTCAACTAACAAATTAATATCAACTAAAAGTAAAACCTGTTATGTCTACATTCTCGACTTAAATGATGGAATAGAAACTCCCTACGAATCCATTCGTAGTAATGCATTTTTTTCGGATGACGAGGAGCTTAAAAAAATAAGAAAACTCATCGTCAAGGTAGCCATCGTTAACGACGATGCAAACGAAGAAGACATGACCTGGGGTGGTCAACATGTCTATATGACAGCGGATGAATTTAAACTTGAAATTGATAACCAAACGGATATATTTAACGCCACACTTCATGAACTAGAACCTTGTTGTCCATCGATCGTTTTTGCCGATATCTTTACCATGGATATCATTGAAAGTAAATTTAAAGGTATGAGACATATTAAAATTGCAGAAGATAGTAAAGTCGGTATTATTGCTATGGAATTGGCCGACGGATATGAAGATCTACATAATGTTCGAGCTAACGCGGATTATGAAAAATTGGCCATCTATGAATTATGTCGTTTCGCGTCCTATGGGTTTTTACACTGTGATCCCCATGCAGGCAATATTTTGATCAATGAAACCTATGAATATGTTTCAGACTTAAGAGGAAGGGCGCTACTCATCGATTTTGGTGACATAAAAAGGATTACGCCTATTCCGATTACGGGTAATGCAGAACGAGTGGTTACAATGCTTCTCGATGATGATACATGGGACAACGGCGGATTTAATCGCAGATGGCCCTCGTATAGCTGGTTAAAAAAGTTTGAAAAACCTTCTACAACAACTTTTGTGGATGAACTACATGAAAGTCGACTAGAAAAGATGCAACAATTTTATGAACGAACTGGTACAACCAGTACCGCGGTCGATACGTTTCTTCGAGGATCTACGATATTCACGGGAACGGGCGGGAAAAAAAAACGAAAAATTAAAGGGAGGCGTACCAAAAAAGGAGGACGCGTTGAAACGATGAGACAAACGAGTAAGGTTCATCATCTCGATAAACAACACACCGTAAAGCAACATGCTCCACCTACAGAAAACGTGAAATTCAAAGAATTGATCAGCTACCTTCAACAAGAAAAAGCGCATGGCAATCTTATCAAGAAATACGCCAAACGTTTCCATAAAAACTATGTTTCCCTCGAACAATTATAATAAAATAATATGCCGCGAATAAGCTCATATTATTTTACTCATGCTCAATCTGTAAGCAAAACGAAAAATCCAAACCATTCAGGTTAATGGGTTGTCCCCACTCATCCAATAACTGAACATTCAGCTTCTGTAAGTCCACTTTTCCTGTATAACTTCTCTCATCGCTTACTAATGATCCATAACTACGATTTACATTTATCACATGACCAAACGAATAAGCGGTTCCGTCCACCGAAATTCGGGCCAATATATTTTTATTGATAAACGAATGCGGTAAAGGCGAAATAAATGAGTGTTGGTTCCCTTTGCAAAATTCGTCGATCGCCAAATATAAATAGCGAGGACCATTCAAATCAGGTAATGCCTCGGCCGTTTTTGTTGCATTACGTTTAAATGTATAATTAATAGCGCGAAATCCCATCATCCAACCCAGTTTCGAACGAAGACGGTTTTTATCAAAGTTACCACTTGCGTCAACCGCAAATCCTAATGAAAGATCATGCGTCGACGTACTCGTAAACACCAAATTATTTCCTGTCGCGGATAACGCCAACGATACAGACGCGCCACTTAACTGCGTATTCACTGCGCTTACTAACGACGATACCGTAGAGTAAGAATTATCCGATAAAATAATATTATGAATGACATTGGTCGATAGATCCATAACGGTAAAATTGTTATTTCCGCGCGCCGTTGAAATATTATAGATCGTATTGGGTATTTCCACGTTGGTGACTGTCATTGTTTTCGCCTCGGTTATTCTCTCCGGAAGAGTAATATTATAGTTTACCGTGGCGCTATGATTATAATCATCTCTAAATCTAGTGTCTATATTGATGTATTTTGTTTTCGTTTCCTTACTCACGTTTGTCATTACCATATGGCTACCATATTGGGAAGTTTTCGGTTCCATAAATAGATCAGGTTTACCATCAAAATATTTGCTCATATCTATTGTATATTATTCGTCGATATTATTATTTACTGCCACATGACGAACAATTTGTGGGTATGATATTTATACGCTCAAACATTCCACTTCTAAATGTTGCCACACTAACTTGATGAAGCTGTGTGGGTGTCAGCTGTATGTCTCTTGTTGTGGGCGCAACAACCGGTTTGTTTTGTGTATTATTTCTTATATCTAAACCCGATCTGGGCGCGAAAGAATTGAAGTACACCATTCTCATGAAAAAATTGATACGAAAACTTATACAATTTACGAAGATAAAAACCCAAATAAATGAATGCAGTGCCAAAAACCGGTCATACCTGTAAATACTGTAGACGAGAGTATAAAGAAAAATTCAACCTCGATCGACATGTCGGGTTCTGTGAATTTACACATAAGTCTCGTCGAGAAAGAGAAGATGAGATTGAAGCGTTTGAGAAGGCCCCTACGGTTCAAGAATTGTTCGGTTATGTAAAGGAAATGTCGCTACGTATGGATAAATTAGAGAAAGATAACGCAAGACTTCGCGTTTTCGCTGTTCAGCAACGGAAAAAGATCAATATTTTGGAATGGTTAAACGAGAAGACGAGAACTTGTCCAGCGATCGACTTCGCATCCTGGGTCAATGCTCTCCCAATAGAACAAAAACTCAACACGGTCTTTGCAAACGACCTATTGACGGGTATTCTGCGGTGTCTCGAAACTGGCGTGGATAATATTTCGATTGATAACACAGAGAACCTTCCGATTTGTGCGTTCACACAAAAAGCGAATATCTTTTATATCTATGATAAAGATCCCGACG
>Ga0114975_10000423_pt1 | contig 31784 bp, 35 predicted proteins | sample S_130626_EF_Meta_FD_87031 | JGI IMG/M metagenome (GOLD analysis project Ga0114975, IMG submission 87031) | Freshwater microbial communities from Lake Simoncouche, Canada to study carbon cycling - S_130626_EF_MetaG | ecosystem: Environmental > Aquatic > Freshwater > Lake | place: Lake...
ATCAGAGATTCTGTCATTAGATGTTCTAATATTTTAGAGTTTAATAGAAATATTTTAACTTCCATCCACTCATTATAAACCCTTTCAACATCTAAGAAACAAGATTCTTTATTTTTCCATATTTCAGACATTAGATCTGAGAACTTAAGAATGTTTTTATCAAACTCTCTTATATGTTCTCCAATATTTTTGAATCTCATATCCCTGTGCTTCAATTCAAAATACTCAAAATGACCTAATGTATCAATTCTATCAGCATCGATAAATTTTTCAATGTGGACTTGTATTGGTTTATTGGCATTTTCATAGACAATCTTAACCCAACTTTGAGTTAATTTATCCCATTTTTTAATATATTCTTCATTATAAAGGTTATCAATACCTTGACCTATAAAATCATCGGCAAATGTATTGAAAGAAGCTGATTTTGAAGTAGATAATCCTTTATTAACAAATACGCTGAATTGACTACCAGAGTTCATCTCAATTACCAAATCTTCAGCGTGTTCTTTATCTTTATTAGGACCAATCCAATAGATTTTTTTAATTAGATCTTCTGTCAATTTATCGTCAACTAGAATTTTATCCATTATGTTTCTAGCGGTTATTCTAGCATCACCTAACTTATTCCAATCTTTTTCAATATCAAAATTAACTTCATCAAAATATCCGTTAATTTTAGAGAGTTCTGTATCTTCAACACAAGTATCTCCTTCAAATTTACCTAATTGTAATCTGTTTTTAGCCATTAATAAATTCTTTAAATCATTTAAAAATACCTCAGAATTTTCAGTATATCTACCTTTTAAACCTCTGTCCAATAAGTTATCTAAGAATTCATTATTTAATAAAATCATAGCTACACAGATTTCTGTTATAAGATTTGTAGGTTTATAAATAGTTTTTTCCAAATCATTCTGGGCTTGAACTTTAAATTGGCTCTGTACTTCTAGAAATCTTTCATACCCTCTTAACCACTTCATTATAGTTATTATAGAATTTTTATATATATATTAAAATAAATCAATCATTTTATAAATGAAGTTCCTTAAAAATTTCAAGAAGTATCAAGAGTCTATAAAAATAGAATTTGGAATCATTAATATAGATATTAATGAATCACTTGGTTTGTTATATGACAACATCCTAAAGTCTATTGGGGCTGAAGAAAGTGATATTTTTGATACATTCCATCTACCAAAAGATGATTTTGCTGATAAAATGAACTTAGATTTATTAACTACAAATACCGAATTCATAAATTCTTTATCTAGTATAGGATTGAAAAAATCAAATATAACAAATAGTGAAGATTTTGAAACATTTTTTAAGAAACCTTGTAGATTTATGATGATTTATAGGGTTGAGGCTAATGAATTGGAAAATCCAAATTATATAATGTTTCAACCTTGGAGTGAAACCTTGGATAAGTGGGAAGATTGTAAATTATATAAGGTAAATGGTGATATTAAAAACTTCTATGATAAGTTATCTTCAAAGGTAATTGAAGTTGAAGATGGTGGTAATAAGTATATTTACCAGACTTCAAATGGAAATGAGTGGACTTTACAAAATGTTGATAAATCTAATGATATTTTCAAAAAGTACTTTAGGAGAGATGAATTTGAAAGTGTTTTGAGGGATAGAAAATTATCCATCAATATAATTTAAAACATCTGAGCCTTTATGAAGCTAAGAATTATTTGGTTTTTCTCTTCAATGTGTGGTTTAACATGCCATTGCCAAGTATAAGTTGATTCCAAAAAATTCGTTCTTTTCCTTATTGATTCTATTTGTTCTTTTATAAATTTAAACTCACCCTCATCTACTTCATAAGGAATTTTTAGTTTATCACAAATAGAAATTATTGGTAAAAGATTATTATTTTCATAAGCTTTAGTAGCTTCTAAATATAATTCTTTTAGATTATCATCATTTACTTTGTCCGGATGTGTTGTTTTAGCAATAACTCTATATAATGTTTTCACTTTTGGATTTTTTTCTATTGTTTCAACTTCATCATTTAGTGTAGTCATATTCTGATAATGTTCATTTATAACTTTAGTCTTTTCCCTATTAAAGTCATCTACACTTTTAGTAAATACATCTTTTAGTTCAGAATTTAAACTTAGTACATTCTCTACTTCTTTTTTAAATTCATAGTCAATTTCTTTAATCATTTCTGATTTATAATTAAATTCAGACTCTACAAAATCTAACTCTCTAATGAGTTTTACTACTTCCAACTTCTTTAAAGTTTCCACTGGATTATATATCATAGTGGTTTCTTTTTGATTATTAAAATTTAATATATAATTCATGTTTTTCAAAAATTTATCTATTTTGGAGTTATTTGAATTAAGAAGTAAAATGCTTCTTGAGGGTAAAGACACATCTAAGATCTCAGATCTTATCTTAGAAAAGGAAACCCAATATCTAAATTATATCAATGAAGATACTGCAACTGGTGGTCCATCTGGAGCTGCTGGTGCTGCTACTGTTGGTTATGGTGGTAATGGTGTTGGTTATTCTAATGCTACAACTGCTGGTATGGGTTCTGTTGTTTCACCACAGCCTTCTATGTTTGCTGGTGTTACTACTGAACCTGGTTATTCATCTGGTGGTGGTAGTGTTGGTTCTGGTGATATTAGTGTTCCATATAATCCAGGTGGTAGAAAGAAAGTTTTTCAAAAAATAGCTGTTGATAATAGAAAAGGTACTAATAAAAGGAGAAAAAATAAAATGATTCAAGGTTTGAAAAATATTTTTTCTCAAAAACAAGACTACACAGCTGGTCAAGGTAAGTCAAAACCTGGTAAAATAATGAACTTTGATTCTTTTTCCAAGGATGATTTAAATAAAGTTACTAAAGTTAAAGAATAAACTTTTATTATTTTTCTTTTATAATTTTTTGATATGTCAAATGATAAAAAAGAAAAAATGATTATACTAGGCCAATCTGGGTCTGGCAAAGACCATTTAAGAAAGGAATTAATAAAACTAGGTTTAAAATATTCTCCCAAATTTACAACAAGACCAAAGAGGGAACTTGAAGTAAATGGGGAAGATTATGATTTCATTGATTATAATTTATATGTTGATTTACACAACCAAAAGAAAATAAAAACCGCCCAATCATTTGTAATAAATGATGTCAATTGGTATTATGGTATTTCCAAAGAAAACTGGGAAAATAATCAACTTTTCATAATGACCCCATATGAATTGAATCAAATTTCTGAGGAAGAATTAAAAGGTTGTTTTGTTGTTTACTTAAATATTGATATAGAAACTAGGCGGGGTAGAATAATGGAGAGGGATGATCAAAATGATTCTATAGAGCGTAGGTTGCTTGCTGATCTTGAAGACTTTAAGTATTATAAATATTATGATCTATCAATAACTGATCCTGAATTTGATGCTGACTGGATTTATGATTTAATGGCCTAATTTTCCATAACACCATCTATGCTAAGTCCTTTTAATTGACCATTTATAGAATTACAAATATTAGCTGATGAGCTAATGGTATTTTCTAAAACCGAAAGTAGTATGTTCAAAATTGAATAAACTTTTAAAAGGTTTTTTTCTGTTGAATAAAATTGACTATTACAAACACCTTCCAATAAATCTATTGTTAAGGAAATAGTATCATTGTTTTTAACTTTCATTTTTTCGATGATAATCTTTGGTATTCCATTAATTTCCATTTCTTTTTCATAATCATATATATTTCTATTGATTAGTGATAGTAAACTAGTCCACAATTGTGAATCATCCATTTCTTCAAAAGATTTATCATGTACCCATTTTTGTAGATTTGATTTATGTTTTTGTAAAAAGATTGTTAAGTATCTTCTGAAAACAATAGTTCTATATTCAGAAGAGAATTCAATTGTTGGTACTTTTGAATATGTCCAATAGTCAATATAATTAAATATATCATGGTTTATAACATCTGTTTCTTTTATGGTGTTGACTTCTGGTATGTTTTTTATTTTATCTTTTAAAAAACTATCAACAATTTTATAGAAAATTTTTGAAACTGCACTAGGTATTCCAATAGTCTTCTCAATAATCCAAAATATAAAGGTTAATCCTGAAACAATTATACTACCAATTCCCAAACCTTGAATGTTATCAAAAATATCAAAAAACTCCATTTAAAATCTTATTTTATTTATAGTATATATTAAATGGTTATTCAATAATTAATTAAGAGGTCTATTTTTTAATATATAATAGGGAATAAAATAATTTATTTTAATGAATTTAACTGAGATATCATTTGGGAAGGTAAAAACAGAGATTGAAACGTATTTAAAAACGGAATATTCAAAATCTGGAATATTATACACTAATGCATCTCCATATGGTCAGGTCTTATCTGTTATAGAAAATCTCTATCAGTTATCAATTCTTTATATGAAAAATTCTATAAAGCAATTTGATCTTTTAAATCCACTTTCTGTGAACGCTAGGGCCATTAGAAATGCTGCTATTTTTGCTGGACACATTCCATCTAGAGCGGTTAGTGCTACAGGTACTTTAAAATTCACAGTCAAGACTTCTGTTGATTTAGCTGCTGAGTTGCCGGGTGGTAGAATTACATTCAATAATAGACAGGCTTTGAAGAATAAAACAAATGGTTTAGAATATGCTTTGAATCTTGGTACCGATGATGTTTCTTATAAAATAGACACTAATACTGTTTTCTTTATATCGATAATACAAGGTAAATGGGAAAGAAAAAATTTCACAGGTTCTGGTGAAGAAAACCAATCATATCAAATTAACGTTAGGGGTAATCAAAAAGAAGTCGAAAACTTCAATTATGAAGTTATTGTTAATGGTGCATACTGGTCCGTAAAAAAACATCTTTATGATTTATTGCCTGATGAAATGGCTTGTGTAATTAGAACGGGATTTGAAGGTGGTATAGATGTTATTTTTGGTAATTCTGGTTTTGGTATGATTCCAACAATTGGTGCTACTATTGAAGTTAATTATTTAGTTAGTGATGGTTCTAATGGGTCTATATTTAGGAGAACATTGAATGATTGGACTTTTGTTGATCAATCTTTAGATGGAAATGGTAATTCTGTGGATTCTTCTAATATTTTTGATGTTGCTATCTATAATGATATAAACTTTGGAGCAGATAAAGAGAATTTACAATTTACCAAAAATATTCTACCAATTGTGAGTAATAATTTTGTTTTGGGTCTTCCTCAACAATATGCTTATCAGTTAAAAAAATTGGGAGTTTTTTCTCATGTGAATGCTTATGAAAAATATGGAACAATTTTCATTGTTTGTACACCAAATATTAAATTATTTAAAAATCAAAATTCAGATTATTTTGCTATTGATGTAAGAGCTTTTGATTTAGATGATTATGAAAAGTCTAAAATTGATAGGTATTTAAGAACTGGTGGTAATATTCAATTAACTAGAAGATATAAAATTGTTTCTCCTATTTTGTCTTATTATGTTGTAAATGTATTTATAATAACTTATTCTGATGCTAAAGATGATTCTGTTAACTCACAGGTGTATGACAAGATTTCAGAATACTTTTTAAATCTTAATAAGATAGATAGAATTCCAAAAAGTGATTTAGTTCAGGAAATATCTTCAATTGGAGATATACATTCAGTTGATATCGCATTTCTATCTAGAAAGAATGAAGAATACCACAAACAGGCAATGTTAGATGATATGAATAGAAGGAATCAATTTGCTTCACAAGATTCATTAAAGATATCTTCTCCGAATCCAAGATATAACACAAATGCATCTTTGGGACTTGATCCTATTTTAGGTGATATTATTTTTGATCCAAGTGAATTACCTATTATTAGGGGTGGATGGTATGATAGAAACAATTTCTTTTATTCTGATGATAATAAAGAAATGGGTTTGAAAACTGTGAACATCATTAAAAAGGGCACAGTAGACTCTTCAAAGAGACAAAAAGTTTAATTCACAAAAATGTATTACGAAGAACAAGACATACCAGAATTGTACTATATGAAACATAGACATGACTCTGATGAGGATTTTGTAGATTATGAAAAAATAATTTTAGATAAGAGTATTTCACCATATCTTTATAATAATGATAGGATGAATACATTTTTAAAGAGTTTACAGAGATTAGTGTCTATATTCTTTGACAATGTTAATATTATCAAAAATTTCAAGAATTATACTGTTGATAAATACTACTATAAACATAAAAGTTAAAAAACTATATTAATTAATTAATATATAAAACATATAAATTTAATTTATTGTATGATACAAAAAAGTGATGAATTTGAAAAGGATGATAAGAAATTAGTTTCTTTTAAAAAATTTTCTGATTTGAGTAAAAAAAGACCATCCAAAGAGGAGGAAGAACAAGCTGAAATGCCATCTAGACCTTTCATGGATACTGATATGCCACAGGGTCCTAATGTCCATAAAGAAAAGAACAAGAGGGAAAAATTTATGGACACTAGTCATATGAAGCCTAAAATGGAAAATCCAACTGAACAAGAAGCTTCATTTGAAGGTAAAGAAGTTGAATTTTTTGGAAAAGTTGCTAAATTACCAAAAGGTGTTAAGGCTTCAAAGGGTTATAACTTCTTGGAAAACATCAAAGTTTCAAAATCATCAATTTGGTATTTATTAGTTGAAAAACAAGAAAATGAATTACAAATGGTTAAATACAACCACAAAAAGGGTGTTGATTTATCTAAATTTGTTGGAGATTTGAAATCGTATTATATCTCTAAGAATAAATCTAATACAAAAATCTGTAAATTAATTGAAGCTATTTCAATTGATGGTAATGATAAATATTCTTGGATTAAGAATATCCCACCAATCGAGGTTGATGGTAGAAAGATGATTACAAAGATTACAGAAGATCTAATAAAATTATTAAGCAAATAATGCCAAATTTAAAAATTTTCGGTAGTCCAATACACGATACAGCTTTGGTTTTTATCGTTACCTCAACTCTTGTTTCAATATTCTTTAATTCTGTTAGTGAATTGGGTAGGTTTGAAGCAAATATAACAGTATTATCTGGAGCTATAGTTGCTTTTTTATATTGGTTTACTCAATATAAAACTAAGAAGTGATAGTCTTCAAGATATAATCTGTTCTTTTTTTCAAATCTATTTTAGATAAATCAATATGATTTATATTTTCTAATTCTATATAGGATTTAATCCACCTATCTATCTTTTTGATTTGATCAACATCTTGATATCTAATACCATCATCAACATTATCTAATATTGGTGGTACATAGAATACATAAGACCATTGGTTTATAGTCTTTAGTATTTCTTTTTGCATATGATTTATTACTGCAATATCTTTATTGGATAGTTTATTTGCATATAAATTTCTAAAGTAGAAATAGTTCAATATACCAGAGGAGTCACAGATAATATAATCCTTAGATCCAATATACATTCTTTCTTTATTCAATTGTTTATAAAAAATGACTAATTGGTCTACTGGTGTATTCGGTATTCCATATTCAGCGATATAATCAGTTGCTACCTCAGCTATAAATATAGAGTTTTTACCCAATTTTTTAAGAGCTGTGTGAACATCTGTTGCTAGTGTAGATTTTCCACTACTAGGTGCCCCAATAAGTGTTATTAATTTACTTTCCATAGTATTTAAAAAAAGAGGGTGATTAAACCCTCTTGAATTTTACATAAAAAATTGTGAATTTGATTGGATCTTAGACACATCTTCTGGTGTGAAGTTTTGTGGTGACTTTTGGATTATTTCCATTAGTTCTTTGAAGGTAGCTGCTGCTTCATCCTTTCTACCAGTGTAGAAACAAGCAGCTGCGTGTACTTCTAAGAATCTCCAATTATAAAGTGATTCATCTACAAATAGAAGTCTTGTTGGATATGGATTCTTTCCGTGGAAGTTTACTTTACCAAATTTAGAATATAAGTAAGCCATATGCCATTCACCAGAATTCAAATAGTAATCAACAATAGCTTTAATTGGTTCAGCTCTCAATGGGTCCATTGAATAAGCTTTTAAGAACTCTTGATGTACTTTATACCAAGGTTCTTCTAAAACCTTCATAATCGTACCAACTCTGAATTGTGAATAGAATCTTTCCTCTTCATATCCATCATTCCTAGAAATTCTTTCTTTGTAATATTTCAAAGATCTTCTAAGTCTTTCATCATTTTCAGCCTTATTGTCTGGAATGGAAGCGGAATCATGGTAGGATTGTGCTGTATAAAACACCCATCTAGCATTTCTATCTTTATTATCAATATAATCTTCTAGAATAGCTGAGTGTTTCTTATACTTATCTGGTATATTACCTTTCCAAGAACCACCATCCATTTGTACTTTAACAACAATACCATCCATTAACCCAGATGAAATACCTTGTTCGTCACATACGATGAATTCATGTACTGGTCCATACCATCTAAAAGCTTTATTGGTATTCCAACACTCATTGCGAGTATATTTCATAGCCCCAATATATGTGTTAAACATATAAAGATCTTTATCAAGTTTATGTTTATCAAAGACTTTTGGATCTATTTCCATAGTTTCATCAGCATCTAACCAAAAAGCATAATCAGCTTTATCTTTAACCATCTGCATTGCATAGTTTCTGCAATTTTCAAAGTTATCAAACGGTCTATCATAAATAAAACAAGGAATATTATTAGTTTCTCCCCATTTTTTAATTACATCTTGAGTACCATCAGTTGAACCGGTATCAACAAAAACTGCACAATCAATAATTGATTTGATTGAATTCAACATCCTCTCAATTACGTGAGCTTCATTCTTCACAATTTGGGAGATGGATAATCTATATTGTTTTTTCATTAAAATTTAAATGTTTTTTTATTATATTGGTTTAATCAATAAAGTTCTATTCAAACATAATTGATTTCGTGAATACTCTTTCTTTGACTTAAAGCATTTATTGTTTTAGCAATAAGTGGAGCTGAGGATGCTATTTTTAATTTTGGATTCTCTATATTTAATACATTTTCTATGGTATCTGATATAATCAGTTCAGATAATTGTGATGTGTTTAAATTTTCTATTGCATTACCACTTAAAACACCGTGAATTGCCACCGCTCTTACGGATTTAGCACCATTCATCATAATTAAATCAGCTGCTTTTTTCATAGTTCCTAATGTATCAGCCATATCATCAACAATAATAACATTTTTATCTTTAACTTCTCCGACTAATTCCATTGAATGGATTTCATTTGGTTTAGTTCTTTTCTTATTAATCATTGCAAAAGTAGATTCAGGAAATGCTTTACAAAAATCAGTAGCTCTTTTAACGGCTCCTTGGTCAGGTGCCACAATACACATATCTTCAATTTTTTGTGATTTAAAATAATCTATGAATATTTTATTACCATTCAAGTGAATAACTGGTATATTATAAAACCCTTGTATAGCAGAAGCATGTAGGTCGATAGTTAATAATGATGTAACACCTACTTTTTCTAAAATATCGGCTAGAACTTTTGAACCAATGGAAGATCTTAGATGGTCGGTTTTATCTTGTCTCGAATAACCCATATAAGGTGATACTAATGTAAAGCTAGAACATCCAGCTCTTTTAGCAGCATCAACAACTAAAAGGGTTTCCATAATGGCATCACTAGAGTTGGTGGTTTGTACAAAATAAACATCTTGATTTCTTACAGATTCTTTGAATAACGGTAAGATTTCTCCATCTGAAAAAGTTTCAATTTTTAAATTTTTGAAATCGCAAGATGCGTCACTGCAATTGAGTAATTCTAAATTAGAAACTATTTTAGAACTTAAAATTGGATTATTGTTTCCTGTAAATATCTTCATTTTACAAAGGTAGTAAAAATATTCTAGAATTCAAATTATTTCCGGTAATATCGATTACTGGTATTTTACAAAAAAATCCATCATTTGTATGTTCTTCTTCTGTTACCATATATCCTGATATTATACCGATACTTCTATATCTTTCTAATATTGGATAAAAATCATTAAAATAACCAGGTTGCATAACCCCAGCAGTCAATAAGTTTTTTCGAAAAATTAATTGTAATTCTTCTTGGATTTGCTGCAATTCTGGAGAAAGTAATTTGTTTCTATTCTCTAAGTGTTCAATTAACCTTCTCATTGTGCAAGGATTATTCTTTCTTTTTCTAAGTTTCTATTTATTGCTCTATCTGACGAAAACTTTTCACCATATCTAGCTTTCAATTTTTCAATATTAGTATCTAAAATACTTTCAATATTTATATCATTTATATAACAAAAAATACACATTGATTGGAAAAGATTTCTCGTTTGGTTTGAAAAAATATTTATATCAATATTTTTATTATAAAAGATTTTCTTTTTCAAAAAGTCCAAAAGAATACTTGATGTTTTAAAAGATTGAATTATGAGAGCATCATTCCCTATTTGAGTAAACTCTGTAGGATAAGTTGGTATTTTCAGATTCAACTCTAGTTCCCTATCAAGTAGTGCAATATACCAAAATATATCTGCAACTTCTTCTTTTTTATTTACATCATCATTCCAATCCAAAAGTTCTTCTAATTCAGTAATAACACCAGATACTCCATGTAAAAGGTTTTCAACTTGTTTTCCACAATGAAATTCTGTAGATAATGTTTTTTCAGATAATACTTTATATTCGTTCCAATTCATATTGGAATTTATATAAAGTATGGTTCTTCAAGTTTATAAAATTAAAAATTTAATATATAAAAAAAATATAAAGGTTTAATATGAAGATTAAAAAAGTATATGAACTATCACCCGTAAACGAAGAAATAATTGGCACGATAGTTAATTTCTTCAAAAATATGTGGAATAAAGCAATAGCTGAACTTGAAAAAGCTGATAATGACCCAAACAATATAAAGGATTATGTTATCAATAACACTTTTAATGTAAAAGATGATACTAATGTTTTTTCCGAGCAAATTAAAACTTTCACAGCTTTACCTTCAGCAAATGACCAAGCTTGTCTTGATTTAGTTTCAAATATTCTTGACCCTGAAACAGGTTGTTTAGGAAAACCTGGTATAGGAGTTTTATTGAGTAATAAAAAGTTACAGGGGGAGTCAATGCAAGCTAAAAGAAAAATGTTAGAATTTATTCTAACAACTAGTAGAAGTGAAGTTATTAAACAAGTTAAGTATATTACTGACCCAAAGAAAAGGAATGTTTCTCTTGATGATGCTAATTATTTACCTGATTTAAAAAAGATTCTTAAAGCTTCCGGTAAAGATGAGAAGAAAAAAAAGGTTAGTACTTTAAACTACGTAAATACAACTTTAATTCCGAAATTAGTAACCGCTGTTAAAATTATTAAGGAAGAATCTATTTCTGATTCACTTAAAAAAGATGGTATAAAAGTTTCTGATTCAGATTATGTTGTTGGTGATTTAGTGAAATACAAAACCAAGAAATATGATCCAAAAAAGGAAGAAGATGATCAACCAGAAGGAGGTATAGCACAAGGTGAAGTTAAAAAAATAGAAGGTGATACCGTAAGCATTTATAATGATAAGATAAAAACTGAGATTAAAAAACCCAAGACTGATATAATAGGGAAAACAGAAGGAGAAGCCCAAAAAGAAGGTGGTGATAATGCTAAAAAAGTAGCTGATTCTTTAGGTAAAATTAAAGCAGATGAAGAAAAGATGGGAAAAGTAGCAACTTTTGCTGATTTTATCCAAGATGAGGCCAATAAAGACAAAATTGCTGAAATTGAAAAAATAATTACCGGTGGTCAAGCGCCAGCCGCTCAAGCTTAAAATGACATATAGACAAGAAGTTGAAAAGATTTATAAAAAATTAGATTCTCTTGCCCAAAGGGGAGTGGATGCGTATATGGAATTTAGAGAATACATAGATGAATTAATAGATTATGGACAATATTCTATATTAGATGATGTCATGTTAACAAAATATAACTTAGATGTGAAAAAATATAAATCAATTGAAGATTTAAAGAAAGATGTTTTCCCTGAAATTAGGTTTCAAACGACTTCTAAATATCTAAAGAATTTACAAAAATTATATAAGTCTAAAGGTGTTTTTAATACTGGATTACACTTTTATAATTCAACCAATGGTAAGTATTTAGGTGATATAAAAGAGATAGACCAATCTACCTTTAATGGTAGTACTTTCCAAGACACAAGACTATCACAAAGATTTAACATTACTTATTTAGAAGTAATTGTAGGTCTTTCATCTTCAATTTATGATGCTATACCAGAATATGACATAAACTATGCGGGTGGTCTAATACACTATGCAACTTATTCTCAAGTTTCTTATAATAAAAATATATATGAGTGTATAAATTCATATGATTGGAGATATGGTAATCCAATAACTCCAACTTATTCTAACTATTGGACCTTTTCAACATTTGCTTCTTATTCTGTAACTGGTATTACTAATAGTGGTACAAGCTTACTTGACAAATATTCAATAGCTTTAGATATTCTTATCTAAATAGTTCCTAAGAATTTCCCTATAGTCCTTAAATCTATGTAATACTGGATCTTCTTCTGGACCAATATAAAGGATATAACCCATTTTAACATCTAATCCAATTTCCTCAAGCATTAAAGCATAAAGAGAAATTTGTATAGAGTATTCTGTTAACTTACATTCATCCTCAGTTTCAAATGGTTCTAAAAGTTTTTTACCCCATTTATTATCAGTATCAAATTTCTTATTTGTTTTCCAGTCTACAATAACTAAACTATCTTTGTAACTAAAAAGTGCATCAAATGTACCAGCTAAATCCCATTTAGTAGAAAAAACCCTTTGTTCAAATTTGACTGGTGTTAATTGGACTAATTTATCATAATATATTTTGTGGAATTTATTTATTCTATCAATAATATCAGAGTCATTTGGAATTTCTGAATATACTTGATTAAAAAAGTTTTCTATCCAAAGATGTGTTGCTGTTCCAATTACATTTGCCCTTTCATTCTTTTGTTTCCACTCCTCCAATATCTTTTCTTGATCGACACCAGCTTCATCAGCTTTTATCTTAGACCATTTATCAGAATCAAATTCCTCTTTAAATCTTTTGAGAAAGTTTGTAACAGATGTTAATTGTCTACCATCATAAGTATATTTATGGTATTTCTCATTAAATGAAAATAATGGATTTTCATCAAAAAATTTAAGTTTCTCTAAAAAAAATTCCCTCATATGATTTTTATATGAGGGAATTGTTTATTTGTTTAAGATGGTGTATATTCTATCTCTTGTGGTGGTTCTTGGAGGATATAATTTATTCCGGATATAGCATCAGTTAAAGAAAATGGAACACTTTCACTTCCTACCCCTCTGAGAAGTTCTCCCCATCTTTCTTTTGCAGAAAGTCTCTGTGCCTCAGATATACTCCTATCTTTTCTTACCTGTTCAAGTAAAACATGATTGTTCAAATCATCATCTTTGAAAATCCAATCGTTGACTGTTTCATCATAATCTGCATCATCCCTAAGAATAGACGTATCATAAACATCAGAATAAACAGTCAATCCAGACCAAACCCTTATACTTAGATAATTAAGATAGATAGTATCGTCGTAAGTATAAAAAAGTTTTGACTTTTGACACATAGTTAAATGGTCACGTCCATATGTAGAACCATCAGTAGATAGTAATGTTCTATCATCAATAGTCTTTGGTATATTGGAAATTACACCATCATTTTTATTTAAAAACTTGAAAGTATCCATATATGGGTAATAACCAAACTTGAATGACTTTAATTGAAAGGAAATTTCCTTATAAATGGTCTTGCCCTTTGATTCAAAGAACAATGTATTATTCCACTTTTGTTCTTTCTTATACCAATATCCATTATCATCTGCCCATTTTTTAAAATGGTATTGATATGATTCATCATCAATAGTGTAAATCCTATCCATAATTTTGATATCAACATTTGACCAAAGTAAAGCCCTCCCAATTAATTTGGAATTGTCATCTACCATAACCACCATTGAGATTTTATCTGAATTCTTCACATACAAATCTAAATAGTCTTGACAAGAGTCATATTTCATACAAGAACTACCAAGAGATCCAGATTCACTAAGATAAGATTCGTAATGATAATAGTTAAGAATATCTGAACCACTAACTACTTTAAAAGTAGATGTGATTTTGGTTTGTACATTCCTAAATAATTGAGAAAAATTTTCAACTTCTTTTGGTGAAATATCTTTAAACAACTTACTAATAAAAGCCCCAGGTTTTACATGAAACCTACGAGAAGAACTCCACAATTCATAAGCCTCCTCTCCATCAGTGATTGAATTAATAATATTCTGTGACCTTTCGGGTGTTAGATAGGAAATTTTAGTCTTATCTGAATTAGAAATGGAGATATAGTTGATGTGTTTATCAACTAGGTTTTCTATTGGGTGTCTCTTTTTCAAGAGAAGGCGAGCTACTTCTGAATTGTCCTTGATTTGTTCAAGGACTAAATCCAAATCGTATGAGGTGAGTATGTCTGTTGTTTTTCTGATATATGCCATAAGTTTTACAAATATAGAGTTTTAATCTAACATATCCAAAAGTTGTGATAACTTTTCTTCACGAATGAAGCACTGTGTAATTTTTAAAATCTTCTCAGTTTCTCTTTTAACCACATAAGAATCTTGGTTTCTAAAGACTTGCATATAACAGTTAAACACCTTATACGCATCAATAGAGAAGTCATTAGATGGGTTAATGGTGAGTTTCTCACTTGGGGTCATAAGAACTCCAACTTGCTCTTTAGTAATACCATTCATTTTGTCAGTAGCAGACCATCTAAGACTATTCTTTAATGCGTCGAACTTATTATGATTGACCTTTTGGTCTTTATCAATGATGATGTTCCTAACTTGGGACAACATTACTCTCTCTCCAACAAGGGATTGGATACAAGCGATTTGCTCATCAAAAGTTTCAGCATCAATAGCAACTGATACTTCTTCTGCTTTCTTTGTGAGACCTGTTAGGTGTTTCTTAGAAAGAGACATATTACTGATTGAGTTAACCAAGTATGAACCATTATCAGCTCTATAAAGACCCATATTCATATTAAGTCTACGAGACTTATCAGAGGAGTTAAGGATAAAGAAGGACTTGAAGTATGGAGTTTCATTAATCATTACTTCATCAGAAAGTAAGATAAGTTCTTGGACACCCCTACGCATAATGAACTTGTAGTATCTAATATTGAAGTTAGATTCTAAGAGTTCGATTTTTGACTTCATAAATGAGGTGATATCAAATACCTCATAGAGTTTGGAAACATTTGTGATATTAATCACATTTCCAAAATATTTGGTGATAACTTGATCTCCTTGACGAAAGATTTCAATTGCGTCAATCTTTTTGAAGAGGTCTTTTTTGATGTAGGGTAGATACCCTTTTATTCCTAAGTATTTCGACATATTGTATTTTGATTTGATATTACAAAGGTAGTATAAAGATTTATATAAAACAAAAAAAGTCTGAAATTTCTTCCAGACTTTTTAATTTGGCTCCAGTCATTTGAACTATGAGGGATATCGGTGTTTACCTCAACCTTACCGTTCTCACAAGCATGATGTGAGATCTATTGCCAGGGTCAGACAGTCTGTGCTATTTTTATCCCGTCAGTTTCCGAGAACTATTTTTACACCATTTTCATTTGACAAAGATTATATAATGCAAGTTATTTGGAGTTTATTTTTAATATATAAATTTATGTTAAATAATTTTGATGGGTTTATTCTTGAGAAACAGGTAATTTCTTTAATACTTGAAAACGATTTAAATGCATCACCTGAGTTTTTATCTAGATTGAAAAAGATAAAAGATAAAAGTAAAGTTGCTAAAATACTCTTTACACTTTTTGATGAAGAGTATTATATTGCTAAAGATCTACCACAAAATTGGATTGATGTGACTAGTGAACCAGAAATTGTTTCATTTATGTCAGACCAAAGAGCTAAAAGAACACCCATGCAGTGGGATGATGATAATTCAAAATATTATGAGACTCCAGGTAGGGGAGTTATAAAAATTGGTAGGTTTGCTCAAGCATTATTGAATGATCCAGATGTTATTGAAGATTTGGAATTATCTTTTGTTGAAGACAATATACAAGGTTTAATCCCAAGAGATTATGAAGAATTTGTGAATTTATATAAATCAGAATTCATTGTAGTTTCTAATGAATTCAAATTAGTCAAAGGTGATGAAATTCCTTACTATTATGATGTTTATAACCACGCCTATGGTGATAAAGGGCAACTTGGTAGTTCTTGTATGAGATATACAAAATGTCAAGAATACTTTAGTATATATCAAAAGAACCCAGAAGTGTGTCAATTACTAGCATATGTAAATCAAGATAATAAAGTATTGGGTAGAGCTTTAGTTTGGAAATTAGAAAAAAAGGTTGATGGTTGTCCTGCTGAATATTTTATGGATAGGGTATATTGTGGTAATGATAGTGATATGATTAAATTTAAAAACTATGCTAAAGAAAAGGGTTGGGTTATGAAAGATAGAAATAATTCAGGTGTTATTGAATCTTTGTTTTTCAATTATAATGGTACTGTTATTTTATCTCATATAATTGTCCAATTAAAGGATTTTAGATTTGAGAATTATCCATTTGTTGATACAGTTTCTTATCTACATCTTGGAAATGGTAAATTACACAATATAAAAGGTAAAAATACAGTTGAATTAACAGATACTGGTGGTGAAATCTATGATAGTCTTGATGGTCAATCGAGAAAAGATGCATTAAAAGAACTTCTAGAAGAAGCTGTCGATGATTCAGACTATTATGGATATCGTGATTTAATTCAAAAAGCTTTGGATAAATTATCTTCCTAAATAATTCATCAATTCAATAATATTCTTGATTGTATATCCAAGTCCCTCTAGGTTCTTAGAACTACTTCTAAGAAACTCAATATAGTTTTCTATAAGAAGTATGGTTCTATCATTTTCAGCTAAGTGAGCATCAATTAATGTGGATTTTTCACCAGCATTTGTTTTCAATCCAACACCTAGGGCATAAAAAACAAACTTATCCTGTCTAATTTTTTTAATTTTAACTTCTTCTTTACTTCTTTTATTTAGGAAAAAAGATATTTGTTCATTTATTATTTGTCTATAACTAAGAGCTGTAGCTTGTGATTCAAATACTTTTGTAGAATTTTCAATAGTTAGTTTATTTTTAATAACATCAAAAAGTGGTGATAAGTTATTATTCCATTCTTCTCTTTTTTGATTAAAAAATTCTTCCAATTTATCGTTAGTTTCTTTAGACTTGTTTATTCTGTCTATTTCTTCTTGTGGGTAAAGGTTCATAAAAATTAGAATTTATATTTATATATAATCCAAATAACTAAGTTACCATGAAGATAAAATCTCTTTTTATAAGTGACATACATCTTGGGAATCCAAATTCACAAGCCGATAAACTACTTAAAGTTTTTAAAGAATATGAATTTGAAAATCTATTTATAATTGGGGATTTCATAGATATGACTTATTTAAAAAGGAAATTTTATTGGAATCAAACTCACTCAACTGTTATTCAGAAAGTTTTAAAATACTCTAAAAAGAATATCAATGTAGTTTACATATTAGGAAACCATGATTTCTACATAAGAAGTGTAATAGAAGAAGAAAATATAAGTTTTGGTAAAATATTAATTTGTAATGAATACATCTATCAAAATCTAAAAGGTGAAAAAATATATTTAACTCATGGTGATTGTTTTGATGGATTTGTTAGAATAAGTCCTTGGTTATATTGGTTAGGTGATATTTCTTATGAATTATCAATAACTATAAATAAAATTTATAATTGGTTTAGGAGATTAATGAAGTTAGATTATTGGTCATTTTCAGCTTACATGAAGTCAAGAGTCAAAAGTGCTATTAAATTTTTATCAGAATATAAAAAAATATCTGAAGCTAAAGTAAAGGAAAAAAATTGTGATTCAATTATGATTGGTCACACTCATAATCCCGAGATAATTGAGGGTCAATATTATAATACAGGTGATTTTTGTGAAAGTTGTTCTTATATCATTGAAGATTTCGATGGTAATATAAAACTAATGTTTGTGAAATGAAGATTTTATATGGAGTACAGTCAACTGGTAATGGGCATATTGCGAGATCGGCTAAAATTGTTTACAAATTATTAAGAAAAGGACATGAAGTGGATATTTTATTTTCCGGTAAAAATTCACAGTTAAATTTTCCATTTCCTATAAAATATAATTTTACTGGACTAACTTTTTTCTATGATGGTAATGGTGAAATTGCCTATTGGAAAACTTGGAAAGAGTTAAAAATAATACAATTTTTAAAAGATATAAAATTAGATTTGAAAAAATATGATTTAATCATATCTGATTTTGAACCAATAACTGCTTGGGCTTCTAAGTTACAAGATAAAAAATGTATAGGTGTTAGTAATCAATGTTCTTTTTTATCAGATAAAACACCTAGACCTTTAAAAAAAGATTTTCTTGGGGAATCAATCCTAAAATGGATGGCTCCCGTATCAGATCCAATAGGTGTTCATTTTGAAAGATATGATGATTTTATATTCACACCTATTATAAAAGAATCGTTAATAAAACTTTCCACTAGTGATAAAGGTCATTATACAGTTTATTTACCAACATATAATATCGAACATATAATGAGTCAAGTTTTCAAAATAAAATCTACTAAGTTTGAAATATTTACTCATATAAAAAAACCACATTGGATTGGTAGATGTATAGTAAAACCAATAAATAAGGATTTATTTGAAGAAAGTTTAAGAAATTGTCATGGTATTATAAGTGCTGCTGGGTTTCAAACATCTGTTGAATCTTTATATTTAGGTAAAAAACTTATGGTTATACCAATAAAGGGTCAATATGAACAAGAATGTAATGCTGAATCTTTAAAAAAGTTGGGGTGTAGTGTTGGTAAAATAACAGATATACCTGCTTTTATTGAAGGTGGTAAAGAAGTTAAAATAGAATGGGAAGATTCTTCTGATTTAATAGTCGAAAGAATCTTGGGTTAAACTTTTTTATCAAACAGATACACATCAAAAACAGCATTTCCTTTAACTCTTTTAATTTTTTTAAGGGTTTCTCCAGCTATTGAATCCATAACTTTAAAAACTCCTAGGTTAGTTCCTTTTTCATCTAATACTTTAACAGTATTTCCTGCTTGTCCAAGTGCTCCTAAAATAGCAAAATATTTACTTCCATAAATACTCTTTAAAAAAGACATTCTAACATTAGCAATATCTTTCATATTATTAACATATGGATTATCCAATGGGTTATTTAAATCTATTTTAGTATCTGTTGTTTTAACTCTAATAGTAGCGAACTGTCTAGTTTCTTCACCTAAAGATATATCATCTTTATTTTGAATCTCTTGTGCTTTAAGAAGTGCTTGTTGATTCTTTCTAATTTCATTAAAATCAGCTTTTGCTAAAATACCACCTCTCATACCTTTATCATTCATATTATAACCTTGCGGTGGTAGTCTATAAAATGAACCAGTAAATGTTATAGAAAGTACTCTATCCAATCTAAACATTCTCCAGATCTTGTTTATGTGTCTATTAGCTGATACAGACCAACCATTAAGATGGTAACCTCTAACTAATTCTTTACCTCGTTGAGATCTTCCTAAAACCATGGGATATATTACTCTCTCATGGCCAGCGAAGTGTTTATCTTTAGCACCTTTATAGTTTATCAAAAAAACCATACCATATTTAATGGCTTTGATTAGAACTTCTTCTGTTGGTTTAATTGGTTCATTTATAGGAATATCAGCAATTTTTGTAGCCTTTTTAATATTAAACCTTGGTACATAAGTATTATCTTCTTTTAGTTCGTATTTTTCTTTAATGACGAACTCCACTGGTTTAGTATTATAGTATTGTCTATACTCACTTAAATTCATAATGTATATATAAAATATAACTTTCTAAAAAGAAAAAAGTCAGAAACTTTCGAATCTGACTTTTGAGGCCGACCAATTTGGTCATTTTCCACCAACTTGTTTGATATAGGAAACAAGTAACCTTTAAATCTTAGTGTGCAGCAGCTGTATCAACTTTAACGCTGTCAATGCAGCAAGCTTTAGTTGTGTCACATTTTGTAGAATCACAAGCTGTTGTTGAGTCTACAACTACTTGTGTGGAATCTGTAGTAGTAGCAGTTTCTGATGAACTACCACAAGAAACTAGGAAAGAAGCAACCACAAACATTAAAAGAACTTTTTTCATAATATTTTTATTTTTTGATTTTTTATTCTTTGTATATATGGAAAATAGAATCTATTGTTTTAGAAAAAATGGATTTTTTATGAGAAAAATTAAAATAGGATTTGTAACATAATATATAGTGTAATGAAAAAGATTTCAAATCGTGAAGAGGCTAATAAATATTATAAATTAGTAAATAACGCTATAAATGATTTCATGGGTGAAACTAAAGCTAGACCATCTGAAGTTCATAAGTATTTAACTAAGAATGGTGTTAAGTTTTTGAAAAAATTAGAACTATCAGATGTTGAAGGTATTGATAGTGTTTTAAATGATGTTTTATTGCATAGAAGACATATGGAAGATGATAAAGTTATAACCTTTGAAAGTTTTTCAAAATTGAATGAGGGTTCTATAAATGTTGGTAGTCCATCAGTAGAACACGAGAAAATTTTGGCTGATGTATTCAATACAAGTTTAGGTCATATTGATGTTTTAGATCCACAACTTCATTTATTTAAAATAAGTGATTTTGGTAAAGATGTATATGCTATCATTTTTAATGAAACTGAAGTTAGTAAGATTAAAGAAGATTTAAAAGTAAAAATTGGTAGTGAAATTTCTTCTAAGATTATGCAAATTAGTGATGTTGAAGGTATAACAATTGATCCAATAAAGTTTTGGTTATCGGATATTTTAGATGAAACAAAGTTGTTTGAGAGTATTAATTCTAAAATTTCTTCTGAAATGGTATTTAATTTTATAAAGTCCAGTTTATTTGAGTCACCTTCTTTAAATTTTGATTTGGGTAGATTTGATAATTTCAAAGAATATTCTGGTTATTTTATTTGGTCTTCAAATTAGTAATTTATGTAACATCATGATACATATATAAATTATTTTTTTGAAAGCAACTTTTGGAATTTTATATATACTTCTAAATTTAATACTTTAAATGTCTGAATATGGTCTTTCCGGTTCCGCTACTTATGCTGTCACGTATGATACTTTTGACCAATTGATGGATGTCCTTCCTGATAATGATGTACAACAGATTACTGCCCAAAACATGCGTAATGTTGTTTATACATTATGGGAAAATGGTGGAGGAGGAGGAGGAGGATCTTTTTCTTATACACAAACTGCACCATTTAGTCAAGGTTCAGTTGATAAGGTTGGTGGTATAGCTTCTGGTACAACTTTTAGTAATGTATCTTTGCAAGATTTATTTGATAGAATATTTTTCCCAGCGGTTGGAGGTGCTTATACTATATCTACTTCACCACCTGCTTTAGAATTTGGTAATCAAAGTAATAAAACTGATGTTAGTGTAAGTATTACTAGAAAGAATCCTTCTATAAGTCAAATAACGGTTGGTAATGGTCAGGGGGGTTTTTTAACTCCAGCACCATCAATTCCAGCAAATTTTAATGGCAATACTTCAAAAACTTATGAGGATGTGACTGTTATTCAAAATACAAACACAACTTATGTTTTAACAGTAGTTGATAGCACTGGAACCAAAATTCCTGAGGCGAGTGTAACTTGGTTTTTTCCAAGATGGTATGGTAGTATTGATTTGCTTAATGGAAATTTGAATGCTGGGAATTTTAGTTCATCAGAAAAAAATTCAATTATAAGTTTACTAAAGGGTGGTGATAATGATTGGGCTCCAGTTTGGAATGAAAATGCTAGTACTAGGATTTCTTTTAAAGCTGCTGCTGGTCAGTTATCAAATGTTACAGTAATACCAGTAAATACGAATAGTTGTCACATTGTTCTCATTTGGCCTGTAAGTGATTACGGGGATGGGGATCCATCTGGTTATACATTTGGTGTACAGGCTGGCCGTCCTTTTATTGATTTGGGGGTACATAATGTGGAAAACCAATATGGAAATATACGGTCTTGTAGAATTTGGATAAAGGATTTTAAATCAGCTGGAACAGAATCATTCACAATAAATAATTAAACATTAAATATATGGCAGGAGAACAAAATATTGGTATATTATCAGCTAGTACAATTAGACCTTTTTTCGTGGAAAGTACCTTTCCAATAGTTCTTAGTCAAGACATTCAGGGTGGTATCCACTCAATTACTTCAAGTAGTAATTTTAATCAAATTAATATTCTAAGAAGGAATTGGGGTATGTTAGCTTTTGTTTATGATGAAAAAAATTACTATCAATTAATACCAGAAAGAAATAGTGATCTATTAGATGATACAAACTGGGTTTTATTTTCTGGTGGTTCTGGGGGATCATTAGAATGGGTTGATTCTGTAAAAGGTGTATACAATAGTAATGGTTCTATTTCACCTCCACCAGTAGATGGTGATAGGTATTTAGTTGGACCATCTGGTGCTGCATCTTTTAACGGTCATAGTAATAAAATAGCTGTTTTTAGACAATATTTGAATGGTTATTTGTATACATCTCCTCCAAATGGATGTACTTTAAGGGTTGATAATGAACCAGATGTTTTGTATAAATTTGTTGGAACTTCAAGTGCTACTGGTACTTGGTACAAAGAATTACAGAATACGGTAAGATATATTTATCCTATATCAAATAATGGATTAACATTTAGTTATACTACAACTACTGGACAGACTCCTTTAATGGGATATACATATTGTGTATTTTATGCAAGTTTTGCTACATCAAATGCTGGCACAGTAAGTTTATCAATTGATGGTAATTTTTATGCACCAATTAAAAAGGTGTCTTCTAATACATTAACAGATTTATCTTCTGGTGATTTTGGTGCTGACATTGAATATCAATTAACTTATGATAATGGTGTATTCCAAATATTTCTATCATCAGCTAGTCAAGGTGGTACTATTGGACCTGCTGAACCAGGTGATGGTACTTATACTGATGGATTATTCACAGATTTCACCCCATCAACTCCAATTGGAACACCAATTGATAGATTTAATGAAATCTTAAAAGCTTTAGTTCCACCACCAGCACCTGATTTGAATTCTTGGAGTGTTAATCCACAAACTCAATATGTGACTGGTAGGATTTCTTATTCTCATGCTCAAGAAACTACTTTTACGCCAGCAATAGTTTCGGTGACCTTTTCCGCAAATGGAGATGTCACTAGAGGTGATTCTTTCACAAAAAATACTTTTAGTGGATTTAGACTTGGTGTAACTTCAAAAAATTCACAACCTATTACTGGTAATGATTATTATCAAAATATTACTGGAGTATTAAACAGTGGTGTTTCTGCTAATCCAAATCTACCAACACCTGCATATGCTGCAGGTGCTTTTGGTAACGGAATTACGGGAAGTATTGTTCTTTATTTAAATTCATTTACTGTTTCAAGTGTAGATTTGGGTAGTACATATAATGCCATAAATACTACTGCAAATTTTGATGGTGGATTGGATATAAAAGCAGCTACTGCTTCTAAATTCTCTAATGGGAATCCATTTGAGTTCTTTTGGTATAGAACTGGTTCATACGTAATAAATAAAGCCAGTACCCATATTAATAGTGGTTATAATAAAATAACTGTTAAACATATTTTACCAAATACAACAATCACATTGACTTCTTATGAGTTTTTAACAGATGCATCAACCGCTGTGACTTCTTTTAACACATCAGTTCCGACATCTAATTTTAGTTTACTGAATACTAAATATTTGTCTGGTATACAATACTATACAACAAATAACAGTTTAGGTTATTCTGTTGTAGCTAACAATGTTTATAGGAATACTTATTATGATGGATCTGATGCTGGATCCTTTGCTGATGTATCGGTACAAGGTATTTCTGCAATTTATAATGGTGCGAGTTATAATACAAATATTGGTAGTTCTGATACTTTCGAACCATCACCATCTACTCGACAACTCACACCACCGTCAAGTGTTAATGATCCTTTTACATTTGAAACTACATTTAATGTTAAACCTGACAGAAGAATGATTAATGGAACTTCTGTTATGAAAACAACAGTAAAAAGAACAGTTCAAGGTACAGTAATTGGAGGTACTCTTTCAATTTCAAATTGGTTTATAGATAGTGTGACATCTACTAGTACTGTTTTGTTTGAGGATTTTAATAGTGAGGGTTATAGACTTAATAATAGTAATTTCGACACAATATCTTCTGTTAATGGAGATAGTTGGAATAGCCAAAATAGTCTTTTGAACACAAATCAGAATGCTTTACAAGTTGCTGATGGTAGATTATTATATCCTTCATTCAATTTCTCAGCTCCTGGTTCGAGTAGAGATACAAATCCAAACTGGGGATTAACTCCTACAAATTATACAACTTGTAAGAATAATACCAATTCGCCTATTAGGGGTGTTCAAAATAGAACTTGGACTAGAGAATTCAATATTGGTCCAACATCATGGAGTGTTTTCAATATGAGAATTACCTGGCAAAATACAAATTGGGTTAAAATAACTAATCAAATCAGTGCAAATAGTTGCCAATTGGAAATAAAACTACCAGGCACATCAGGTAAAGTTACTGGGTGGTTGGATGCTGCAAACCCACTAGATCCGAACTCAGACTTAACTCTTGATGGTAAAGGATGTTTGGATGGAACTAGTGTCCCAACATCGTCAAATCAAACTTGGGTGGTAAACCTAGGTAATAAATCAACATCTAATTCACAGGGAGTTGTTTTGGTGAGAATTACAGCTGGTCCAGATTGGAATGGTTATATAGAATCTATTACTTTAAAGGGTGGTCCACTTCCTTAAAAAAATATATATGAAAGAAAAATTTAAATAATATGGCACTAAGTTCGGATGTACAAGCACAAATAGCCTTTAAAAACCTTTTAGGAAAATCACAAACTGATAGTTTAAAAGGGGTTGTTAATGAGACAGTGGGTATTGGATTTGATGTTCCATCACTTAATGTTATGATGGATTCTATAAGTCCCACAGCTTCTGTTGCGGTTGCTGATGGGGTGGCTGTTTTGGTGCGTGGTCTACTTGTTGAAGATAGTACTACTAATAAACAAGGTTTCACAACAGTTTGGCCAAATACTCCTCCAAGTGGCACTGATTTAAAAACTGGAAGCGCATTTGCATATGGGGTTGGATCTTTGGAGGGTATATCTGCTGGATCCCGCTTAACAAATATGATATCAGACGCATTTGGTGTGCAATATGGGGCTATACCATACGATACAAGTGGTAATCGAATATTCCCAAGAGATAATAGGGAATGGGTTTACCAATACAACTCTGGTGTTTTTTATCAGGATGTCCCAACTGGTGCTACACCTCCAAAAGAAATAGAAGTTTTTTACTATATTGGATCTCGATTACTATCTCAGAGTAAGAATACACAAACAAATATTAGAGTTAGTGCTACTGGTTCAACATCAGTATCTTCTGATATTTACTTTGCGACCTACTCCACACCATTTATTGCTACTTATTCATCAAACTATTTGTTTTTGGTTGATTTCAATAAAACTAATTTATCTGCCACTGTTTCTTTAAATATTAATGGTATAGGTACTTCAAGTGTTGTTAAATATACAGCAAATGGACCTGTTCCATTGGTTCCCGGTGATATTATTGGTGCTACTGGCGGAACCGCTTCTCAGATTTACTATTTAGTTTATAACAATAGTGTCTTTGAATTCTATACTAAAAATCCACTTTCGGATCCATCTACATTAACAAATCCAGTAGACACTGCTTATACTGTTGGTGGTATAGATAGAGGAACTCAATTTGATAAAGTATCTTTACAAGATGTATTCAAAGATCTTTTATATCCTGATCAATTAGGAAGTATTACTGGATTCACTATGGCTAATAATACCGGACAAGTAAATTCATATGAAGTGGGTAATAGTTTACCTAGACAAACATATACTTTTAGTTGGGGATTATCCAATCCTGATGATTTTAGGTCTAATACACTAAGGGTTGAAGATTATACTGTAGGTGTAGGAACAGTTTTCACTCAAAGTACTAGTAATTCTAGTCCATTTGCTACTATAATTGGTACAGTTAGTAGTATTGTGCCATATACTAGAACTTTTAAAATGTCTTTGACTAGAAATAATGGAACAATAATATCTAAATTTTTAGATATTCCTTGGATGTGGAAAGTTTATTATGGATCTTCTACTTGGTCTACGTTAACTGCTAGTCAGGTTTTTGCCCTAGGTGGTAATTTGGCAACACAATCAATTGGTTCTTGGACTATATCTGGTAGTGGTTATAAATACATTGCATTTCCAGAAGATACTTCTTATAATTTTAATTCTGTTGATTATAAGGGGTTACCATTAGCTATGGCAGGTACTATTAGTGGATATAGTTATAGTTATGCAGATGTTAATTATCTATTTGTAACTGTGAGTAATACATATGGTATATCAAAACAATATAAGGTCTACAGATCTAAAAATCAAATTGGAGCAACAATTTCAGTAAATATAAATTAATAAAATTATGGAAAATATACCAGTTTCAGGGCTTCTCTCACCAATTTCATCCACAGATAATTATCCAATAATTGATCCAGCTTTTGGTATCGATGGATTAAGAAATGTTTCCTCTACACAAAGTATGTATGATATACCTTTGGGTAAAAGAAGACAAGGTATGGTAGTTGGGGTTCCCATCAATAACACGACTGGTTATTTCAAACTGAAACCTGAGGGAAATGGCGTTACTTGGTCTGTTGGTGATGTAACAAACTGGGACAGTTTCTTAGTTTCCCCTTCAGCTTCAATACCTATAAAATATGAAGTAATAAATGAAACAATAGATATACCATCTGGTTATATGTATTTAATACATGGTAATTTAAATATTGGTGCTACTGGTGTTATTAATAACAATGGTAGGGTAGTGATTATAAACGGTGACCTATTTACCTCTAGTAATGGACAATTCAATGGAACTTACACAACTGCTAGTTTTTATGTGCAAAAAGTTGTTAAAACATTTTCTGCAATTCAAAATGTTGGTATAACTGTATCACACAATTTGAATACTTATGATTTTACTTATACTTTGAGAGATGGGTTAAATTTTGTACAAGGTAATGTTGAGGTAATTAATACTAATGATGTTAAAGTTACTTGCGCAACTGCTGTTAGTGTATTGACTATGACAATAGTTGGGTAATTTTTTAATTTTTAAACTATTGGGGAACATGTCTGTATAATATATAATTAAAAAAATAATTATATATTTATGTCAAATCAACAAGATGGTAATATCTCAGAAGAAGATTATCTAAGGAAACATATTGAAAGTTTAGAATCTAATAAAAATACTGCTTCTAGTCCAGTTCAACCCCAAGTAACAGTTGACAATTCGAGGGCTAGTGATTTACATTATTTTGCTTTTGATGTGAAGGAATTTCCTTGTGGAATTTTTTATCCTGCTGGTTCTACTATACAAGTAAGAGCTGCTCAAGTAAAAGAAATCCAAGCATATTCAATGGTGGATGACAACAATTTCTATGATATTGTAGAAAAAATGAATGATATGTTATCTTCTTGTGTTAGAGTTAAATACTTGGATGGTACTATTGGTTCTTATATGGATTTGAGGGATCCTGATAGGTATTATCTAATTTTCCTCATCAGAGAATTAACCTTCCAAAAAGGGTCTAGCTTAACAACCACTGCTATTTGTGAGTGTGGTAAAGAAGTTTCAATTGAATTAAAAAGAGATAACTTTAAACTATTTGAACAAAGTGATAGGGTTTTAAGCTTCTTTGATCCAATTACTCTTTCATTCAGATTTGAAGTTAAAAATGGTAGGGTATTTAATTTAGCTCCACCAACAATTGGTTTGCAAAAATCATTTACTGAGTATATTATAAAGGAAAATTCAGAAAAGAAAAAACCAAACCTTTCATTCTTAAAAATAATTCCTTTTCTTCTATATGATAGAACATCAGTTACTATTGATGGTATTAAATCTAAATTAGAAGAATATCAAAAGATCGATGATATTTCATTCCAATTTTTAAATGCTGCTGTTGAGAAGATGACTTTTGGTATTGAAAAATTGAGAAAGCAATGTGAGTGTGGTCTAGAGAGCCACACTGATATGATATTTCCCGACGGACCGTCAGCTATTTTCGTTGTTCATGACGCATTTGAACAGTTTATTAAAGAATAAATTGTTGCTTCAAAAGAACTATCATTTACAAGAGTTTGCTATAGATTCTTGGCCATACTGGATGTTGGAAGAAAACATTAAAATTGTAAATGAATTAACTGAAGAAGAGGAAAAACAAAGGAAGAAAGAAGACTCGTCATCCAAGACACCTGACTTTAATCCTTCTTCGATGATGAATAGTATGTCCTCAATGGCTAATAAGTTTAAATAAAAAAAAACCCACCAAATGGTGGGTTTTTTGTTGTTGAAAAAGTGTGTGTTCCTTAGTATCCAGGTACAAGTGGTGGGGTGATAGTGAATGAACCATCGATGTATTCATCAATCCAGTAGTCAGCTACAAATTTAGCTTCCACATCTGCTAGGATTTCAGTTGATTTTTCCCAACCAAGAGAATATCCAGTTAGTTCAGTGATTTGGCAGTTTTGGAAAGTGACCCTTCTTAAAACAACACCTTTTTTATCATGTTGATTAACAATGACTGTTCCGATGATATCTGACTTATAGTTTACAGTACCATTTTGAGAGTTCCAAACTACATCGTACCATGCTTTTAGAGTATTCCAAGTAATCATATTTCCTTTATCATTCACGTTAACATTGTGTTTGATTCCAAAGTCAATATGGGTTTTTTCTGGCATAGTCATGTAAGCTCTAGTTGAGTATTTGAATCTCTGATCTTTAACTTGAATAGCTGGTGTTAACATAAAATCAACACTACTAGCTTGTTGAAGTTGCATAATTGGATCTCTACCCTGAGCTTGTAGGATAGTAGGGAAGATGAATGTAATCTCAAACAGGTTAAGGTATACTACTTCATCTGGTTTTGTTCCAGGTCCTCCTGGTGAACCAGTCATCAGAAGTTGGGTAAAATGTGGTAGAGGCATAGATTTTTAAATTATTTTTTGTAATTTATATATTTTACCAGACATCTTTCTTATTAATTAATTATATAAATAGGTTATAAAAAATGCCATTTTTACTTTTAGTATGTAATATATACTAAATATGAAGTGTAATTATAGGTATTGTGGCAGAGAAATAAACTTTGGTCGACCAGATAGAAAGTTTTGTAATAAAACCTGTAAAATAAAAGAAAATAATTTAATTAAAGAAATAAAATCACTAGATAATAAATCTATTAAAACTAAAGATTTTATAGAAAAATCAAAAGAAATACATAATAATAAATATGGATATGAATTATCGATATATGATAATTGTAGAACAAAAATTATAATAATATGTCCAATACACGGAGTGTTTGAGCAAACCCCAAGTAATCATTTATATAATAAACAAGGATGTGGTAAATGTGCTAGAGATGATCATAAACTTACTGAACTATCTGATGTTAGAATAGATAATCTTAAAAAAGTACATAATAATAAATATCTATATAATGATCTATCTATTAATAATGGATTTATAAATATAACCTGCCTAGAACATGGTATCTTCACACAATATTTATATTTTCACGAATATGGACACGGATGTTCACAATGTAATTCCTCTTCTAGAGGAGAGAACTGCATAAAAAACTACCTTGATGAGAGAGGGATAAGATATCATAGGAATTTTATATTTGAAGATTGTAAAAATAAGAAAGGTCTTAGATTTGATTTCTATCTATATGATGAAAATACTATTATTGAGTATGATGGAGAGCATCATTTTATTGAAAATAAATATTTTGGAAATACAAATCTAGAATATGTTAGAAAAAATGATGAAATCAAAAATAAATATTGTTTATTTAACTCAATAAAACTAGTGAGGATACCATATCATGATTACGATATCATTGAGAGTATTTTAGATAGTGTTATTTAACAGATACTATGAACATGATTATAATTTTTTTATATAATAGTAATGTCTAAAATACTAATTATAGGGGATACTCATTTAGGACTCGGTTATCCAAACTCCGTAGATAAATGGTTTAAGGTTCACAAAGAATATTTTGAAGATTTTTTACTACCATTGGTTCAAAAAGAACTAACTGAAGATGATATTATAATCCACTGTGGTGATCTATTTGATAATAGATCTGTTGTTCCAATTAATATTTTAAATTATGCTCAAGACCTTTTGGAGAAACTCTCAAAAGTTTGCCCAATACATATTCTAATTGGAAACCATGACCTTTATACTAAAGCAACTAATGAAGTGAATACTGTAAAGTTGTATAAGTACATACCAAATATAACTGTATATGAAGAACCAACTAAAATTGAATTTTGTGGTAAGTCTATATTAATGTTACCTTGGGTTGAGAAAAAGAAAGACCAAGTAGATGTACTTAGTAAATTTACTGGTTGTGATTATCTTTTTTGTCACTCTGATCTGAATGGTGCTAAAATGCACTTAACATCAGTCGCTCATAAAAATGCTGATAAGATCGATGTGGAAGAATTCTCTGGTTATAAAAATGTTTACTCAGGACATATACACATTCTACAAGTTTCAAAAAACTTTACTTTTGTGGGTAATAACTTTGAAATGGATAGGAATGATATTAATAATCAAAAGGGTATTTTTATCTTAGATACTTTTATTGATCAAGAGAGATTTATCCCAAATAATGTATCTCCTAGGTATAAGAAAATTTATATAAGAACACAAGAAGATATAGAATCATTGGAATTAGTATCAACTAAAGATTATATTGATCTATTTATATCTAATTCACTACTTATTAACAATAGGAAATTGAGAAGAAAGTTAGAAATGATGTTAGAGTCTGGTAACTTTGCTTCAGTAGATTATATTGATGATTTAGTTTTAGAAAGTGGTGAAGTTAAATCTGTGATTGATGAAATTACAGAAGAAGAATTGAATAATGGTGTAGTTCCATCTATTCAATTAGAATATACTGATTTAATCAGACAATATATTAATTCACAAAAATATGAGAGTGAGAAAATCAAAAATGGTGTTCTACAAGAATTTAATGAAATTGCTAGAATATATGATGAGGGTTACTTAGAATAGTTTGGTGTTCTACCTCCGCCACCGTGTGATCCTTCCTTTTCCGCTTTCCTTTTTCTTGAAACGGCTGCTTTTTTTTGTTTCTTTGACATTTTAGCAGCTACTCTAACTTTCCTGCATTTAGGATATCCACCTTTGCTTGTATCAGATCTACCACAAGGTGGGTGTGAACCATCTTTATTAGTTTTTGAAATATCTACCCACTTCTCTTTGAACCATTTGTCTAGTCCACCGTGAGAATCTTTGTAGGGCTTTTCCTCATTTATAAAGTCTTCAAATAGGAGTAGATG
>Ga0114975_10000424_pt1 | contig 31781 bp, 24 predicted proteins | sample S_130626_EF_Meta_FD_87031 | JGI IMG/M metagenome (GOLD analysis project Ga0114975, IMG submission 87031) | Freshwater microbial communities from Lake Simoncouche, Canada to study carbon cycling - S_130626_EF_MetaG | ecosystem: Environmental > Aquatic > Freshwater > Lake | place: Lake...
ATTAAAACTTAAAAAAACCAGCGGTATATTGATACAGCAAGTTTTTTTTAAGTTTTAATTTTCCCTCAAAAATACTTTGCTACTGCGATCAATAGATTTTTAGTTTGGTATAGTTCTTTTGAATTATTATATGTGAGGTTATTATAATAATTTTTCTCTAAGATTCTTAATCATATCATCAACCATCTCAGAAAGCCCAAATTCAGGCTTCCAACCCCATTCACTTCTTGAAGAAGCATCATCAATTGATTTCGGCCAAGAATCAGCAATTTTTTGGCGGAAGTCTGGCGCGTAATCAATTTTAAAATCAGGAATTCTTTTGGTAATTTCAGCAGCGAGCTCGGCACAAGAAAAGCTCATGCCAGCGAAGTTGAAATTTGAGTGATGTTTCAGAGAAGAAAAATTTGCTTCCGAAAGTGCAATAGTTCCGCGAATTGCGTCAGGCATATACATCATTGGCAAAGTTGTGTCAGACTTCAAGAAGCAAGTGTAAGATTTTTTCTTGATCGCTTCATAGAAAATTTCTACGGCATAATCTGTAGTTCCACCGCCTGGTAAAGTCTTATGGCTGATCAATCCAGGATATCTAATTCCTCTAATATCAATAGCAAATTTCGCGACATAATATTCGCAAACTAGTTCACCGGCGGCCTTTGTTAGGCCATACATGGTTTTTGGCATAATGATGGTTTCTTGCGGAGTGTTGTCTCTTGGGGTTTCAGGGCCGAAAACTGCGATTGAGCTTGGGGAGATAATTTGTTTAATATTTAATTCGCGTGCTGCTTCTAAAATATTATAAAGACCATTCATATTAACATCCCAACACAGACTTGGATTTTTTTCGCCAGCCGCAGAAAGAATAGCGGCTAAGTGATAAATAACTTTAATGTCATGTTTCTTGATAATTTCACCAAGGCGAGGTTTGTCCAAAACATTCAGCTGTTCGTAAGGTTGAAATTCTGCATTGGCGTTAGTGGCTGCAACATCTGAAGTTATGATATTATTTTCGCCGTAAATTTTTTTTAATGCGGCAGTAAGTTCAGATCCAATTTGGCCAATAGCGCCAGTTACTAGAATTTTCGTCATAAATTTGTTTGATTGTTTTTTAGCTGAAAAAGAGGAGCGCGTTTTAGAGGAATTTTGTATATAATCAATAAGAAACCGGTGGCCAGCGCGTAGTCGAAACCACCTGAAGGTTCCTGCTGTTGTAGTATCTCCAAGGCATGAACATTCAGGTGGTTTCGACTCCGCGGCTGGCCACCGGTTTAGGATTTAATCCACCAAAAAAGTAATAGATTTCAAATATTCACTTTCCTTCAAAGATGGGCTAATTGGGTGATCAAAGCCGCCGCCAAAAGTACGAATAATTTTCGCAGATCTTCTAGCTTTGCGGAATCCATCATTTGCAGCATCAGTTAAATCTTGCAAAGATGCATTGTGAGAGCATGAAGCTAGCAACAAAATTCCACCTTTTCTAACCAAGCCAGCAGAAAGTTTGATCAATTTTTCATAACCTTTAATGCCCGAGAAGAAATCTTTTTTAGATTTTACGAAAGCTGGCGGATCTAGAACCACAATGTCAAATTTTCTATTTTGAAATTCATCTTTTTCTAAAAGATCAAAAATCTTATCGCAAATAACAGTGGTTTTTGCGGTCTCGAAATTATTTAGCCCAATGTTTTTTTCTAATTTTTCTAAAGCTTCTTTAGAAGAATCAGCAAAAACTACAGATTTCGCGCCATTCTTCAAAGCGTTCATACCAAAGCCGCCTTGGTAGCAAAATGCATCTAAAACATCGGCGTCTTTTGAAATTGATCCGATGAAATCGCGGTTCATTCTTTGGTCATAAAACCAGCCAGTTTTCTGTCCTGAAATCACATCGATCGAATATTTAAGATCATTTTCTTCAATAACAATTTCACCGTTAAGTTCACCTTTCACAACTTTTGTGTAAGATTCTAGGCCTTCATATTTTCTAGATTCAAGGTCGTTACGAAACACAACTGTGCAATTTGGGAAAACTTGCTCAAGAACGCTGAGCAAAATTGGAGTCAATTGCTCCATTCCAGCAGTTGAAATTTGGCATACAAAAACATTATCAAAGCGCTCAATTACAAGACCTGGTAAAAAATCGGCTTCTGAATGAATTAAACGATAAAATGGTTTATCAAAAAACTTCTCACGCAATTTTTTTGCAGAATTAATGCGATTTAAAAAGAAATTCTCATCAATTTTTTCTGATAATTTATGAGTTAAAATACGCGCTGAAATTAGTGAATGTGGGTTGAAATAAGCTAAAGCATATGGCTCGCCATTTCTAACTGAAACTTCAACAATTGAACCTTTTTCTAGAGTTTTGATTTCAGAAAAATTTTCAATTTCATTAGAGAAAATCCAAGGATGTCCGCGAGAAATTCTAACTTCTTGATGTTTTTTAATTTTTAATTTTGGAAAAGATGTGGTTTGTGGAGCTGTCATTTGAAGTACTTAAAGTCTGGTTAAACATGGGCATTTTAGCCCATGTTTGCAAAGAGATGCGCGGCTAAAAACCGCGTAAATTGATTTTCTATAAGCTGAAGCTCATAGTTAATAGATGTGATTTTTTTCTTTCTAAGAAAGATTTAAAAAGATCTTCATAATCATCTGGAAGTGCTTGGCGTAAAGATCCACGAGTAACTAAACTTTCTGCATAAGCAGCAGTTTTTTTGTAAAGATCAAAAATTTCTAAAGTGAATTTATTATCGATATGGATAAGTGGTTTAAAAATTGCTGCCATGCAGACATCAATTAATAAAAAATTATTGCCGTCGAAATAAGGGTTGAACTGCAAAGCTTTTTCAAAGAAAGCAATTTTTGAAACTGTTTCGGCTTTTTTAATATCGAATTCTTCTTGGTTTTGGGCAAACATCATACCGAAAGTGCCAGCCAAAATTCCGTTGCTAAATTCAATCCAAGCGCGGTGATTAGCTTTAACAATTGGGTCTTTTGAATGAAGTGGTTTTTCAGGAAAAGCTTCTTCCAAATATTCGCAAATTACGGTTGATTCAAAAAGAACTTTGTCGCCAACATAAAGCAAAGGAACTTTGCTAATTGGCGCATCTTTTTGAAACCAATTTGGTTTGTTAGAAAGATCAATTTCTTGTTTTTCATAAGGAATCTCTTTTTCAATCAAAGCCATTTCAACTTTGTAACCGTAAGGTGAAAATCTCGATGTAACTAATTTTACTTTGTCTGCCATTTTTTATTTTCTATTAAGATTTAATAAATCGGGAACTCTTTGCAAATTGTTGCAACTCTTGCCTTAACTTCTTGTTCAAGTTTTTGATTTCCTTCTTCGCCATTTTTTACAAAGCCTTCAAGAACATCAGAAATCATATTTCCAATTTCTTTAAATTGTGCTTCTTTAAAGCCTCGAGTTGTTCCAGCTGCAGTTCCAAAACGAAGTCCAGAAGTTACGAATGGGCTTCTTGGGTCATTTGGAATGGCATTTTTGTTGCAAGTTAATCCAGCTCTTTCCAAAACTTTTTCAGCTTCTTTGCCAGTCAAAGTTTCAAGTGGAGTCAAATCAACAACCATCAAATGGCAATCTGTTCCACCAGTGGTAATTTTCAAACCGCGATTAACTAAAACTTCAGATAAAACTTTAGCATTAGCCACGATTTGTTTAGCATAGACTTTAAATTCTGGTTGCAAAGCCTCACCAAAAGCCACGGCTTTAGCTGCGATTACATGCATTAAAGGGCCACCTTGAAGCCCTGGAAACACCGCAGAATTAATTTTTTTAGCAAGCTCTTCATTATTAGTTAAAATCACGCCACCACGAGGTCCGCGTAAAGTTTTGTGAGTTGTAGAAGTCGTAATATCAGCAATTCCAACTGGAGATGGATAAACTCCAGCAGCAACCAGTCCTGCAACATGCGCCATATCAACCATTAATAAAGCACCAATTTCGTCAGCAACTTTTTTAAATCTTGCCCAATCAACCACGCGTGGGTAAGAAGAAATACCAGCAATGATTAATTTTGGTTTATGTTCGCGAGCCAAAGCTTCCATTTGATCATAATCAATCAAGCCATCATCCAAACGAATTCCATATTGCACAGATTTAAACCACATGCCGGAAATTGTGCGCTGTGCGCCATGAGTTAAATGTCCACCTGCAGCCAAACTCATTCCAAGAATTGTATCACCTGGTTGAAGAAGAGCTAAATAAACTGCTAAGTTAGCGGAAGCGCCAGAATGAGGTTGAACATTGGCAAATTTAGCGCCGAAAAGTTCACAAAGTCTGTCAATTGCAGCTTGCTCAACTTCATCTGAAAATTCACAGCCACCATAATAGCGTTTTGCTGGATAGCCTTCAGCATATTTATTGGTAAATACAGAACCTTGCGCTTCAAGAACAGCGCGGCTTACGATATTTTCAGAAGCGATTAATTCGATTTGATATTTTTGACGATCAAGTTCTTTGCTTATAGATTTAGCAATAATTGGGTCAGCTTTTTCTAGTGTGGAAGAGAAGAATGACATATTTTTTTAAGTGTTTCTTTGTTGATAAACTTTGTCATCCCGAACGAAGTGAGGGATCTCATGCAAGTTGAAATTCTTAGTATCAACTTCATGAGATTTCTCGCTAAGCTCGAAATGACAGTGTGGGGTAAATTACAGTCCGTGTTAAATGGAATTAAAGACCAAATTTATTGAATTCGATTCGTTCTTCAACTTTGTGAAGCATTGTTTCGAAAGCAACGGAATAGTTATTTGATGACTTTTCGGAAAAGAAAGATTTTAGCAATCCTTTTTTTGCGCCAACTAAAATAATTTCAGTTTTTGCGCCAAATTTTTCTTTCATTTTTGTGCGCATATCACAAACGCCGTCAATAAGTCCAAGCTCTAAAGATTTGCGGCCAGACCAGAAAGCACCAGTAAAAATATCATCATCTGCAGCAGTAATTTTTTTAGAGCGGCGGCTTTTTACAAGATCTTTAAAGCCAAGAAATACATCGCTTTGAGCTTCTTTTAAAATTTTAATATTGTCGGCATCTTCAGGTAAAAAAGGATCTAAAATCGCTTTATTTTTGCCTTCGGTATAAACTCTGCGGCTGATGCCGATTTTATTGATCAAATCAACAAAACCAAAGCTAGAAAAAATTACGCCGATGCTGCCGATGATTGAAGAATTGTGAGCGTAAATTTCGTCACCAGAAAGCAACAGCCAATAGCCGCCTGAAGCTGCAACATCTTGAGCGAAAGTGTAAACAGGAATTTTTTTCTCTTCAGAAAGTTCGCGAATGCGATTGTAAATAAGCTCTGATTGAACTGGTGAGCCACCTGGAGAATTGATATTAAGAGCAACGGCTTTGATATTTTTCATGCCAAAAGCTCTTTTTAAAATTGGTTCGATATTATCAATATTAATGCCTGAACTCAATTTTCCATCTTTGCCAATCACGCCTTGTAAATTCACGCAAGATACACGCGGAGTGTTTTTACATCCAAAAATAGTTTTGCGAATTTTACAGAAAAATCTAGTGATAGTACAATTACTCATTAACAATTTTATTGGTGTTTAGGATGGAGAAGTCTGAAAAATCTAACTCTTTTTTCAAAAATTTTGTTAGATAATTGTAGCAGCAGAAAAGTAGGAACAGGGCTAAAATGATCATCACTGAAATCCATAATCCTTTTGGTCCGAAAGATTTCATAATTGCGCCAGTGCAGAAAATTCCGAAAATATTTCCAATTAAAGAGAATTTTGAGAAGGCACTATTTACGGCCAATCTCTGAGTTGCTTTGTATTTTTCATTAATCAAAACAATTGCTGGCAATTTCATGCCAATCATACAGCCAAACATTAAAAATACTAAAACATACATTCTTTGTGGATCGTTGTTGTTGTAAAGAGCGGATATGCAAAACAAAGATAAAATAGCACAAGAAATCATCATGAAACGGCGATTTAATAAATCAGCCAAATAGCCAAAAGGAATTGAGAAGATCGATCCGAACAATAAAACTGACAAAAGTAGAGAAGCATCACTCGGAGTCATGCCAACTTTGATTCCGTAAATGATCAGAAATGAGCTTGCGGAAGATAGAGAATAGCTGGCGCAAAATCCGGCAAACATGATTTTTGGTGAATTTTTTATATAACGCCAAATGCCAATTTTCTTTTCTTCGCGAATACTAACTTCAACTTTTTTAAGGCGAGATAAAGGAATTATTGAAGCGACATAAAAACCGCTGGCGATGAGGAAAGTTAAAAAGCTATTTCCAGTTTGTAATAGTTCTAGAAAAACTGGTCCAAAGCTATTTCCCAAAGCAACTAGCATTGAGCCGCAAGAAATGATTATTGAGCGAATGTTAGATGGGGCAAGGTTTATCATTACGGTTTGGCGAGTAACTCCGCATATGAAAGCTGAAACACCAAATGTGAAAGTAATTAATAGCCACAGGAAATATCCAGCGTAAAAATACATCAAAAGAGCTGAAACAGCGGAAATGGCGCTGCCAATGTAAATGCTATTGGTAGTGCCAAATCTATTTCCTAATTGAGGAAGGAAACGCGAGAATACAATGCCAGCAATAATCTGCATGGCCGAAGAAACAGAAATTAGAACTTCATTTTTAACAAATTCCTCAAGCTTGAAAGCAATCATCACCATCAAAATGCCATAGCCAATTGAAGATAGGATGATGGAAGAAAATAATGCCGTAATATCTCTAACTACTTCATGATTGGCTTTAGATGCAATATCTGAAGGCGTTGGAGCTACAAACTCAACACCATTGGCATTTTCATAGTTTCTGTTAATGATTTCTACTTTCGGCTTTGAGAAAAACATGAGTAAATTAAATCAATTTTCTAACATCGGTTAAATGACCAGTGATAGCTGCCGCTGCCGCCATTGCTGGGCTTAACAGGTGAGTTCTGCCACCGCGACCTTGGCGCCCCTCGAAGTTACGATTAGAAGTTGAAGCGCATCTTTCGCCAAATTCTAATTTATCAGAATTCATCGCTAAACACATTGAACAACCTGGTTCGCGCCATTCAAAACCAGCGGCCGTGAAAATTTTATGCAAACCTTCTTTTTCAGCTTGTTCTTTAACAAGGCCTGAACCTGGAACAATCATGGCTAATTTGATATTTTCGGCCACCTTTTTTCCTTCAACAATTTTCGCTACTTCGCGGAAATCTTCGATTCTGCCATTAGTGCAAGACCCGATAAAAACTTTATCGATTGCAATATCTTCAAGAGCAGTTCCACCTTGCAAATCCATATATTCCAAAGATCTTTTTACAGCTTCTCTTTTGCCTTGATCAGCAAAACTTTCTGAAGTTGGAACTTTGGCAGTGATTGGCAATACATCTTCAGGGCTTGTTCCCCAAGTAACTTGTGGAGCGATGTCTTCAGCAGATATGTGAAGTTCTTTATCATATTTTGCGCCAGCATCAGAAGTTAAAGATTCCCAATATTTTACAGCTTTGTCGAAATCTGCACCTTGTGGAGCAAGAGGGCGACCTTTTAAATAAGCGTAAGTAGTTTCGTCTGGCGCGATCAATCCAGCTCTAGCGCCAGCTTCAATTGCCATATTGCAAATTGTCATGCGACCTTCCATAGAAAGTGCTTTGATGGCTTCTCCAGCATATTCAATTACGCAACCAGTTGCGCCAGCTGTGCCGATTTTTCCGATTACAGCTAAAGTTATGTCTTTCGCAGTAACGCCTAGGCCTAATTTGCCGTCAATTTTTACCAAAAAGTTTTTTGATGGGCTTTGAATTAAAGTTTGAGTAGCCAAAACATGTTCGACTTCTGAAGTTCCGATACCGAAAGCCAAAGCACCAAAAGCGCCGTGAGTTGAAGTGTGGCTGTCGCCGCAAACAATCACCATGCCTGGTTGAGTTAAACCTTGTTCAGGGCCAACGATGTGAACGATTCCTTGTTTTTTGTCATCTAAATCAAAATATTTAATGCCAAATTCAGCGCAGTTTTTTTCTAAAGTTTCAACTTGAATGCGTGAAGTTGCATCTTTGATACCAGTGGTTCCGTGTCCTCTATCTGCTGTTGTGGTAGGAACATTGTGATCGGCAACTGCTAAATGAGCTTCTGGTCTTCTAGGTTTTCTGCCAGTCATTCTTAAGCCTTCAAAAGCTTGAGGCGAGGTTACTTCGTGAATTAATTGGCGATCAACATAAATGATTCTTGAAGATCCATCATCATCAACCAAGTGAGAATCCCAGATTTTATCGTAAAGAGTTTTAGGGGCAGTAGAGTTGCTTGAGTTGTTTGTCATACTTAAGATTTATATAGAGAATAAACTATTTTGAGGGAAGAGCCTTGAGGCAAGCATAATGGGGAAGCAAATTATTTTTTGCAAATTTATTTTTAATCGCTCTAAGCCTTTCTATTTAAGGGAGTCGATTTAATTAAGGAGACTCAATCTAAGCCCCTCCTTTTCAAGGAGGGGTTGGGGTGGTTATTCCCACGGTAAAAATTTGAGTTAGTCTTTGTTATTTGTTCTAACAGAATAATCCCAGTGCGCGAATAACCACCCCCCAGCCCCTCCTTGAAAAGGAGGGGAGTTACTTAGATTTCCTCCTTGAAAAGGAGGGGAGTTACTTAGATTTCCTCCTTGAAAAGGAGGGGAGTTACTTAGATTTCCTCCTTGAAAAGGAGGGGAGTTACTTAGATTTCCTCCTTGATAATTGCTTTAGCAATTACAACTCACTCAAAAAAAATATTTTGTGAGTAAAAGGAGTAGAGCAATTACAGATCTCTCCTTAAAATCTAATAAGGCTTCTTATTATTTTTACTGCTGAAAGGCGAAGTCATTTTTCTTTCTCTTACTCCGGCATAGCTGAAATTCTTACCTTTTCCAGCAACTGCTCTGCGGCCGTCTTTGTTAGAAAGATAAGTTTCGCCATTGGCTGCAGTTGAAGAATTATCTGTGCGAGAAGAATTTTTGCTGTAAGGGCGGTTGCTTCCAGAACTTGAACCTGAACGGAAAGAACCTTCTTTGTTGAAAGGTCTATCGCTTCCACCAAATCTTGGAGCAGAATCTTTATTGAAAGATCTTTCGCCACCTGAAAAACGAGAACTATCTTTATTTAGTCTTTTTCCTTCAGCGTTAAATTTTGGTTTGTAAGGGCCGCGACCTTCAAAGGCTGGACGGTTTACATTTGAACTTTCGCGGTTGAAAGAATCAGAATCGGCGTCTCTATTTCCACCAAAGCTTGGTTTTTCTTTATTATCGTATCTTGGTTTATAATCAGATCTGTCATTTGGTTTTGAAAATCCGAAATTTGGTTTTTCACCTCTATCGCTAAATCCAGAATCTAAGAATCTTGGTTTTTCTTCTCTTTGCGAAACAAATCTTGGAGTTTCCTCTCTGTCTCTTGAAGAAGCGAATCTTGGTCTGTCATTTCTGCCTTCAGAAGAACGCGGAGAGCTTGATCTTTCAACACCACCAAAACCAAATTTAGATGGGGCAAATTTTGAAGGAGCAGATCTAGAACCGCCAAATTTAGACGGAGATCTTGGTCTTTCGCCCCTAGATTCAGATCTTGAATCAGATCTAGAGTCACTTCTAGAATCAGAAGAAAATCTTGATGGAGTTCTTGGTCTTTCTTCTCTGCTTTCAGATCTAGCTTCAGGTCTATTTTCTGAAGCATGATTAGCATTAAATCTTGGAGCATCACTTCTGGCTCTTGCAGTTTTAACAGTTCTTTTGAAATCAGCTTTCATAGAAGAAGAGCTAGCTTCAACACCGTGAAGTGGATGAGTTTCGTCAACTGGAATATTATATTTAATCACTTTTTCTACGGCTTTCAAAAGTTTGCGCTCTGTTGGGTCGCAAAAAGAAATTGCAATTCCCTCTTTTCCAGCTCTGGCAGTTCTGCCAATTCTGTGAACATAACTTTCTGGATCATTTGGAATGTCGAAGTTAATTACATGGCTGATTCCTGGAACATCAATTCCGCGAGCGGCGATGTCGGTTGCAACTAAAACTTTAATTGAACCACCTCTAAATCCACCAAGAGCTTTTTCTCGGGCGGCTTGAGATTTATTACCATGAATTGCGGCAACAGAAATTGATTCGCTTTCAAGATATTGCACGATGCGATTTGCACCATGTTTGGTTTTTGAGAAAACCAAAGTGCAAGCCACTTCATCTTGTTTAAGAATTTTTTTAAGAAGCAGAAGTTTATTACCTTTTTCTACGAAATTAATTCTCTGATCAATTTTATCTACGGTGGTAGATTGTGGCGTAACTTCCACTTTTACAGGATTAGTCAAAATTGAATCAGCAAGTTCTGCGATGTCTTTTGGCATGGTTGCAGAGAAGAACAAAGTTTGCCGTGTTTCAGGAAGCTTCTTAATAATTTTTTTCACATCATTAATGAAACCCATATCAAGCATGCGGTCAGCTTCATCCAAAACGAAGACTTCTAAATTGGCATAACGAATGTGTCCTTGGTTCATCAAATCTAATAATCTTCCTGGAGTTGCGATAAGAATATCGATGCCTTGAGACATTGTTTTAATTTGAGGTCCAATGCTAACGCCGCCAAAAATAATAGCGTGGCGCAGGCCAAGTTCTTTGCCGTAAAGAGCAATATTTTCAGCAATTTGTGAAGCAAGTTCTCTGGTTGGAGTAAGAATTAAAGCGCGAACTTGATTAGGTTTTACGCGGTTGGCGCTTTGTGTTAAATTATTTAAAATAGGCAGCGAAAATGCAGCGGTTTTTCCAGTTCCAGTTTGAGCAATTCCAAGCAGATCTTTATTTTCCAATAAATGTGGAATGGCTTGAGCTTGAATTGGTGTAGGAGTTGTGTAGCCCTTTTTTTCTAAGGCGCTAAGGATTTTAGGATTTAAATTTAATTTTGCGAAAGTTGGCATGTTTTTATTTTTTTATTAATGAGTTTTGCTGCATCAAGAATCTATCGTTGTAGATTATTGATTTTAGAAGGGATTTGAAAGAGACGGCAGCGGTCTTAACAAACATAGAAGTAAGCATTTTCAAGAAGCTTATCAGCTATAGAAACATCTTTAAAATTTCAAGTGAATGAATTGTTGAATTTGAAGAGTGGTGAGTAATATTGTATTTAGAATAAATCTCTTGGCAACATAAGTTTTTATAAATCAGCAAATTAATTATAATATGAGTAAAGGCAACGAAGGCGATAATTTTTCTTCATTAGATGAAAATGGTCCTGAAATTAGTGAAGTGCGCAGAAGTCAAGCTGTGATAAGAAAACAAGAAGGTGAGACAAAAGGTGGTAAAGAAGGCGAGACAGAAGAGGAAAAAGAACCATCTCTCAGAGAAAAAACATGGGGTGGTATAAAGAGTGGATTGATGGGTTCTGCTGTTTTTATTTCAAAACAAATAGAAGATCTTACTGGCGGCCTTATTAAACCTATGGGTAATCGTAGTTCTGGAGGTTATAAAGATCCTAGTACTTCTGCACCAATTATGACCGCGATTCTTGGTTTTGGAAAATATATAGCTGGTAAATTTAGTAGTGTTGATGATGCAAAACTTACAAAGAGCTCTACTAGCAAAGATGGTGTTGAAGGTGCTGATGAAGGATTTGAAGTAGGAGATAAAACTGCTGAATCAATTGCTGCAATGGGGAAATTTTTTGAAGGTAGCTCGGTTACTCACAATCCTATTAATTCGGTTGAGGTTGATCATGTTGATGCTGAGGAAATTGAATTCAAAAGAGGTCTTGCAGAAGAAAGCGGTTTGCGTAAGAAATTGGATAATAATATGCAAAAAGGCACTGCTAAATCTACAAGTAGTCAAGTTGAACTTGGTTCTTTAGAAGTAGTTGGAAGCAGTAAGTCAAGTGGTGGTGGCAGGGGTTAAAAATAGTTACCAATAAATTAAGACTCTCAAAATCTGAAATATTTAAATGAAAGCATTGTCTGAAATCACCAATATCATTGCTTTCCTGATTATTATTTTATCCCCAAAACTTCTTTACGCCGCTGGTGCTTATTTAGTGGATGATGCTGGAGTGGTTGAAAAGAAAACTTTGCAAATAGAAAATTGGTATAGCCAAAGCACCACGGGAGAAAAGATTTTAGTTTCAAACCCAGATTATCAAATTTTGCCTGATACAGAATTTGCCATTCAAGGAACTCACAATTCAATATCTTCTAACGCCAACACTCTTTGGCCGCAGCTTAAATATTTATGGCATAAGCCAACCGATCAAAAAAATATTTCAAGCAGCCTTACTGCTGGAGTCAATTATTCCAGCAATAACCAAAAGACTTACGGCTATTACGCTTACATTCCCACAACTATAAAATTTAACCAAGTTTTTGATTTGCATCTTTATTTGGGTTGGCAAAATTGGCGACATGCTTTGCGAAATAATAAAAGTGTCGATTTTTTAAATTATGGTGTTGGCACAGAAATTCATTTAAATGAAACTTTATCTTTGACCGGGGAACTGTTTCAAGCCAATGGCATGAGCAAAATTGGTCCAACTAAACCTGCAATGCAATTTGGGTCTCGCTATATTGCCAATAAGTATTTAATTTTAGACGCGATATACGGCAAGAATATCAATGGCAATAACCAAAGTTGGATAACGCTTGGTGTGACTGTTTTATTTTAAAATTATCTCAATAACTCGATTAATAATTAATTTTCTTGAAAAAAATCTTATTTAAAAAAATTACAATCAGCGATTTTAGCTTGGTGATTCTAGGCGCATTTTTTTTGCTGGCTCTATTTAACGGAAAAATCATTAAGTCAGATTTTCGGCTTTGTCTTGCGGATCCCGCATTTTCTAAAATCGCTATTTTTCTTTCGGAAATTGTAACTGCGATGTTGGTTACAACTTTGTCTTTTCTGTTATTCAGCTTTAACAAAATTTTGTTAAAATGCCTTTTGGTTTTGGGATTTTTTATCTCTACAATCGGACTTTATGTTTTGAATAAATATGGAATTACTCTTGATGGATCGATGATTTCCAACGCTTTCAGTAGCCTTGGACATATTAATGAAGTGGTTGATTATTCTATTATTTTTTACTTTGCGATTTTCACTATTCTACCAGCTATTATAATTTTCAGGCTGAAAATTTCTAAAACAAAAATCAAAAAGAAACTTATAATTTCGCTGTCTTCTTTGGCAATTTTGGGGGCTTTTCATTATGCTTTTCTTCCCGCTAAAATATTTGAAAGTACTTTCACAAATTACTCGCCGATAAATTACATAATCTCATTTTACAATTATTGCGACGGCTTTCATGGCCAAATAAAACAAGGCAAAAATAGAATTAGTCTTAATAAATTATATGATTTTCAATATAACAAAAAATTAGATAATTTGAATGTAGTTCTAATTATCGGAGAATCTTTGAGAGCAAGTCATCTTGGCCTTAATGGTTATGAAAGAAGCACTACGCCCAATTTAGAAAAGATGCCAAATTTTCTTAATTTCACTTTGGCTGCATCTTTCAACACCACAACCAGCTCGGTTACTTCTATGTTGTCGCACAGAACCAAAGCTGAATTTCTCGATATTCCACCTGAAAAAAGTATAGTTTCTTTATATAAGGATTTGGGCTTTAAAACCCATTGGTATTCGGCACAAAGCTCTAAAGAATTTGGCAATGGCATGTTGACTATCATGGCTTCAGAAGCTGATGATTATTTTTTCAGAGATCGCATAAAATCTTCTCGCAAATCTAATAAAATTTATGACAAAGACTTATTGCCATATTTACAAAAAACTATCAATGAAGGTGGAAATAATTTTATAGTTTTGCATAGCTTCGGAAGTCATATCAGATTTTACGAAAGATATACAAAAGAGTTTCAAATATTTAAGCCTGAATGTAAGGCAATGGCTTCTTCTTGCCCGAAGGAGGAAGTTGCAAATAGTTATGATAATAGTGTTTTATACACAGATAGCTTTGTGTCAGATGTGATTGATTCTCTAAAAAATACCAATTCAATTTTATTTTTTGTTTCTGATCACGGAATTTTTCTTGGAGAAGACGGCATTTATGCCAATGGTAATACTAGCCAAGTTGGCATGGAAGCTAATAGAGTTCCGATGTTTTTATATATGACTGATGGAGTTTTGAAATCTAAGGCCTATAAAAATAAATTTAAGGTGGCGTCGAAAAAAACTAAGCTGGAAGATTTAACTCACGACAATCTTTTTGATACGATGCTTGATTGTTCTAATATTGATTCGAAGTTACTGGATAGGAATTTAAGTCTTTGTAGGTAGTAGGAAATCTTTATTAGCTACTCACAAAATATTTTTTGTCTGAGTGAGTTGTAATTGCTAAAGCAATTATCAAGGAGGTAATCTTTAATTTCTCCCCTCCTTTTCAAGGAGGTAATCTTTAATTTCTCCCCTCCTTTTCAAGGAGGGGCTGGGGGGTGGTTATTCGCAAACTCGGATTAGAATTTTATGGAGAAAGTTTAAGAATTATCTCGAATTTTTACCGTCAGAATAACCACCCCAACCCCTCCTTGAAAAGGAGGGGCTGTAACAACTAGAAAAACATCTTAGGCTTTTTTCATTTTCCCTGAAACTTTCTCCACCACCTTCAAAGCAAACAGCGCCAATACAGCCATCGATAATAATAACGGAATCCGATCCACGCTTTGCCCAGTAATTTCAAAAACAACTATCGCCGCAGTTGCAGGTTCGCCAAGAACTGCAGCTAAAAATCCAACCATTCCAATCAAAATAAAAATATTAGTATCGATATCGGCTAATAAAAGGCTGGCAATTGAGCCAATTCCAGCGCCAATTGTGATTGATGGTGCAACTAATCCTCCAGCACATCCAGCGATAAAGCTGATGATGGTGTTGAAAATTCTGCCGATCACTTCTTTGTAAGAAAGTAAAATATCTGAACTAGAAAGGGCGTCTTCCACCGTATAAATTCCGCCACTAAATGAATGAACTCCGCTATAAGAGCTGATGCAAGCAACTGCAAGTCCGGCAGTTATTGGAACTAAATGCCAAAAATTAGATTTAATTGCCGATAATTTTTGATAAAAATGATCGTTAGTTTTCTTAAAAATAAATGCCAGCAAGCCGCAAAAAATTGCGATAAAAATTGCAGTTAAGAAAAATAATAAAGAAGACTCAAAGCTGAAATCAGAAACCATAAAAATTGGATCAGCGCCGGAAAGAAAGGCGAAAATTAAAATTACCACCAAAGACCAAGTGATGTTATTTCTAAAATGTTGCGATTTTGTTTTTAGTAATTTTTCAGACACAAAAACAAAGCCAGCAATGGGCGCATGAAAAGCAATGGCTAAACCAGCTGCGCTTCCTGCAAAAATCCAAGTTTCTAAAGTAATTTTTGGTAAAACTGTTTTAAATTTATTTCCAATCACCGCAAAAATTGCCGACGACATGTGAACAGCGGGGCCTTCTCTTCCCAAAGCTCCGCCACCAAGAACGCATAATAAAGAGCTGATAGTTTTTACAACCACCACTCGAATACTTAAAAAACTTGATAAATTTTTTAGGTCAGGAGTTTCGCTTTTTACAATTTCCAAAGCCTTTTTTACATGGCCCATACTATTTCCCGAAGCATTCAGGGCAAATCTACGACAGATATAAGCCGAGGCCCAGAAAAGAGCTGGTGTCACAAAAAAAATAGAGACAGGATGATCTAGCAATCTTATCTTTGCCAAAAGACCAAAAAAATCGAAAGTTATGCAATAGCTATTGATGAAAAAAATGGTGGTGATGGTTGCTAAAAAAGTAAGCAGCAACATCACGGCGTTATTTTGGAAGAAATTTTTTTGCAATTGGAATTCTCGTTTCGTTTAAATTTATACTGAATTTCACTTTAATTAAGACCTCAAAAAACAATAATCAAACATGGCCTTCAAAAAACTAACACCTTCAGAAGAAAAAGTAATAATTCACAAAGGCACGGAAGCGCCTTTCAGTGGAGAATTTTATGAAAATAAATGCCGTGGAAAATATTTATGCAAACAATGTGGCGTTGAGCTTTTTACCAGTGAAGACCAATTTGATTCTGGCTGCGGCTGGCCAAGTTTTGACGATGAAGTTCCAGATTCTGTAAAAAAAGTTATGGATCGCGACGGCCGACGCGTTGAAATTTTATGCAAAAATTGCGATGGTCATCTTGGTCATATTTTTAATGGCGAAGGATTTACCACCAAAGATGCGCGCTATTGTGTAAATTCTATTTCTCTGGATTTTATTGAGGAAAAACTCTCGGAAAATTTTATTAAAGCTTATTTTGCAGCGGGCTGTTTTTGGGGTGTAGAATATTTTTTTCAAAAAGCCGAAGGCGTTAAGTCAGTTACTTCTGGCTATATGGGCGGACAAAAAGAAAATCCAACTTATGAAGAAGTTTGTACAAAAAAGACTGGGCATTTAGAAGTTGTAGAAGTGGTTTTTGATTCAAAAAAAACCAATTTTGAAAATCTCTGTAAATTATTTTTTGAAATTCATAACCCCCAGCAAGCAGACGGGCAGGGCAACGACATTGGTCCGCAATATCTCTCGGCAATTTTTTATGGGGATGAAGAACAAAAAATTGTGTCTGAAGAATTGATCAGAATTCTCACAAAGAAGGGTTTAAAAATTGCCACCAAATTAATTCCACTTTCTCACTTCTGGCCCGCAGAACTTTATCACCAAAGCTATTACAAAAAAAATGGCAAATCACCTTATTGCCATGGCTATGTGAAGAGGTTTTAAGCCCTCTTTGCAAAAGAGGGTGGATCAAATGCTAACTGCATTTGAGACGAGTGATTTAAAAAATAATTTTTTTATAGAAACTTTCATTCACAATGTTTTAACTTAGCGAAATCCAATTCACTTCTAACTTTTAACTCCACTCTTCATGGAAAAGTCTGCTTCAGTTTCAATAATAAATTTAGTTTCTCAGGCCGACATGGTCGTTCAATTTGTAATGATCTTGCTTGCCATTGCTTCTTTATGGTCATGGACAATTATCTTTGACAAACTTCTAAAATTTTTCGTGCTAAAAAACCGCAGTAATAAATTCGAAGAACATTTCGAAAGCCTAACTCTAGAAGAAATTTATCGCGAAGCCGAAGCCAATGATAATCACCCACTAGCCCGCATTTTTCTAGCCTGCATGCAAGAATGGAAAGGCAGCAACATCAAACGAATTGTGGCTGACGGCGGTGACAAAAAATCTTCTCTCAAAGAAAGACTTTCCACCGCCATGCAAATCGCCTCAAACAAATCTATGCAAAAATTAGAATCTGGCCTAGGATTCCTCGCCATCGTTGGCTCAGCCACTCCATTCGTCGGATTATTCGGAACCGTTTGGGGTATCATGAACAGCTTTCAAGGCATCGCAGTCAGCAAAAACACCAGTCTTGCAGTTGTTGCTCCCGGTATCGCCGAAGCCTTGCTTGCCACCGGAATCGGCCTTTTCGCAGCCATCCCAGCGGTGTTTTTTTACAACATTTTTTCTGGTAAAATTAACAATTTCACCGAACGAGCTAGTAATTTTTCTATGCAGCTGCTGAATGTTTTGTCGAAGGATTTGGATAGATAGAAAATAATATCTAAAACAAAGATTCTTCTTAATACTAAATTATTGATAATTTGAGATAACATTTTTATTTGTTAAAAAAAATTAACAACATCTGCATAACTTGATTATATTTATCAATCTTATGTGTGCATCAACTAATGATACTAAAAAATCCATGTCTAAACCAGTTCCAATAAATTCTAGTAATGCACTAGAGTTTTTAGCTTTTGTTATAGTTCTTAGTAAGGACCTTAGTGAGAGAGATGATTCTAACTTATTGTCTCTTGAAACAAAATTAAAAGATGATTTACCAAACTTCTCTCAAAACTATGAAGTTGAAACCAAGATTGAAAATGGACAAATTACTTCGCAGAATACAAAGAAATCAGGAATTACTCTCCAAGTTTTAAATCAATCCAATGCTAAACCAACATGGATTTTGAGTGTAAATAAAAATCAAATTGTTGTGCAATGCTTGGATTACGATAGCTGGAAAAATACTTGCTCTAAGGCAACAAAATTTATAAAGGCAGTTATTGATGTTCTAGATTATTCTAGTGCGGCTTCATCTTTATCAATACAATGCGTCGATAAATTTATACAAAGTAGTGACGGTGATTACAGCCAATTTGATCTTTTTGCAAAAGATACAAAATATTTAACTCCAAATTCATCTGAGATCGGAAAATTATGGCATATCCACCAAGGATGGTTTAAACAAATTCAAAATGGTTCTAAAATTCTAAATGTTTTGAATATAGGTACTTTGGAAAAAGAAAGTAATTTGACCACTACAATAGACCATGTATCTCAACATTTTTTTTTAGAGCCCATTCTTTTGTCAGATAGTGAAGGGTGTTTTAAAATATTCGATGAATTGTATGATAATAATAAAAATATAATTCAGGAACTTCTTAAAAAAGAGCAATTAAAAGCGATAGGAATCTAACTTATGCAATATAATACCACTACAAATTATAACGCACCATCATTGCAGGAATATGCTACTACTAAAATGGCGCCTGAACCTTTTCATAGGAAGGGCAGAATTATTGCTCTTGCTGCAACAATTGTTTTAACTTCTCATGGAATTTCTACTGATAATTATAAAAGCTCTCCAAGTACTCTAAATGAAGCGATCAACATTTATAATTCAGAAAAAATTGAAGAGCGCTATAATGAAAATTTGATTACTTTAGAGTTAAAGGAAATTTTGCAGGATAGAGAAATTTGGGAGAGAGAAGAGATATTTATATCTGAATTATCTATTTTTAATGCAATAAATTTTGTTGAAAACTCAATAAAAAGATACGGTTTGCCATCTCCTAATATTGAAGTGCATCCTGATGGTCAGACCTCATTTACATGGCGTAAAAATAAAATTGGGATTGTTAATATTGCTTTTGATGATAATGGATTGGCCACATGGGCAGCTTATTTTGAAAGTCCAAAAAGATCTATCAAAGGAAATTTTATGGTAAAAGATTCTATATCCGAGGAAGAAAGAAATATAATTAAGAAAATTTCTGGCATATGTTAGCAAATGTTAATTTACCGACTGTAGTTTCTGAAGGTGAAGATCTGGGAAGAATAATTTGCGATAGCGGAGATCCTAAAAAATATGAAAAAACTGCTTTTAAATACAATTCTGCAGAAGGTAGGTACGAAGTAAATACGAGTAAATTTATAGATACCAGATACCCATCTATATTATCGGTGAATAGGATTTCTACTATTTCTCATAACAAAGCCCACGAACTAGGAAAGCAGCATCGAAAAGAAAGGCAACCAACATCTACATATCATGGTTTTGCAAAAATAAAAGCTAAGATATGTTTTAATAATAGGTGTAGGGTTGAGAAGGATGATGATGGTGGGAGAAAACCTTATCATGCTAATATTATTTATCCTTACGATCAGATTGCAAAAGAAGACAAACAGGAAATTGCTATACAGTTGGCTTATTATGCTGAGTTTATACGAGATGACTTGCAATCTTAATACTTCAAAAACTTCTCCACCGGCTTTTCAATAGTATCAAAACGCCCACTTCTAACTTCCAACACTGCTAAATTTCTTTGCACCAAACCATTTGGTAAAAATCTGAACAAGCCGTCAATTCCGTCGAAGCCATTTTTGCCATTGGCGTTGTAATTTATTAAATCAGCAACTTCGATATTTTTGCCGTTTTTTCTGTCGATCATTTCCACAACCACCGCTACAGAATCATAAGCAATTGAGGCAAGTCTTGGCGGAAATTTATTGTAAGTTCCGTAATAAGATTTTTCTAACTTGCGGAATTTTTCATTTTCTGGGGCCGCAAACCAAGCTCCAGAAAGGCTTAAATCATTAAGTGTAGAAATATCATCCCATTGGCTGGTGCCGATAATTTGAAATTCTCTTTCGTCTTTATTTTGATTTTGAATTGAAGCCACAATTTGTGATAAAGCTTTTCCAGAATCTGGAATCATAATCACTTGTGGATAAGAGCGATCATTATCACTAACTGCAGAAGTTTTATTTAATTTTCCTTTATTGCCTTTTCCTTCAGCAAGTCTTGAAGGCACTGTGAAAGAGTTTATAACACGAAGCACAGTTTTATCTAAATCGCGACCATTTGGTTGATAAACTTCTGAAACTATGAAATTTCCGTCTCTTGCTTTAACTGTTCTTTTAAGCAAATCGGTAATTGTTAAACCATATTGTGTATTAGGCGCGATGATTGCGAAGTTGGTTTTTTCTTTGCCCAAAGCATAGCTAACAATTTTTTCAACTTGAGTTTCTGGCATCATGCCCGACAAGAAAATTGCGCTATTATTAGTAACTTTTCCCATCAATTTTTGATTATTGGAAAGCGAAATTACGATAATTTTATTAGCTTTAACATCTGCTTCAATCGCCTCAATAGATGGAGTAAAAACAGGGCCAATCACAACTTTAATGTCCTTATCAATAATTTCTTTAAAAGCTTTAGCTGCTTCTTGAGGAGTGTCTTTGCTATCCACCAAAACTAACTCAATATTATTATTCACATCATTATCAAAAAGCGCTAAAGTGGCCGCGTTAAAAAGATGCCAGCCCAGTTCTTTATTTTTGCCAGAAAATGGTAAAAATAATGCCACTTTAACTTTCTTTTTATTGATTTTTGCAGTGTTTAATTCTCTAGATTCAAATTGATTATTCGCCCTTTGCTCAATCGGTTTGGGCTGTTTTTTTATAGTTATCGGAGGCGTTAATTTTGGATCTATTTCAGGATTTATTAAATGGCAACCGAAGAGAAAAAACACCAAAAGAAATTTGGAATTTCGTAGAGATTTTTTGAATAAATTTTTCATGAAGCTTTTTGTTAATTTATGTAATTCTATATAGGCCTTTAAATTAGGCTTTGTCTAACAATAATCCTTTCTAGGTGTCAACCTAGTATTAGATTGGCTGCCAAAACATGTTTTGTAAAATAAATAAACAAGTTGAGTATAAGACCAAGTTGCTCAACTAAATTTAAAAACCAAAAAATATGCAAGATTTTTCCCAACAACTTTCCAATCAAAAACTTGAAGCTGCGCTTTATGTGGTTGCAACTCCAATTGGCAATTTATTTGATATCAGCTTTCGCGCTATTGAAGTTTTGCAAAGAGCCGATTTTATAGTTTGTGAAGATAGCAGAGTAACAATGAAACTCCTAAGACACTACAAAATTAAAGACAAAAAGCTGATTATCTATAATGATCATTGCGGAGAACAAGTGCGTGAGAAAATTTTAAATTTTCTAATTCAAGGAAATATAATTGCTTTGGTAAGCGACGCCGGAACGCCTTTAATTTCTGATCCAGGTTACAAATTAGTTCAATATTTACGCAAATATAATCAAAGAATCTCACCAATTCCTGGATCTTCTTCAGTGATTGCAGCACTTTCAGCAAGTGGACTTGCTTGCGATAATTTTTTATTTTCTGGGTTTTTGCCAACCACCAAAATTCAAAGAATTAATACATTCAAAAATCTTCCTAAAAATTACACAGCAATATTTTTCGAATCGGCCAATCGCATCATGGCAACGCTTGAAAATATCGAAGAAGTTTTTGGAAATAGAAGAATTGCTTTGGGTCGCGAATTAACCAAAATGCATGAAGAAATTTTATCTGATGAAGCAAAAAATCTTGCAGAATTTTTAAATAAAAACCCACAAAAAATTTGTGGAGAATTTGTTGTTATAATTGAAAAAGCCGCCAAAGACGAAAAATCTTTAAGCAAAGATGAACTTATCGAAGCCATTGAAAAAGCGGTTGCTGCTGGATATTCCATCAAAGAATTATCACAAAATTTAGCGGATATTTACGATTTAAATAAAAAAGAAATTTACCAATTGGCTTTAGAAATTTCTAAAAAATGAAAAAACAAACTTACCAATTTGGAATTTTAGCTGAGAAAATCACGATGTGTTTCTTGCGTTTAAAAGGATATAAAATTTTATTTTGGCGTTACAAAACTTTCTTCGGCGAAATTGATATTATCGCCAAAAAAGGTAAAATGATTGTTATTGTGGAAGTGAAAGCGAGAAAGTCGCAAAGCACAATTGAAGAGGTTTTGCATCCCAAACAAGTGGAGAGAATTAAAAGAGCGGCAGAATTTTTCTTACTTAAAAATCCACAATTTCGTGGTTATCCAATTCGTTTTGATTTTCTTTTGGTGAATAAATTTTTATTGCCTAAGCATTATAAAAATTTTTGGTAGTTATTCTATCATCTGTCATTTCGAGCAAAGCGATAAATCTCCTGAGATTTAATCTAGATTAAAGCCTAATAAGATTTCTCGCTTTGCTCGAAATGACAGCTTATAGAAATTTTTCCTAGTCAATGTGGTTGAATATTTAGAACGGAGTTATAATTTGCGCGATCTCTTTGTTGTGAAATATTCGTATTTAACAGCAAAGAACCCCCTCATATCAGAATCTAATCTGATTATTTTTTAACAATTATTATACTCGAGTGAAATCAAAAAGTCCGACATCGACAAATTTCGATAAATTGTTTCGTATTAACGAACAAATTAAAGCCAGTGAAGTAAGGCTAATTGACCAAGACGGCAAAATGCTTGGGGTCGTTCCTATTTCTGAGGCAATTAAAATGGCTGAAGTTGTTGGCTTAGATGTGGTTGAGGTTTCTCCTAATGTTACTCCGCCAGTTTGTAAAATTTCAAACTTCGGCAAGATGAGATACGAGCTGCAAAAGAAAGCTTCTGACGCCAAGAAAAAACAAAAAATTGTTGAAACCAAAGAAGTCAAAATGTCATTCAATATTGGCAAAGGCGACTATGATGTAAAAATTAAACACACCAAAAAATTCATCGAAAAAGGTGATAAAGCTAAAGTAACTATCCGGATGAAAGGTAGAGAAATTACCCATCTTGAAATTGCTCAACAAATGATGGCAAATATTTTAATAGATACTGAAGAGTTTGCTAAACCAGAAATGGGTCCAAGATTGGAAGGTATGCAGATGGTAGTAATTCTTGTTAAAAAATAAAATCCCCCGAGAATATATGGAAAAAATGCAAAATTTAATCGAGAGAATTATTGATATTTCTCGTTCTAAAAAACATTCAGAAAAATTTTCAACTAAGAATTTTGAGAATTTCGTAAAGAATTTTTATTTACAAAATCAAGGAATGGATTTTGTAAATTATTCTGAAGAAGAGCTTTATAATGCCGCTCTATTAAGTTTTGATTTTTTCTCAAAAAGAGAATTGGGTAAATTTAAAATTAGAATTTACAACCCAAGCAAAGACAAAGATGGTTTTGAATCTAGTCACACTTTTTTTGACATAGTTAATGATGACATGCCTTTCTTGGTTGATTCAATTGTCACTCATTTAAATAAATCTGACATCATTATCAAAAATATCATTCACCCAGTTTATTCTGTGGTTCGTGATGAGAAAGGTGTTTTGAAGGAAATTCTTCATGAAAAAGGTTCTAAGCAAGAATCTTTAATTCAGTTACATTTAGATAAAATTGTCTCTGCAACAAATATTCAAAATTTAGAAAAAGAAGTTACTAAACTTCTAGAAACCATCAATTTGGTGGTTACGGATTGGAAAGAAATGGTTGTTGCGGTTCAAAATTCTCAAGCCCAAATTGATAATGCTAAAAACTTAAATAAAAGCGCTAGTGAAATTAACGAAATTAAAGATTTTATTTCTTGGATAATTGACGGAAATTTCATCTTACTTGGCACCAAAGAATTCGATATTAAAGAAGTTAAAAAAGCCGAATATCAACTTGAAGAAGTTAAAAATTCAGCACTTGGTGTTTTCAGATCTGAATATGAAGATCTTAGACCAAGAGTTTTAAATTCATCTTTTGGAGAAGTTAGCGATTCAGTTTCAAATCCATATGTGATCGAAATTTTGAAATCGCGTTACAAAACTTGCATCCATAAAATTTCAAGTGCTGAAAGAATTAGAATTCAAAAAATTTCTCCGGACGGCAAAATTATCGGGGAATATAGATTTGTTGGATTGTTCACAACTACAGCTTACAGCCAAAATCCAAATTCGATTCCTTTAATCAAAAATAAAATTGCTAAAGTTATTGCCGATTCTGGCTTCAATAAAGGCGGTCATAATTATAAAGATTTAGTTTCAATTTTAGAAAGTTATCCACGCGACGAATTATTCCAAATTAGCACTGATGATTTGCTAAGAATCTCTACAGGAATTGTGGCAATTTGCGGCAGATCACAAGTTAGATTTTTTGCCCGCAAAGATAAATTTAGCCGCTTCGTTAGTTGCTTAATTTTCACTCCAAGAGATCGCAGTAATTCAGATTTAAGAGATAAAATTAAAGCTTACTTGGCTGATACTTATAAAGGCGAAGTTACAGATTCTTTCGTGCAAATCACTGAATCTAGATTAATCAGATTTCATGTAATTATTAGAACCGATAATGGCATTTCTGATGCTGTTGATGAAGCTAGAGTTGAATATGACTTAACCAGCATGACCAAGGTTTGGAGCGATGATTTAAAAGAAACAATTCAAGCTAAATTTAATGAAGAGAAACAAGCTTATTTATATGCCAAATATAAAAATGCTTTCTCAGTAAGTTATGTTAATCGCTTTGATTCAAGACTCGGAGCTATTGATATTGATAGAATTGAACAATGTTTAGAAAAAAAATCGGCTTTGTTTAATCTTTACAAATCTTCTAATGTTTTAGCTGAAGATGTCAGCGAACTTAAAATTTATAACCCACAAAAAGAGCTAATTCTTTCTGACATAATGCCGGTTTTAGAAAGCTTTGGTTTCAATGTTATTCAAGAATATACTTACACAGTTACTCCAGAAAATTTGGATGGTGGTAAATCAGATAAAAAAGTTTGGATTCATTATTTCCACTTAAATTTAAGCAAATCTGGCGGACTTCTTTCAGCTAAAACTAAAAATAATTTTGAAAAACTTATCTCATTAATTTGGGCGGGAATTTCAACCGTTGGGCCTTTGAACAAGCTTGTAGTGGCTGCAGATTTAAACTGGAAACAGATTTATATGTTGTCTGCTTACACAAAATATATTTATCAAGCCGGCTTCAGATATAACCAATCTTACATCGCCGATGTTTTGGTTAAATATCACAACATTACTAAACTTTTGGTTGAATTATTCGAAACAAAATTCGACCCAAGTTTGAAAATTCCTTTGTCAGAAAGACAAAAAAAGATTGATAAAATCTCTGCTCAAATTGAAGAAGGTTTGACTAAAGTTACCGATATTACAAATGACGCGGTAATTAAAAAAATCTTCAACGCAATCAAGGCAACGCTTCGCACCAATTATTATCAAAATAATGATGGTGTGTTTAAAGGTTATGTTTCTCTTAAATTTGATTGCAAAGAGGTTTCTGATCTTCCACTTCCACTTCCTTATGCAGAAATATTTGTTTATTCAGCAAAAGTTGAAGGAATCCATTTACGCGGTGGTAGAGTAGCTCGCGGTGGACTTCGTTGGTCAGATCGTCACGAAGATTTTCGTACAGAAGTTTTGGGTTTAATGAAAGCTCAAATGACTAAAAATGCTGTAATCGTGCCAGTTGGTTCTAAAGGTGGATTCGTGGTTAAAAAACCAACGGATGGTTTAACTAGAGATGAAATTCAACAAGAAGGCATCGAATGCTATAAAACATTCTTACGCGGTTTGTTAGATTTAACTGACAATGTAATTAACGGCAAAATTGACGCCCCACAAAATTCTGTGATGTTTGATGTAGCTGATCCTTATTTGGTGGTTGCAGCAGATAAAGGAACTGCAACTTTCTCAGATGTAGCAAATTCTATTTCTGCCGAATATAATTTCTGGCTTGGAGACGCTTTCGCATCAGGTGGTTCAGTTGGTTATGACCATAAAAAAATGGGTATCACTGCTAAAGGCGCTTGGATTTCTGTACAAAGACATTTCCGCGAAATGGGAATCGATACTCAAGCTCAAGATTTCACTTGTGCTGGTATTGGTGATTTGGCAGGCGATGTATTTGGTAATGGCATGCTTCTTTCTGAACATATCAAAATGGTTGCGGCATTTAACCATATGCATATTTTCCTTGATCCAAATCCAAATTCTGCAACCTCTTTTAAAGAGCGCGTTCGCATGTTTAACTTGCCGCGCTCAAGTTGGGCTGATTACAACGCTTCTCTGATTTCAGAGGGGGGAGGAATTTTTGAAAGAAGCACCAAAGTAATTAAAATTACTGATCAAGTTAAAGCTGTTTTAGATATTACTGAAGATGAGTTAACTCCAAAAGATTTAATCAAAGCCATCTTAAAATCTAAAGTAGATCTATTATGGAATGGCGGTATCGGAACTTATGTAAAAGCTTCTGATGAATCTCACCAAGATGTGGGAGATCGCGCTAATGATGATCTTCGTATCAATGGCAACGAGCTTAGATGTAAAGTTATAGGCGAGGGTGGAAATTTAGGATTCACTCAAAAAGGTCGTATCGAATATGCTCTAAATGGTGGCCGCATCAACACTGACGCCATGGATAACTCGGCAGGTGTAGATTGTTCAGATCATGAAGTGAATATTAAAATTGCTTTGACTCAAGCTTTACGCAGCAAAAAACTTACTTTAGAAGAAAGAAATAAAGTCTTGGAATCAATGACAGACAATGTTTCAGACTTAGTTTTGGCTGACAATAGATTGCAAACTCAAGCTATTTCAATCGCTTCTTTCCAAGGCTCCTCAGCTTTGAATGAACAAGCGCAATTTTTGAACAAGTTAGAAAAAACAGGATTGCTAAATCGCAAAATTGAATTTTTACCTTTCAAAAAAGATATCGATAAAAAGCAAATCGATCGCATTGGCCTCTCTAGACCTGAGCTATGCGTAATGTTGTCATATTCTAAGATGGATATTTACAACAATATTTTGGCCTCAAATTTGGTGAAAGATAAATATTTCTCTCATGATTTATTTTCTTATTTCCCAACTTTAATGCAGGAAAAATTTGTTGAAGAAATTGAAGGTCATCAACTTAGAAATGAAATCATCGCTACTCAAATTACAAACTTCGTGGTTAACAGAACTGGCATCACCTTTGTAAATCAAATTTGCCAAGATAGTGGCTTTGGTATTGTTGATGTGGTTAAATGTTTAATCATCGCTTGTGACTCTTTCAGACTTCGCGAAGTATGGGAAGAAATTGAAAATCTAGATGGAAAAATTAATACCGATATTCAATCCCAAATGTTCTTACATTCGAACAAACTTCTTGAAAGATCAGTTTTATGGCTGCTTAGAAACCAATCTAAAGGCAATGTCACAGCTAGTATCGCTCGCTTCAAGAAAATTGCTGATGAATTATCAGGCATCTTGTCAGAAGTTCTAGCTAAGGCTTCAAAAGAATCTTTCGAAAGAAAAGTTGAAAGATATTGCGTAAGTAATGTTGATCGCAAATTAGCTATTAGAATTGCTTCAATGGATCCTTTGGCATCAACTTTCGACATCGCAGAAGTTTCTGCTGAATCGCATTTCGATCTAAAATCTATTGCCAAAATCTATTTCGCTGTGGGAACAAGATTCTCATTAAAATGGTTGCGCAGCAAGGTTTCAAACTTGTCTTACGAAAATCCTTGGCAAAAACTTTCAAGTAAAACAATTCTTGAAGATCTTTATACTTACCAAATGAACATCGCTAAGCGCGCAGTTATTTCTAGTAAGAATGACAGTAATGTTTTTGAAGAAAATTCTTTGGAAGATTGGATTAAAACCGTGAATTTCTTGGTAGAAAGATTTGATAACTTCATTTCCGATTTAAAAGAAAATCCAAATCCAGATATTTCAGTTTTCATCGTAGCTCTAAATCGCTTGAAACCTTTAGTCAGTTAGTTTTATCGTGTTCTCCTGCTTTAAAGGAGAACGCGATTTTCGCGGTCGTGGCGGAATTGGTATACGCGCAACATTGAGGTTGTTGTGGGGTAAAACCCGTGGAAGTTCAAATCTTCTCGACCGCACCATCCCAAACTTCTAAAACTTCGGTTGGCAGGCCACTTTGATTAACAAATAAACCAAATACACATCTATGAAACTTCTCGTCTTAAAAGAAATCGCAGCTAATGAAAATCGTGTAGCGCTTACTCCTGATGTGATTGCTAAATATCAAAAATTTGGTGTAGAAGTTTTTATAGAGCAGGGTGCTGGTGAAAAATCAGCTATTTCTGATGAGCTTTATGTGAAGCAAGGTGCCAAAATCATTTCTAATATTGATGAAGTTTTGCCAGAAATTGATGTGATTATTTCGGTGCAAAGAACAGAAGTTAATCTGACTAAAATCAAACAAGGCGTGCTTTTCATCGCTCTTTTAAATCCACATTTCCAAAAAGAAAAAATCGCTGCTTTTGCGGCAGTCAATATTTCTGCTTTCTCTCTAGAATTATTGCCAAGAACTAGCCGCGCTCAAGCCATGGATGCGCTTTCATCTCAAAGTAATTTGGCTGGATATAGAGCTGTTATTGATGCGGTTTATGAATTGCCAAAAATAGTTCCAATGATGATGACTGCTGCGGGAACAATTTCTGCGGCTAAATTTATGATTCTGGGCGCAGGTGTTGCAGGCCTTCAAGCAATTGCAACAGCTAAAAGACTTGGTGCAATTGTTTGCGCTTTTGATGTTCGTGCAGCAGCTAAAGAACAAGTGCAAAGCTTAGGTGCCAAATTTATCGAAGTGAAAGTTGAAGGCTCTGAAGCCAATGACGGCATATATGCAAAAGAAGTTAGTGAAGATTATAAAAAACGCCAAGAGCAGCTTTTAAAAGACACAATTCAAACTCAAGATGTGGTTATCACAACAGCTTTAATTCCAGGTAAAAAAGCTCCAATTCTTCTTACTGAAGATATGGTGAAAGTTATGAAACCTGGTGCATTAATTATCGACTTAGCTGCAGTAAATGGCGGCAATTGCGCTTTGACTGAAGTTAATAAAATTATCGAAGTAAATGGTGTAAAAATTATCGGTTACGAAAATTTCCCAAGCCGCGTCGCAGCAGACGCTAGCAAATTGCTTGCTAAAAATATTCTGAACTTTTTTGAACTTCTAGTTAGCAAAGAGAATAATTCTTTGGCAATAAATCTTGAAGATGATTTGGTTAAATCGACCCTTGTTTCTCACTCAGGAAAGGTAACTTTAGCTTAAAACAACATGGTGACTGAAAAAAAATATGACAGCACTTATGAATCAGAATTTGGGATTGATCAAAATATCAAAAACCGCATTCTTAATTCATTAGAAAATGATCTAAACAGCCAAGTAATGAAGCTATTTCTTGAGCTTCACCCTGCGGATCAGGCTGATTTTTTGTCGTCTTTAAATTATGAGCAAAGAATTAAATTAGTTGCCATTGTTGCCCCAGATATTGATCCAGAAATTCTGACTTACTTAGATGATAATTTAAAAAGTGAAGTCATTGAATTTTTAGGAAGTAAAAATAGTGCCAAAGCGATTGATCAGCTAGAAATTGATGATGCGGTTCAGGTTATTGAAACCTTAGAAAGCGAAGGAATTAGCGAAATTCTTTGCCATGTTTCGAAAGAAAAAAGAGATGAAATTGAAGAAGCTTTATCTTATCCAGAAAATTCTGTGGGACGATTGATGCAAAAAAGCTTCGTTGCCGTGAAGAAGGATTGGAGCGTTGCTCAGGCTACTTATCACTTGCAAAATGCTCCCGATCTTCCTGATGATTTTCACAATATTGTGATTGTTGATGATGATTTTCGTCCAACTTCAGAAGTGAAAGTTAGTGATATTTTGAAGAGTAAAAAACAAATTGTGATGTCTGACATCATGTCGCAAGAAGAGTTGAAAAGCTTGTCAGCCAATATGGATAAAGAAGAAGCAGCGCAAATATTCAGTAAATATTCTCTTAATTATGCTCCCGTAACCGACGAAAAAGGAATTTTGCTTGGTGTAATTTATGCCAATGATGTGATCCACATTTTACAAGATGAAGCTGAAGAAGATATTTTATTACTTGGTGGTGTTAATGACAGCAACTTACATTCTTCGCCTTTTTCTACTGCTAAATCACGCGCTCCATGGCTCTTGGCTAGTCTTTTTACTAGTTCTATGGCCGTCAGTATTATCGCAATTTTCTCTGATCAAATTCAAAAAATTGTGGCGCTTGCCGTGTTACTTCCAATTGTGGCATCACTGGCTGGAAACGCTGGAACGCAGGCTTTAACAGTTTTGGTTAGAGCAATTGCAACTAATGAAATAACCAATGTTGGCGCGCTAAAAATCTTAATAAAAGAAGTTGTTATTGGTTCGTTAAATGGTTTTGTTTTAGCCACTTTAGCCGCCATTGCCTGTTATTTTTGGCAACATAATTTATATTTAAGTTTAGTTTTTGCCGCAGCAATTCTTGGCACTACAATCATCGGCGGATTCTTCGGAGCAGTCATTCCGCTAACTTTGCATAAAATGAAATTCGATCCAGCAATTTCTTCAGGAGTATTTTTAATTACTATGACTGATACTTTTTCTTTTCTTGTTTTTCTTGGGCTTGCGGCGTTATTATTTTAAAAAATAATCTTTAAAAAACCGTTAAAAAAATTGCAGATTATTTTCTCGATTGATATAAAAACGCAGTCTAAAATCTTAAAGAAATTTTTTAGTATATCGATGTTCCTATTTAGATAGGCGCGCTATTTAGCGTGTAAACAAATTTTCAAAATTTATCTCTCATGAAATCAACAAAAAAACCTAGAACTTCCTCTATGGCTCTAAAACTTGACATTCCTTATCCAGAACTTCTTAAACCAAAAATTACAATTTTTGGTGTTGGTGGCGCAGGCGGAAACGCAATCAATAACATGATTCGCTCTGACCTAGAAGGTGTAGAATTTATTGCTGCAAACACAGATGCACAAGCTTTGGCAAATTCTCTAGCGCCTAATCGTATTCAGCTAGGAATTATGACCACTAAAGGTTTGGGAGCTGGTTCTTTCCCAGAAAGAGGTCGTGCGGCAGCAGAAGAAAATATCGAAGAAATTGAGAGATTTTTAGAAGGAAGTAATATGGTTTTCATCGCAGCTGGAATGGGCGGCGGAACTGGAACTGGTGGCGCTCCTGTAATTGCAAAACTTGCTCGCGAAAGAGATGTTTTAACAGTTGGTGTTGTTACCAAGCCTTTCCATTTTGAAGGAAAATATCGTATGGAAACTGCGGAATATGGTATTGAAGAGCTTAAAAAATATGTTGATACGCTGATCGTAATTCCAAATCAAAATCTTTTCAGAATTGCTAACGAACAAACAACTTTTGAATCAGCTTTCAAAATGGCAGATGATGTTCTTCACGCTGGTGTTCGTAGTATTACAGATTTGATCACCATGCCGGGTTTAGTGAATCTAGATTTCGCTGATATCAGAACCATAATGACCAAAATGGGTAAAGCTATGATGGGAACAGGTGAGGCGACTGGTGAAAACCGCGCTGTTATTGCTTGCGAAGCTGCAATTTCTAATCCGCTTCTTGATGATATTTCAATTAGTGGTGCAAAAGGTGTATTGGTGAATATGACTGGCGGGCCAGATATGACGCTATTTGAAGCTGATTTGGCTGTTAACACTATAAAAAAAGAAGTTGATCCAAATGCTAATATTATTTTCGGTTCAGCTTTTAATGAAAATATGAAAGGCAAAATCAGAATTTCTGTGGTGGCTACAGGAATTGACGCTGATGAATTTAAAA
>Ga0114975_10000425_pt1 | contig 31739 bp, 28 predicted proteins | sample S_130626_EF_Meta_FD_87031 | JGI IMG/M metagenome (GOLD analysis project Ga0114975, IMG submission 87031) | Freshwater microbial communities from Lake Simoncouche, Canada to study carbon cycling - S_130626_EF_MetaG | ecosystem: Environmental > Aquatic > Freshwater > Lake | place: Lake...
CTTTAATAAGAACTTAAATAACTTTAATAAGAACTTAAATAACTTTAATAAGAACTTAAATAACTTTAATAAGAACTTAAATAGCAAAATTTTATTTATAAAAAAGAGAACCTTCTAAAATAAAATATAATATTATTTTTATGACCATGTTAAGACGATGCCCCTACGGGGCATCCAAGGCGGCTACGCCGCCGTCATTAAAGACAAATAATAATCATATTTTCCATTCCATTTCATTTTCATAGTGTGATTATTTCATTTTCATAAAAAAACAAAAATGTTAAATTTATACCAACCAAAAAATAAAACATTCATTTCTTTATTACACCTTTTCTCATTTAAAACGCCCATTTTATAGGACAAAAAAATAAGAAAAATGTAAAATCAATAGTTGTGCTTACCGCTTTACTCGGCTTTAACAACGATTGTCTTACTTAACCCTGTTCCCTCGCAGGTGAAAGACGACGCTTGTTTTTGAAATTCTACTGGTCTTGTTTGATTTTTTATCCAACATTCCGTTAATTTCAATATGTTTATCGCTGAATTCTTATCCCTTGTTCTAAATACGACATTTTTGTTTTCGCAACTCACGCAATTAGAACAAGTAAATAAACGATAGATTTCTACCCCTTTTTTATCTTTATAATGATTTATTTTTTGATGACATTCACAACATTTTTGAGAAGTATAATATTCATTTATGGTTATAGTGTCATACTTCTTATGAATTAATTTTCGTAATCCTTTATTCATTGTAGGCATCGTATATTTAATTTGACTACTCCTACTCCAATTTCCGTATCCAATCAATAAATTTTCTCCAAATGTTTCTTTGATTTTATTTAGAAATGTATCTATACTTTTCTTACCATAACTATATTGTCTAAATTTCATTTTTCTCCATACCTCTTTTTTATAGAATTGTATGGTTTCTTTATTCAATTTATCTTTTTCTACCAGAAATAATTTGAATTTTTCATAATCTACAGACTTACTATTTTGTAATGATAATCGTGTTTCTTTTTCTATTATATGATGTTTTTTTCTTTCCTGTAATAAAATTCGCTGGTTTCTTTTTCCATAACTTTCTATTTTTCGTTGTGATGCTGTATATTGTAATTTATTACCATTTTTATCCATCATATAAACAAGTGAGTGCTTTCCAGGGTCGCAACCAATTATATTACGATTTTTTAGTGTTTCTAATTGTTCTTTTGATAAATCTTCTATCGTTGAAAAGTCTTGTTCTTGTAATACTGGAACTTTTGAACCCCATTTTTTATCTTTTAGGTCTTTACGGATAAATAATAAACAACAACTTATTCCGTCAGTTTGTATTTGATTATGAAATTGATAATGTTTATTTTTGAATATTTTATTTTTCATATCTAAAAAATTACTCCATATATCAATTTGATTTTCTTTTACATTACTTAATAATTCCCCCTTTTTAATCTTATTTCCTTCTTTGTCTTTTTCAGGTGTAAATAAATTTATTAAACTTGCCGTATCAATAATGATATGTTTCGGTATAATGTTATTTCGTAATGGTAAAGGTTGAAATAATTTACTTTCTTGTTTTTCTAATACAGAATTCATATACAACATACCTTTCAAATATTCAAATGGTCGTGATTTAATATCATAATGAATATTCTTTTTTATTTCACTCGGTAAAATATTAGGTAAGTGTGTTGTTTTCCAGTCATTAAATATTTCGTCCGTTTCTTCCATCATTAAAAGTTTATTCTTAAATGAAAATAAAGTAGGTTTATCTTCAGTAATTTTATTGGTTGTTTTGTTAATAAATCGTAAGAAATGTTGAATAAAATGTTCTTGAAAATTATTATGTAATGATGTATGTATTTGTGTTGCTAAATAAGGTAGTAGAAATGTAGTATTTTTTAAATTTGTTTTTTCGTGTTGTAAAAGTGGTTGATATTCATTTATATAGAATAATTCTAATACTTCTAAAAGTTCAGTATCAGTTCCCTTTTTCCCCCTATTATCACGAACACCTAAAGATTTAATACAATATAAAATAAATGTTTCATTAATGGTGGGTAATTGTTTATTATTGGTATAACAATGTAAAACGTACAACCGAATAAATTGATAAGTATGAATAACCAAATCATTCATAATAAAAACTAAATCGTTAATATGCGGTTGAATAACTTTATGATTATGTAAAATAGTCTTAAGTGGAATTTTGAATGTCTTATAAGCGGATTTATCATTATTCCTAAACTCTTTGAATTCTTCCTTCTTTTTCTTCTTCACCATCTTTTATAATATGTATAAGGTTATTCTTTTAAATAGTTTTACGCAGGTTGTGTAGAATGTATAAAATTGATATATAATTATTTATATATCAATATGTAATTGAAATGAATAGTAAAACAGAAGAATTTATAAAGAAAGCGAAATTAAAACATGGTGATAAATATGATTATTCAAAAGTGAAATATGCAAAAACGAATGAAAAGGTAGTTATAATATGTAGGGAACATGGTGAATTTGAACAAACCCCTAATGGTCATTTAAGTGGTAGATGGTGTTCAAAATGTTCGGGTAAATATCAATATACAACGGAAGAATGGATTAAAAAAGTAAAAGATATTCATGGTGATAAATATGATTATATAAAAAGTATTTATATAAATATGCATACAAAAGTAATTATAATATGTAAAGAACACGGGGAATTTGAGCAAACGCCAAATGGACATTTAAGTGGTAAAGGGTGTAATAAATGCGCCCAAATTAAACGCAATGTTAAACTTCGTTCAAACACAGAAGAATTTATTGAAAAATCAAAAAAAATACACGGAGATAAATATGACTATTCATTAGTTGATTATGTAAATAATAATTCAAAAGTAATTATAATATGTAAAGAACATGGTAAATTTGAACAAACACCAAGTAATCATTTATCAGGTAATAGATGTTTTGAATGTTTTGGAACATATAAATCAAATAAAAATGAGTTTATTGAAAAAGCAAAAGAAATACACGGCGATAAATATGATTATTCATTAGTTGATTATATAAATAATAATACAAAAGTAATTATAATATGTAAAGAACATGGTAATTTTGAACAAACGCCCTCTAATCATTTAACTGGTTATGGGTGTAATAATTGTGCTGTGTTAAAACGTTCAATAAAAAGAAAATCAAATGCTGATGAATTTATAGAAAAGGTAAAACAAATACACGGAGATAAATATGATTATACATTAGTTGATTATAAATACGCACAAGAAAAAATAATTATAATTTGTAGAGAACATGGTGAATTTGAACAAACACCAAACAACCATTTAACTGGTTATGGGTGTAAGGATTGTGGTATATTATCAACTTCAAATAAACGGCGTTCAAATACAGAAGAATTTAATAAAAAGGCAAAAGAAATACATGGTGATAAATATGATTATTCTAAAGTTAAATATAAAAGCAATAGAGAAAAAATAATTATAATTTGCAAAGAACATGGTGAATTTGAACAAACACCAAGTAGTCATTTAGGTGGTAGTGGCTGTAATGATTGTGGTATATTATCAACTTCAAATAAACAGCGTTCAAATACAGAAGAATTTAATAAAAAGGCAAAAGAAATACATGGTGATAAATATGATTATTCATTAGTTAATTACATTAATAATAATACAAAGGTAATTATAATATGTAAAACACATGGTGAATTTGAACAAACACCAAGTAGTCATTTTATGTCTTTCGGTTGTAGAGATTGTGGATTAATTAACATACGTTCTAATACAAACAAATTTATAGAAAAAGCAAGAAAAACACATGGAGATAAATATGATTATTCAAAAGTTGAATATGTAAATATAAGAACTAAAATAATGATAATTTGTAAAACACATGGCGAATTTCAACAAATTCCTGATAGTCATTTAAGAGGTAAAGGATGCCCGTTATGTGTAAATAAAACAGAATATAAATTATACAATAAAATAAAAGAAATATATCCAAATATCATTACCCAATTTTCACCGGATTGGATTGGTAAAAAAAGATTTGATTTTTGTATTCCAGAACATAATATTATTATAGAATTAGATGGACGACAACATTTTGAACAAGTTAGAAATTGGTCTTCACCTGAAGAACAACAACAAAACGATAAAGAAAAGGAAGAATTAGCAACAGAACATAATTATTGTATCATTCGGTTATTACAAGAAGATGTATTTTATGATACATATGATTGGTTCGGTGAATTATTGGAAAATATACAAATACTCATAAATGAAAAACCAACCATACAAAATATTTATATGGATAAAAATGATGAATATGAATGCTTTTTATAGCGTTTGTTCGGTTGGTTGATTTAACTTTTCCTTTCTCTTTATATATGCTTTATGTCTCCATTCCTTTAATTTTTCGGGATTAGTTTCTTTTATTTGTTCCATATATTTTTTGGATTTTTCTTTAATTTTATCCTTATTTTTTTCATAATATTTTATATGTCTTTCGTTATTTGTGTATTTCTTTAATTGTTCTTCCAATTCTTTAATTTTATTTTTTAATTCTTCTACTTCATTCATTAATATTTTATATTGTTATTATTCTATATTATTATATAGTATAATATGAAACAAAAAAGTAGAGATTATAAAGAAACAGCAGTTCAGTATTATTTGGTAGAGGATAAAACACAGGAAGAAGTATGTAAAATATTTAATTGTTCTCGTAGAAGTTTAATAAGATGGGTAGAAAAATACAAAAGAGACGGAAAAATTAATGGGTATGAAAGAGAACCTAAAGCATATAAAGTTAAAAAAGAATATGTAGAATTTTTATTGGAAGAAATAAAGAAGAATAAAACAATAACTATAGAGGATTTACTTTATTTACTAAAAAATAAATATCCAGAAGTTGATTTGAATAAATCACATATAAATAGAATAATTCACGATAATAATATTACTTTGAAATTAACAAGAATAAGACACGAACCTAATAAGCGGTTTGGTAAGGATATTGATATAAATAAAGGCATTAAGGAATTTTACGATGAGGTGAAAAAGTATAAAATAGAAGATATTATTTGTATTGATGAAACAAGTATAAAATCATTACAAAAACGAAACCATTGTTATAGTAAAAAGGGAAAAAGATGCGTAATAAAAACACAATCACAAGAAGTATTCAAAAAATATACTGGAATATTTGCTATTTCAGTTAATGGTGTAGTAGGGTGGGATTTATATGAAAAAAGTGGAATTAATGCGGATAGAATGGTTGAATTTATTGAAAAAAATATAACAGGAAAATATAAAAATAAACTAATTATAATTGATAATGCGAGTAGTCATAGAAATTCAAAAGTGAAAGAAGTAATAAATAAAGATAATAATTTATTGTATGCTGTTCCATATCAGCATTTTACAAATTCAATAGAAAATTACTTTAGTATGTTGAAATCACGATTACAAAAATTAGATGGTTTAACATACGAAAAACTAAAAGAAAATATAACAAAAACTATAAGTAATATTCCAAAAGAAAAATACAGAAATATAATTAAAGGTGCTTACGAAAGACCAGAAAAATATGTATCAAAGAAAAACAATACAAGAAAAATTAAGAAGAATTATTTATAGATACTCATTTAAAATGGGCTTTTTAAATGAGAAAAGGTGTAAAATATTATAAATGAAAACATTATCGTTATTGTTCTCTTTTACAAACTAATACAATCATTTTCATCAGTCTATAAACAATATTATTTATTTAACTTAAAATATAATTTATTAAATTAAATATGCATAATTGAAGATATAAATCCGCACAAAATATAAGTTATTTTTTTGATGTTTTTTATATTTACTAATTTGAAACAAATGTTCCAATTAGTAAGTGGTTTATATGAAAATATAATATGTTTATATTGTCCTTGAAATAAAAACATTGATTATTATCTTTGATTCTTTTCAGGTATTTTATTTGATGTTTTTTGATATTTACTAATTTGAAACAAATGTTCCAATTAGTAAGTGGTTTTATTAATTTATATAACAACATTCTTTATTTATCAAAAAGAGAACCTTCTAAAATAAAATAAAATGTTCTTTTTATGACCATATTAAGACGATGCCCCTTCGGGGCATCCAAGGCGGCTACGCCGCCGTCATTAAAGACAAATTAAAATTATCATTTATAAAATATTACAATGATAAATATTCATCTATTATGTTCTCTTTTACAAAGTAAATATAACTCATTTCATGAATTTCTACAAACAACATTTTTTATTTATAAAAAAGAGAACCTTGTAAAATAAAATAAAATATTCTTTTTATGACCATATTAAGACGATGCCCCGTAGGGGCATCCAAGGCGGCTACGCCGCCGTCATTAAAGACAAATTAAAATTATTATTTATAAAATATTACAATGATAAACATTCATCTATTATGTTTTCTTTTACAAAGTAAATAAATTCTACAAACAATATTCTTTATTTATCAAAAAGAGAACCTATAACAAGTTAAAATATAAACAATGATTTACATATAAAGAAAACAAAAACAAACAAACCCTGAAACAAATCGCGTATATTTTTCTACATAAATAAATATAGTAAAATAAAATGAAAACAGAAATTCTTTTCATTCCGTTCGCAATGTTTGTAAAATCATTTGTAATCAATGTTAGAAGAGAAATACCAATATCTGTATTTAATACAAATAAACAAAATGAATATAATGAAAAATTCCAAAAATATTTTCCGGCAGCAATACGACGCAGAACAGAAATAAAAAACAACCCATTTATTGATAAAAGAATAATTGTTCAACCCAAACAAAATAGACAAAAAAATGACAAAGAAAACAACAATCACATCAACAAAGACAGCAACAAAGAAAACAACGACGAAAACGACGACGAAAATGAAAATAAATGGGTTGACGATTTATTAACCCCCTTTTTTGAAAAAACACCAAACGACAGAACAACCGAAAGAATAAACCCATACCAACCCTTTAAAAATCAATCCAATAAAAAACAACCTACTAAAAGCAACCATTTTGAAATTATAGAAACAAATAAATATTCATTCAAAGATGTTGGAGGATATGATTTAGTAAAACAAGAACTAACCCAGTGTATTGACATGTTAAAAAACCGCCACAAATATATCAAATTTAATGTCCGTGTTCCACGTGGTCTTTTATTAGAAGGTCCACCCGGCAACGGAAAAACATTATTAGCAAAAGCGGTTTCCGGTGAAGCAAATACAAGTTTTATAAGTGTTTCCGGTGCAGAGTTTCAAGATAAATATGTAGGGGTGGGTTCAAATAAGGTAAGAGAATTGTTTCAACTTGCAAATGAAAATAGCCCGTGTATTATTTTTATTGATGAAATTGATGCCGTGGGTAGAAAACGTTCTTCCGACGGAGAAATGTCCTCAAGTGAAAAAGATGCAACCTTAAATGAACTCCTTATTTCACTGGATGGTTTCAAAGAAAATGTTGGTGTCTTTTTAATAGGTGCAACCAACCGCCCCGATATTTTAGATCCCGCATTATTACGCCCAGGTAGAATCGATAAACGAATCTTTATTGGTCCCCCCGATAAAATAACACGTTCTCATATTGTAAATATTCATATAAAAGGAAAACCAATCGATAATATAAACAATATCGAAAAAATAATCGATATAACAGAAGGATTTAGTGGATCACAAATTGAAAATATATTGAATGAAGCAATGTTAAATGCATTGAGAAATGATAAAGAAGAATTTTCAATGGATGATATTCATTTAGTCGTGCAAAAAATAACGGTAGGGTGGCAACCTATAAAACATGAATTTGATCTTCCAACCATCGAATGTATTAGTGTTCATGAAATGGGTCATGCCATTGTAGGATTAAAAACGAAAAATCATGCAAAGGTTAAAGCCGTGAATATCAATTTATTTTCTCCCAAGAGTCCAGGATATACCACATTCGAAGCCAATTCAAATACGATTTTGAAAAAAGAAGTTCTAAAAGAACATCTCATGATTTTGTTGGGTGGAAGAATAGCCGAAGAAATCATTTATGGAAAAGAAATGGTGTCAACAGGAGCAATTAGTGATTTAGAAGAAGCCCGTAATTTAGCAGAAAAAATGATTGTTTATTATGGAATGGGTAAATCCATGATTCATACATCGAATAGTGATAAATACAAGGAAACAATCGACGAAGAAATAAATAATTTACTAAAATGTGCCTATGACAATGCATTTGCTGTTCTATATGAGAACAAACAACATATTCTATTTTTTGCGAAAATACTCATGGAACAACAAAGTCTAAATAAAGAAAATTTGGATTTTATACAAACGATTATTGTATAGAGAACCAACACTGTATGATCAAAATAATGTAAATCTTTATGCAATTTACATTATTGTTTTTATTTATAATCAACATTATATGGACCAAAAAGAATTTACACCTCATTTCAAATGCCGTTTTTTTACATTCACGTTAATATATAAATTTAAAAGTATTTTAACCAAAACCTAACAAAACCTAACAAAACCTAACAAAACCTAAAACAAACTTAAAAACCTAAAATAATATTATCATATAGAATGTCATTCGACCATAAAACAACCGATTTCTCCATGACCCTTTCCAATGAACGTATCTTTCGTTTTTATAAAGAGAACCCCAAAATGGATTTTGAAAAAGTAAATATTTGGGTTCTCGATTTAATGGACACCATATTTAATAATCTTTCTAATAAACCCGATGATAATATCAATGCGCAAATTCTGTCTTTTCTTCAAATAAATAAAAATGAAATCGATTCTATGAAACAAAACATTCATTCTATCAATGAAAACGTCTTGAAAATAAATCAAGACATGACAACACACATTTTATCTCAATTTGGTCAAATGAAAAAAGAGTACATGGATGATATGAAACAAATTGTTTCAAATACCGCTCTTACGAATAATGAAAAATTGAATTCTATTATTGAAAAAAACAATTCTCATCTTATCGACAAAACAAATATTTTATTAAACGATATTATTCCTAAAAATCAAGAACATATTACAAAAGGAATTCAAGAAACAATGAAACATCTTTCGACAAGCATTATTCAAGACAGTGTAAAAATGTTCCATTCTAATAATACCACCGAAACTACATTGAAAGATTTCATTTTATCCTTTGACGCCAAGTATATGCAAACGATGCAATCCATTCAACAACCGTTGTTCTCTTTTTTTACGGCAAGTGAAGATCGTATCTCCAAAAATATTGATGTTCTCAAAACAAACACCACCCAATCCACACAAATACAAACCAAATTATCCGAAGAAATAGGTGATTTTTTAGGAAAATATAAAAATTCAACGAATAAAGGCAAATACGGCGAAAATCAATTGTCTATTGTTTTACATGAATTGTATCCAAATGCCGAAATAAACGACACAAGTTCTCAAAAAGCATCCGGTGATTTTATTTTGAAACGATTGAACAAACCCGATATTTTATTTGAGAACAAAGACTACAATAAAAATATTCCAAAAGAAGAAATCGAAAAATTCATACGTGATGTTGATTTTCACAGTATGAACGGTATTTTTATTTCTCAAAATACCGGCATTTCATTCAAAGAAAATTTTCAAATCGAAATTCATAAAGGTAATGTTCTCATTTATATACATAACTGTGAATATGAACCCTATAAAATACGCAATGCAGTGGATATTATTGACCATTTAAAACCCCTTTTACATATTCATATGGATGATCAATCCACTGAAACGGTTTCCAATGAAACACTTGAATATATTAACACCGAATACCAATTTTTTCTTTCAAACAAAGAAAAAATGCATGCTTCCTTGAAAGATTATCAAAAAAATATGCAGGGATTAATTGATAATTCACGTTTTCCAGAACTTGAAAAACTACTTTCTCATAAATATGCCTATGTTAAAACCACCGGAATTATTTGCGATATTTGTAATACGTTTTCTGCTATAAATAAACAAAGCTTGTCCGCACACAAACGGGCTTGTATTAAACGCCACACCCAAGTTGAAATAGAAGCAACAACCGCCTAATCTTTTTATAGTATATTTTTTTACTTATAAAATCATTGAATCATAAAATTACAAACAATATTTCTTGTATTTGTAAAAGAGAACTTGTTCTATATCACATAATTTCATACAAAACCATTTTTTGTATGAAACAACCGGATAATAAATATCACTATTTACGCTTGTTCCTTGTCTTGGACAAGGATTTTTTTTTATTTGGTTTTACTTTCTTTGAAAATCGTTTGTTTCCACCTTTTTCTTTACCGTATAATAAATTGCTTACACTTTCGCCGAATTTCCCTGCTTTACCTAAACCTTTACGCATATATTTATTAATAAATTCAGCCTCATCACTTTCTTTATACACGTAATTCTTTAAAAAGAAAAATAATTCTGTATGATCTACTTTGTATTTTTGTAATTGGTCGGGATAGTCCTTATTTTTCTTATTCACTAATTTTTTTAAATTCTTTATATATTTTTGTTTATTTTTAAATAAGTCTTTGTTAAATAAACAATAGCCAAATAAATCACTAAAATTATTTTTATTACTACAGTTTATAATATTTTTTTTTTTCAAATATTCAAAAAATGATAAATAGTCAATATCTTCTGGGTTATCCGGATCATCCGGGTTTTCTAACTCGAGAATATTTGTTTTATTAGCTTGCACCAGAAAATAAATATCAACAATCTCATTGTTGTGATTTTTTTTACTAAGCTCTGGTTTATCGTTATCCATCACTTTATCTAGAATAAAATCCTCCATTTTACTTTTTATTATATTATTCAGATAAAATAAAAAATAAACGAGAGAATATACATCAATAATTGCGTTTCTTTTTTGTATAATTCAAACGTTTCGTTTCATGTTGTTTTGCAGTTCTATCAACTTTTTTATTTTTTTTACCCGCGTGTAATTCATGCAACAAATTTACTGCTAGTTTTTCACGATCTAATGAATCATATTTATAATTCTCTAAAAAAGAATGCAATTTTTTATAATTTACATTGTAGCACTCTAACGAATAAGGATAATCATTGTTATTTTTATCCAATAATTTTTTTAATTTTTTCGCGTCTATTAATTTTTTGTCAATTGTGTACACGTCTTCCCATGTAAATAAAGATACCTTTTTCCTCTCCTTTTTTATTATTTTTTTTTTAACTAAATAATTGTATAAAACTACTGAATGCATATCTAGTATTTTTTTATTTATTTTACATATTTTGCTCATTTTGCCTATTTTGCTTCTTTGATTCGGCACGAGAATATCTGTGCCTTTTGTTTGAGAAATAAAATTAAAATCCTTTATTTCATTATTAGCGGTTTCAAATAGTTTATTTACAGTCCTAAATCCATTCAACATATCAATATATAATATACAAGACTATTTTTACACATAAAAAAAATGATATTTATTTATTACATAAAAGACAAAACAAGAACATTCATACAGGCAGCATAAAATACATTAATGATGCATATGCATCACCCAAGTCATTATATGAGAATCAATAATATTATCTACCAGTTCAAAACATTTTACACCTGGTAATACATATTTATAATAAACACTTGCAAAATCTCTGTTATGTTTGATAAAATATTGTAAAAGTTCATCATTATCAAGTATTTTATTCATGTGTCTCCTCATAATAACACAATTCGTTTTGTTGTACATTTTAGACATGCATTTCATTATACGGTCATGTTCCAATACTACCTTAAAGTGATCCAAATATATTTTTTTTGCAATGTCTTCGGGCAGTTTGTTGATCATTTCAATTCTGGAAATACTCAATTCTTTCATCGTATCGATATGTTTCATCTTATAAATAATATAAATTAAATAATGCACGTTCTTTATTTGTTAAATAAGTGTTTCAATTTTTTTCAACATTTTATTCTATATTCTGTGTCGTCGTCGTTCCTCTCTTTCATCCTCCATTTCTTGCCATTCCCGCATACGTTCATAACTGTTTGCTTCCTCCTCTTCACGTATACGTTCATTTATTTCGTCTTCTATCGTTTGCCATTCCATTATGCGTCTCTCTCTTTCACCCGCTTGGTCTTCCCATTCCTCTACAGACATATTATTATAGGGTTCTTCATTATTTTCATATGGAATTTCACTTTCCATTTCCGGAATTAATTTTGAACGACAAAGCGGACATGTTTTATACATGGTGTATGAAATTAATATGCAAGTCAAACAAAACGTGTGTCCACATGGTGTCACACAATTGTTTGTAATATTTATTTTTTCTATACATATAGGACATTCATTCTCAATTCTCTTGTTGTTTTCCTCTTCCTGTTCTAATTGTTGAAACATTGCATCAATTTCTTCTTGATTTTCTCGTTCTTGTCTTTGTTTATCTTCTTCCTCTAATAGTTGAAACATTTCGTCAATTTCTTCCTTTTCTTGTTCTCGCATTATTTCTTCTTCTTCTCTCAATAATTTCATCATTTCATAGTCATGTCTTTCCATTTCGTTGTTTGCATGGTCGTCTTCTATTTGTTGTTCTCTTGAAATAAAATTATTATAAATAATAGGGTTGATTACATGCCAGTTTTCGGGTGCGTTTGTGGGGTCTTGAGACAAATCAACTGTTTCATGCGACCATACCCCGTTTGAATCAACCTTTGAAATTCTTACAATTCCGCTGTTGCTTGTTATCATTGACAACCACTCGTTTTGACAGGTGTTCATTTTAAAATATTATTATTATGTATTATTTATTACAATACATTTTAATTATACACTTGAAAACATTTCAATTTTTTATTATTTTTCTGGAAAAAAAAGAGAACATTGCAACATGAATTATATTTTCAATAAAAAAAGATTTTATTACTTGGTTAAATCATACAGTCAAATTACACAGTCAAATCATAACACCTATCTATTCAAAACAAACCATACATCAGGCGGCATTTCATCTAAATTATCGATTTCAAAAGTGTCTTGATTGTTTTCTTCATCACGTCAGCGTTCTGAAATTGGACCACCTATTCCCCAACCATCGTTCTCGTTTGTTCCCCAATTTCGAATAGCAAAATCATATTCTAATGTTCTATCCAACCGGGTTGAACCACCAAATACATCGTGAAATTCATAGTTGGCATTTGTTGTTTCGGGAATTAAAACAGAACGGCAAAGTGGACACGATGCGTTTCGAGAACATGCCAATAAAATGCATTTCAAACAGAATTTGTGTCCGCATGGTGTAACACAATTATTCACAACATCTATTTTTTCTATGCATATTGCACATTCGACCACATTTTCCAATCGTTGTTCTGTTCTGTGCGTTTCTTCTTCCGACATGTTGGTTTGTTCTTTTGAAACAATGATTTCATCATTCGTATTTTCGTGCAGATCATCTTGTTCTGGTGGTTGGATTTGTTCTATTTCTGTCAAAATATCAATTATTTCGTCAATGTCATCGTTGTTTTCTTGGGTTGTCGCTGTCGCTTGTTCTTCTTCTTCTTCTTTTTCTTCTTCTTCTTCTTCTATAGAAAGATTATTAGACACAACTGGGTGATTTATTACCTGTTCAATTGTGGTCATCGGTTCTTCTAATACTGGCAAACGGGAAATATCTAACCACTCTTGACCATACATGTGCCCACGTTCATCATAATGAGCGCTTTGAATGACACCTTGGTTAAAATCGATCAAGTCTTGCGAACGTAGATTTCCATTTAAATCCATTCTTGATATTTTCATGACCCCTTCATTCGACCCGTTCAGGGTTTTCAGAATGTCGTTTGTAATATATCTCATATAAATGCTGGTTGTCACAGGAAAAGGCATTTTGCATAAATCGTTTCTTTTACAATAATTATTATAGTGCCATTATTGTTTTTCTTGAAAAAGTGTTTCAATTTTTTTTATAAATTTTAAATGTATTTGAATAATGTAAAATGTCATTTACAACAATATCAACATTTAACAGCATTTTTTTCAATAATTCGTTAAATCTAAAACCGGTATTAGTAAAATTAAACGTTTCTAATACCAGTGGAATAATTACATTTAATATAAATATGACAAAAACAACATTTGCCCCTGATACTTATATTATGAATATCACGGATTCATTAGGAATTGATATTTCTACATCAGTCTACACATATACTATTACACAAACAAATATTATAATAGTATCAACATCTTCCTCTACCGGATTACAACAAAATACTCTTTATAAAGTTCAAATTCGAGCATTTTACAATTCACTAGGTAAAGACTATTATTCAAATGTTTTTCCGTGTGCATATTGCCTACCACCTACACTCAATTCATACAATTCAACTTTTTCTAATAATATGATTAGTTTTGTTATAAATTCTACTCAACTTACACCCAATCCCGCCGGTTATTTAGCTGTGGTGAAAGACCCTTCGGGAACTATATTACAATCAAGATATGGGATTACTTTTACAAGCGGAATAATTACAATAACAGCATCATCCTCGTCAGGATTATTAGCAAACATTAATTATACAATTAATTTAGCTGCGGTGTACGGCGGAATAGGAACATCAGAACCTTCTAATTCTATTATATGTAAATTCAACCTAACCGCACCAACTCTAAATTCATATATCACAACACTCAATAATAATATCATTACTTTTACTATTAATATCACCCCCTTTACACCCGCACCAACTAGTTATACCGGATTAATAACAGACCCATCGGGAACCATATCCCAATTAAGATATGGGATTACTTTTACAACCACAACAATTGTAATAACAGCAACATCCTCAACCGGATTTTTAGCAAACATCAATTATACAGTGAAATTAGCGGCGGTATATGGCACGTTAGGAACATCAGCATATTCTAATAATCAAATATGCAATTTCATTCCACAACCACCAATATTACAAACACCATCATTATCCATTGATAGTAATAGTATCATTACTTTTACTATTAATATCACTCCTCTTACACCCGCTCCAACCAGTTATACAGGATTAATAACAGACCCATCAGGAACCATATCCCAATTAAGATATGGGATTACTTTTACAACCACAACAATTGAAATAACAGCAACATCCTCAACCGGTTTTTTAGCAAAAATCAATTATACAGTGAAATTAGCTGCAATATATGGCACTTTAGGAACATCAGCATATTCAAACCAAATAACATGTAATTATGACACCTTTAATAATAATACATGGTCAATTATTACATCATCAATCAGTCCATTACCACCATATTTTGGTGGGGGGGGGTATAGCAAAGGTGGTGTTGGTGTATCAAATGATCGAAAATATATCATCGCGCCTGCAAATGACGGGACACAAAATACAAAAAATGGTGTATATATAACTAATAATTCGGGTTCTAGTTGGACAAAAGTGTCGACTGGTGTTATACATACAAATTTACAAGGAGCAGTTTCATCATGTTGTTCTATAACTGGACAATATATGTTTGTAGCTCTTGGTAATGAATATCTTTATTATAGTAGCAATTATGGAGTTAGTTTTAATTATAGTCCACTTGCAAAACACTATACAGTTGTTTCGTGTTCTTCTGATGGTTCTATTGTAATAATAGGTGGAGGTACAGATGGTATTTTTTATTCAAATAACTATGGGCAAACTATTACCAATATAACACCCGCAGGTGTAACGGGTCAATATGGATGGCTTGATGCGCAAGTTTCGCCTGATGGGTCATTTGTTGTTGCGGGATTATTTGCGGGATCTGTATATTACTCATCAACAGGCAATATTAACAGCAATACATGGACGTTAAAAACTAATATGAATCCGGCGGGTCTGTCGGGATTACAGAGCTTATCTGTAACTAATGACGGTACTACATTAATAGGCTTTATCTCAAGTGTTTATTTAGGTAATATTAAAGGTGTTGTCAATGCATCATTAATACCTAATTTGACAAATTATTATTATTATAATACAAGTATGTCCGATAATGGTTACACCATGGTATATTATTATAGTTATACAAGTAATTCTATTAATTATATGGGTGCTAAATATTCTGTTAATAAAGGAAATAGTTGGAGTAATATAAGTGCAACTTTACCAACAACAAATGTATCTACTAATATAACCGTATCAAGAGATGGTAAATTTATGGTATATTCATCAAATAATATTTATATATCCGGTTAATGAGTAATCATAAGGAGCAGATAATAAAGATAAACAAAAACAGGCGATTATTGGAAAAAGAGCTACAAAATTTGGTATAAATTTCAACCAAATTGTAAAATAAATAATAGTGTGGACATATTGAATAAAATATATAATGAAACAGTTTAATACATCCTGTTCAAAAAAATAGTTTATTATAATGATACAATTATACTTTTACGATTTATGGTTTCATACAAAATATTATTATTTTTGTATGAAAATTGAACAAAATAAACCATAAAAAAAAGATTGATTATTTAATTACAAAACAAGACAAAACAAGACAAAACAACTCATTTTATATAATAAAATAAACTCAACAAAGCATAATCAATGTTCTTACCTACGTATTTTGACGTTAAATGATAATCAACATCAAATCCTCCACTGCAATATTTAGAATAGCAATCTTTTACCCCACACCCTTCACAATAGGTGGTTTTATACTCTTTGATCAAATAATATTTGTAAGTGTCGTCCTTTTTTGATTTGTTCTTTTTGTATACGTTTCTTTTGCACAATCTTGCCAAATACAAACCATCTTTCTTGGCAACGCGTTCGTCATCTATAAATGCCGCCATGTATTTATTGCAATCTTCTATTTCAATTGATTCTTCATAATTTTCTTTGTAAATATAACTATTGCGGAACGTGATTTTATCAGAATTTGGAATGTTTGGAATGACATAATCAAATATATCTTTCACAATCACTGCCGGTAATTCATGAATCAACTGGATGAGAGACGATTTTGACATTTTAATAAGACAAATTGAATACTATTATAATACTTTAAAGATACTACATTATTATTTCCGGAAAAAGCAAATCAATTTTTTTGCTTTTCAAAAAACAATTCATACTCATGTTCATTCATATCAAATGTTGGACCATGTATTCTTAACACTGCATCTATAGCGAATGGTGAATTGATTTCATCGATTATATAAACTTGATGCTTGGTATTATACCCGACAATTGTAAAAAGAACCGCAATGTTATCGGGTTTAAAATTTCGTTTTCTTATCATCGTTCCCGCCCCGTATTTTGGGTTCCAATTCATTTGTAAATATATTTATTGTTTATTCCCTATTGCCCCTAACAATTTGTTTACATAAAATCAATTTTTTACACAAGCAAAAAAAAAGAATTGTATTATTTATTATTTACGCAAAAACAAGCAAACAAACATCAAAACATCAAAACATCAAAACATTTACACACTCAAATCTTCCCAACTTTCCACTTCTTGAAATTCACATTTCAAGTTTTCAATAGTCATTTTTATATTTTGCAATTGTTGTTCTTCCACAGACACTTCAACCGGCTTTGGTAGTTCTGTTTTTTCTTTGACAGCGGCGTCTTTCTGCTTTTTGTGGCTTGAATATCCCGAATAACCACCCGATAAAGTTGGAACACCACCACCATGTTTCGATATTTCACGCAACACCTTTTCTTCAATCATCTTGTTCTGCTTTGTCATTTGCAATTCTCGTTTAGAGAAACCTACCTTTTGATAATAAAGAGTATTGTTCTCTCTTTCTAAGAACGTCTTGGGTTTTGCGATCAGCGTTGTCCCGTTGTACTTGTTATTCATCGATGAACTCATTTTCAGTAAAAGCAAACAGTTTATATTGTAATTATTTCAAATGTGCATAGATAAAATAATGGAAAAAGCATTTCAATTTTTTCGCAAAAAAATAGAACGACAATATCGACCAACCTTTTTTCGCATATAATAAAAGAAACAAAATACCAATATAAAAATAAATGCACATAAAGATGTATTATTTTTATGATTACTTTTATTATCCCATCTATAGGGAGAGATACACTTATAAATAGCATTCAATCAATACAAAATCAAACAAATGAAAATTGGAAAATAATAATTATTTTTGATGGCATTAAATCTACACTTGATTTTCAAGACGATAAAATCAAAGTTTTAGAAATTGAAAAGATGGGGGAAGACACAAATAGTGCGGGAAATGTAAGAAATTATGGTATACAGTATGTGGATACAGAATGGATTGCTTTTTTAGATGATGATGACACTATATCCAATAATTATATACAAAATTTTATAGATGAACAAACATTATTTCCATCAATGGATGTGTTGATTTTTAGAATGCTTGTATGCCATTATAATAATCATATCATATTACCCTCAATGTATACCGATGATTTTTATATCAACAGTGTTGGTATCAGTTTTTGTATGAAAAAGAAAATATTTGATGAAGGTATTTTATTTGTTCCTTCCAATAAAGAAGATTTTAATATGTTAGATAAAATTCGTTCTAATCATTATAAGATGAATATCAGTCCACACCTAGCCTATTTTGTTCGTTGTAATCCAATTGACAACTATAAAAATATTGTTGGAAATAGAGTCTGTATAAATTATTAGAACCTTTTTTTGTGAATACGATTGTATGGCAATATTTTATATATACACTAAAAATCACAGATAAAAGGAAACCGCAAATTACAAACAAATATAAAATATAAATATAGTTTTTATATATATGAATAAAGGATTCAATCATTTTGATATTGTTTATTTTATCAACTTGGATCACAGAACAGACAGATTGGAACACATTACAAACGAATTAAACAAAACAAATATAGAACCTATTAAAATAAATAAAATATCCGCTATATATACACCAAATTTGGGGGCATTGGGTTGTTCTAAATCACATGTGATTGCAATAGAATCTTTTTTAAAAACACCCGAAACGAATCAAACGTGTTTAATATTAGAAGATGATTTCGTTTTTACACAAGAACAATGCGTTGTCAATGATTTGATAAATAAAGTATTTGAGAACAATGTTGATTTTGATGTTCTCATGTTGTCAGCAAATATTGGACACCAAATGCCAACAACCTACCCTTTTTTAACCAAAATATACAATGCACAAACAACATCGGGATATGTTGTTTGTCGCCGGTTTGCATCTATTTTATTAGATAATTACAAACAAAGTGTCGAATTACTCGAAGAACACAACATAGGCTACAATAATTGTATTGATATGCACATGAAACAATTACAACCCTATTATAATTGGTATTGTTTGAATCCAAAAATAGGAATACAACTGCCTTCTTTTTCGGATGTTGAAAAAAGATTTGTTCAATACGGTTGTTGAATGTATACAAGTGTCATTTTAATCTACCGTATATTTTCATACAAAATATAATTATTTTGTATGAAACCATAAATAGAGATAAATATACATGTGTCATTATACAAACCCTTCTTGTATGTGGGAGAGGATATACATTGATATATAATTTTATAAAATAAATATAATTTTATAAAATAAATATAAAAATATAATACATCATTATATTATAATGTCGTCAATTATTTCGGTTTTAGATGATAAAGCTGGTTTTTTTTCAATGTTTTTTTTCTCATTAAATCATTACATATATTGCAAAGAAAATAATCTAAACTTTCAATTAAACACGGACAATTGGTTGTATAAAAACAAAAATGGATGGACAGATTATTTCGAAGAAATTATTTTAAATAATAATTCAAATACCGCCGAAACAATCGTAGGACATTGTTGTTGTTTATCCGATTATTCAATTCAAAAATATAAAAATGTAATACATGAAGTATACAGATATAATAACATGACAAAAAATCACATAATAAATACAAAAAATATATTAAAATTAGTTGAAGGTAATTATGATTCCATCTTTATAAGAAGAGGTGATAAATTAATAGGCGAAAGCATTATTATTCCAGAAGAAATATACATGAATCTTTTGTTGAAAAAAAATCCGGGTTGTAATAAACTATTTATACAAACGGATGATTATAATTGTTATATTAATATATCAAATTATATAATAAAAAATAATTTACAAATACAATTATATACATTATGTGATTCAACACTTTTTGGAGTAAATGTACATGAAAGAGCAAAAAATAATTTTGTAAATGCATACACTATACATAAAGAAAATCAATGTTATTTGAATAGTATAATAGACAAGAAAATAAATAGTAAATCTATTGAACAAATGAATAGTGATGAAATATATCATCACACAATAAATTTAATATCTGGTATTGATATAATATTGAATTCAAACGTTTGTATAACAGATTATCAATCAAATGTATCACGTTTCATCAAATTGGCTCATAAAAATTCAAACAATGTTTTTGATATAGCTGTTGACAACGAAATAAATTATTCAAAGATAATATGTCCATCCTATGGTTTTTAATCTCTATCCTCCCCCCTCCTTCCTGAATGGGGATGGGATAATAGACATGTGTATATTTGGTCTCATTTATAGTTTCATACAAAATAATTATATTTTGTATGAAAATACATGGGAGAATAGACTTTAATAAAGGATACGAAAAAGGGTATTGTTGTATTTGCATAAAGTATGTATCATATCTTAAACGAAGAATTGGTTGATTTTCAGGCATTTCTATTCCATATATTTGTAAATATATTTCTTTGGCATTTTTTAATGCTTCATTCATCGAATATGACCAACGTTCCATAAATATATTTTTGTAATTATTGGTCATCGTATTTGTATAATTTATAGGGTCTGTTTTTATATAATTGCAAGGGTCATCCGTTTTTGTATATTTTATATTTTTTATATTTTTTAATATTGAGTCATTTGGTTTATCCGGATTATCACCACCATTTCCGTTTTTATACCAGGTGTGCATTCCTACTATACATGAATCCAAATCATTATTTGTTATTTGTTTCAATATTTGTAAATGGTGGGTTTCAAATACGGAATCAAATGTTCGATACATCCCGCTGTATAATACAACAATGGGTTTTACAATACCCCAATTTTGTTTAATTTTGATTAAATCTTCGTTTTCATTTATTATATATACATTTTCCATTTTTTGTATGTATTTATTTTATAATTTGTATTTATATTATTTATAATGTTATTTAATGTCTATCATACCAAACCCCCTTCCGGAAAGGGGTGGTATAATGACACATGTCTATTTGGTCCCATTTATGGTTTCATACAAGATAATTATATTTTGTATGAAAATACGCGGGGAATATATATTAAATTATAGAATATATTTGATGGAGTGTATTTTTTGTTAACAAATATAACAATTGCATCATATAAGGCCATAAAATTAAGTATTTCGAGAATTAATTTTTATCATATGTTTTATTTGTACATATTTTTTTCGTCCCAATATTCATAATATCTTTTTATTTTTTTTGTAGAATAATATTTGTGTATTTCGTCATAATATTCTTTATAAATGGCCATTATCGGTTTCCCGTTCATACATATGCATGTTTTGGTAGGACATTCATTTTCACATAGTCCAATTGGTGAAAAATTATTTAATTCTTCTTCTGTAAATTCCTGTATGAGTAATAACGGACCGGTTGGAGAAAAACATGAATGTCCGTAAAATTTATTTTTAACGTTTTCTACAATTTTTTGAATTGTATTATATAATTTTTTATTACCAGGCATTGCTACTATAAATGCCTGGTATATTCCGTGTCCGCTTTTTTCAATATCTCTTACAAAGTATTCTTTGTCAGTTAAATTAATCAACTTAAAATCATTTATAGTGCAAAATTTTATATCCAAATATACACCCCCATAAATATATAAAATACAATACCTCCACAAATCTGCACGATACGCACCCGGTATTAAAGAATCATATGCATTTACCACGCTTTCGTCAAAATTATTTTTAATAAATTCTCTGCATTCATTGTCATCATATAAATAATAATTAAATTCTGGGTTCCTCTCTTTTAATTTTTCAACATTTTCTTTCATCTTAGGTAATAATTCGTGTGTTTCCCAAGTATTGAATAAATTTAAAGGTATTTTATTTTCAAAATGTTCTTTTGATTTGCATAAAATATATGAAAAATACATTATTATTATAAAAAGTAAAATAACAAACACATTTTTATATTTTTTATATTTCATTATACATTATATAAATATTATTATTTTGTATAAACAATAAATTGTGTTAAATAAACGAATGGCAATACAAATATAATAAAATATAAATCATACCTTCCACGTTCCAATATAATCGTGTTTTGCATATTTTCCAAAATGTTGGCGTTCTTTATACGTGAGTATTTTAATGTCCTTTTTATTATTATATTCTATATATTCCTTTGTGACAAAATCTGGTCCTGTTGTTTTATACACAAAATATTCGATGTTTTTTATACTTTTATAGGATGTAATATATTTATCTACATTGTTATGTATGGAGTCAATCAATTGTTTCATAAACGGACTCTTTATGGAACAGGCAAATCCATATTGACCCAGTAAAATGTCAATTTTTCCACAGAAATAGTCGAATCGTATGTCGCCTTCACATTCGTTTTTGTTAATAAACTCATCAACTGGAAAAACACATTCATTGGTTAATAGGGAATCATCTAGTGGTTCTAACATCTTAATATCCATGTCAAAATAAAACCCTCCATAATGGTATAAAAGAACATAACGACAAAAATCAACTTTCTGTATATTTGTAGGCAGTTTATTGTATGTTTTAAAATAATCTGGATAATTTTCTATGAAAAAATCGTCAATCATTGCATCTTTAAAAAGCATATAGGTATAGTCCGGTGTCTTTTTTTTTAATAGTTTTATATTTGATGAAAACATTTCGGGAATTTTATTACTCCAGGTTTTCCATACTTGTATGATATTTTTGGGGATGAGTTTATTCTTAAAATATTTATCACTGGATAAAATAATTGTTGGCACGGTGTTGGTTTGTTTTTCATCATCCCTTTTTATTTCAACATCACTTTTTATTAAATCAGAACTTATATTTATCGTCATGTTCTCATATTTTTTACTTTGTAAATAACAATACACCACCACCGTAATTATTATGAATACAAATCCCAATTTTATCTTTATTATCACTAAAAATAGCAAATACAAAAAGAGAACCGCTTTTACTATCATCATTTCATAATTGTCGTTTTTTACAAGTGTGTGTTTTTTATTATAATAAACGACCATCAATAATAATATAACATACACTATTACAAACAATATTATATCACGCTTCATATATATTTCATTATATTTTTTAATTGTTTCACTTTTTCATTATCTTTTATATAAATACCGTATCTATAATGGACCGGTCATACATTTTTACATAAATTAATTATTTCTGTACTGCTTATACTATCAAATCTTGTTATATAAAAATGTACAGTTGATTCTATAACATCTTTATCAACAAAAAAATTATTATATCTATATTCTTTATTCAATGCAATACAATCAATATTATGTTTATCTATAAATTCATGTGTCGTTTTTAAAGGGGCATTTTCAATTATTTCATCAACATATTTACAATATTTTACTGTTTCATATCTTATTTTTTCATTAATAATTGGTTTTCTTTTATACGATTCAACAACAGCATCGCTGTGTAATCCTACAACAATTTTAAAATCTGTATTAAAATGTTCTTTACAATAATGATATATTTTTTCAAATGATTTCATATGACCCAAATGACACATATCATAAACACCAGAACAATAAATTCTTAAAATTTTATTTTTTTCCATATTACATATATTATGACAACATATAAAAAATATTATAAATATATATTTTATTTTATTTTAATTATATTTATAATAAATATTATATCATATGTGAATATTTATGAAAATTATAAAACTTGTGATTTTGGACATGTATATTTAACCAAAAATCAATTAAATGATTTGAAAGATTTATTATTAAATTTTATATATTTTGCAAATAAAAATGACGTAAAATATTTTGCTATATCGGGGACATTAATCGGTTGTATTCGAAATGGAGGTCTTATTCCATATGATGATGACATAGATTTAGGTATATTAAAGGAAGACACATATAAAATAAATCATTATAAAAATGACAAAGACACATATTATTTTGAAGATGTACCTTTTGGATATAAATTTAAAAAAAAAAACTCTGAAATGTTTATAGATCTTATGGTATATGAACTTGATAAAAGCGACAATACATATAAAATAATTAATGGGCATTTTAAAAATGAATATTTTAAAAATGATGAAATAAATAATTTAATATTAAAAACATATAATGGAATAGAACTGTATGTTCCAAATGAATATGAAAAACATATGAATAGAGCGAACCCTAATTGGAATACAAAATTAAAAATAAATGAACCTCATCTTAAATCAGAGTCAATAAATGAAAAATTAAAAGATTTGCCAAAAGAATTTGATATTAAACACGAAAATTCAAAATACATGTGTTATAGTGATTTTTAGTGTGCAATATATATTTTATCTATTTTTAATTTATATCCTCCTAAACCCTCTTACAGAAAGAGTGTGAAACATGTATATTTGTCACCACTTATGGTTTCAAACAAAATAATTGCATTTTGTTTGAAAATAATAAAAAATAAACATTATCATGTTCTCATATAAAACAATATTTTATATGAAAATGAAAACATCGACTTTATTCTTTTACTACACATCGTATATCATGCCAAATGTTCATAACCGCTTTTTTCTTGTACACTCGTTGCGTGTTCTCATGAATACTTTTATTATATGGTATCATATCGTATTTTTTCACGTATTTTTTCCATATTTCATTCACCGACGGTATTTTAACATCGTCCATAATAATTATTGTTCCCGTTTTTGACATTCGATGTGCCTCTTGAATATCGTTCTCGCATACTTCCTCACCATGTCCTCCGTCGATATGTATCAAATCGAATTTTGTTGTCATTTGTTTCAATACATGACGGCTGTCCCCCACCACCAATTCAACCCGATCCCCATAATCCTCCTTTATTTTATTATAACACGGTATTACGTATTCATGTTCGCATATATCTACACATGTTATTTTTACGTGTGGATTCGAATTTAGCATTAGCAGTGTTGAAAACCCGGCGTTAAATCCTATATCCAATACATTCACTATAGTATCACTCATTACAATCCCACTGATATTTTTCACTTTATCATTCAACAAATGTTCTACATCTTTGTGCCCGTTAATTTCAAATATATTACCCTCTATGTGTTCAACGTATTTACTAAATATGGGAATCAATACATTTATTATGTATTCCAATGTTTTACGTATATTATACATGACCATGTTCTCAATCATACTGTTTACATTATTGTCCATTTGTTTGTACTTTTATCTTTGTTTTTACAACTCATATAAAAACCGCAAAAGACAAACAAATAACATTGAATTTTATTTATTTTTACATCTATCCCTCACATTCATTATTTTAAAATAGAGAACATCATGTCTTTGTTTGAAATAAAACCGCAGAGTATAAATTAAAATGACATGATTTATATATTAATGTCATTCAATTCCATTGGAACATTCAATAGTTTATTTTTTAAAAATTCATCGTATTTACCTCCTCCCACCAATTTACAGTTCAACTATTCCAATCAACAATTCACATTCACATCGCCTTATGCAATAAATGTTCCGGTAATGTCTTACAGTGTGTATATAAATGGTGTGTTTGACGTGTCTTTTTCCACGCAACCAATCTCAAATTTTATACCAACCCTCACATCAATAACATCAAATATCAAGTATGCTTCAAAATCATCACTATTTGATTCAATATGTTATTATCCATTTGATACAAATATTTCTAATTACGGAAACACCCTTAATGGACCGGTGGTAGATGCAACATTAACACAAACATCCGGAACTATTGGTATTGACACAACAACATATAAATTTGGTGGTGGGTCTCTTCGTTCTACAACTGTATTAAATAAATTGACATTAGGTTCTTATTCCGCAAATCAAAACGGTTATTCCTTTTCATGTTGGTTCAATGTGAGTGTATCTAATTTAACTGGAATGTTATTTACTTTTTCAAATAGTTCTAGTCCCCTAGTAACAAGAATTTTTGGTTATTTTAGTGCTGGACAACTGAAGATGGGTGTAGGCGGTCCAACTGTTTCTATAATAACGCCAACCATAAATACATGGTATCATATGGTGTGGACTTTATCAAAAACAAATCAATCCAATGTTTATATAAATGGAACACTCACAAACTCATTTACCAATCTAACCTATTTTTCGTCAGCATTAAATGCAAATTATATTTTATCAGATAATCCATCAATAACAGCAACAGAGGGATTCAATGGATATATTGACGAATTTTTTTATTTCGACAATATCATAACATCACAAACAATTGCATCTTTATACAGTGGCAAATATTTTATGGATCGTTCCGGTGATGGATTATACTCTGTATCAACTTCCACCACTTCAATTAACGGCAATTCATATATATATCAATCGTTTAATTCAACCGGAACAAATTATTGGAATGTTAATAATACAGGAACAACCAAAACCAGTGTCATTCCAATAGGTGGTGGAACAGCTCAAAATGTAAGTGGCGAATGGCTACAAATTCAATTGCCGATACAATTGATAATGACATCGTTTCAAATGACGTCATTAAGCAATTCACCCACTAACTTAATGATTGCCGGCTCTAATGATGGAACTATCTGGTATAATAGTATAACATGTTATAATCCTACACAAATAAATGGATTGCAACTATGGTTGGACGCAAATGATTATTCAACATTGGTATTGACAGGTTCTTCTTTAACACAATGGAATGACAAATCTGGATATCATAGAAATGCAACTAAATATGGAACATCTTCAACAAATGCAACCTATTCGTCTACTGGTTTTAATGGGTTGCCTTCTATTAAAATTGCAAACGACCAAGAACTTTATTGTGATATGCCAAAAGGAACAACGTCCACAGCTATATCGGCATTGATTGTATACACGTCAAGACCAAGCCAGTTTTCAGGACTACTTTCAAGATGTGATATTTTTACAGCAGGACCGATTGATATATATGATAAATTCCGCTGGTTTGGTAATTCATCAAACTATAATTATATAAGTTCATCATTTCATGTAGGAAATGCAAGTTCTCCTTCATTATTATCATTTACTACAACACTAAATTCTTGGAATGAATACGTGAATGGAACATCCACTCTATCTTCTACAGCAGTAAATTATTTTGGTGATACAACAAATTTCATCTATATAGGAACACGCGCTGATAGAGGAATCAAATTTGATGGGTATATAAGTGAGGTATTAGTGTATAATAAGGTTCTAACAACAACCGAACGTCAAAATTTAGAAGGATATTTAGCAGTAAAATGGAATATTCAAAATTTATTGCCAAAAAATCATCCATATTACAAATTATCTTTATATAATAACAACTCATACCAATATTATCGTTTTATTTGCACCGCCCCTTTGACTGGAAACGTTGCATTAAGCAATGTTAAATTTAATGGAATTCCGAATTCATTTATTTTTAATAATTTATCGTATTATACAACCTACAATATTGATCTAAAAGCAGTTTATTCCATTGGAACATCCCAACCAGCAAAATTAATATTGACTTATACACCACCCAACACAGTATCCTTGCCCAAAATATACTACTATTTTTTTAGGTATATTGATGTAAGTAGCAACGGATTAAATATTGCAAATTATGCCACCGGCAGTGCGGTTTTTGATGCATCAATGTCCACCACAAATATGATTACAAACGCAAATAATTATCTTTCATTAAATGGTTTAAATTATATTTCGTTGCCTAAATTCACAACAACCACAAATGGTATTTCAATCAATTTAAATGTGAATTCAACCTCGATTATCAACAATTCACGCATATTTGATTATGATTGTAATAAAATATACAATATTTTGTGTGATGTTAGTTCCGGAAATATACAATTTGCTGTTTTAGAGAACGACAATACTTCTATCCAAGCTGGTAGTTTGACATACAATTATGGAACACCCACCTTTTCAAATTATACTACTCCGTGGGGGGCATATACGACAAATTCTTTTAGTATTGCTGTTAGTGCTGATGAAACAAAAGCAATCATAAGTTATAATATAAATGCTAATTATTTAATTTATTTTTCTATATTTACAAATGGTTCTTGGTCATCATTCACACAAACATTGCAAACAAACCCATTAATAAATAATTGTCGTGTTGCATTATCGGCTAATGGGTTGCGTGGTATTATAAGTAGTTATGAAAATTATGTGTATTATTTCACATGGAACGGCATTAATTACACAACATGCACTCAAACACTTGATACAACCGCACGAAAATGGTATGGTATTGATATGACACCTGACGGTAGTATGATTGTTGCTATTGTATCTTCGGGAAGTCCCTATTTTGCAGTGTGGAATGGTAGTAATTATACATCCTTCACACAAACTTTGGACACATCATATAATTGTTATAATGGTATCGGAATATCCAATGATAAAACAATGATTGCTTATTCTACAACAAGTATGAACATAGCAGTTGCTTATTGGAATGGAACAAATTTCAACAAACCACTGTATTTAATATCAACAACAGGAGGAGGAGCAATTCAAGATGTAAAAATTGCCCCAAATAACAAAATAATATTTATTTTAACTACTTCACAAACAACCAGTAGTGTTTTATGGTATTCTATGTTCAATGGTACATCATTTAATGCATTTGTTGGTGTATCAACAACATCTATACCAAATACAATAAATGGATGGGGATTACATATAACAAAAGATGGAAAAAGTATTTATGCTACAAACGGTAATTATGGATATATTTATAAAACCGACATTACATCGTTGACAACCACGAAAAATATCAATAATTCAAATTCAATCACTGCGGGTCAAATAATATCTTCTTTTCAAAATTGGACGTGGACAATGACACCGACAAACCAATCAAATACTGTATCCACTTGGAACATTTATTTGAACAGTGTTCTCTATGCAACTCAAACAGGCATGCCTTATCCGTGTTCTATTTTGAGAACAACCAATTATGTTGGAAGAGATCAATCTAACAGCAATAAATTCAATGGTAATTTGCAAAATCTATATCTTTATACATAAAACAACATATTTTTACATTATGAAACAGCGTAAAAGATACAATATAATATATAATAATGATTGATATTTTGAATGCATTCTTTGGTTCTCTTTTTTGCATGGCGGTTTTATATGAATCACAATTAAAACACGGCATCTTATGTTGCATGGCGATTTCATATATAATTCCTATATTGCACATATTATGGCGATTTCATTCTTCCCATTTTTCCATTTCGTCTCTTCTTTTTGACAAACAAATTCGTTCAGTCGCTATATATTCACTTCATTTCATGTCCATTTTCACTTTATTTTACGAGGCGTTGCGTTCCATTAAATTAGCCTTTTTATCTTTTGAATTTTCTTCCAATATTATTTGTGGGTTCTCTTTACTAAATAATAATATTGATTGTAGAGAACAACCCAACGTCGTGTGGTTTTATTCTTTCATTTCAATCGTTTCTCTCTTAACCGGCATTTATGGTGTCTTGTTATTTGATCAAAGACAATTATTCATTCATTACTCTTTTGCATTGTTAGCGTTTGGTTCTATTCTTTTTTTCATGTTTTTACATATACAATACATGTGTTTATTTCCACAAAATTTGGTTTGTGATATTCCGTCCTTTTTTGTTATTCCCACACATGAAATCATCCTTTTTTTCTCTTACCTCTTTTTAATACAGTTGTTGATTTTTATTCAAAACATATATCACATTCGTAAAAATGTCTTTTTCTATGAACTGCTTTTCTTAGCCAATTTTGCCGTTTTTTATTTTTATCTTCATTGGATGTATTGATCTCATATCATTCGATACATTGATATTCATTGTTCTCCTGTCCCGTTTCATGCAAATCTCTCTTTTACATGAAATACAAAAGAGAACCCAATTCATGACATTTTCGTTGTTTCTCGCAAAAAACAATATAAATATTATTATCGGATAAATATTATTTTACATTCTTCGATTATATAAAATAAAATACAATCCCCGCACGTCTTGCAAAATCGATGGATCAATCGATTGTTCATTTTATCCAATGGGTTCTCATTTGTAATGGAATATATGACATCTTATGTGGGTTTAGTATTTTATACCACACATGTTTTCCATTTCTTTCTTTTTTTGCTAAAATTCATTTGGAAATGTATAAAATAACTATTTACGATGACATGACACATCGCTTTTTTGCATATTGGTTGATTACCTACGGAATGTTCCGTTTATTTGCGGGTGTTTTTATAGATAAAAATATTTCGTTGATGGCATCCATGACTTATTTTATTGAAATGTGGGTGTTTTTGAATGAGAACAATTTCATGCCGATGTATCCTTTCAAAGTTCTCTTTGTGGTTTTATCTTCAATGAGTATTGGTATGTTTCTTGTGTATTTTTCAAATGAACTTTCGTATGATATGTAATCTATTCTAGATTTTGTTTGCTCTATTGTTATTTATTTCATACAAAAAAGCATTGTTTTGTATGAAATCATCTTGTCATCATAAATATAAATTGTATTGTGGTAATAATAACCTCTTTTATAATGCAGTCATGTGAAGACAATTATGTATAATCCACTGTGAATGCTTTTTGAAATGTTGTTGACAACGGCATTTTTGCCATAGCTTTCATTTTCTTGGAATCACTTAAAATCTTTTTTTGACAACCCACATCCAATGTTTCAATATAAGCCGATTGTGTGATTGTTTTTATTCCCGGTTTTGATATACGTGGGGCATCATTACAACATTTATCTAAAGTTGTCATTTCTTTTTCGTAATTCATTTTTCCGCTCTTTTCAATATTGCATTGCAGAGTCTTTTTCTTAAGATTATCAACCTTATCACTATCCTTGAGAACACCGTATTTGAAAGTGGAAAATGGCATTGGACGACGTGTCCATGCGTATTTTGTGGAAAGTAAACCCATCTCGTTGACATTGGATTTTTTTATTATTTCTGCATCATTTACCGATGTAACAGCAGATTGAATTATTCCATTTGATGGAAATGTTCCGCAACAACCGCCGTGCCCTTTTGGAACATTTCCTTTCATCGGTGTTCTTGGAAGAGAACGTGAAAGCATAGTTTGTCCAATATATCCTTGACTTCTATGACCGCCATTTAATGAAAACTGGGGTTGACCAACACTTTGACTGTTATATTTTGCTGCCGTTTTTCGTTTCAATGTGTTTATCGACATTTATATATTATGAATATACTATTTTTTCGCATGTATTTTATTTGATGTTTTTTTTGATATTTACTAATTTGAAACAAATGTTCCAATTAGTGAGTGTTTTCATGTGAAAATATAATATGTTCAATATTGTCCTTGAAATAAA
>Ga0114975_10000427_pt1 | contig 31709 bp, 31 predicted proteins | sample S_130626_EF_Meta_FD_87031 | JGI IMG/M metagenome (GOLD analysis project Ga0114975, IMG submission 87031) | Freshwater microbial communities from Lake Simoncouche, Canada to study carbon cycling - S_130626_EF_MetaG | ecosystem: Environmental > Aquatic > Freshwater > Lake | place: Lake...
CCCCAACCCTAATCAAATGTGCACAATAACACGCGTGCTAAATAGAGTTGGGGTTCTGACACGGGGCAATATAGAGATACTGTAAGTAATCGTGTGCAATGTCTATACCGCTTGTACGAAGTACGGATGGCTCGGCGCTTGCTACAACGTGGGCGTACAGGCAAATCCTTGCATCAGCTCCGTTCATCCAATATGGAACTGCAACTGGCACCGGGGGGACAGGCACTGTCACTGTTACAATTCCTATATCATATGCGACTATTTCGTCGTATGTTGTAACTGTCACGATGAACGATTCGCCCGCGTCGCAGGTATACGCAACACAAACGTCGCCTAACACGTTTACGCTTGGCTGGCAAAGTGCCGGTGCCGGAACGCACAAGCTCATGTGGATTTCTGTTGGAACATAGTGCAATCTCAAACCGAATGGCGCGTACGTACACCTACATCACGACATCCGAAACACGGCGTCGGCGCGGTCACATTCTCTTACTTGTTGGATCCGTGTTCGGGGATCAACGCTATGGTATCAACGCCCGCCGGATTGGGTCGTGTTATAGATGCTGGACGAGGAAACGGATATGCGTTAGGCACTCTTCTTAGCACTTCCAAACTTCCCCTTTACCGCGATGTACCCCTTAGCGTGTAGAAACTTCAACGCGACCTTTCCAGCCTCATGCTTCCTCTTGGACACGATCCGACCCGCCGCGTTCTTCATGAGGTCGTCCTTTGTAAGCCTACCGGAAGTGCGACGTGCGTTACCGTGGAACACCTCAGCTCGCGATCCAATGGACTTCATTTTAAGTTTTACAGCAGACCCGACGAGCGCGCGCGCTTCACACCAGCCTCAAGCATCGCACCGGGCCTGCCACCAAATGCTGGCCCCGTCGCCTCCTTGGCAATGCGTCGGAGCGCCTTGGACGCGGCGTGGGCAAGGCCAACAGCCGTATTACTGCCATGCATAGAGCTACGCCCGCCGCGACCAATCATGCGCGAGAGGTGCGTCTTCGTGATACCGACGTCCGAACCAGCTGCCTCGACGTCAGCACTGTTGAGGATCGTCTTGCGGATCGCGGACTGGCCGCGCACAGTCTCAAAGAAACCAGTGTTGATTGCAATAACCGTTGTCTGGATGCTGGAAACGTAATCGTAGAAACCCCACGGATTAGAAATGCGCAGCTGTGCCTGGAAAGAATAGTTACCCAGGCACCCAGGCGCAAGACCAGGGCTCAGTGTGATATCCTGGCCCATCCGGAGGAGAACGGGACCACCGCTGAGCTGTGTAACGCCAGTCATCTTGTACAGCGGCCTTGTCGTCACGAGTGCACTGCCAGCCGTCGTACGCGCAAGACTGGGATACGCCGCCTGCGTATAGCCACGCCACTGGTGCCAGTCCATATCAAGACCCGCCGCAACTGCAGACTCGTACAGGTTAAACTGCTGGAACCCAGAACACAGGTTGCTAAAGTTATCGAACGTAACAGATACACCCTGAAGAGGGATGTACCCATCAAGCTGACTCGGGCCCTTCGTACCAGGCTTTACGTACATCATGATCATATCGGGGATGGAGGTAAGCGAGATGGTGTTCGTATTGATTGACGTGTCCTTCGAAAGACCCGCAACTGTCGTCGTCGTCTGGTACCGAGGAAACTCAACATACGGAACAGTGGAAACGAGCGGGAGTGTGACATCCGGGCCAGGAGTCAGAAACTCCACAAAGAGCGTCGGTGACGTCCACGGTCCATACTGATTCGTCGACGAGCTGAATGCAAGATCACTGATAACAGTGTGGATGTTTGAAGAACGCAGAATATTGCCGGTATTGTTGGTGTTCTTCGTCAGATCGTCCACCCAAAACGGGATAGTTGCAGTCCCATCGGAAGTAATCTCTGCAAGATTTGGGATGCCGTTTAGAGCTGCAAAACAGGAGCCCAGAGCGCCAAAATTCATAACAAACTGCATATTAGTCATACCGTAGAGACCAACAGACTGAAACTCGGCACTGTCTGCCCAAATGAGAGGGGAGATAACAAGAGGCTCAACAACGCTGACAGCACCAAAAACAGGCATCGGGCCATAAATGCCCTGAAATCCGGCCTGAAGCTGGTACGATGAATTGAGATTAGCAGCGGCATCGCCACCAACGGTGGCAATAGTCAGCGGAGTTGCGCAACAGATATTATACTGGGAACCAGGGAGACCCAGGGCACCAGACAACAGATGAGAAACAAACCCAACAGGTGTCACTGCTGTACCAGGCACGGCACCCGACCGATAGATGCGAGCGCCGATCATGGAGTAGGGCGGAACTGTCGTAAGCAGCGTAATTGACGTACTGGTCAATACCTGAAATCCAGCCGGAGGGTCAAAACGCTCAGTCGCAGATACAACCGTAATTGGGGTGGTATACGAATTGAAAGCGCTGATAAGATCACCACCCGGAAACCCGGTCGTCCAAACCGGCTGGCCGTTTACAAACGGGACAACGACGTTATTCTTTGTTGCACCAGTAACGTTCGACGCCTGGGTCGCAATATAGAAGCCACACCCGCCCTGGACCGCGACGTTGCTGGGGCCGTTAGAAAGACCAAACGAATAAACAGAACCAGGTGGGAGAAACGGGTATGCACCTGCAGCACCCGCACTATACGTCGCAGTTGTCGCGCCAAGCGCACTATTCTGCGACGCATCTGACGACCATTGAATAGGGAACGCTCCATTCGGAATATCCCCATAGCCGTTTACTACGGAATAGGACGAGAAATTACCTGAACCGTTCATCGTATCATCGCGACCCCAGCTGTAGACATCCTGACTTGTGGGGCACGTCCGCTGCTTCAGCGTCTCCTGGGACGACGTTAACATAATCTGCTCGCGGAGCGTGTCGCCGTTCGTCGTCACAGTACAATCGTTGAGAGTCGCTGTCATGTTGGTGAGTGCACTCTGAATCGGGAACGACACAAGTGCGAGGTCCTTTGCAGACACGGCAGTGGCATAGCCAAGGGGCTGGAAGAAGTCAGACGCATTAGCGCCCACAAGGCCGCCATCCGACGCAACCTGCTGCTGTACACTCGTCGACACGTCAGGGACATCAAACTGAGCAGGCGTCAGAAACTGCATGCCAGTCGAACCACCCGCAGCACCCCAAGTCTGCGGGATATTCACCGTGTACACGATTGGACCGATAACGGAAGTAATAAACGTACCAGGCGCGACCGTGTACGCCGCGTTGCTGCTATAAAGCTTAGTGCCATACGGAAGACTGACGAGAGAAACACCGTTAATATTTGTCGGCATTGCACTCAGGACAAGCAAGGTGCCCTTGATTGTTGCAGTACCACCCCACGCACCACTGACCTGCCCGTTGATACTCTGGCCACGCGGGCCACTGTAGAACAGCTGCGCCGTAAAATTTAGCGTAGCCGACAGCTGGATCTTCCGGTCGACAAAGACGTTAAGCGATGGCACGAGAACCTGAAACGTCATCTGGCTAGAGTTCGCGGAAATGGCCTGAAACGGCGCAACGCTCACTGAAAGCGCACCCTTCTGAACCGCATACACGGGCTCATCCTGGATCAGACGCGAGTCATAGACCGCGACCTTCGTGATCGTGCTCATCTTATACTGAGTCTCAATAGGATGACCTCACAAGCTAAGAAGACACACGTGGACTTTGTGTGACCACGCTTCAGAAGTTGTGCCTTTTGTGTAAATTGGTCACAATGAACTTTAAACTTACAAGTTTATCACCCGCCCCGCGTCACAAACTTACGCAGGAACTCCCAGCGCATGAATACTGATCCACCGTTTGAAAGAGTGAGAGGGCGCAACTTTCCAGTCGCCTTCATGCGCAACATAACAGCGTAATCAAACGTCTTGAATTCGTTGGATGAGTGCATGTCGAGGCGCACAGGGGTCTGGACATCGGCAGTAAACTCGTTCCTGAACACGCGTGGGTCCCATGACGGCTTCATTGTAAACTCTGCAAGAACCTTTAGCGTCTCAGGTTGCGGTTTGCGCGTAATAACACCGGCCGAGGTAGTCGAGCCAATCCAGAGGCTCGGTGGAAGACCAGTTGCCGTTGATGCGATGCCAACAGAATCGCCAACGAAATAAGGAGGACCAGACTCGTCATCAACGATTGGTACAACCTTAGAAACAACCACGATGGTGTCAACTGGATTCCACATTGCGCCAGTTGAGGAGTAATCCTGTGCAAACGAGTAAATATACGGCTGGTTGCCACCAACGCGTGCATATGGAAGCCATGCTCCACTGCTTACGACAGTAGGAATTACTACCGGAAGAACGTTTGGAACAGTAAGAGCGGCGTTCACGGCCTGTGGCGTATAACGCACATATGACGTGTTTATCTGGGTAATAGGGTCTACATAAGAAAGGCGGTTTGTTGGCCAATTACCAAAAAGCTGGTTAAAGTAGTCATCGGCTTCGACCACAAAGCGCTCGTCATAAATCTGATACGGCTTGCGAAACGTTGTATACGCAGGCGTAGTAACAAATGGAGTCCCTGTAAGTCCCCACGAATCACGGGCTTGGTCGTTCAAGGTTGCATTCTGTAGCTGCTGTGCGTAATTACTGAGTGTCTGTGGGTCATCGATATAGAGACCGTAGCCATCGTCTGCGTTTGAGATGGACGTACCACCAAACCCATAACTGTCGAGGTTTAGCGAGAAAAGATTCGTCGTGGCGTTGTACGTTACAGTAGGCGCAGCAGTTCCGATCTGAGGAACGTTTGGGGTAACATTACCACCAACCGCCTGTAGATACCCAGTTATCGATGAACTAGACCAAACCCCACCGCTTGTAGGTGGTGGCTTATTTGTGTTCACGCTGTTAGCCACCCAGAGGTAACTGCTAGTTGGCGCAGATGGGTCAGGAAACGTAACCTGGTCTCCAACTTGATACGTTATTGCTGGATTCCATGTCTGTTTAATGTACGGCCCACAATACAACCACGCATTGGACGTAATAGAAGGCAGACTTCCGCTTGTCCCGTCGTAAATGGCTGCATATGCGCTGCCGTTAAAATGAACACCTGCTCCTTTTGCGTAGCTAGTTGCTGGATTCCATGGAGTCGCGGAACAATTAGCAGCACACGCAGTCCGCAACTGTCTAAGCAGACACTGTTCGGTCAGTGGCAGCGTCGCATCATACTCATCGTAAATAAGCCTCTGAAATGTAGGATTGACGACCTCATTCAGCAGATGCTGGTACGTCTGGCAATCAAAGTATGGGCTCTTCGAATAGACACCTGTGACGACATCACCAACACTTGGCACAGGAACGAGATCGTCCTCTGGTACCCAACGAGCAGTCTTGTATGAATACAGATTAAGCGTTGCACGAAGCCCAAGCTGGTATGCACGAGGACACACGACTGTTGAACTAGGGGGAATCACGAACACGTTACCAGGGATAAAACCGAGCAACTTGCATGCCTGGAGAATGCCCTGCTTTGTTGGCCTTGGTGTCAAGCCCTGATTAAATTCGGCGCTGTACGCCGGAAGCGAAAAATCAAAGTTGTACGTTATGGTTGAACTCGTGTTCTGAAACGACAGAAACTGTGTACTTGCAGCAGAAACAGGTGTCGCACCACCGGCAGTTACAAGGATCGTAGACATACCCGCGGCAATACACGCAGCTTGAAGGCGGGATTGGAGAGTATTTGCCGTAATGTCGTTTGACTGGCCAAGAAGCGAGAGATCAATCCAACCACGAATCGCAGCATAAGGCGGTGTCGCACCCGTCATGCCAGTGGCCGTTGAATAATAGGGAATTGCACCAAACGTAGGCCAGGACGCAAGGTTGCGGTCCCAGTAAATCTGAACGCCCGAACTATTGTCTACACTATAGACAGGACCCGTCCACGTGAGTGCAAGGCCGGGCTGCATTGTGACCTCCCAGTAATTAGTAGGAGCCTGCGCAGTTGCTTGCTCTGCGACAAGCTTTGATGGCAGAGCGGTATAGAGCGGGATCGTGCTTGTGGTAATAGCACCACGCACGAGACCAATCGTATAATCGCGAGGCTCGCCAACAAACGGAAATATGCGCGTGTCACTAAACGTGGCAAAACGTCCATGGTCGCCGCCGTCGTCACCCTCGAGAAGCACGCCGTTGTCGTTCGAGATGCGCGCAATGATACTGGTCTGGTAATGAAACGCCGTGTCCGTTACATCTTGGGTGTTGCCAGTTGTCCGCAGGCCATCCTCATCAAGACGCCGCCTCACACTGCGTCCTAACATTTCGAACTCACAGTGGCTTCACCAGAAACGACTGTGATGACGGATCTCAAGAAGGTACGTTCTATTTTGTTTTCGAGGTGATGTAATATACAGCGCCAGCCCATCTCACCTTCCTTTACTACACCTCGAAAACCGAAACACACACACACAGATCTCTGAATACCCCCTTGGCGAGGATGACATCCGCAAGGTCGTTGGGCGGGTACCCATTCATCGCTATCCCGACATGCGCAGCATGCAAGACCTGAGTGATTTATTTAAGGGAAGTCCAGCGGCCGTGTTGCTCTTTCTTACCGAGAGCGAGGACGTAGGTCACTGGATTTGTGTGTTAGATAAGCCTGACCACGTTGAGGTTTTTGATAGCTTTGGTACGGCTATTGACGGCGACCGCAAGTGGCTGGATAAAAAGGAACTCCTTGAGTTTGGGCAGTGTGCGCCGCTCTTATCAGACCTTATCAAACGAAGCAATAAGCCAGCAATACACAACACGACAAAGCTACAGAACGACGACGCGGATACGTGTGGCCGGTGGGTATGTCTTCGCATCCTGGAATCACAGCTCCCACTGCAAGCGTTCATATCCAAGATCAAAAAGAGCGGGATGACACCAGACGACTATGTCACCAAGGCCATCTATGACGTCCTCGGAAAGTGATCCCAGGATCGACCGGGGTTAGAAACGTGAAGCCCGGGCTAGCAACTAGCTGCCTTTAGTGAGCAGCAAAAGAATCGCCCACTTCTCGTCTCCGACAGAGGACCACGACGATATACGCCATGGACACGTTTAGTGAGACTTCGAGTGTGACTGCTGACACCCGGTCTATGAGTGGATCGCGCGTATCCAAGGGTGGATCAGCACTTGCTCGTGCATTTCTTTTCCAGGCGCGCACCGCTAACTCGGCATACGACCCACCGCCCTTGACGCGCGACCTTGTCGAGATCGTGACCTTTGGCTGTGGTCAACTCGAGCAACTGCCGAAGTCGGATGATGGCATCGATGATGGCATTGGTGGAGACCCGGATGATGACACCGACGGCGCTGAGGAGCCCGATGACCTTGCTATTATGAAGCGACCTGTCCTTTTTAAAGGCTACTTAGAGCTTAACGAGCAGATCTCGCAGCGACGCGTGCGTGAATGGCTCATGACTGGAGTTGGCAAGATGGCCGTCTTTGGCATCGAGATTAAGCCGGCTTATCTAAAAGACCGCGAGCAACACATGGCACTGCGTGCAGACCCGGAGACACGCTTTAAGGGACCGCTTGACCTTATCTTGCGCGGATCATGGCGTGTGGGCAAGGATACTCGGAAAGGCCCTGGCGCGCGCAACGACATGGAGGCTATCCGCGAGATTTTGCGCGAGTTCGGACCAGAAGAGGGCGTGCGCCGCGTTGCCGAGGAGTACCCTGGGCAGTTCGTCCGTTATCCGAGCGGCATAACGCAGCTTGCACAGGCTGTGATCCCGCGCGTGCGCGAGGGCGCAGACTTCAAGTTCCGGCCGTGGCAGGCCGCGATCTTCAAGATCTTGGAAGGCAAGCCGCATCCGCGCCATATTTACTGGATCGAGGATCCTCGTGGCGCTGCAGGCAAGAGCCGCCTTACGACCTACCTGTGTCGTGAGAAGGACGCCGTTGAGCTTGATGGGCGCCAGATGGACGCGGCATTCTCGTACACGGGCCAGCGCATCGTTATTTTCGACCTCGCGCGTGCGGTTGAAGCCGCTACGCTGAAGGACCTATATATTGTTGGCGAGAAGCTTAAGAACGGCCAGATTTACAGCTCCAAGTACCAGTCGCGCCTCAAGGTCTTTAACGTTCCCCACGTTGTCTACTTTTCTAATTCCCCGCCACCTATTGGTGTGTGGAGCGCGGACCGCCTTCAGCATATCCTGTTGTCAGAGCCAGTGCCTTTCAACGCAGGCTCTCACGATTTGGAAGAGGAACCCGAGGTACCAGAACCGACGGGCGCGGAACTTTTCCAGAAGCTTCTCGACGAGGAGAAGGATCGTCGCGCGGCGGGAAAGAAGCGCGCGCGTGAGGACGAGGGCGAAGAAGAGGGCGCTTGAACAGTTAATCCCAATCCCATATCCCGCGCGATTCACGCGGCGGCGCAGGCGGGGGCGCAGGCGCTGGCGCGGGCGGCGCTGCGGGCGCGGGCGCGGGCGCGGGCGCAGGCGCAGGCGCGGGCGCATGTGCAGGCACAGGCCCCGCGGCGGCAGCAGCCGTTGCCTGGATATGCGCTATAATACTGGATGCTAGGTCCGCATGCTCGCGCCGCAGCGCCTCATTTTCACGTAGCTGTGCGTCGCGGAGCGCGCGTTCCTGTGCAAGGCGCGCTTGGAGTAAACGTTCGCGCTGCTGCTGCTCCCGTGCCCACTGCTCGGACAGTTGAATATGCGCCTGCGCTGCACTGTGCTGTTGCTCAAGAAACGCAGCACGAAGTGTAAGGTCTTGAATCCGTTTCCGTTCAGCTTCTGCTTCGTCTACCTTTCTCTTTGCCTCTGCTACCTTTGCAGCCTCAGCCTCTCGAATCGCCGCTTCGCGCTGTGCTTCAGCCCTCGCTGCAAAGCGCGCGCGATCGTGAGCCCTGATAACTTCGTTAATCTCGTGGTTCTTTTCGGCGATATAACTGCCAACTGCCCCAACGGCTCCTGCGGCACCGGCTGCAAGGTTGCCCATAAATCCTAACGCACTTCCTACACCGCCAGCGGCATAAAGAGCTCCTTGACCCGTCGTGCGCGCAATGCCTGCGGCCTGAGTACCCACTTGGCCCATAAATCCAGCAACGGTCTGGTTGAAGCGACGTGCGCGCTGAGCATCGTCAAGCAGCACCTGTTGGCGTTCGCGCAAGGCCGCCTGGTCTGCGGGTACGGGTGGAACGTAGAAGTCAGCAGCGCCAGCAAGACCAGCCTCCATTTCCGCAAGTCTGTCGTCGATCACCTTCTGCCGCGCAGCAGCCTCACGCTCGGCGCGCGTTGGGGCTTTGGCCTTTGGCGGTGCCTTCTTTGCCTTTGGCATTTTAGACCCGTCAAGATGTCGGCCTCCAATGCACCCGGCAGAAGTCAACTTTGGGCCACGAAGGGCTCTGGTAACTCCTTTGTCCCAACAGGGCCAGGCCTTCAGTCTTATGCACCTCCAACTGGAAACCCATCAGACACGCTACACTCCGTTTTCAGTACAACCTTACTCGGGCGGCAGATACCTGCTTCGCCCTCCACATCAGTCGGACCGCCAACAGTTACATTTCAGTCGTTTGCGTGGACTGGAGCTCTTGGTGGTACAACTGCTGGTCCACAAATGACATGGACACTGTCTACAGGCTTAAATGCACCAACCTCCCTGTTGGTCGTTGTAGCTGGTGATGCAATCAACCCCCCGACTACGGTTTTGGCGTCGGTATCGCCAAGTGTGTCCACGCTTTCGTACACGTATACGGGGGCGACAGTCGCAGATTATTACTATTCTATCAGGGTAACGGCAACGAACTCGGCTGGGTTCTCGACGTATAAGTCTATTAACCGCAATTCAGCGCCAGCTACGATCCCCACGGTCACCTTTCAGAGCTTTGCGTGGTCGGGTGTTGTTGGCAGCGCCAGTGCACAGCCCACGTGGACGTGGACTCTTTCAACGGGCAGTGGAACACCAACCTCTCTTGCGGTTATTGTTTACGGCGATGCAAGCTCGTCACCAACAACACAGTTAATATCTTTCTCACCCGGTGCGAGCACCGTTACGTATTCATATACAGGTACAACGATTCCAAGTTATTACTACAAGATAAGCGTGACGGCGCAGAATGCAGCTGGATTTAGCACACCCATGGTAAATACCAATCAAAATGTGGCTGCTTCCATTGTAGCTACCGGTGGTGCCATCACAAACCCCATGACTGGACCTTACGCTGGTAAAACGGTGCACACGTTTACGTCGTCTGGCAATTTTACCCTAATTTCACCCGCGTCTGCAAGCTTGAGTTATATCTGCGTAGGAGGTGGTGGAGGTGGTGGATTCTTAATGGCTGGTGGTGGTGGTGGTGGAAACGTCGTAAACAATACGGCAACGTTTACAGTCGCATTTGGAACATACGCGATTACTGTTGGGTCTTTTGGGACTGGAGCAAGTACTTACTTTGTAAATGGTAACCCAGGTGGTACTTCCTCCATTAACTCTATCGCTAACGCACCTGGTGGCGGAGGGGGGGGTTATTGGGAATCGAATGGTAGCTCTGGAGGAAACGGAGGTGGTGCTGGTGGTTATCCAAATGATTCAGTTGGGGGTTCTTCTACTGTTGCTGGAACTTTTGCTGGGTTTCCAGGTGGTAACAGTCTTCCAGCGTCAGAAGCAGGAAACGGTAATCGTGGCGGAGGTGGCGGCGGTGCTGGTGCTGCTGGACAAACTTCAACTGTCCCTTTTGATCCCTTTGAGCCCGGTTCCGATGGAGGCGTGGGTAAGTTGGTAATGGGGTCTTATTATGGAGGAGGAGGAGGTGGTGGTTGTGAGTATGAAAATTCGCCAACTATATTAAGTGGTGCTGGTGGGCTTGGTGGTGGTGGTAGAGGCGGAGGTGGTAATGGCGTAACGTGGTCTCTAAATGGAACACCAGGCACTCCGAACACAGGCGGTGGTGGCGGTGGTGGTGGATCAAACGCAACTGAAGACGCCGGAAGTGGTGCTCGTGGAGGGAGTGGTATTGTTATCATCTACTATTAAAAGCGTGCAACTACTCCTCCAAAAAGATAAAGACCTTCTTCTTACCATCACGACTAAACGCATACTTGGGATAGCGGTTACCCTTACTTAGAAACTCGCGCACTCCAGGAGTCGCAAGTGTAATGTACTTTGAACGGTGACGCGCGGGTGGCAGTCCAGGCCACCATTCCTGGTCGGGGTGGTTAAGATCGTAAGCGAGCGTCTTTTTCGTTGCAACGTGTGACTTCTTATTTGTCTGACCACGGAATATCGCGTTCAACTTACGTTGCACCATTTTCGCTACTCGTAATAAGGTCCTGGTCAATCTCTGGCGGCGGATCGTTGGCAAGAACTGTCTCAACCGCAGCAACTGCGAGCTGCTCTGTAAGGATATCACTTACGAGCTCCGTGACAGCTTCGGCTTCGGCGGCTGCGACTGCTTGCAACACGGCAATCTCATCAATCTCATCCGGCGATAACTCGGCACCCTTTACGAGCACTTCTGTCGGTGTGCGCATTGATTGGATCGACGTGGTAAAGAAGCTGTTGATTTCCTGGAGACGGCGAAGCAAGTATGCGGACGTGTCGTGTAACCCCGCCACGCCTGTCGCCGCGCCTACTGCCGCGCCTGCTGCGCTTGCGCTCGTAGACTCCATTCGTATCTCACTGTGCAGTGTCCTCGTTGCTATCGTTAGGTGGCTCGATACTACTGATAGTTGTCAGATCACGTAGGGCGACTGCCTGTGCGCATGCTGGAAGGAAGCGCTCCTTAAAAAATGTGCTCGAGGCTTCCACGATTTTGTTGGCAAAGCGGGGTACGAACGGCACGTGTGTCACAAAGAACTGATGCGCTTGCCATACGACGAACCATGCTCGGACACACTTTACGCCGCGGTAATTCTCGCGAAGGAGCTGCAGACTTCCCTGTATTTGCGGCATATAGTGACGAGGTACGCAAAGGCTATTCTTGGCAGCGTACGGATGGCCGGGTCCCGAGCGCTGGTATGCCGGGCACTTATACTCCACCAGTGAAACCTCAGTAGAGTCTGCATTCCACAAAAGGGCGTCCGGACTAAAGCCCAGGAAAGGTAGCTTGGCGTTGCGCAGATGGGACATGTGTGTAAGCCGGCTACCGTCACTGAAGCGCACCTCAATCTGGCCATCCACTGTGTCCGTTGTAGACGTTGCCTGCTTGTGCTCGCATAGAAACTGGATAAAGGCCTCCTCGGCATGCTTCTCGTGAACCGTGCCCCATTCCGTAAAGGAGTTGCCAGTAAAGCCGTTTTGTCGCGGGTAAGTCTTTGTAAGCAGCAGCTTGGATGGAGACATGTTCGGGTTCTCGCTCGCCGCGCTTGCGAACTGCGATGCTGTCATGGCAAAGGAGCGCGCCGCGTGCCACGCGTCCGAGCGCTGCGGGGCATCCGTTGGACCGGCGAGCAAGGGCTTTGCCACGAGGTTGTAAATAGTCTCACCAGTCACAACTTCAGGAAGCGTCGCGCGGAACTTGATAAAGGTCGCCTCATCCTCTTCCCAGGGCATGCCACGTGGCGTTTGAGGCGTAAAGGTCGGAAGCTCCGTGAGCTCGTATGCGGAGTGTTCGATGGGCGTTGCCATTGCAGGCGATGTTTCGAGCGGGCGAAGTCCAAACTGCTCTTCGCAATTCTCTACACAGTTGGCGATGCTAATGAGGCGCATGGTTGGCGCGATTGCACTTGCAACGGATCCATCCCCGCGCAGCCGCTTCGTACCCCCCTTTGGCATCCTTGACGTCATTGCGTCGCACGCGTCGGCCAACGTTGAGCGATTTTACGCCTCCTCGTCGCTGCCCACTGTGTCGCGGTCATACGCCGGATTCTGCGAACACTCGAAGCTCGCCTTGCTCGGGCCGCCGCCGGCCGCCGCGATCGACGCCATGCCAACCCCGCCTGTGCGGCGCATCTCCTCATGCTCGCGCTCCATGCGCTCCACGTACTCGCGCTGCTGCTCCGCCATCGCGCGCAGCGCCGCCGAGGTGCTTGAGGCCGCGACAAGCGCACCCGGTGGCGCGACGGAGCGCGAGAAGAAGCCGATGCCGTTGGTGCCGCCGTCCGCGCCGCCCGTGTTGGAGCGCTGCACGCGGTGAGGCGCGATGGGCGCCGGCGGCGCGAGACGCGTGAATGGCTCGGAGGCGTACGATGGCGCAGGCGCATCCGAAGGCGTCACGGGCGTCGGCTCGATGCGCCGGCGCTTCTCGGGGCCGCTCGTCGGCGACGACGTCAGCGCCAGCGCAGAGCCGTCGTCCTCGCCGCCACCCGCAAAGGCCGCAAAGCCCTCCGGAACACCATCGCCGATCGCCACGGGCGCCGCGCTCTCCTCGTCGCGCGGCTGGATGATGAGCGAGTCGAAACCCAGCGTAATGCCCGCGCCGCCGCCAGGCGCCATGGACCAGTACAGGGGCCGGATCGTCGCGTAACGGATGTAGTCGCCATCCTTGAAGTCGCCAGGCCCGACGTAACGCACGCGCTGCGCGCCCACGGGCACCGGGCCACGGATTGGCAGCGTGTCGCGCACGATCGGCTTCTGCTCCGACGTGAAGCCCGTTACGAGCGAGATGCGCGTCGCCGAAGACGCCAGCGGCGACGTGCGCGGCGCCCACTCGACACCGCTGACGTACTTGCCCGAAGAGCCGTCCTTGGTCAGCAGCGTCTTGATCTCGTCCGCGCGGCCGTTGATGCGCACCGTGATAAAGGCGTCCACGAGCGGCTCGCCGTCCGGTCCGACGGGCGCCAGCGGCTTGGAGATCTTGAGCGCGATGGCCGTGTTGTCGCGCCCAATGAACTCGGCGTCCATGGCCGAAAAGAGCTTGTGGCGGTTGCGGATCAGGAACGACTTGAAGATCTCGTCGAGCTTGTGCAGCGAGTTCCAGATGCGCTCGTTGAGCTGGATGCGCACCGTCAGCTTGCCGCGGCCCTTGCCCGTTGAGATGCAGTCCTCGCGCGTAAAGCACTCGAAAGGCGGGCGCAGCGTCTTGAGCACGATGGGCTCGTCCATGGCCGTTACGAGCATGAAGGTCACGCCGCGCGTCAGCGTGTCGATGTAGCCCAGGCGCGCGTCCTTCTCGGGCTCCTTGAACTTGAGCATGGTCAGCCAGTCGATGGGCATGCCCGATGGCAGCATCTGCATGGACCCGGCCATCTTGGTCGGTCGAGGCGTCGGCCTAGATAGGGGGTATGCAGGTATCGAAAGTGGCGAAGTCACGAGAAGCTGAAAGAGGCGATTTGTTGAACAATGAGCCGGCCGAGCTCGGACGTGCACTCCAAGCGGGGTTGCGAGGCCAGGTTACATGGCCGCATCTGACGCGGAAGGGTCGCGGGGTACCCGAATTGCGATGCTTGGATCGGGAACGGGGGCAGCATGCGAGCTTCTGACTGTTGGGTTCGCCGTTGGCGTAGTCTCCTCCACGTCAAGACTCGACACGCACGTCCTGCCACAGCACACGGAGCGAATCCTTTTATGGTTAGCCACTGATACGGCCGGGATAACAAAGCGGACAATGATAAAGGTAACAAGGGAAAAGGCCGCACCAAAGCCACCACCAATCAGCGCAGTGTTGGCATTCTCCATCCGAAAGTTTGGTCGTACCCCCTGCAGTGTGACTCGTGGTGTGACTCGTAGTGTAACCAGGTGTTTGGTCGTACCCCCTGCAGTATGACTCGTGGTGTGACTCGTAGTGTAACCAGGTGTTTGGTCGTACCCCCTGCAGTATGACTCGTGGTGTGACTCGTAGTGTAACTAGGTGTTTGGTCGTACCCCCTGCAGTATGACTGTGATTGACTCTGGTTCACTATAAGTCTATAAGTGTATTGACTAAGACACGTAAGGACGTGTAAAGGGTTGTGAAAGCGCAGCGGGCGCTTGTTTACTTCTGTTCAACTCTAGTACTTCGGGTACGGTACGAAGACCTTCCGAGCCATCCCCAGCACCCACGCGCGGTCATCACCATCCAACTCGAACAGGTGAGGCGGCTCACCCTCGCGCTTCTTGATGCGGTGCAGCTCGTGAATGTACTGGTAGATGACCATGGCCTTGTCTTGCTCGTACTTGTAGTCGGCAGAGGCCTTCTTGAACTCGTACTCAACCTTCAGGTCGCTGATAAGCTTGCGCGTGTCGTCGAGCTTGAGGCGCTGCTTGTCGCTCTCCATCTGCTGTGCCAGGCTAAAGGAGGCCTGCTGGTCGAGGTCGCGGTTGAACTCCACAATGTCCGCGCGGCAGTGGTGCGTCACGAGCTCGATGTAACTCTTCAGCTCCTTGAGCGTGCCCTTAAAGAGCTGCTTGCCATTGAGTGCCTTCTCGAGGTCCGCGAGGTTGGGGCGCGACATTTTTTTGCCCGTCACGTCGCTAGTCTGAGGAGGCGGGAGAGGGGGCGCGCGCGTGAGCGTGTGTCGACAGTGAAGCCTTCGCTTACCGCCGTGGTGAAAGGACTGTGACAAGTATCCCTATGCTAGTGAACACTCGTGATCAGTGCCCCGTAAGGAACCACTGCCTCATGTCCTCACCCCTGCCTTGCCAGGGAGGGGATAGAGGCTCTGAGTCTTACGGATGAGACAGCAGCCACTAGCATAGAGACACTTTCACACGCTCCTATTCACCACGGCGGATTTCCGTCGTGCTACGCCATCCACTCATATGCGGTGATCGGACATGCTATTTGTACAACTTACTCCTCGTCGTCCACCTCCGCGACCGCGCTCCGTGTGCTCGCTGCATCCGACTTGCACGCTGCCCACACTGCACGCATGAGGAAGGACGTGAAGCCCTCGAGAGCCTTTTGCGTGCTTCGCGCCAGCGCATCCTCCTTACCCTGCCACTGGGGCTTGTACATGTCCCAGAGCTCACACGCAACAGGGCACGATGGGTTGTTTGTAAGGCTCATAACAACGCCGAACTGAAGCACGCGCGGTGTACGCTCGTCGTGCATGCTTGTAAACTTCTCAGTCAGGCGCACAAAGTAAACAACTTGATTGGTCTTGAGGGCGTCGCCGCACTTAGAGGATGTGAGGTTCTCCGTGCTGACCGCAAGCTCCAAGTCCTCAAACTTGCCCATCTCATCCTTCTCAATCTCGCCCTTGATAAGGTGAAGCATGAACTGAACACCCTGCATTAACACGCCACGAAGACGCTTCAAGTCACTTGGCTCAAGGGTTGACATGCTCGACACGTTAAACGTACCGTCACCATTGACCATGATGCTAGCTGACTCTACGAGTTCATCCTGGATGGTCTTCGGGGATGCGGACGCCATCCTTTGTAGGCTGACGGTGGCACAAGAGTCACGATGCAGGGGGTACGACCAAACTTTTAGAGGCGTGGCCACGACGACGGGCTTGATTTTGCAAGTAGGATGCGTCGGAGTAGTTCACCGGGGTTGAGGCTGCTATGCTCGGTGTGGTCGTCGCATGGTACCTCCTTTGCGCTCTTGGCCTCGTGCTTGGGCACAACTGCCTTTGTAACGGCAGTCGCCTTTGATGTGGGCATCGGAGCAGATCCGAAGAGAGTGGGCTGTTTCAGCTTTGGCTGGTCCATGGTGGCAATACGACTAGCGAAACAATGGCTCAGGGAAGTCAGATTAAGCCCCAGTCTCAACAGCGTCTCACGATTCGCGACCCTGACCGGGGTTTCATGACCGTAGCGGATGAGTGCATTGCACTTGGGTCGTTCGATACTGCTATTGCCCGCATTCGCGACAAGCTTGTTGAGGCTGCATTGGACAGAGACACGGCAAAGGCATCCTATTACAACCGAGCTTTCCTCGCCTTCCTACGCGCAAAGGGTGGAAACTACGCGCTCCGACCAAGCGCGCTGCCCGCCGCCGCGTTCGAGCCACCCGACGAATAACCCTCGAGCGAGGGCATCGTGTTGGACGGGATGTCGTTAGACTCCCCATCGTCGCTCTCCACTGCAAAGTCCTCGAAACCAGCGCCCTTGAAATCGCGCATCTGGCCCCAGGCCGCGTCCAGCGCTGCGATGCTGCGGATCTCATTGTGAAGCGCCAGCGGCGTGATGCAGAAGCCGGTCTTTGTAAGCCAGAACAGCCATCCAGCCGTTGAAAAGCACTCCGAGATAGCCTCCTCAATGTCAGCCGGCAGAACGAGCAGGCGGCTGTGGGTCTCTGGGGCAAACTCAAAGCGGATCTGCCACGGCACGAGGCGCGACGGCACGTTCTTGTCTGCAATCTGCGCAAGGTTCTGATAGGCGGCCACGTGGTTGTAGGTATTCCATGGAATGCTCGTATCAAAGTCCGGATCGACCTCGAGGCGGAACACAGTCATGAACGCCTCGTTCGTCACGACGCTCTTGAAGAACTCCTTTGTTGTCACCTTGGGCAACACAAACTTACTCCACAGCGCGCGCACCTTATCGGCATGGCGCACGCTGGTGATCAGTGCAACGCGGGTAACATCGGCATTGACACCCACGAACTCATTCGGCGATGCGATCACGCAGTTGATCGACATCGTAGCTCGAGCGTGTGCTGATGATAGGTATACGAGTGTCGCGTTTGTTAAAAATGAAAGGCGCACAGGTTTTTGACTAGACACGTAGACTGTTCAACGTTGCACATTCTAAGCGCCACCAACCCCGGTCACTCTTCCTTATCGCTATCAAGTTCCTCCTTCGTAGCACTGACCACTGCCTTGGCGACAGCAGTAACACGCTCTTCAACGTCGTCAAGACCCTCGCCCACCATTGTCTCTAGTTCCTCTTCCGCCTTTTCGGCCAACGACTTGGGTATCACAAGCGCGAGCGTGCGTCCGAAGACCCACACAACCGCCGACACCAGCTTCGAGACCACAAACGGCAACACGTGGATAGCAACATCGCGAAGGATGAAGTACGTGACGATTGACTTGAGAACCCACCATGCAATCCCCATTTCGAGCTTATCGATGTAATCATAATACGAGTGGGGCGTTGGCGTGGGCTTAGGTGTCCACGAAAAGATCATCTCGTCTGTACGTAAGTCTACTGTCGTCTTATAACAGAATGTTGAAGTTTGGTGCGTTTAATCCGCGAGAGCCGGCTTTTCAGCCAATCGCTATCATTCACACGAAACAGACGCCGCGCGATGGACTTGCCTTAATGATTGATACTTCACAGCGGTCTATCATTCCAACACGCGATGTTGTGCTGCCCCCAGGTGAGTGCCTTGCGCTAGAGCCAACAAACTTAGAGTCAGGACGCGATGTCATTATGGTGGGAGGCAAGTCAGGTAGCGGCAAGAGCCACACCGCCAAAAACTTTGCGATCCGATACCACATCTTGTGGCCGAAGCGCCAAATTCGCCTTATTTCCTACCTCAAGGAGGACGAGACGCTTGACTCGCTCAGCTTTCTGGAGCGCGTAGACCCCAAGTCGATTGCGGCCGACGAAGCAAGCACAGACCTTAAGAAGTATGAGAACTCGCTGACGATCTTCGACGACATTGAGGGATTCGAGAGGGATGATCCAGATATGCACGCGACCCTTCAGCAGATTATCGACATGATCGCTACCACTGGTCGCCACACACGGTCTTCCCTTTTAGTGGCGTCCCACCTCCTAACGGATTATAAGAGGTGAGTATGGTGGTGTCGGATGATGGGATCATGAGGGAAAGATCAGCCGAGAAACCTTTCGCTTTTCGAGGTGAAGTAAAGGAGAAGGCAGCGGGCTGGCTGTATATATACTTCACCTCGAAAACAAAATGGTTTCTCGGCTGACGTTTATCCCTTCCCAATCCCGATACCCCTATCCGATACCCCCATCTGATGCCCCTATCCGATACCTCTAGGACCCGTCTCTTTCTGGGTGAGGCGCACAAGTTTGTTCTCTTTCCTAACGGATGTAGTATGAAGCAAATGACTAATCTACTGGGGCTATACGGAGGTTGTGATACAGACGAGCTTCGACGGATTCGACGCCTCCCTAGTCGTTGGGTGGCATTGTGTACAACATTTCCGTCACTTGTTCTCTACGAGGGTGGTTGCTACCTCCTTCACTCCGACAATGAGCGCGACGATTACAAGAAGCCCGCGTCAAAGCTCGTCGCGTCCATGACTGGCAAGAAACGGGCGAGGCAGAGCAGCGCAGGCGCAGGCGCCGATGATGAGGAGGAAGAGGATAACGATGCTGGATACTAGGAGAAGATTGAACTGTTCTGAACCCGCAAGCGCGACGTCTACATTAGGAAGCCTCTGCGACGGGCGCTGCAGCCGCCATCGTCTCGTCACCCGCGGCGGGGACACTGGCAACACCGGCATCAACGCTCCGCGCGGCGCGGGCCTTGACGCGGCTAAGGCGGGCATACTCGCGCTCGCGCTTACGGCGCTCATCGCATCGAGGGCAGGGCTTGGGCTTGCGGGTAGACTTGGGCTTGAGGGGCTTGTCACTCGACTCTGCGACCGCTGCGACCGCAGCAACATCGGGCTCACCAACGGCACCGGCAGCGTCGGAAACCACGGGCTGCTCCGCCGGCGGGGCATCCTCTGACGTGGTCTGATCCGTAGCCACCTTTGCAGGACGTGTAGACTTGACGCGCGGCATCTTGTCGACGTGCAAAAAGGGACGCGTTTGCAGATATGGCAGCGAGCGACACTACAGAGGCTACTAAGCGCAAGTAAGTAACTGTCTCTAGACGAAAAGCTACGAAATGCCTAAATCAGACCCACCCAAACAAGATGGCAAGGCATCCGAGATGTTTATAAGATGGGCGAAGCAGAGAAAACACCTCGATATGAACGACTTTAAGCCGAGTTACTATAAGTCACATCCCTTTACCATTAATGGTGGACTTAGGCTAAACGACGAAAAGGGCGAGCCAAGGTATGTAATTCGTCGGCGTACTGATGGTAGTGACTTACACATCAAACATCCATACATACCCCCGCATCAACGTCTTGCTGACGCTGACTTTTATATGTACGAACCACGAGGATTTAGAAGTGGAAAGGGAAAGAGCAAGAAATCAAAGGCAAAGGTTACTAAGCGCAAGTAAGCTTAAATGGCCCATACATATCACGATCTCATGTCTCGTGGGTTGATGTGGTTTGAAATGGCAAATCGCCGCCATCCCCATCTACGCGGTCATGGAAAAAAAAACGATGAGAACGCTCAGCCGCTTGAAGGCCTCCCCGCATACGACGGCGGACCCGTGAACTTTCCTCAAGCTCCCCCGCCAGCAAACCCAACTCTTTTCGTCCGTCTAGAAACGCCAGATATGTACACAATAATGAGAGTCAAAGCTTACATCGACGGACGACCCGTAACGGTGCGTGACATTTACAACCACTCGGACTTTGTAAGAGATCACAGGTGGGAGTCGTACGAGGAAATCCCAGAACTTGATGACATGACGGATGAAGCTATTTGGAAACCGGAAGAAGGCGCCACAATGCACGCTGTAAGCTCATTTGAGGAGGAGGCTGGAGAAACTTCAAGCGTCGTTGGATGGGACGATGACTTTTTTTCTCTGTACCGCGATTCGTTCATCACTACCGCCTTGGGTCCAGACTTGCTGTTTGCTGGGCGCCTAAAGATAGAACCAAAAGGCGGAGTGTACTAAGATAAAGGTTACAGAGCATAAGTAAGTGGTAAGAGTGCGTGGGGTACAGTAGAGAGCTGGTAATCGAGTGGTTGGGTGAGCAAGTTGTACTTATACAGCGTCCGGATACGTACATTCACGGGCATCGGCAGTAGCTCGACACGCGCGCATCGCAAAATCCTCCCTTGTGTTGGTATGCCTGTGAAGCAGTGTGTCTAGTGGCTGATGACTCATCAGTAAGAGTGTAAGCCCCTATCCCTTGGCCCTGGCAAGGCAGAGGGTGGGGTAATGGGTCATCAGTTCCTTACGGAGTGTTGATCACGAACACCACACTAGACACACTGCTTGCACAGGGTACCAGCACAAAGGGAGGTCGCGCCGGGCGCTCCCTCTTCTCGCAGTCTCTTATCGCTTCGCCGCGTCTTCACCCTTCGCAGTAACTGAGTGACCTGAGTAACTTTGACGGTACAAAAAAAAATGTCGACCATCCCGCACGTTGGCGCCTCGCCGCCCCCGCTCGTGCAGCGTGGCGGCGTGCCAGCCTCGGCCGAGCGCATGCCCGCGCCGTCGTCGCTCGGGCGTGGCGCCAGCAGCGTACACGCCGCCTCGTCCAGCTCGTCTAGCTCGTCGGCGGCGGCGGGCGCGGGCCCGGGTAGCGACTCGCGCGGATTCCGCATCTACAGCAAGGCGACGGGCGCGGACGAGGCGGCCTCTCGCATCTACGGCTCCAAGGACCAGGTCGTGCACGTTGTGAGCCTGAGCCACCTCGAGACCTCCAACAACCAGCTGCTGGCGGGCTTCAAGGCTGAGATCGCGCAGCTCATGGCGGGCATCAAGCCGCCAACCATCAACATCGCGCCGATCGCCGAGATGGCGGAGGAGCTCAAGATCTTCCGCGGCGAGTTCGAGACCGACATGAAGCGCATTGACCAGCGCTTCAACCGCGTCGAGGAGTCGCTCAACGACAATGAGCAGACGCTCAACGATGAGATCGGAAAGGTCGCGGAGGACTGCGCCGAGGCCAAGGCTGACCTCGCCGCGCTCGAGTCCAAGGTCGAGGAGCGCATCAAGATCGCGCGCGACGAGGGGTTTCGCGCGGGCGAGGAGGCGGGCCGCGAGCGCGCCAAGAAGAACGACTCCAAGGCGCGCAAGTCGGACCGCACCGTCATCGAGAACCTCAACGACCAGATCGCCAAGATGAAGACGCAGATGGACGTGCTGCGCCAGGAGCTCATGCGCCGCGGCGCGGGCGCCAACGGCAAGCGCATGGGCCAGCTGCTCGCGGCGCCGCTGCCTCTGGCGGGCGTCGAGGTGGAGGACGACATCGAGGACGAGGACTACCAGCCCCCGGCGGCAGCGGTTGGCCCCAAACGGCGCCGCACCGGCAGCCAGGGTGAGGCGCCCCCGCGCCCGCGCCTGGCCACAAGCTCCTCCTCCTCTTCAAGCTCAAGTAGTTCAAGCTCAAGCAGCTCCTCTTCAAGCAGCAGTTCGCGGGCGGCGGTGGCGGCGGCGGGTGGGGGCGCGGGTGACGAGGTGGAGGAGGTGGGCGAGGGCGAGGAGGAGCAGCCCCCCTTCTAAGGAGAAGCGCCGCAGTCAGTGAGGTCAGTAAGGGTTCAGTGTACAACAAGGATTGAAAGAGCAACCAAGCAGGCACTACGGTGTCGCGGCCTTTTTGCGAAGCTTGCGAACATCTGCAAAGATCCTCTCAAGTTTGTTGATGTATCCGTTCCGCGTCCTTTCCTCGAGCGCGACCCGCTTTAAGTCGCCTATGCGCAATGCGATCTGGCGCCGCTTGCGGCATACCTCAATCACGTCTATAATGTCAAGAGCGTATGCAACATGGGCATCAAGCAAGTGCGGGTCCATTTACGGCGTAGGACCACCCTTCTTCTGGCGCTTAGCACGCAACGCTGCCATATAAGCCTTTGCCTCGGGCGAGCCCTTGACAAAGCGCGCCGCGCGCACTCGGGGTGCCTTTGCGCTTGGCGGCTGCTCAGTACTGGAACCGGGGCTGGGCTGCGGGGACTTGGAACGCTCCCGCTTGCCACCACTCATCTGCGCATCCTGGGTCTGGGCATTCTGGGGCATTCCACCACCATGCATAGAGCCAGCAAACCCGAGCAGCCTACGCTCATCATCAATGTCGTCCTTCATTTTGTTCCAACGCGCAGAGTCTGCCTTACTTACTCCACCCGTTGCATGGCGGTGATTCGAGAACCACTTCTTGAGCGCGCCAGTAGGTTCACCTTCGGCGTTGAAAAGAGCAGGGCGTCCCTCGTACACGTTTTGGCTAGGTGGTCCCTGACCAGTGAAACGCTCGTACAGCATGTCAATACGTATAATATTCTCAGCGGGGCCAACTGCCGCACCACGGTCGGCACCAGCCTGGAACTGAGGCGGTGCACGGATCTCGCGGATATCTGCGTCAGCGGCGCCCTGACCAGCCGCCGCAGCTGCTGCATTGCTTGCTGCCTCCTTCCGCAGCCGGGCGCCCTTGTCAACGCGACGGCGAGCAGGTGCACCCGGTGCAACTGGCTCATTTGTAAGATCAATAACAACAGGCTCATCGCCTGTAAGGTCAATTGGCGCTCCCGCATCTGCGGCTGCGACTGCGCGTCTAGGTCCGCCATACTCGTAGTCAGCGCCCTCTTCGTCTGCCTGAGCAGCAATCATATCATTGTACCGAATATTGTAGTCAATTATATTCTCCCCAGGGCGCCGTGCGTAGGGATCGAACGCGGCCGCTGGTACTCGCGGCGCTGCTGCGCGCGTAGGCGCCGGCGGCAGCGGTGCAACTGCTCGTGCCGGTACCGCCGGGGGCGCTGGTGCGACTGGGACTCGGGGGGCCACATAGTTATAAAGCCGACTTAGAAGAGATGGCTGCACAAGACGAGGATCGACTGGAGGCTGGTAAACAGGTGCAGGCCTTGCTGGTGCCGGCTCTTCAAGTCCGCCACTAGGAACACCAACCATAGGAACAGCAGCCCGCCGGCGAGCCACATCGGCCCGTTTAAGCATTGACGCGAGAGCAGCTTCTTGATCCCGTTCTGCGGCCAAATCGCGCTCCTCCTGAGCTTGAAGCTCAGCCTGTATCCGTGCCTGTGCTGCAGCTGCCGTCTTGCGCTGCCGAACGCGTGCCTCTTCTTCAACGGCATCGGCGCGACTCTTGTCCCTGGCCATCTTAATTTGGGCCGCTTCAAGCGCAGCAGATCGGCCCAACGCTTTTACGGCCTTCTCGTTCTGAAACGCCTCCCACGACAGATCATAGGGATCGATCGGCGGCTTCGGAAATCGCGACGCTTGTGCGTTGACGCGATCAATGCCTTGCTCCTCTGCCTCACGTGCGTTTGTCTGTGCCTCTGCACGTGCTTCCGCGGGAACGTTAGACGGAACATTGCTTGGAGCCGCATTATCGTAGCCAACATTATCGGCGTCGGCATCAGTTCTACGTAGCTGTCTCATGCGCATGATGTAATCGTTCTCTGATTCACCTTCTCGCTGAGCGTATCTCTCCTGCATACGTTTCAAAAAGTTAAGAGCAGACTCACCTGGGCGTTGTCTCATCGGAAAAACGGGAGCTAGTCCGGGTGCCTCCTCAATGGAAGGAGTAATTGGCATAACGGCAGCAGCAGCCACGTTGCTACCACTGCCGCCTTCGTTTAAAGCATCAGTATCAGCGCCAGCAACAACACGCCCACTGGGGCGAGCGGCTTCTGGCGCAGGACGAGGAATATAAGATGCATCGGCCGCGACGCCATCGGCTGCAAAGCGATCTGGAAATTCACGTGCTAGCTGCCGCGCCCGCGCACGCGCCCACGGCGGGATATCACCAGGGCCACCGGGGACTGGTGGCGCAGCAACACGCGTATAGACATGATAGCCACCGACTTGACGTTGACGTTCAGCAATGAGAGCGGCCGGGTCGAGACGAGGCCCACGCGCTGCACTCGGCATAACTGGAAGACCCGGAGGGTTTTCCTCGTCAAACTGCTGATTGAACTCTTCGTCGTTGTCCTGGGCCTCTTCATCGTCTTCCACTGGGCCGCCCCCATTATCTTCAGGGACAAGACCTGGCATCTCTACTGCTTGAGCAGCTTCTGGTCTACCGTACATGCGCCCAAGACGAGCCGACGCCTCGTCGTCAAGTGCCCTTTGAAGCCCTCCCTCGTCTTCTGCGATATAAGTAAGACGCTCAATGTATTGTTCTGCTGACTCTCCGGTCTCTCGAGGATTTCGCTCTGAGAGTCTCCGCATAAAATCTTCCTTGATGCGGTCTCTCGTCTCGCGGATACGACGCAGGCGCTCGTACTCCGCCCCTTCAACAAAGTTGCCACCATTACCGGCGCCGCCGTCTTCACGCGCAGCTGCACGGTCAGCATCAGCTTGCTGTGCAGCCTCATCCATCGCACCAACGCGCTGTGCAATGCCAGTAAGTCCAGTCGAGTCACCTTGAGGAATGGGTGCACTCGGAGGTTGTCCACCACCAGGCGGCGGCACTGGGGCGTTGGGTGGCTGGCCACCCTTGTCGAGTCTCTCGTCCGGTACAAATGGCTCAGGGGGCTCGATTAGCTCGCCCATGTAAGGCTGGATCGGCGGCTGCTTGGCGAACACCTGCTTATACTTTCGGGAAATGCCAGCCTGGACTGCGATATCCCGCTCAATCTGGTCAGAACCCTGCCCGCGCTTCCAGCCATACATGTCGAGAACGCCACCGGTTCCTGACATTTCCTGTGACATGGGGATCTGTGTATCCGTCGCCGTGTACAGCATGACACGCTCATCTCCATCGACAAAGCGGTGCTCCAGCTGGACAGGCGTTACGCGGCCACGCTGAATTGCGTTCGCCTGCTCGGCGAGGGCGTGGACGCGGCGTGAGGGCTTAAAAATGCGGTCATCCTCACGGGCGCTTACTGCTTCGTCGGCAAGCCGCTTCTGTGCAACTCTCCACACACGTAGGTCATCGTGGAGGTCCATCCTTCCACGCGTGTACTACTTTTGCTGGGTTTCAAAATTTGAGGCCGTTTAGCAGCTGCGGCGGCGCACGCCCTTCCCCATGCTTCCCTTCTTCTTACCATAGCCAAGGCGCTTGGCAACACGTCCGGCAAAATCGACAGCGTCGCCAACGTACTTAAGGTTCCTCTTTCCGCGAAGGTAATTAGCCGCAGCAGGCGCAAACCTCGAAAGGTTAGCCTCACGCGCCACCGCATCAGCAACAGCTAGGCCAGCTGCAGCTGGAAGGAAACCACCCTTCATGTGTCCCTTCTTCTTGCCATGAGCCCGCTTGCGAGCCATATGGCGGACCTGCGCAGGGATAAAGAGCGGATTAGAAAATAGTCAATTAATCGCATAACCCGTCCTTACATACAGGTAGTTTAACGAAACAGCGCTCGCAGTGCGGCGTCCTCCGCTGCTCCTCGCGATCCGAATGACGGCATTGCTGCCGAGATCGGGGTATTCTGACCCGGAGGCGGTGGCACGTAGATGGGCACTCCATTCGGCCCGCGGCGGTAGTGACCCTTCTGGGTTCCGACTCTCGGATACAGAAGCCGCGGCAGGCGCATGGCACCGAACTCTCCAGCAACCCTGAAGCTCTCGCCCTGCGCCGGGCCCTTCAGTGTCGGTTTCATGTGCGCAAGCTTAGAGAGCTTATACGCAGCGATGCGCACTTCCGACGGCCTGAGCGTGGGTGCGAGCTTGATGCCAGACTCAGCATTGATTGCCATTTGGTCGCGATAACGGACACGGCGGTGCTGCTTAAAGACGTGCGCATTCTGAACAAACTTGTAGCTTGCGGTGCCGCCATAGTAACCAGGAACAGAGTCCAGATCGCCAACCGTCTTTCCACTAAACAGCCCCTGCTGGTGCATCAGGAAATCCTTGTCGGGAACATCCTCGAACTGACGTCCCTTCAGAATCAGAGATCCCGGGATCTCACTCTCGATGTCATCAACAAGACTTACCATTTTTGATGACCGTGGGACTTTGTTGGCACGCACAAGCGCGCAGGGAGTGCTTTTAAGGCTATTTAAAACGGCGGCATTTCACCCTCCTCCTCACTCTCCTCTTCTTCCTCGCGACTGTGCTTGATCCCTGCCACGTGTGTGACAATAGGCATCTGCGGCGGCGCCGCGCCTCCTGTTCTACGCCGCTCGTAGCGAGGCGCGTCCTCAAGTATACCAGCAGCTGCGCGCTCAAGGCGTTTCTTTTCTAGACGGGACGCTTGAGCCGCAATACGGTTGCGTTCTTTGCGCCGATTGCACGCCTCGCACGGCTGTGGCTCGAGGCGTTGCATGCGCCCCGCCTTCAGGCCAAGTTCAAACGCAGTCCGAAAGGCTGTCTTGTATTGCATCTCGTCGCGACGCGCCTCACGCTCACGCTCTGCGTTCTTTTCCGCTGCCTTCATCTCCTCCTCCTCCTTGACCCATTCCTCGTATTCCCACTCAGGCATCTCATCGCCTGTCTGTGGATTGTAGAACTTTCGCGGCATTGGTTGAATCGGGGGTGGCGGGGGCACTACGGGTAACGCGTGCGGTCGTGACGGAGGAGGCGCAGGTGCGTCGTCGTCTTCATCCCAGAAGGTGGTAGGTGCGGCCGCCGAGCGTGACGCAGCCACGGCCGCTGCTGCGTGGATCGCTGCGCGCATGCCAGTAAGTGGCACACCACGCATCGCGTTGCGTGGGTCGGCCATATCCGCGTAGTACGACAAGCCTAATTTTGAAAGGCTGGTCAACTCGGCATAATTAGAAGATTGCCCAGAGGCAGTCACAGGCGGGGTTGGCAAATGTCACATGACCGTGGTATACGACGGACGGACAACGAATGGTTCGAGCTTGTTGACTCTGCACCTTCATTGTCGGCGGCAAGTCGTCTGTCGTACAAAAAGCAGCTACGATCGGCAATCCGCGTGTTTCATGTCCAAGGTCCAACTGCCCTGTCGTCTATTCTGGAGGCACCCGAGAAGGTTGAAGATGTGATGAAGCATGTAGGTGACAACTCGCTGCGTTCGTATCTAGCAGCTATCGTATCGCTCTTTAAGCGTGGCGAAGAGGGTGGCTTTTTCAAGCGCAGCGATCCGCGCATCGGAGAACTGTATTCGAAGTGGGCAGAGCTTCTACAAAATAGCTCAAAGCGTTATCTTGGGCGTATCGACGAAAACAAGGAAAGTGATAGGGAACGCGAGACGCGGACAACGCTTGGCGATTGGCACGTCGCACTCGACGTGGCCTTGCGGAAAGATCCCGACTCACAGGCGACGCTGTTGCTGGCCTTTCACGCACTTGTCATGCCCCCGCTCCGCGGCGGTGACCTTGCACATGTGCACGTCGGCTATACGGATATCGGTAACTGTGCATACCGAGATCCGGATAACGACAATCAAACGATCCTGCTTATCCGAGACCATAAAACGTCTAGATCGTTTGGGCCACTAAAGCGTGTATTGAAAGGGGAGATGGTCACCTTGCTACGCAAAAATGTGAATGCAAACCCAAGACCCTACATATTCATGACTCAAGGTGGTGCACCTTACTCTGACTCTGGGTTTTCTAGTTGGAAATCGTTAGTGTTTCGTGAGGCGTTTGGCCGCCCTGTGACGACAAACTCATTACGCCACGGGTTTATTACCGGCATGGATCGGCAGCACCAGTCAATCCGCGAAGCAAGAGATATCGCGCGCGACATGGGACACGGTCTTCACACGCAGCGGCAGTATGTGCGCATAGGAGGCGACCGGGGTTAGAACGTGCTTGCGCGACTTCATATTTCGGTGTGCACACGCAAGTCATAATTCTAAAGTTCAGCTGTGGTGACCATGGCATACCACGTACCCCGCGAGGCATGCTCGGTTTGCCAATGGGCGGAGGACGAGCACGATCCTAATGACTGGCATGCATTTGCACCCTGGAATGCACACCTTTTATGCGCAGACTGCTATCAGTTTGCTTTAGATGTAGCGTATACAAGCATCCCAAACCCTGAAGAGGAGATTGACCCTGAAACGGTTGCGGCGATTGTGGAAGCTGCCATGGCTTACATAACAGGCGATGAAGGTGATGATGACATCGGCGATGGTAGCGAAGCCGGCGAGCCAGTGAGCGACGCGGAGAGCGAGGTGACGGTTGCGTTGTACTGATCATTACCCGTAGCGACGATTGCGCCACTCGTGCGTGAGCTTTCCCGCGTCCATGTGTCTATTTATAGGCATACCGCGTCCAGCCATATCCTCACCCTCGTCCTCGGTAGGTGCATCGGGATTGGGCTCGGGGGGTGGCACCATCGTTCCTTCAATATGAACAAGCCTCGCCCCTGCGGGGGGTGCATGGCCGTGTGAATTCCCAATGTAGCCACCACCTTGAGTGTATAGATGGTTCTCCAGTAACCATTGTACACGTCTCCACGGTGCATTTGCTACGTTTATTTCGCGCACAATTTGCACGAGATCCCCATTTGTCAATCGACGCGTAACAGCACTTTCATCGCCACGTGGCACTGTTGGCTGTTCGGCGATATCTTTTGCACCCATAAGACGGTCATAAATACGTCTAAATTCCCTAGATATCGGCCCAATCTGTGCGATCGCAGCTTCGAACGTACCATGATTCACATCCCAGAAACCTGGACGCGCAGTGGATATATATGTACCTTCCTGTATGTCTTGTTCTTCTGATTCTGATTTTTGCAGCCTTCTGCTGATTGCGTTAATGAGTTCCTGTATACTTGCAGGTGTGGCTAGGGCTAGCCGACCTCCGTGTATCGCAATATGTGCTGCCATCTGCAGATGTCAGTGTTTATCTTATTGTGGGGGTTTGTATTTATCCGCAAGGTCTTCTGCGAGCCTTTTTATGTGCGCCTCTTCAAGTCCCTTCATGTACGCCTTCAGCTTTTCGGGGTCTGTTAGCTCTTCTTCGAGCTTATTTCGTGCTGTTTCTGCTGCTATTTCACGAGCTGTTGTTTCGGCGATTTCGGCCATTTCAGCTGCTTTGGCCGCCGTAGTCTCTTCAGCGGACATTGGCCTATAGCTATTTTCCAGTTGCTGCTTCATTGAGAATGCCAGGGCTTCTTTAAGCTTCTCAATAGTAGCTCGATAGCGAGGTAGTGCATCCATTTCCACGTATGCAATTTCCCGACGTGTCTGCTCGCGATCCCCCTCCCAGTTCGCATCGCCTTCTCGAATCGTGCTTAGTTTGTCCTTGAGTCTCTGCAGCTTGTCTTCAAACTCCTTCTGCTTGCGCTCGAGCGTGTGGATTCTGACTTTCACTGTTCTTAATGACATAGCGTCCACTGCAGGGTAATCCTCTTCTGCAGAGTTCTTCTCGCTTTCGGTCATATGTGCGAACCCCCTTGAGTCTAGATGAAGACTACCCTCATTTGGGTCACTGTAATCAATACGACGTGTGAATACCTGAACTCCTTCAAGAATCATACTCTCGTGCATATTGAGGACTTCTAGTAGTTTCGGCACTGTGTCAACCGAAGCTGTGTCAATTCGGACGACACTGTTTCTATATGATTCCTTAAGTCTGTCGTCGATGCTTTTAGCTGTGAGATCGCTTTCTTGTTCTGGCTCAAATGCGACGAGACGATACCCGCGCAATACTGGATCGGGTTCTGAAATAAGTGCCGTTACATGACCGTGCCAGTTGAGCAAACCACTGGTGCCACGTTCCTTGATAGCAAGAAGTGCGCGGTGTAGTCTCCTATTGATGACATTATTTGGGTTATCAAGATCATCCTTGTTTGCCTTTTGTTCATCTCGTGTGACAGTGAATGACAAGGTATCGTCGCGGCCAAGCGCGTTGCTAAGACATTGCACGACTGGACCCCTCAACGTACCATAACACTGAACTGTGTGGATTGGTGCGTCTGGATAGTGCGCCTTAAGCGCGCGGGCTCCTATTACGACGCAATCCCTTTCGCGGTTGTAGAAGCGCCCCTGCGACAAAAGCCGCATGGCTTTCATGCCGCCCTGCATTGCACCATAGCGGCGATTGCGGCCATCTGTTGTCATCTTTCCGGAATGCATGTGGTGTCCAGACCCAACTAGACTGTCGAGAAAGTGTGGGTTTGTTCCTGGATTGCCAGCGAGAACTGTTGGTGTCGTTTTTAGGAAGTGCTTGCCGACGAGGTATAAGGGATCGTTCTCGTTATAGACTCGCGCGTTGACGTCGGTTTCGTTCGAAAGCTGTACAGCTGGGTTATAAGAGCGAGCAGACTGCAGAAGCCCGCGCTTAATCATCTCATCTATAACAGCACCCCCAAGCGAGTGACCTGCACCCGCAAAAACCGCCGTTGGATATTGCTTTCTGAGGGCCTCAACTGCGGCAATATCAATCCGAGCTCGATTGGTATGCCCAAGGCGGTTGAATGCAATAGACGCGTCGGCGGATATGTCGTTTATGTCAGTTGGATCTGTCCCGCGCACGCCAACAATGACGTGATCACCCTTCTTGTAGGCTTTCAGCGTGGGTGTGCTAGAAACCAGGGAATAGCCGTCGATAGTGGCCTGTGGTGACGAGCTATATGCTTCCGCGGATATTCGTTTGTATATGCTGTGTTGGTCATCCGTTGGTGCACCACCTCCACGCATGTGCGGCTTTCCTTCACCTCTCGCTTGCAAAACGTCTGTTTGCCATGACGCCATTCGCTTGCCCAGCTCCCTGTCTATCTCTTTGAACATAGGTTGAATGTTTCGCTCAATCCGATTCATATGCTGCCATTCTTCGCTTCGAACGATCTCCCTCGCCTCGTCTCTTGTTGCAGCGTCTGCGCTTGTTGTCCATCCTTTGAGTTCTCTGATGTGTTCAGGGTCTTTATTGTTCTTCAATACGTCATTATCTGGACCTTCATCAGTGAGGGAGACTAATTGCATTGGGCGTCTTTCCAGGTAGCTAATTCTGTTATCCCATATCTGCCCGAGTGCCTCATCGTAAAAAAACCACTGGGCTCTTAAATCCTCTATCGTTACAGCATCTCGCTGTATCTCTGCCGTGCCACCAGGTGGACCCTTTATGCGCTGCATGTTTGCCGTACGTGGGCGACGATTGACGTATAACAGCGAGACCAGATGCGTTTAGGGTTCAAAGCGAATATGCATCAAGTACCAACTTCAACTTAGTGTTAGGGTTGCTTTTTGACTTAGGGTTGGGGTTGAACATCAACGTGTGGTGGGGGTTCAACTTCAACTTAGGGTTAGGGTTCA
>Ga0114975_10000428_pt1 | contig 31658 bp, 25 predicted proteins | sample S_130626_EF_Meta_FD_87031 | JGI IMG/M metagenome (GOLD analysis project Ga0114975, IMG submission 87031) | Freshwater microbial communities from Lake Simoncouche, Canada to study carbon cycling - S_130626_EF_MetaG | ecosystem: Environmental > Aquatic > Freshwater > Lake | place: Lake...
GAAGAGCATTTTGAGACTGTGCTAGAGCTAGTAGACCAAACCTCTCCATATGCGCTTACGGGAGCCATCTTCTCTCAAGACCGCTATGCCATTGAACTGGCTACTCAAAAATTGAAGCATGCAGCCGGCAACTTCTACATCAACGACAAGCCAACAGGCGCAGTGGTTGGACAGCAGCCATTCGGTGGTGCTAGAGCCTCTGGCACGAATGACAAAGCGGGCTCCATGATCAACTTGCTTCGTTGGGTATCTCCACGCACCATCAAAGAAACATTCGTTTCCCCTACCGACTACCGCTACCCGTTCTTGGAAAAAGACCGGTAAACAGTTGTCTTTTTGGTAAAAAATTAACCACATAGTCACATGGAAGGAAAAATTGCCTTTCAATGTGCCTATGTGGTTTTTTTTGCCTAATTGGTTATGAACAAACCGAATTAGGTATACATCGCTCCATTGACATGGAGCACTTGGCCTGAGATGTAGCTGCTCATATCGGAACCGAGAAACACGCAAGCATCGGCAATTTCTTGAGGCTGCCCGCCACGCTTCATCGGGATGGCTTCTCTCCAGCCTTGAACTGTTTTCTCATCCAGTACCTCAGTCATCTCAGTTTCTATGAATCCCGGCGCCACCGCGTTGCAACGGATATTGCGGGAACCTAATTCCAAAGCCACTGACTTGGTGAAGCCGATGATACCTGCCTTTGAAGCGGCATAGTTAGCCTGCCCGGCATTTCCCTTCACGCCCACCACGGAAGTCATGTTGATGATGGAGCCAGACTTGGCCTTCATCATCACGCGCGTGGCGGCTTTTACAGTATTGAAACAAGACTTCAAATTGATGTTCATGATCTCGTCCCAAGACTCCTCGGTCATACGCATCAGCAGATTGTCACGGGTGATGCCCGCATTATTGACTAGGATATCCAAAGTTCCAAAGTCAGCCACCACGGAATTAATCAATTCATCTGCAGCCTTGAAGTCCGAAGCATCGGAACGGTAGCCTTTGGCCCGAACACCGTATGCGGCCAGCTCGGCCTCTAGCGCAAGTCCTTTTTCAACACTTGAAAGGTATGTAAAGGCAACCTGTGCCCCTTCCTGTGCAAATTTGGTGGCAATGGCTCTGCCAATTCCTTTGGAAGCCCCAGTCACTAAGGCGATTTTTCCTGTAAGTAATCCCATGAATTAGATCATTTTTGATTTCGCCAAAAATAGAAATTTCTCTTGGGATTTAGACCTTGGAATTTTTCAGTTCCAAGACAGGTGGCAAAAAACAGCGATTTTGAATCTTATTTTTTCAATTTTCATTAGAAAAAGGAGTAAAAAAATAGGAACTCAGCATAAACTACCCGCCCACTAAGGCATTCAGCATGAAACTTTTTCCCAGCGGAATCTAGGTCCAAAACAGATTTTTTTCTCAAGGCAAAAGGCCTATTTTTGCGAAGTTATTTTGATATCAAATCCATTAAACTATGTCTTCGACAAAATTTGACTTGATTGTACTGGGTAGCGGACCAGGAGGATACGTGTCGGCCATTCGTGCTTCCCAACTGGGACTAAAAACTGCCATTGTAGAAGCGGAAGAATTAGGTGGCATCTGCCTCAACTGGGGTTGTATCCCTACCAAAGCATTGTTGAAAAGCGCACAAGTATTTGAGTACATCAGCCATGCCAGTGATTACGGAATCCAGGTAAGCGGAGCAGAAGCAGACTTTGGAGCCATGGTCAAGCGCAGCCGAGGCGTAGCAGACGGCATGAGCAAAGGCGTGCAGTTTTTGATGAAGAAAAATAAAATCGAGATCCTTTCCGGATGGGGAAAAATCCAACCTGGCAAAAAGGTAGAAGTAGCCGATAAAGACGGAAAAAAGACAGTTTACGCTGCTGACCACATCATCATCGCCACAGGTGCTCGCGCAAGAGAGCTTCCTACCTTGAAGATCGACAACGAGAAAGTGATCGGCTACCGAAAGGCAATGACCCTAGAGAAGCAACCTAAAAGCATGGTGGTTGTAGGTTCAGGTGCAATCGGAGTTGAATTTGCATATTTCTACAACTCCATCGGCACGAAGGTGACGATCGTGGAATTTATGGACCGAATCGTGCCTGTAGAGGACGAAGAGGTATCCAAAGCCCTTGAAAAAATCTATAAAAAATCAGGCATCACCGTCATGACCTCCTCTGAGGTAACGAAGGTAGATACCAAAGGAGCAGGATGTAAAGTGACTGTCAAAACAGCCAAGGGCGAGGAAGTACTCGAGTGTGAGGTAGTACTCTCTGCAGCAGGTGTCTTATCAAACCTTGAAAACATAGGTTTGGAAGAGGTTGGCATCTTAGTGGACAAAGGTAAAATCCAAGTAAATGACTACTACCAAACCAACATGCCTGGCTACTATGCCATCGGCGATGTAGTTCCTGGACCGGCACTTGCGCACGTTGCTTCTGCCGAAGGGATCATTTGCGTAGAAAAAATCGCAGGTCATCACCCAGAAGCATTGGATTATGGCAATATCCCATGATGTACCTACTGCTCTCCTGAGATTGCATCCGTGGGCATGACCGAAGCCAAGGCAAAAGCCGCTGGATACGAGGTGCGCATTGGCAAGTTTCCTTTCTCTGCATCAGGCAAAGCATCCGCAGCAGGCGCGAAGGATGGTTTTGTGAAGCTAGTATTCGATAAAAAATACGGGGAAATCTTAGGTGCCCACATGATCGGCGCCAATGTTACCGAGATGATTGCTGAGATTGTGGCGATCCGCAAGCTAGAGACTACAGGACACGAACTCATCAAAACCGTGCATCCACACCCGACCATGTCTGAAGCGATCATGGAAGCTGCCGCTGCAGCCTACGACGAGGTGATCCACTTGTAAGAATTTCCATTTCCTTAGCCCGCTCCTAATGCCTTAGTTAATTCCAAGGCTTTTGGAGCGGGCTTTTTCATTTCTTTTTCTCAACTTACAGGCTAGACCTGCTGCTATTTCGATGGAACTCGAACTCTCCACTCCTGCCCTACTTTTTTCTGCCATCACCCTGTTGATGCTGGCCTATACCAACCGGTTTTTGGCTATCGCCACCTTGATTCGGGGGCTTCACAAAAACTACCGAAAAGCCCCAGACCAGGAAATCATTGTGGAACAGATTCACAACCTCCGACGCAGGCTGACCCTCATCAAAAGCATGCAATTATTTGGAGTGCTTAGCTTTTTGCTCTGCGTAATCTGCATGTTTTTGCTTTTTCAAGGCTTCACCGTCATTGCCAACTGGGTATTTATGGTGAGCATGGGAACCCTACTGATTTCCTTGGGTATCTCCTTGTATGAAATTCAAATCTCTACCAAAGCCCTCAACCTGGAACTTTCAGACATGGAAGGCCTTTTCCAAAACAGGAAAAGTGGCTTAGACCTATTCTTCAAAAAAGACGATAAAACTAGTGATGTTAACGATTGACCTTAGAAGCGATACGCTGACCCAGCCCACAGCTGGGATGCGAGACGCCATGTTTGCCGCCCCACTCGGCGATGATGTGTTTGGAGAAGATCCCACAGTCAATGCCCTAGAAACAAAAATTGCAGCGCAGTTTGGCATGGAAGCAGGCCTATTTTGCCCCTCGGGCACGATGACTAACCAGATTGCGATTCGCTTGCATACCGGCCCGCAAAAGGAGGTGATTTGCCATCAGTATTCCCACATCTACCTCTATGAGGGCGGGGGAATCATGGCCAATTCCATGGCTTCGGTCAAGCTCTTGACGGGAGACTTGGGAAAAATCACAGTTTCGCAGGTGGCCGAATCCATCAACCCAGACGATGTGCATGCGCCGGAGACCACGCTGGTTTCTATAGAAAATACGATGAACAAGGGCGGTGGAAGCATCTACACCCTAGACGAGATCAAACCCATTCATGCGCTTTGCAAAGAAAAAGGCATCAAACTCCACCTCGATGGTGCCCGATTGTTCAATGCCTTGGTCGAGACTGGAGAAAGCCCAGCCGATTGGGGAGCACAGTTTGACACCATTTCCATCTGCCTGAGCAAAGGCTTGGGTTGCCCAATTGGATCGGTGCTGCTCGGCACGAAGGCCGATATCAAGCGCGCCAAAAAAGTGCGGAAAGTATTTGGCGGAGGCATGCGCCAAGCGGGATTTCTGGCTGCAGCAGGAATCTATGCCCTCGACCACCAAGTGGAGCGCCTAAAAGAAGATCACCATCGGGCGCGGGTACTTGGTCAGTTTCTGGTAAAGGCTCCCCATGTGGCAGAAGTACTTCCTGTAGCCACCAACATTGTGATTGCGCGCCTGGAAGGAATCAGTCCGGAAGCATACCTACAACAGCTTGCCGCACAAGGCATCAAAGGTGTAAAGTTTGGCAAGGACCTCGTTCGCTTCGTTACCCACCTGGACTTTGGAGACGATCACCTGGAGGAGTTTGGAAGGCGGATAGGAAGGAATTAGATTGAATTCTACTTAAATATCTATTTAAAAATGTACCAAGTACTAAGTAGAAGAAATACGAAGTACCCGCCGCGGCAGGCAGGCAAAATACGGAATCTTAGGCAATGTCGAATGCCGAACTTCGATTAAAGAATAATGAAGTGAAGATTCGCATTAGGAATTGAATACTGCTCCGAATGCGTCTTGATACTATTTACTTGCTACTTGATACTAACAAATCTCGCTTCTAAAAAATGAACCCCACCCCCCTAGCCGAACGCATGCGCCCAAGCCGATTGGAGGAACTGATTGGCCAGGAGCACCTTTCGTCCCCCTCCTCGTTTCTTCACAAAGCGATCAAATCGGGAAATGTGCCCTCCCTAATCCTTTGGGGCCCTCCAGGAGTAGGCAAGACCACCATTGCAAATATCATCGCCAACGAGATCAAGGCACCTTTCTATCCTTTAAGTGCCATCAATTCTGGGGTCAAAGACATCCGAGAGATCATCGACAAAGCCAAGTTTCAGACAGGTGTAGTCCTTTTTATTGACGAGATCCACCGCTTCAACAAATCACAGCAGGACGCTCTTTTGGGCGCTGTGGAAAAGGGCTTCATCCGACTCATCGGCGCCACCACCGAAAACCCCTCCTTTGAAGTTAATTCAGCACTCCTTTCCCGCTGCCAGGTATTTACATTAAATCCCCTAGGCAAAGCCGAGATGCTTGCCATGGTGCAGCAGGCCTTGGAAAGAGATGCTGACTTGAAAAAAATTAAAGTAGAGCTACAGGAAACGGATGCTCTGCTGCGCATTTCGGGTGGCGATGGCCGAAAGTTGCTCAACCTCCTCGAGATCGTCATCGATGGGATCCAAGAAAATCCCTGTGTACTTACCGACGAGAAGGTCATGCAGATCGCACAGCAGCAGGTGGCCCTGTATGACAAATCTGGAGAGCAGCACTACGACATCATTTCGGCCTTTATCAAATCCATCCGGGGATCAGATCCCAACGCCGCCGTGTATTGGTTGGCTCGGATGATTGAAGGCGGGGAAGACGTCAAATTCATTGCCCGCAGGCTCGTGATTTTGGCTTCCGAAGACATCGGAAATGCCAACCCAAATGCCTTGCTTTTGGCCACCAGCTCTTTTGAAGCAGTAAAAATTATCGGTTACCCCGAATCACGAATTATCCTCTCCCAGTGCGTGACCTACCTGGCTAGTTCCCCCAAAAGCAATGCTGCCTACTTGGCCATCAACCAAGCACAGGCACTGGTCAAAGAAACAGGCAATCTCTCGGTACCTATCCCTTTACGGAATGCGCCCACCAAGCTGATGAAGGACCTAGCCTATGGCAAGGGATATCAGTATTCCCATGATTACCCAGACAATTTTGTTGCCCAGGAATTCCTCCCAGAGGAGATCAAGGGAAGATTACTGTATGAACCCGGAGACAACGCTCGCGAAAAAGAACTCCGCATCTTTCTATCGAAGAGATGGAAAGGGAAGTATGGGTATTAAGCGTATAGTAATACATTGAATTTATATTAATCTATAGCTAAAGACTTAGATTAAACGCTTCTTTTTTATTTGTTATTTTTTTGTTGTTATCTGCTTTTTTTCCACTAACCAAAGAAAATAAGGTTAAAAGTTCACTAAAACGAGCCACGGACTGTAGTGAATCATCTATAATCGATTACCCGCAGTAGTTAACACTCCTAAAGAGTCAATGAGAGGATTATTGGTAATCAAATTATTAAATTTATCAAAAACAAGAAACGAAATTTTTTTATTCAAAATATCAAAAGTATATTTAAAAACTATACTAAAAACTAAATAAGTAGGATCATGGGTGAATTTAAGAGTCCTTCAGAAAAACAAAGTGCAAAAGCCACTCCAGCTAAAAAATCGCAAGAAAGTAGCAGCGCAGGCGAAGCGGATTTCTTAGATTCCAGATCCAGTACTTTTCAACTTAAAAAATTCCAAGAGTCTGCACAAGATAGTGGCAGAGGAAGTGGCTTGAGCCAACTTCAAACTAAGTCCTCTAATCATACAGGTACTTCCCGTGTAGCTCAACTTCAAGGGTTGAGTGATACTCGATCTACTTCCGCGCAACCCGGATTAATTCAAAAAAAGGAGAATAAAACAGGAATTCCAGACGGATTGAAGGCCGGTATGGAATCTGTTTCTGGGATGTCGCTCAATGATGTATCCGTACATCGCAACTCAGATAAGCCAGCCCAACTTCAGGCACATGCTTATGCTCAAGGAACAGATGTGCATTTGGCTCCTGGTCAAGAAAAACACCTTCCTCATGAGTTAGGCCATGTGGTCCAGCAAAAGCAAGGTAGAGTAGCGCCAACTGTTCAGCTGAAAGGAGAGGTACCTGTCAATGACAGCCCTTCTTTGGAAAAAGAAGCAGATTCATTAGGTGCCAAGGCTAAGAGCTTAGGGATGAAATCTGAAGCAGGTGTAGCTCAGCTAAAAGGTATGGAGGAGGAAGAGCCACTGCAGGGCAAATTTGTAGGACCTGCGCAGCGAAAGGCAGTGGAAGAGGAAGAACCATTGCAGGGTAAATTTGAAGGAACTGCACAGCGAAAAGCAGAGGAGGAAGAACTATTGCAGGGTAAATTTAAAGGAACTGTGCAGCGAGCAAAGGAGGGAGAAACAGCAGCGCCAGCGGCCGCGGAACCAGAGGCTGAAAAACAAGCCGTTACCGAAGAAACTGTTTCAATCGGAGGATTTGAGATAAAGTATACAAATGATCCAAACGAGAAAAAACAATCCATTGAGGGTAAGTATGGAGAATCTGATTGGTCCATATCAGGAGAAAGGGAGCTTAAGGATGAGGCAAAAAATGTATGGGAATACACCATAACTGGTGGTACTCCTGCAAGTTTAACATCTCCACCTTTGGGATTTGATTTGACTATAGGTGTAATTCCACTAGGTGTACCGGGACTTTCAGCGACGATTGGTTTGGCTGGGTCTCTTGAAGCAAGTGCATCTGGCACAGGTTCAATCAAATTCCTATCTGATGGCAATACAATTACAAACCCTTCTGCTTATGGTTCGTTATCAGCAGGTGTAAAAGCAAGTGTTACTCTTAGTGGCGGGGTCACCGCAGGTGTTCCTGGTTTAATAGGAGTCACTGGCGGAGCCTATGGTAGATTGACTGGCGAAATTAAGGGTACTTTAGATCTTAAGCCTACCATGGGGGGAATTAAGATGGATAGTGAATTGAAAGGTGAACTTGCAGGATCAGCAGGTATTTTTGCGGAAGCCAATGCACTCTGGTATACCAAGAGAGCAGAACTACCGCTAGCCGAAGGGAAATTTGGTGAGTTTAAAGGAACCAAAAAAGATCTTCCATTTAACAAAGAAGGATTCAAGCAATTGGCAAGCATAAGCAGTTACGACTTTAAGAGAGACGGTGGCGATGAAGGAAAAACTGAAAAAATTCGTGAAAAAGCAGCTGGAGAGGTTAAAGAAGAAGCAGTAGAAGCACAAAAAGCTGAAGTAGCAAAAGGGCAAGAGAAAAAACCTTGGTACCGTTGGTAGTCCTCCAAAGTCAAAATAGCTTAATCAGAATTAATTAAAATAAATCCACATGCTTCGGTTTTCCAATGGGTTATTAATGAATGGAGGGGTTGGTATTGACGGAAAAGGTTTCTTTCAATTCCAAGGAGATAACTTATCTTTAGTAACTAACACTGGGGATTGGCATTTAGATGAAACCATCGTATCATCGAGAATGTGGTGGCAAAATTTTCCTGCGACGTTTAACACGTTTAAGAAGCCTGTCTCTGATGCAATTTATTTCAAGTTGATTACTAAGCTGAATGGGATTTTTCCAGTTTTGTCACCTCATCCGGTTTTAGTTAATGGAGCTTTGGATGAAGCTAAAAGAGTCTTTCCTGGTATAAGTGAAGAATCGAATGCACTCTTCAAGGAGTTTATGCATTTTCTGAATTACGAGTTCAACCTTTTTGAAACGCTTAATGAACCCGCAGTAATGGGTTCTTTTTCAGACGATTTAGGTCCTTTTATGATTGGTGTATCTGGAAATGATTTTGTACTGCCTCCAGAGGTTCCTACGCTACACAGCGCTCCAGAGATCTGGGGTTATCTGACTTGGATAATTAATAATTATTTTGCTGGCCCCTATCCAAATACTCCAGAATTTGCTAAGCTAAACGGAAAACGTTTTGAATGGGGAAATCTAGAACTTTCCGACAGTCTGAAAAATGAAAAAATTGAGGGATTGGTTTATTTTTTTATCGCCAAGTATATTCTTATTTACGAGGCTTGGGCGAATAAATCAGATAGTCCATTATCCTTTGCCATTGCGGTGAATTTGATCCAAAAAAATGAAGAGCGTCCTTGGCAATATTTATATTGATTTTTATCCTGTCCCTCAATCTCCTGCACTAAATAGCTTTTATAGTTACAAATAAAATTAGCTACTTTTTTTAATCAGATTCTTTTATACTTTTTTGAGCAAAAAAACCTTCATTTTTTTATGTATTCTGTGGGAGTTGATCCCATAGAATTGCTGGAAAATCCGAGCCTCTCCTACATTTTTTTTCCTATCCTTTTTGTTTTACATCCATGGAGTGAATAGAAACAAAAAAAGCCAAAAATACTTCTTGCGCTTAATTTGAACCTCAAGTTTGGGAATGCTAAAACCTTCAATTTAAATATTATGGTTAGTATAGGCTTGCCTGAAATCAAAAAATACCCGCCCTAAAAATCAAGTTTTGGAAATCTAAAATTTTTTAGAAATATATCTTTTCCTTGTTAATTTAAATATTTTTTATTTTATAAATTTCATTTCTATAATAAATTAAATCAATTAAAAAAAATAATAATCTTTTAAAAATAGGTAATAAATAAAAATAATATTTTTTTTTTAAAAAATTTAAATATTAACTTCGTTTTATGAGTGAAGTAAAAAATAAATCTGAACATCAAAATAATTCAGCCACACCGGTTCAAGCACCTAAGGAAGCAAGTAGCCTTGGGGAAACGGAGTATGTAGATGCCAGAGCTAGTACTTTTCAATATATTCAACTTCAAGCTGCAGCAGATGATCAAGGAAAGGGAAATCGCATCACTCAACTTCAATCGAAGGCTTCTCAATTTACTACTTTCTCTCAAGTAGCCCAACTGCAAGCAAAGAGAGACTCCAAAATGTCCTCTGCACATCCGCATGTTGTTCAGCGTGAAGAAAATAAAACAGGTCTTCCTGACGGCTTAAAATCAGGAATGGAATCCATTTCCGGTTTTTCTTTAGACGACGTTAAGGTTTACCGTAACTCAGACAAGCCTGCACAACTTCAAGCCTATGCTTACGCCCAAGGAACAAACATTCATTTAGGCCCCGGACAAGAGAAACACCTGCCTCATGAGTTGGGACATGTGGTACAACAAAAACAGGGAAGGGTAAAAGCCACAACCCAGTTAAAGGGGACAGTTTCAATCAATGATAATGATGGATTGGAAACGGAGGCAGATTTACTGGGGAACAAAGCCCTTGCCTTTGCTGGGAACGAAAATACCACACTTCAGAAAAAAGCAATTCCAAACATAAATATTGCCCAGTTAAAAAAATGGAAAGACGGCCATGAGTTAGCTGCTTCTGATCCTGATTTTAAACAACATAGACCAAGATGGGTAGAAGATGTTTCTCCTCCAGCTCCGGCTAAGCAGGAACCAGCTCCTGCTCCTGCACCAACTCCAGCTCCAGGTCCAGCAGATGCAGGCGGTTTAGCTCCTGCTCCTCCTGTACCTGTACCTGCAACTGCTCCTACCCCGACTCCTGCTCCTACGATCGAAAAAACATACTCAGATGCAGATAGAGCAAAGGTAGATGCTGAGATTGCAAGGATTAACAAAGAAAGTCCGGATTTGATTTCTGATCAAGCTAGTGAGCTTATTGGGAGTATAGGAGATGGAATTAAAGCAGAAACAACGCAATATACAGTTAAAGAATTGGTTGATGGTGAAGAAAAGGAAGTTACCCACAACTTAGATGGTACAAAAGAAGAAGCGAGGGATCCTGGCGATGCAGAGAAAGCAGCAGGAATACTTGCCTCTATAGGTTCTTCAGTTGCATTTTTTGTTCAGGTACAAAATCTTAGAACTCAATGGAGCGGATCTAGTAATTGGGAGAAAGCTGGGCTCGCTTCTGAAGTTGCTGAATCTGGAATGCGAGTAGGAGCGAGTGTGTCTTCGGCTGTAGAAAATTCTCAAGAAGCTGATAAAGCAGGATCAGGCGAACTAGCCAAGCAAGTTGGAGAAGGAATGGGTCTTGCAGATGGCTTATCCGCAATTAAAAATGGAGTGCAAACCATCTACAAAATATATCAAGCCTACAATGAGGCCAAAGATGCTGCTGAATATAGTCAAGATGAAAAAAATGTACAAAAAGCAGAAATTTTACAAGGCTTGATTGAGACCGCAGGAAAAACAGTGTCAACTATCAAAGGAATTGCAGATATGATTGGTCAGGGTAGTGGTCCTTTGGCATCTGCAGTGCCAGGCCTCGGCGCCGCTTTATCAGCTGTTGATTTAGCAATTGGAATTTATGAATTCATAAAAACAAGAAAAATTGCTGCAGAAATGAAAAAGATGGCGGAGGAAGCAATAGCAGCAAAAGATGCAAAAAGTGCTGAGGTGTACAATCATTTGCTTAAGCAAAACCAAGATAAAGTCAAAAAATTAGGTGTAACCATAGGTTTAGATTTTGTTTCCGTAGTAGGAAATATTGCTGCTTGTATTCCTGAACCAAATTCACAGATTGCCGGATTATCCTTAAAAATAATTGCTGGTGGTGGAAAAGCGTTAATGAACGCAATTATGTGGGGTAAACAAAAGCTAAATAATATGGCGGCTGAAAACCCAACTGGTACAGTGGCTAAATTATTTGGTAATGCCGATCAAAGCTCAGAGAAAATCGCTGAAAGAAATAAGAAAACAGTAGATTTAATAGCTGAATCGATTGAACCAAGTAATTTAAAAATAGAGGATGTAAAAAATGATCCGAAGGAAGCATTGAAATTGAAAGCCTCAGTAATTAAGACAGAAGCATTGATTAAAGGAGCTGGCACAGATCCAATGGCAGTATACAGAGAAATGAAGGGAACTAGTTTTGAAAAAGGGATGGCACTTATTTATCAGAATATGCCCAAATCCTAAACAAGAATGTATTTAAATAAACAAAATAGTTATGAATATAGAAATTACTGAAACTGGTTTACGCCAGGTGAAAAAAATATTAGATGATCTAGAACTAACTACTCGTCTGATTGAAAAGTCTGATAAGATGCCAATATCTTCTATTATTTTAAATTTTAATTCTACCGACAATTCAAATATTGATATTGCTATTGCATTCATACCATTACCAGAGAATCTATTCCCAGATGTGAAAATTTTACAATTTTTTTATGAGTTTCCAGAAATTGTAGAGGACTCAAATGAAAATCTTTCACTTGAGTTGACTAATCGTATTAATTATTTACTGCCGATTGGCAGCTTTGGATTAAAAGACAAAAAGATTACTTACAGATATTGTCATGTTTTGCCCATCTTTTCGAATCTGCTTGATCAAAAAGACTCAATAAAGGATTTGATTAAACTGATTGCCTTGTACACTGAAACTTTTCAAGAGCCCATCAATAATGTTATGAAGGGTACCCTCGGCATTGATGAAATGTTTAAAATGTTTGAATAGAACTCTGCGTGTCCATTTTTCTATGACAGCTCAATTAAATTTTTTTTGATAATCTGAAAATAAATGAAAACAAAAAAAGCCTCGAAAAATTTCGGGGCTTTTTCTTTGAGTTGATCTTGTAGAATTAAAGAGGAACACCCGATCCGCTACTAATCATTCCAAAGATTAAACGGGGTAAATAAAAAAACCGAGATTCTTCCAGGTTTGATGTGAGCGTTGATTCCGAAAATTAAGAGAGGCTCACCAATTTTCATGGCCCTGGGAAATACTCCTACCCGATTGATGAAAGAATTGAACTGCGACATAGGACACCAAAACCCCAATGAAGACCCAGGCAATTTTGTAAATAAAGAATTCCACCCCGAAGCCATCAAAGCCCCCAGCAGCTACCAGACCGGTGACAACGCTCGGAAACAGGAATTGCGCGCATTCCTTTCCAAGCGATGTAAGGAAAAATAGGGGTATTGATTACTCAGAAGGCCCAACAAGGATCGGGGAAGTGTAACCCTTATAGGAGCAGAACTAGGCTTAATTGACTAGGGACTGAGGTTTATCCAAATATTTTCAATGACTCCAATCTCAATAAAAAGGAAAATTCTTCCCTCAAATCCAACAAATTTACATCAAATCGACTAATTGGAGACACTCGTAGTTTAGGACAGGGGACATAACAGAAATTCATTTGTTAGATTTATTTTTTTTATATACCGCCGTGATTTTACCCAATGTCAGAATTAAAGAATGCTCCCGCACAAGAGAGCAGAAATGCAACCGTTACCTCGAAGCATGAGGGGAAAAGTGAAGGTGCAGAACTTGAGTATTCTGACAATCGATACATTACTGCTCAACTGGTAAGTTTGCAATCAGCAGCGGATGACAAAGGCAACAGAAGCAACACCACCCAACTGCAAGCCAAAGCATCCTTCTTTACCGGAACTTCTCGGCTAGCCCAATTGAAAGCCGCAAGTGATCTTCGCCAACCGATTTCAAGAAGCACTCCGGTGCAGCGAGAAGAGAACAAAACGGGCCTTCCTGACCAGCTCAAATCAGGGATGGAATCGCTCTCTGGTCTTTCTTTGAGCGACGTGAAGGTTCACCGCAACTCAGACAAGCCAGCCCAACTTCAAGCCCATGCCTATGCTCAGGGAACTGATATCCACCTAGGTCCAGGACAAGAGAAACACCTGCCTCACGAGCTCGGCCATGTGGTTCAGCAAAAGGAAGGACGCGTAAAACCTACCGTTCAACTGAAAGGCAAAGTTAACGTGAACGACGATGCCGGATTGGAAAAAGAAGCCGATGTAATGGGCGCGAAAGCAATGCAATTAAAAGCAATACCCAGTTTCCAAGATGGACAAACGAGTAGCACCTCCAGTACTTTTTCTTCCGATACCTTTCAACTAGCTCCGAAAGAAGAAAAAGAACAAGAAGATATGGAGAATGGACTTTCGTTTGAAAATATTTATCCGGAAAAAGGAAATGAAGGATTTTCATCTAGTAACCGTGCAATAAACCCAGCCCCAGATAAAATTGATCGAAGGGAAGATGAACAATGGCCTATTGGCCCTAAAAATGAAGATGGATCAGGGGTAGCCTATTCAACCGACATCATTGATCAACAAGGCCTTGATAAAGACTTATGGTTTAAATCTTCAAAAGGAATTGAGGGAGTAGAAGCCACTGAAGAACATTTACCTACATACGATCAGGGGATTTCTTCAGCATTTCACGTAACCACAAACGAACGATCAGCAGCAAGTATTCTTGACCGAGTAGATCCCCGATTTCATAATCCTGCAGGCCGATTTGGTGGAGGATTTTATGTAGCCACCGATCTTCAAACTTCCTATGCCGAAGTTCAAGCGCACGAATACGATAATTTCAAAGAAGGAGGAGATCCTACAAAGGGCTTGCTTTCCGCAATCCATGTAATTGAATATACGGGAGCAGGTACTGCCGATTTAGTGGATGCATCTTCCACACCTGTTCTGGCAGATATGGTTATTAAAGAGCCTAAAAAAATTGAGAAAAAAGTACGTGAGGATGCACGAGATGGAATCGTTTTTAACTCAACCAAAGGATCTGGAAAAAATATCGTACTATTCAAAAATTATGGGGTTTTGAAGGTAAAAGGCGATGGATATACAGGGGCAGCAGAAGGCTTTAAGAAATTTAAGGCTGAAAATCGAACGAACGAGGTCGAGCTTTAATTATTTTTCTGCTCTTCCCGATCAATTTGTTAGTCCCTAAAATAGCTTGAATGAAACACTAGTTTACCACACCCAAAAAAATATGACACTTGAAGCAATAAAAGATTTTTTAGTTAATAGAAATGTGAAGGTTACACTGAAGTTTCGACAAGTAGTTACTCTTGAGGCCTATCTAGAGCTATTTTTTGAAACCACGGAAAAGGAAAGCTTTGTAATGGAAATTGGCTACATCCCAGGCCTAGAAGAGGAAGTAGATTCATTTCGCCTGCTTCAATTAGTAGTACCAGTCTTGGAAATCACCGCTGACTACCCAAAACACCTGGATTCCATACTTCACTTTATGAATAGCGAATTGGTTACCCCTGGCTTTGTTTGCGATCCTCAGGCAGGACTGGTTTATTTTCGCTACGTCATGCCTCTCTCCAAAGACGAGTCAAAAGTCAATCTAGAACAGCTCATCGAAGTTTTGCAACTGATTTTTTTCCAAGTCAAGAATTACGCACCCAAAATTCGGGGATCGGTAAGCCAGTAAACCGGAACACTGCTCCCCTTAATTTTTATTTTATAAAACTCTCAATTAATATTAGTTCAATTCTGGCTATACTGCGGAAGTTGATCCCGTAGGATTACGGGAGAATACCCGACCCTAGTGACCATCCCAATATCCTTTGTTTGGACAAAAGGCATAAAAAAAGTCCCGAATATTTCGGGACTTAATGTGGGAGTTGAGGGATTCGAACCCCCGACCCTCTGCTTGTAAGGCAGATGCTCTGAACCAGCTGAGCTAAACTCCCAAAATTTTAATAAAGTAAGGATAAATCCCTAGCTAACCCTTCTCGTACCAGATGCTTCCCGAAATTCTTCGGGATAAACCGAACCAGCTGAGCTAAACTCCCATTCACGATCTTTCCAGAAGGGATTGCAAAGGTAACCTGAATCAGATTTTTTACAACACCTCATCTTGTTTTTTTTCTACTCTTAGCATTAAATAGTTGAAAATGAGCGAAAAAAAAGATACCCATACTCCAAATTCACCACAAATCCTGCCTGATCTCACTTTAGGCAACGACAGTTGTCCCGTTACGATCTACAAATAAGCAGAAAAGTCCCGTACGTACGGGACCTTTCTTTTTTTAAGATATTTATTTTTGATTATCCGAAAGGACAAAAATAAGTGCCTATAAATTAACGCTTGAGGATCAGTTAAGCGGGCTGTGGACCGTGGACCGTCGTCTGTTAGCTATCCTAACGCCTGATTCATATCTTCAATCAAATCGTCGATATGCTCCAGCCCCACCGATACACGCAGTAGATTTTCCGGAGTGGTCGTATTTGGTCCCTCCACGGCGGCCCTGCGCTCGATCAAACTTTCTACTCCACCCAAACTAGTGGCATTGGCGAAGAATCTTAGTTTGGATACAAGCAGGTCCGCTGCTTCTGCTCCACCCTTAACCATAAAGGAAACCATCCCTCCAAATCCATGCATCTGCTGGGCAGCCACTGCATGATTGGGATGGGAAGCTAATCCCGGGTAGTATACTTTTTCAACTTGCCCATGGGATACTAAAAATTCCGCCAAAGCTTTTGCATTGCTTGCATGACCTTTCATTCGGTAAGCCAGCGTGCGGATGCTGCGCGTCAAGTAATAGCAGTCTGTAGGGGAAGGGACTGCGCCACCAATGCGCTGAACCACCCTTATTTTTTCCCAGAAAGCATCTTTTTTTGCCGTGATTAAGGCTCCTCCGAGGATATCGGAATGCCCTCCAAAATATTTGGTGCTGCTGTGCATGACCAAATCTGCTCCCAGGCCGATGGGGTTTTGAAATACAGGCGTGGCGAAGGTACTATCACAGGCCAAAATGGCTCCCTGCGCTTTAGCTAAATCAGAAATTTGACGAACATCCGTGATCTTCAAGAGCGGATTGGAGGGAGATTCTACCCAAAAAAGCGCCGTATTGGGACGGATGGCATTTTTTACAGCTTTAAGATCGCTCATGTCTACAAAGGTCACCTCATGGATGCCTGCAAAGAGCTGCACCATGGAATTGTGTAGCCCGTGGTACATGTCATCCGGAGCCACGATATGGGATCCTGGCGCTAGGGCCTGGTACACGGCTGTGCCGGCGGCATTGCCCGAAGAAAAAGCCGCAGCATCCTCCCCTTTTTCCATGGCTGCCAAGACCTGTTCCAAGGAATGTCTGTTGGGATTGTTGGCACGAGAATAAAGCATTCCTCCTTCGTTTCCATGTTCAAAGGTGGTGCTCAAGGTGATGGGCTGCACCACGGCGCCGTGACTCTCGTGAGTCCCATTGCTTAGGTGAATGGTGAGGGTTTCAAATTTCATAGGGTGGTGTTCTATTGCAACAAGTTAGAAAAGTCTAGGAAAGGAGGAAAGCCGTTCCTAAAAAAAGCCCTGCGATTTCGCAAGGCTTCAAATTAACGAATCCGATCTACTGACCTTACCAGTGCCTCGTCCTTTTTAATAAAGCGGTTGGCGAGCATGTTCATGACCATAGACACCAAAATCGTCCAAAATCCTAGGCCGTATTCACCCCCATCTTCGCCTTGAATGGCTTCGTTTATTCCGTTGGTGGTCAAGAAAGTTGCGGCAACGAGAGATACCATCACGAGGGAATTGATCATGTTGAGCAAGAGCTGACGGGAACGGAGGCGGTACTGGAAGATGGAAGCTAATGCCAAAATTGCAGCAAGAACCGCTAGTGCCGCAAGGTACCACTTGGAAGAAGATTGGATTACCTCACCGCCCTGGTCCAAGTTGGTCAGCATAAAGGCTGACAGGGTCCAGGAATCCCCATCTACATCACCTTGCATCCAAAGTTGCGTACTTAGGGTCACCCCCATGCCTACCGCGATCAGAAAAAGAAAAATAGTTTGTACACGCTGAATCATAGCAATCTTTTTTTTAACAAAGAAAACCCCTTCCGATGGGAATATCAAGAAAACAATTCTTGTCCGTGGATTTCGTGGGGAATAGTATCTTTGCGCTGCAATGAACGACAACACCCAACGGTATTTTCTAGAGCTGAGCTACAAAGGCAGTCCATTTCATGGATGGCAGGTGCAGCAAAATGCATTTACCGTTCAGGAGTGCATTGAAAAAGCACTGAGTACCTACTTCAGAACACCCATTACGATCCTGGGAAGCGGGCGCACCGACACGGGCGTGCATGCGCAACTGCAGGTCTGCCACTTTGACTTAGAGGATATGGAGCTCGGAGAAAATTTTCTCAAAGCCCTTAATGCCATTCTACCTAAGGAAATTGGCATTCATGCCGTCCGAAAAGTGAAACCCGAGGCGCATGCCCGCTTCAATGCCCGCAAGCGTTCCTATTTTTACCGCATCAACTTTTCCAAAAATCCTTTTTTACAGGACCTTTCTTGGCAACTATTTCAGCAGCCAGATGTTAACGCAATGAATGAAGCAGCCAAAATTTTGCTGGAATACGAGGATTTCGAGTGCTTTAGCAAGGTGCATACCGCAGTGAAGCACTTTCGATGCAAGATTTATGAAGCCTATTGGGAACCAAAAGGAGAGGAATTGCTTTTTCACATTACGGCCAACCGATTTCTGCGAGGCATGGTGCGCTCCATCGTAGGTACTTTGCTGGACGTTGGCTTTGGCCATAGACCAGTGGAAGACCTTCACCGGGTGATTGCTTCCAAGGATCGAAATCAAGCCGGAAAAGCATCCCCTGCTAAAGGATTATTTCTCAGCAATATTGAGTACCCAACACACATTTATTTAGACTAACCCACATTGAGCTTAGAAAAAGAGAAAGAGTCGGCAGGAGAAATCCTAGACATGAAGGTTTTGCGACAGCTGTACACCTATGTAAAGCCGTACCAAAAGCAATTTTATTTTCTGGTGTTTCTGACGGTGGCACTGGCGATCTTAGCGCCAACCCGTCCTTACCTGATCCAAATTGCCATCGATGAGCATGTGGCTTTAGGGGATGCAGCGGGGCTCCTTAAAATCATTTACATTCTGGTAGGGCTGATGATCGTCCAAGCCTTTGCCCAGTGGGCCCACACCTACTACTCGGGTTGGATCGGTCAGGTGATCATCAAAGATATCCGAGTTCGCCTGTACAAGCACTTACTCAAACTTCGTCTCCAGTTTTTTGACAATACCCCCATCGGAAGGCTGGTTACCCGAAATGTATCCGACATTGAAACCCTCGCAGATGTGTTTAGCGAAGGACTTGCTGCCATCATCGGGGACCTGCTTCAAATCGTCACCATCCTAGGCGTGATGTTCTACATTGACTGGAAACTGACCTTGGTCAGCTTGTGTACGCTCCCCTTGTTGATCATCTCTACCTATGTGTTCAAGGAAAAAATCAAGGTGACCTTCAACGATGTCCGCAATGCCGTGGCCAACCTGAACTCCTTTCTCCAGGAACACATCACGGGCATGACCATCGTGCAACTTTTTAACCGCGAGCAGCGGGAGTTTGACAAGTTTAAGGAAATCAACCGCGAGCACAGTGCTGCGCACATCCGTTCGGTCCTGTATTATTCGGTCTACTTCCCTGTGGCAGAAATCATCCAAGCCATCGGGATCGGCCTAGTGGTTTGGTATGGGGCAGTAGGCGTGCTGGGCATGGACTTACAAATCGGTATTTTGATCTCCTTCATCATGTATTTGCAATTGTTCTTTCGCCCCATCCGAATGATTGCTGACCGCTTCAACACCCTCCAAATGGGAGTCGTAAGTTCCTCCAGAATCTTCAAGCTGCTGGCCTCCAGCGAACACATCGCCAACGAAGGCAGCTTTAACCCAGAAAAAATTCAAGGAAATGTCCGCCTGGATCAAGTCTGGTTTGCCTACAAGGAAGAAGATTACGTACTCAAAAACATTTCTTTTGAAGTAAAAAAAGGACAAACCATTGCCCTAGTTGGGGCTACAGGAGCAGGCAAATCTTCCATCATCAACTTGATTTCACGATTTTACGAAATCAACAAGGGCGCCATCACCATCGACGGAACCAACATTCAAGACTTTGAACTGTCTGCGCTCAGAAAACACATTGGCGTCGTGCTGCAAGATGTTTTCTTGTTCTCCAGTAGCATCTACCAAAATATCACACTAGGCAATCCCAACATCACCAAAGAGCAGGTGCTGGCTGCTGCCGAACTGGTAGGCGCCTCCAAATTCATCGAAAAGCTACCGGGTGGACTGGATTACAATGTAATGGAACGAGGCGCCACCCTTTCTGTAGGACAGCGTCAACTGATTTCTTTTGTGCGGGCCATGGTTTACAATCCCGAAATCTTGATTTTGGACGAGGCCACATCCTCAGTGGACAGTGAAACCGAGCAGCTCATTCAAGAATCCATCGAAAAAATGATGCAAGGGCGGACCTCCATAGTCATCGCCCACCGCCTCTCTACAATTCAGAAGGCAGACCAAATTTTGGTGCTCAACAAAGGCGAAATTGTAGAAACCGGCACCCATCAATCTCTCTTGGAAAAGGGAGGCTACTACACCCAGTTACACCAAATGCAGTTAAAAATGACTGCGCTTTAAGCTTCCATTCGGTAATGAAGAAACTACTCATCGCTGCTATCGTACTCTTTATCCTTGGGCTTGGAGGTTATTTGGCCTACGATCAATTAGGAGGCAATCGCCCCGTAGAACTTAGCCTCGAAGCCAAATCTCCAGATATTCTTTCCGGAAAAACCTTCCGCGGTACCCCCCTAGACAAGGGCATGGAGCAACTATTTCAAAAGATTCAAAGCACCCAAAAACTGCATCCAGGCGCCAAGTTACATACTATCTATTACACGGAGCCCGCAGGGAAGCTGGACACCCTAGAGGTGTTTGCAGGAATCAACCTCCCCTTTGGAGCCCCAGACTTGGAGCTGAAAGAATTTTCTGAAAGCCGCTACATCCTAGCCAAGGTAACGGGCAGCAAATGGGTAATGGCCAGTCCTGAAACCATCAAGGAAAAGATTCAAGAATTCGCCAAAGCCAATAACTTGACCCTGAGCGGCTATTTCATTGACAAGATCGTCGGCGAAACAGAAGTTCATGTAATCGCCCCAGTTCGGTAAGGGCCCCGACCAGCAGTCACTCTGTAATTTTAGCATGCTGCTAAAATTAAGGTTCCACCTTCCTCTTGGTTCTATTTTTAGAATTGGGAGTTTTTGATTCCCCTTCCACTCGTATCTTTGCGCCATGTTACTCCAAAACGACCTGCTGCTCCGCGCAGCGAGAGGTGAAAAAACCGAACGTACACCTGTATGGCTGATGCGGCAAGCCGGAAGAATTCTTCCTGAATACCGTGCCGTACGCGAGTCAGTATCTGGCTTTATCGAGCTCGCCCAAACGCCCGAGTTGGCGGCCGAGGTGACAATTCAACCCGTGGATTTGCTTGGAGTAGATGCCGCAATCATTTTTTCAGACATCCTAGTCATTCCAGAAGCCATGGGCTTACCCTATGAAATGGTCGAAAAACGAGGCCCTTGGTTTCCAAATACGGTCCGCTCCGAATCAGACCTCAAAAAATTACGGATAGCCGAAGGAGACAACGACTTGCAATACGTGATGGATGCGATCCAGATCACCAAGAAAAACCTGCAGGGCCGCGTTCCCTTAATTGGATTTGCAGGTGCTCCTTGGACAATTTTCGCCTACATGGTCGAAGGCAGTGGCAGCAAAACCTTCTCCCTTTCCCGAGAAAAACTGTACCGCGACCCGGTATTTTCACACCAACTCTTGCAGCTCATTACCGATTCTACGATCAACTACCTCAAGGCACAGATCCGTGCAGGCGGTGATTTGGTTCAGCTATTTGACAGCTGGGCGGGTATTTTGGGTCCAAAACAATACGAAGAATTTTCCCTGAAGTACATCTCCCAAATATGCGATGCAATCACCGAGGTGCCTGTGACGGTATTTGCCAAAGGAGCCTTTTTTGCAAGAGAAGCCTTGGGCAAACTCTCCTGTGAGACGATCGGCTTGGACTGGAGCATGGGCATTGCAGAATCTAGTGCGCTAATTGGAACTAACAAAACACTCCAAGGCAACTTGGATCCTGCAGCCTTGTATGGCAATCCAGATCAAGTTCGTAAAGCTACGCAAGACATGATGGAGCAGTTCCGTGGAAAGCGCCACATCGCCAACCTAGGCCACGGAGTCTACCCTGACATCGATCCAGAAATGGTCAAGGTGTTTATCCAAACGGTAAAAGAATTTTAAGATTATCCGCAATTAAGTCAGCACTTCAAGGTGCGTCCATGATCTGCGGATAATCGCTAACGGACGACAGTCCACGGTCCACATCCCATTCAATTGAACTTCAACTAGTGTTCTTTTTAGGTACATGTGAAAAAGCGGGCAGTCAAAAAAAAAACAGCGAACTAGGCAATTCTAGCCCTGCAAGATGAGATCACCTACGCGGACCATTCCAGTAGCTAAGGCTACTGCATTTTGTCCGAAATACACCTTATTGCTTACCGTTCGGTAGGTGGCGAGTGTAGCAAGGGGCTCTTTCCCTTTCTCCCCCGTCTGCTGATTGACGGTGATTAGCACACAGCGTGCACAGGGCTTCACTACCTGAAAGTCTACCTCTCCTACTTTAATGCGGGTAAACTGATCTTCTTCAAAGGCCTGCCCACCCGAAAAAACAAGGTTGGGCCGAAATCGATCCATCGAAACCGGCTCTTCAAGACGCTGATTCAATTCGTCCAAGGAAGACTGTCCAATCATCACATAAGGCATCCCATCTGCAAAGCTGACCGACTCCCCCTGCACGGCATAGCGGGGATCCATTTTGCGGTGTGAACTTTCTGGCATCACGACAAGATCCAGTTCCATCTGCAAAAAATCACTGAACCATCGACTCAACTCAACTGATACTACACGAGCGAGGACTTGATCTCCCCAGATGCTCACCTGCAGTTCCTGATTTGAAGCCAAATCTAGGTCAAAGGCAATTCGCTGAGAAGGATCTCCTTTGGAAAAAACTTCTAGCTGCGATTCACTGAGTGCCACCTGCAGCAAGGCCAGTTGCGGATATTGCCGCTGCGTCACAAAATCCCCCTTTTTATCCACCAACATCCAGCGTCGATCGTAGCGAAAACCCTTTTCTTCCACCAAAGCTTGGCTGACAGAAATGCCCCCCAAGGATTTGATGGGATAGAGGTAAATTTCTTGAAGGACAAGGGTCTTGCTCATGGCTTAAAACTACAGGAAAAATTGGAGCTGTGCCAATTCTCAACTACTTGGGGGATGGTGGAAAAGCGAAGCATGACAGAAAAGACAGGCATCAGCTCCCATTTTGTGACAAATTTTAGTCCGTAAAGAGCCTATCGCGGTCATAATTATGACAAACTGACACCAAAAAGTAGAAAAGGCAAGATGGCATAACCCTTGAATAAGGTGCTTTGTCTTTCAAAAAGAAAACATACAAAACCAACATACTCATGGGAAAAATTATAGGCATTGATTTGGGTACTACCAACTCCTGCGTAGCTGTAATGGAAGGTAACGAGCCCGTAGTCATTCAAAACAGCGAAGGAAGAAGAACAACTCCTTCTATCGTTGCTTTTCTTGACAATGGAAATGGCGAGCGAAAAGTAGGTGATCCTGCCAAGCGTCAGGCGATTACTAACCCTGCCAACACCATCTCCTCCGTAAAGCGATTTATGGGGAAAAAATTCTCAGAAGTTTCTGCAGATAAAAAACATGCCTCCTACAAAGTAGAGCAAGGCACCAACGATACCGTTACCGTTAAAATCGGCGACCGTTCCTATACCCCACAAGAACTATCTGCCATGATTCTTCAGAAAATGAAGAGCACAGCAGAGGATTTCTTGGGACAAACCGTAACCGAAGCGGTCATCACCGTACCGGCCTACTTCAACGATGCCGAGCGTCAAGCCACCAAAGAAGCGGGTCAAATCGCCGGCTTGGAGGTAAAGCGAATCATCAACGAGCCTACTGCTGCTGCCCTTGCTTACGGCATGGACAAGAAAAACCAAGACATGAAGATTGCGGTCTATGACTTGGGAGGAGGAACATTCGATATCTCTATCCTTGAACTTGGAGACGGTGTCTTTGAAGTGAAGTCTACCAACGGTGACGTACACTTGGGTGGAGATGACTTCGACCAGGTGGTCATCGATTGGTTGGCTTCTGAATTCCAAACCGAAGAGCAAATTGATCTTCGCCAGGACCCAATGGCGCTTCAGCGCTTGAAGGAAGCGGCTGAAAAGGCAAAAATTGAACTTTCAAGTTCAGCCTCGACCGAAATCAACTTGCCTTACATCACTGCTACGCAAACAGGTCCAAAGCACTTGGTTCGCAACTTGAGCAGATCCAAGTTTGAGCAGCTTTCCGAAACCTTGGTAAGACGATCTATGGATCCTTGCATCAAGGCCTTGAAAGATGCGGGCATGACTGCAGCCGATATCGACGAGGTAATCTTGGTGGGCGGTTCTACCCGTATTCCTAAAATCCAGGAAGAAGTAGAGAAGTTCTTTGGCAAAAAGCCTTCCAAAGGGGTGAACCCAGACGAAGTGGTTGCCATTGGCGCTGCCATCCAAGGCGGGGTATTGACGGGTGAGGTGAAGGATGTCCTTCTTTTGGACGTGACTCCACTTTCTCTAGGTATCGAAACCATGGGCGGGGTATTCACCAAATTGATTGAATCCAACACCACCATTCCTACCAAGAAGTCGGAAGTATTCTCTACCGCGGCGGACAACCAGCCTGCCGTAGACTTGCACATCCTTCAGGGAGAGCGCCCAATGGCAAAGGACAACCGTTCTATCGGTAGATTCCAGCTTTCCGATATCCCACCAGCACAAAGAGGTGTACCTCAGATCGAAGTAACCTTCGACATTGATGCAAATGGAATCTTGAACGTGTCTGCCAAGGATAAGGGCACCGGAAAAGAGCAAAAGATCAAAATTGAGGCTTCTTCAGGTCTTTCTGCGGACGATATCGAGCGCATGAAGCGTGAGGCAGAAGTGAATGCTACTGCAGATAAAGCTGAAAAAGAGACCATCGAAAAATTGAACCAGGCGGACAGCTTGATTTTCCAAACGGAGAAGCAGCTGAAAGAATACGGTGACAAACTTTCCGATAACAACAAAGCAAACATCAGCTCCGCTGTAGATGCGCTAAAGTCAGCCCATGGATCCAAAAATCTAGAGGGAGTCGACGCAGCAATGGCCAACCTCAACAGTGCTTGGGAAGCAGCATCTGCCGAGATGTATGCAGCAGGCCAGAGTGAGGGAGCTTCCGCAGGACCAGAAGCCGGAGCGAGCAATAGCACCACCGGTGACGGAGTGTCTGATGTGGACTACGAAGAAGTTAGCGAAGACAAAAAATAAGTATTCAAAAGCAGCACCTGTCTTGGATGGGTGCTGCCTTTTTTAAGGGCCAAGAATCAAGATATTTTCGTCGTGACTCTTGGCCTTTTCTTTCATCCAACCAGAAGCGCATGCAATTGACTGCCGACAATAAATTGAAAAAGCTAATCATTGTGGGAGATCGGGTCTTGATCCGACTGAAAAAACCACACGAAAAAACCGGCTCAGGACTCTACCTCCCTCCTGGGGTGCAGGAAAAAGAAAAGGTACAGCAAGGCTATATCATCAAGGCAGGCCCTGGATACCCGATCCCCATGCCTATGGAAGATCAGGAACCTTGGATGGAGACAGAAGAAAAAACGCGCTACGTCCCACTTCAAACCAAAGAAGGGGATTTGGCCATCTTTTTACTTAACGGTGCACACGAAGTGGTTTATGAAGGGGAAAAATACTTTATCGTCTCCCAGGCGGCTATTTTGATGCTGGAGCGGGAGCAGGAATTGTAGGGAGTTAAAAATAGTTTAAAATACTACAGGCGGGTGATGGGGTGATGTGTCGCCTATCTTTCTTTGTAACCAAAGCGTGTCGTGAATCCCAGAGTCACATACAGGTTTTCTTCCTGATTGGGATTCAAATACTTCCCTATGGAAGCATCTACAATAAACCGATTTTGAATCGCATACATCAGTCCCATATCCGCAATTGGATTTAAGAGTGAATTTTCCCGAGTAGCATTAAATAGTTCGGTATAGAGGACCAACTCCTTGGAAAGATGGAAATTAGAAGAGGCCGATAGAATGTAACTTGGCTTCTCGAATTCATTCCATTGCATGCCCAAATTGTATCCTAGAACAACCACATTGGAAAGCGTATTATGAAAAGCTACGCGAAACATGGGCAAGGACTTTGGGGAAGTAAATTCCCTACTGCTTAGATTTTTTACCTGAACCCTCCCAATGACTGCAATTTCCGGACGAGCACCTTTTTCTTTTGCTAGGTTCGCCTTAAAGCCAAGCGATATAGGCGACAAGCCAAAGGATCCATTTTCTTGGACAAGATCTACTATCGTTTGTAGTTCAAAATTGTCGCTCAATCCATACTTCAGTAAGGTGGTGGGTAAAAGGTAATTGGATTTGCCTCCTCGATTTTGTGCGGCCAAAACACCTGTTTCGATCTGAAAAATCTTTTTCCCAACAATAAATACTCCTTCCGTCTGATCTGGTCGATCCGTTTGAAGTAAGCTTTGTCCTAGGCATTTGCCAAAAAAAAGGAAAGCAAAAGCAATGAGTAGAAGCTTTTTATTCATTGGTGAAGAGGTAAGTTGAAAAGCAAAAGAGGCGGTAAATTGCCTCTTTTGCTAGTTTACTGGGAACTGTGTAATTAAGAAAAAGGAGTCGCTATCTTTTTAAAATTTTTCAAAAAGTACAACCTATGGATAATCCGAAGAACCTATTTTTTCCAGAGTAGCCCTTGGGATTGTTTACGTCCGTGAATACCTCTTTGGACCCGAATGAACCAATCAAATGAATCTGTAGATATCCCGCAGAGGTATCGATTTCAGGCCCAATCGATACAAATAGTGGCGCATCAGATTTGCTGAATGAGGTCGTCACATCTTTTACAACATGGAAACCATCCTCTACACTCAAGTAGACATCACTAGCTTCAAACATCCGCAGTGGTGAAATCCCCACATTTGCTGTCAACCAAGTGGATCCCCCTGCGATAGGCTTAGGCGTTTTCAAGATTAAGCCAATTGGAAATTCCACATTATTCGTACGAATCCTATTTCGATAGGTATTGAGCGAAGGGGCAACAAAACCTGTATCAGGTAAAATGAGCCCGTACCCTCTTTGTTGGTACCCTATGCCAGCTGTGATTCCTATGAATTCAACTGGGTAATATTCCACCTTTACTACACCCCCTAAAGAAGGTTTCGTGTACAAATCGGGTGTAGTTCCTTTCACATCACTCCACACATTCATGAAGGTAAATCCCCATCTGAATTTGTCATGCTTTGGCTTTGTCGCTTCAGGAGCTTTTTCTTGGCCATAAGCCAAAGTAGTCCCAAAGACAATTATTAGTATAATAAGTAGTTTTTTCATCGGGTTTCGATTAATGAGTAGCAACAGATTTTGACTTTGATTTCTTCTCTTTTTTTCTGACAAAAATCAGATAGATCACAGGCAAAATCAAAAGGGTGAGCACGGTGGCGGTAACCAATCCACCGATGACCACTACAGCCAGCGGACGTTGCGTCTCCGAACCAATACCTGAAGACAGTGCTGCAGGCAAAAGACCCAATCCAGCCATCAAGGCGGTCATCACCACAGGTCGAACTCGGGTCATTGACCCATTGATTACGGCGTCCAAAGTAGACATCCCCTCTTCCACATTCTTGTTGAATACAGAGACTAAAATCACCCCATTTTGAATACAGACACCAAATAGGGCTATAAATCCTACCCCTGCCGAAATACTAAAGTTGATATTCGTCATGTACAAGGCCATAATCCCTCCAATCAGGGCAAAGGGCACATTGAGCAATACAATGCTAGCATCCCTTGCCGATCCAAACATGATAAATAAGAGCACGAAGATCATTAGTACCGATACCGGAACTACGTAAGACAAGGTTTTCGTAGCTCGAACTTGGTTTTCAAATTCCCCATTCCAACTTAAGGAATAGCCTTTTTCTTCTGGGATTGCAGCTCCTACCTTTTCCTGAGCTTCGGCAATGGTACTGCCTAGATCTCGATTCCTAACGGAAAACTTGACAGGAACAAATCGCTGGTTATTCTCTCTATATACAAAAGCGGTACCGGTTACGAGACTGATGTCCGCAATCTCACTCAATGGAATCTTTATTCCACTGGTACTAGGCACCAACAATTTGCCCACATCCTCGATACTATTTCGATACTCTGCGGAATAACGGACACGGATGTCAAACTTTCGCTCTCCTTCATAGAGCAGCGATGCCGTTTTACCTCCAATGGCCATTTCGATGATATCCTGGGCCTCTTTGCTAGTTACCCCGTAGCGAGACATTTTTGCATGATCCAGTTTAATGCTCAGTTCAGGTTGACCCAAACTTTTGAACACTCCCAAATCACGCACTCCATCAATCTTCCCCATGATGTCCTTGATGCTATCGGCTTTCCCTTCGATTTTGGTGAAGTCATCCCCAAAAACTTTGATCGCCATCTCTCCCTTTACTCCAGAGACCGCTTCTTGCACGTTATCCGAGATGGGCTGAGAAAATCCGAAAACAACTCCTGGGAAGGCTTGCTCCAGCTCATTCTGCATGTTTGCGATGAGCTCCTCTTTTTTCAATCCACTTTCCCACTCGTCCTTCGGAAACAAGTCTACGAAAAGCTCCATATTGAAAAACCCTGTAGGATCCGTACCGTCATTGGGTCGACCATTCTGAGAAATCACTCCCCTTACTTCAGGATATTTTTTAACAATCAGCCTCATTTTCTCTGACTGAAGGTTGGCATTTGAAAAGGAGATACTTTGAGGCATGGAGGCTCGCACATAAATCGAACCCTCATTCAATTGAGGAAGAAATTCTGTTCCCAGATTAGAGCCAATAATCAAACTGCCCAAAAGAAGGGATCCTGAGATCAAGAGTGCAGTTTTCTTCTTCCGAATACACCACTCCAATCCTGGTTTATAGATATTTTCCAAAAAGCTAACCAAAGGATTACTTTTTTCTCTAACATTTTTATTGAGCAATAAATGGCCTAAAACAGGCACGAGTGTCAGCGTGAAAATCAACGCTCCCAGCAAAGCAAATCCGATGGTATAGGCAAGCGGAGAAAACATCTTACCCTCCACTTTCTGGAAAGCAAAAATTGGAAGCAATGCAGTAATGATGATGAGCTTCGAAAAGAAGATTGGCTTACCCATCTCCACGGAAATCCGCTTGATCATGCTCATTTTAGAGATCAAATTGAAGCGCTGAACTCCTAGTTTATGCTGTTGGTGAGCTAGGTAAACGAACATCCCCTCAACCATCACTACCGAGCCATCCACAATGATTCCAAAATCGATCGCACCAATGGATAGCAAGTTGGCAGACATTCCCTGAAGCTTCAAGCAGATAAAAGCAAAAAGCAGCGCAAGTGGAATAATGATAGAAACAATCAAGGTAGTCCTCCAATCTGCTAAGAAAATCAACAAAATGAAGGTTACCAGCAAAACGCCAACAATGAGGTTTTCCATCACCGTATGGGTAGTCACGTTCACCAAAGTAGTTCGATCGTAAAAAGGATCAATTTTGACTCCTTCTGGCAAAACGCGGTCGTTTAGCTCTTTAATTTTCTCATTGAGTACCTTGAGTACCTCACTTGGATTTTCTCCTCTTCGTAACAACACAATTCCTTCCACCACATCGGCCTGATCGTCACGACCTACCTTTCCAAGTCGAGGTTTGGATGATTCCATGACCTGAGCCACATTCGAAATGAGGATGGGCGTACCTTCCACAGATTTAATCGGAATTTGCTGGATATCCTCAATATTCTTCACCAAACCGATACCTCTCACGATAAAGGATTGGGGAGCGATCTCCAAGACATCCGCACCCACGTTGGAATTGTTTTCTCGAAGCGCTCGAAACACATCATCTGTTGCCAGATTGTATTGATTTAGCTGAAGAGGATTGATGATTACCTCAAAGATTTTTACTTCGCCCCCAAAGCTGATGACATCGGCAACACCCGGAACGGACTTAAGCCGTTTGTCGATCACCCAGTCTTGTACTTCCTTGAGTTCGCGAACAGACTTGTTCTCTCCTTTGAGCGTGTAGCGGTAAATTTCACCCGTAGGACCAGAAGGGGGCTGAATCTCTGCCTCCGCGTTTTCTGGCAAATCAATATTTTGAAGCTGATTGCCTACAAGCTGCCTCGCCGTGAAATAATCAACATGGTCATCAAAAATCATGGTCACCACTGAAAGACCATACACCGAAATAGAACGCAAGCTGGTTTTATCCGGAACCACATTCATCTCTATTTCCACTGGAATAGTAATGAACTTTTCAACCTCCTCCGCACTTCTACCAGGCCATTGGGTAATGACCACCACTCGGGTATTGATTACGTCAGGAAATGCCTCAATCGGCGTATTTGCAAAACTGAAATATCCCCAAGCTGCAAGAATTGCAGTAGCCGCAAAAACAGTTATTTTGTTCTTTAAGCAATAGGATATTAATCCATTTAATAACTTGTTCATGATTACTTGGCGTTATTAAATGCGGTCATCAAAAATAAAGAGTAGTCTCTCGCTACCACATCCCCAACAGTAATACCACTTTCGATCTGCGTGAAGGCACCAATGGTCTTACCCACCTTCACTTCTACTTTCGTAAATTCGTTAGCGCCTACTTTTTTCATTACATAGGTTTTGTTGCTTTCAATGATTACAGACTCGGTAGGAAGAGCCAGGGCTCTTAGTCCAACAGAAGAAACCATCGCCACGGAGGCAAACATCTCAGGCTTCAGCAAGGCATCGGAGTTGTCTACTTCGGTACGCACCTTGATGATACGTGAGTCGTGATCCAACATGGTGTTGATTTTAGAAACTACCCCTTTGTACAACCTGTCTGGGTAGGCCAAAGCAGTTACTTCCATGGTATCGCCCACTCGTACCTTGGAAAGATCACTTTCGTAGATATTGGCCCATACCCAAATGGTTTTCAAATCAGAAATGGTAAAAAGGGAAGCATTGTTGTCCGTACGGATTTGTTGCCCTTCATTTACGTTTCTTTCGACGATGTACCCACTTTTGGGAGCATACAATTCAAATACCGCATCCTGCTTGTTTGATGCACCGTACAGCTCCAACTTTTTTCCTTTTTCTTGAAATTCAGCTAATGCATTTTTGTATTGATTTTCTGCTTCGGTGTAATCCTTGGAAGAGGCAATATTGGATTTGAACAACTCTTTGGTTCTTTCAAATCCCTTCTCGGCTACCTCCAGGTTATATTTTGCGATGGAATAGTCCTTTTGAAAAGCAATAACGTCTGTACTTAGGATGGTCGACAAGCGCTGACCAGCTTTTACATAGTCCCCTAAAGAGACGTATACTTTCTCCACACTACCGCTGACGATAGGGAAAATTCGAACTACATTATCTTCATCAAAACTAATTTCACCCACGGTGTTGAACCTGCTGAAATCATTGATGCTGTCTGCCGCAACAGTGGTAATATTCTTGGACGCTTCATCACTTACCTTGATACTCGTGACTGGGGCACTACTGACCTCTGCTTCAGTTGCTTTTTCTTCAGAACAAGCGAAAAAGAGAATGGATAGCAATAATAGGAATGACGTTTTATAGGTATTCATGATAGTTTAGTTGTAAAGTTGATAACCTGTAGTGAACTCAATGTCAATTACTCGTTGAACAATCTCAGACTTTAGACCGAGGTATTCTGACATGGTATTGATATACGTTCGTTGCATATCGAGGTATTGTAAGATGTTGATATTCTTGTTGTTGTAATTTAGAAGCGCGCTGTTATTGAGCTGCTCCAGTTCCTTCAAGAATTCGATATTATAATTATCCAGAGCTGAACGTGAATGAAAATACTTATTCACAGCAGAATAGATCTCGTTTTGTAGAGATACCAAAGCCTGCTCTGCATCTGTTTTTGCACGGTTGATGTTTGCCTCTGATGAAGCTATATTTCCTTGGTTTCTATTGAAAATGGGAACATCCATTTCAAAGACAAGACCTGAATAGGGTCTTACATAGTTACTCCCTTTGTCATGCGGCTGGTATCCCAGCATGAGGTCTGGAACAGATCTTGACTTTTGCAACTTCAGGTTCATTTCCTCGTAGGAAATTTCATTGAGACGCGCCAAATAATCTGGTCTATTTTCCTCAGCAAAGCTGATTAACTCCCCATAGTTTAACTGACCTGAGTCAGGC
>Ga0114975_10000429_pt1 | contig 31646 bp, 24 predicted proteins | sample S_130626_EF_Meta_FD_87031 | JGI IMG/M metagenome (GOLD analysis project Ga0114975, IMG submission 87031) | Freshwater microbial communities from Lake Simoncouche, Canada to study carbon cycling - S_130626_EF_MetaG | ecosystem: Environmental > Aquatic > Freshwater > Lake | place: Lake...
AATTCTATTATTTTTTTTGCTTGTGATAATATCTCGCTCGGTAGTCGTCCGGTAGTTAAACTTTTATCTAATAATCCTTTTATTCCTTCTAAAAAATTTTTTCTACTTGCGTCGCTAATGAATCCTCCGCCTGAAAAAGAGTAACTGTTTATAAATTCCTCAAAATCATCTATGCGTTTTTCAAAATTCTCTATTGCTTCTAAATCAGTGGCTTTCTTATTTTCAAAATATATTGCTTCTTTTTTCAAATCTTCAAGATATTTAATAAATTTTTTCTTTTCTTCATCATTATCCTTTATTTCTTCACATTTTATAATTAACTCAGCTATTTTGTTACTTATCTTCGGCTCATCTACGCTGTCTATTCTTTTAGTTTCATTTGACTTATCAAATCTTTCTAATCTTTCTATTGCCTTTTTTTTCCTATCAAGATCCTTTGCGGTAATCCTTTTCTTTCCTTTTTTTCCACCACCAACAGTCTGTGCGCTATTTATTTTATTTACATAATCCTTTATTTCTCGTATTATTTCCTTCTCCTTTACTCTTAAACTCTTGACGCTATTATATTTATTTAATACGTTCATCAATGTATCCCGGTCATTATCAAACGTTTTTAATAGGGTTGTATAATATTCAAAACGTTTTGCGTCAAAGTTCTGTAAATCAAAATCGCTTATTAAATCCGTATTAAATTTAACATCTTCATCCGCATTAGTACCACTTGAAGTATTAAATAGCATATTATATGCGTATATGGATTTTAATGCTTCTTTATTCATTATTTATACCTTCCTTAATCGTATTATAGATAATAAAATTAGTCTAAATTAAGGATATATATCATCTTCCATATAATCGCTATTAGCACGACTAGAATTGTGATACCTAATAGAATATAGGAATACACATCGCGGTAATAAGAATAGAATACAAATAGCATCATTATAATAATAATAAACCACAGCACGCATACGCCAGCGGTCATCCTGTATGTATTATACGCATTAAAAGTAGCTTTCGGGTTGCTCAGTTTTTTATCTAAGCAATACGTCAAATATTTCTTTAAATCATCGCCGTCTATGTATTTCGTTTCGTTTCCCGTTATTTTCTTGAGTGTTGGATTATAATCTACGAATATCTTCTTATAGTCGTCGTCTGTAAAGCTCCCTCCATTTGTTAATCTATCCAAGTTCATATCAAACTTCTTATAGTTGAAAGGTATATAGGATGCTGGCATTAATTCCAATGGCAATATTCCAAAGGTGTTAAAATATCTTTCGTTATATTCGTGACTGATTGGTTTGCTTGTTCTCACTGTATATGCTTGGAAGAATTTGCCATACAAGATTCGCATTCGGTCGATATTCTCCTCGTCCTTCTTGGAATTTTCTGGATATCTAAGCAAATACGTATCCTTGTGTAAAAACTCGCGCATTTTCTTTCCGAGATCATAATGACAATTATTTCGTATAGAATCAAATTTAGTATCCTTATAGTCTATATGTTCATCTTCTTTATCTATCTCTTTGCATTTTATTTCTCTTTTTTCTTCAGGGGTTGACATACTGTATTTAATAGTTAAAAAGATTATTTAATCTTGAAAACTATGGTTCCAATAATATAGGATATAATGATGAACATATTTACAAAATATGTAGATTCAAAAGATGTCGTTGATATATAGTGTGCCTTATTTAAAATTTCATCTTCATTTTCATAAGGTAGTTCAGGGGCAATTTCATTTATTTTGCCACGGAATAAATATTGCGCCTCTTTGATATCTTTAAAGTTGTCCGGTTGCGTGGTTTTGTTGTCGTTATTCAGCGTATTATTAATACTCTTGATGATATTCAGCAAGTAATTTTTATTATTATTTGATGATAAGATAACATACTTTGTATCTAAATAATTATACATATAGGTTAGTTTTTTGTATCTATTGTCAGTAATTTTATTTGTTTTTCCAAATGTATCATCAATATCAAATGTATCGACATATGATACATTTGATATTAATTCATACAAGTTCAATGTTTGAAGAGTATATATATCTTTTTTTGTTATTTCTGTTATGTCTGCTACTCTATAATCAAACCCATTATAATTCATATGCCCCATAATTAATAAATACTTTGCGATTATTTTAATCATATTTTTATTCTGTATATCAGGATTCTGGTTTGTGGAATCTTCATTATTTATATCTACTAAGATACTTGTCATATCCACATTAGTATTCTTTGAATGATCAGCGTCAACGATAATATCTATTCTATATACATTTTCTTTATTAAAAGCATAATTAAATTCATTAATATAGGTATTGTAGGTTTCATGTTTATTTACGAAGGTGTTATAATCAGAAATTGATCTTAGTATTAATATAAACTTGTGAGGTATTAGTTTGCTGCTCTTTTTATAAAATATAAAATCTTTATAATTATCTTTGTCGCTATTATTGAACGTCTTTTCGTCAAACAACTTAATACATATTTTAATAATTCTATATATCTTTAAAATTAAATCATATTTAATAATTTCCGTATTAAAATACGAACCAATTAATAATTCAGTTGTTTTCGCGTTTGTTGTGGTCCTAAACAATTTTGTAAATACTGCGTATATTTTTGTAACTTCCTTGTCATCATATTTTGTATTGTAGAGATTTTTAAACCTCGCCTTGTAATATTCTCTAAATTGATTCTCGTTGTTGAGATTATTAATACTATTAATATCTACTTTTAACCCGTTTGATATAGTAAAATAGCTTGTTCCGTCTACCGTTTCGTTAATAGGCGAAAATGAATTCTCCGATAAGTTAATATTACCGCTCAATATAGAATAGAATACGTTGGCGATAATATAGTGATGTTTATAATCTTTGTTACCTCCGATGATCTTGTTATCATACATTCGTATATAAGGAGATACAATATTATTCAATTTATTTAAAGACCTTTTATAACTACAATCCAGACACTTATAAACTACATTCTTATTAAAGTTCGTATTAAAGCGGATAAATACGATTATATAGGTGACGAATACAACAAACGCTATCAGAGGGAATAGAATTTCAAATAGATTTTCAGATAATATATAGATATTATCGAGATTATAATTATCAGAATACCATCGAATCGCACAAATTAATAGAAAGAAAAATACAAATATAGTTACGAAATATAACACATCTACCATAAACCCATATAGATTTGCACCTTTATTCATATTTAGGTTATTAGGCACAAAATAAAAATACCTATCTAAAAAATTACCATCTGGATCATCAATCTTTTTCATATCCCAGTATTTTTCATAGAATACATTCGCATTACCATAGGAAATGTCTGCGGTATATTCATAGCTTGTATTACGGTCATTGCTATTCACATCGTGCGATGAACTAAAATATGGATCATTTTCTTTATCTCCATAATCATTTGGTATAGAAACTTCTTTATCAAAAATCAATGATAAATTTGATGTGTCATTCTCAGTTTTGTCTATATTTGTCATAGTTATTGTTTTCTTTAGTTTGTTTAAGTAGTCGTCAGCATGAGTGAATTGAAGTAAAGTAATTTTTAATAATTCTTCAAAAGCGATATAAATATCTAGGATAGAAGATATATTAAATTGAAGTGTTTTTCTATTACTACTACTATCCATAATGTAATTTTTGACTTTATCGTATTCAGTTTTAATTTTCTTTGAATCAATATCATTTTCTTCAATTCTATAATCTAAATTATTATATAATGAATTAGTAATCGAAAAATTCAAGGGGTTTGTCTTCAAAATAGGCGTTGTGTTAGAACGGAAACACATCACAATATTCATTAAATTAAATACAAGAGTGATTGATATAAAGAAACATATTATTTTTATAAATTCAAATATTAAATCCGTAAAATTATTTGTACTACTATAATAATATAGATAAATTTTCATAATTACTGAGAATATGATGATACATAATATAATAAATACCACAAATCCAATTGAAATAGAATGTACGTTACCCCCCTTATCAATTATTTTAAGATTTTTAAAATAATTTATGTATCCCTGTTCATCATTTGGAGCATACCTCGCCGCAATCATGATGATTAAGATAATAATGAATAGCACTGTTATAATAATACTATACAACTTGATATAAGTATCATCATTAAAACCCCATTTTACATTTGAATTTGATTTGAAATCTACCATCATACGATAATAATAGATAAAGATCATTATAGAGATTATAAAGACAAAGATAGTGTAGGTCTTTGAATTGAAGACGTCATTTGGCATAAGCAAGTTATAACTGTTTTCTGCGATTTTATATCGGTCAGTCTCCGCTTCACAATAGATACCATTACATTTCTCGTCCATTGTGATTCTCGCCAAATCCTTTATATAGTTGAAATTAAAGATGAACATACTGATATTACGCATCTCATTTAAATAGATTATAATCATCATCGTTATTATTGTTAGGTTTATAGTTGAAGCGAATGCCATTTTAAATTACTTTTACTTTAACTTTAAACCTTAGAAAGAAAAAAAGATAGTATATACCGATCTATTGCAAAGTATTGTACATATTATATACTGCTACGCTAAATATGATGATTGCGATGATTGTTCCTAATAAATATATGTAGTTCCCTTTGAGCGATATAGATAGAATATAGATCGGGACAATTAAAAAGAATGCGTAGGCATAAATAAAGCGAAATATATCAGCTACCTTGTCCTTCACTTTGTTCTTCGACTCGTCGCTGTTATAATACGCAAGGCGATCAATATCCTTTAATTGTATTAATAGATTTTTATTCGTAGCATATATCACCTTATCAATTTTACCCTTTTGTACTTTTGAAAGTTCATACAGAAGCTCTTTATTATTAATCGCAACGTACGCAATGTCTTTTATTTTATTTTTAGAAAATCTTTCAAGTATTTTTATAATTTTTTCATTATTAGTGTCTGATATTTTATTTTCCTTTAAAATGATGTCCAATGATTTCATTAACATTATATATTCATATGTTAGAGTGTCCTCTTTCTTGTATAACTCGGTAGTTTTCTTTAATATTAGCGAGAAGAAGATTATAAACAAGAGGACATATAGAAACAACGCATATCCACAGTATCGTAAGTATCCTTTGATTTGGATATCGTCGCTTTCCGTAATACACATTTCAAAATTACGAAAATAAAATACATAAATTAAAAACGTAATCATAACCAATAAAAATGTAAGAGACATTTTTAGATAATACATGTATAGTTTTGATTCTTTTTCTGTAACCGCATTTTTTTTTTCTGCTGATTCTGTTTTAGTGCTTAGAATAGCTGAAGCTAAAGCTTCCCCTGCTATTTTATTTTCTACTCTATTTTCTCCAGATATTTTAACATTTGGTGTACTTGTATATCCGGATCCACCATTTTCAATCTCTATTTTTTCAACACCATATGTAATAATAGCATCAGCAAGGGCACCTGATCCTTGTATTTGATCAATTGTAACAGATGGATTACTTGTATAATTTTTACCACCATTGGTAACATCAATGTGATCTACACTACCAGCAACAAGAGTTACCCTTGCTACCGCACCAGTACCACCTCCTCCAGTTATTTCGACCTTTGGAATAGTTTTATATCTATAATTTTCATAATTTTTAATACTTATTATCGCCTCATCATTGATAGTAATATACTCCGGTTTTATAGTTACTACATACGTATCATCATCATTGGGGATAATTTTAACACTTGGTTTAGTTGTATAACCGGTACCACTATTATCAACTATAATATCATTTATACTTCTTTTACCGAGAACAGCTATCGCTTGTGCACCAGTACCACCTCCTCCAGTTATTTTGACCTTTGGAATAACTGAATATCCAAAACCAGCATTTTTTATTTCTATACTTGTCACATAACCTTTTGTAAGAGCAGCTTTAACAACAGCACCACTACCACCTCCGTCAGTTATTTTGACGGATGGAATATTTTTATATCCTAAACCAGGATTAACTATTATTACACTTTCCAAATTCGTTCCTTCTTCAAAATACCCATCAACAGTATCAAAATCATACAGATAGTTCGCCATATTCCACATATATGTATCTTTCACATCAAGATCATTAATCGAATCAACATCGTTGTTCAAGCAGTATTTATTAAAATTTTCAATTGTCTCGTACAAATCACTATGGTATTTCAATTCAATTAACGGTATCATTGATAATACCACGAGGAATATTAATAGTATCAAAAATACTTCTAATGTGAAATTACGAAACATTTAAATCTAATTATATACGGGATATTTAATATCTGTGTTATAATACAAGAATTTTGAAGGTGATGTAAAATCATACGCGTTTTCGTCCGCGAAACTGCTACTATCTCCACCAACACCATCGCTACCACCTCGTCCAAGTGTTTTAACCTGTTTTAAAACATAATCATTTCCCGATAAAAGCCCAGATGCCATATTATAGTATTTGCCAAACGAATTGAAATTAAATTGACATGATAGTTGATTACACTTTTTCACTGGAAACACCTCTTTAATTACTGTCGTCAATTTCCCAAACTCATAGGTTTCTATTGCCATTCTTATCTATATTATATTATAGAATATTCTTCTTCATAAGATTTAACTGCGCTTGCATTTCTATATCATAAGAATCGCAAATACCCCTTATATTCGCCCATTTATCCTTGTCCGTGTCGGTTTCCGGTTTAGGTGCCTCCAAATTCCACAATTCAATCAACGTATCTGTTACGTTTTCATTATTCTTTTTAAAGATGATTTCCGCATCATCTTTCTTTATATGCTCTGGTGCTTGTTTCATAACCTCGTCCATTCTTCTAGTTCTTAAAACTACTTTATATTTATATATTTATTCTTATTATTTTTATGAAAGTTTTCGCCAATTTCATACGCTATCTTCTCGTATGGATGTTCCGCAGCATAGTTTCTTTGTATCACATCATTAATACTATTCGGTTTGTCATTACGATAAAGGCACACCATCACCTTATCAATGTCATACGCAGTGGCATCTACACCCTCTTCAGGATAATAATAAATCTTATTGTTCGTATCAGGGTTTGAGCGGATATACTTCGCTTGTTTAAAGATACGCTTGTCTAATTCTTTTAACCCCATCTCTTTTATGATGGTGTCAAATATTGCCGGGTTATATCGTTGATATATATGGATCTTCTCGTGTATTAGGGTATTTGTCAAGTTCAATGCGTCGTATTTTAAAACATTTTTTGATAATAAGATTATGTTCTCTCGTGTATGCGGTAATCCCTGTTCATACTCTTTTATAACATCAAGTTCATACTTCGAATACGTGTTTGCGAAGATCCACTTAATATCAGCAATCGCACTACCGTTTAAATGTTTCCCATATTCTAGTTCACCAAATACCTCGTTTCTTAAATAGATGTCCGCATCCTTCGTACACCTGCGCAATATGTCCTTTTCATCATCTGTAAAAGATATTGCGGTATCTTCTATCTTATTGATATATTCAGCAGGCGTTTTGACATTGCGCGCATGTAAATCTAATGCGGACATATTGTGAACATAACGATCCTTATCCTCCGCAAAAAAACGGGCGGTTTCCTTAGATGTCATAAAATGGACGTGTGTTTCGGTGTTATTGGTATCGAAATTGTAAGCGTAAAACATCGCAAATACTGTCGCGAATACTGTCGCGAATACCGCGGCAAATGCGAGGACTACCACAAGAACAGCGTATATATACATCTTATTTATTACTTGGTAATGTTTTATTTTTCCACCTTTATTTTTTTATAACAAGCAATAGAACGATCCTTGCTTGTTATATATCCAATTGAATCTTTTACCCCGCATATTTTCGTTTTAACCAAAGTATTTTTCCCGATATCTATATCTAATGTAGAAAGTTCTACATATCCTTTATATACTATCGTTTTATTAGCGACTGAAACCGTATATGTGAATCTCTTCGGTTTAACCGATGTTCCTGATGTTCCCGTTGCCCCCGTTATAATCTGTGTATAGCACACAGTGATATTGTCATTTGCTGTGTTTATCGTAACATACCCGTAAGGATTTAATGCGTATGCTTCTATATGAAATATATCGACCTTTTTATCAATTCCATCGATATATTCTTTTAATACATCAGGATCTGCTCCGCCAGTGCCGGCGGTTATCTGGATAACTACCTTGTCTTCGCATTGAATCCTCATTATGCTAAAATTATGCGTATCCGCGCATATATAGACGATGTTATGTGTAGCAAATATATTAAATAGTTTACATATAAATTTATCATATTTGTCATCTTTTTTATTGATTTTATGTAGTTTTATATCGTCTTTCTTGTAACTAAATAACGGGATGTGTCCCATTACGAATATTTGTTCGTTGCTTTTATTCCGATTAACACGTCTTATAACCGTATTTATGCTTCTTATATATTTTTCTCCGGTATCATCATCGTCAAATCGGTTGGTATTGATGATGATGATGATATTGCCTTTGTTATAGCACACGCCTATATTATCTACATATATATACACACCGTTTTTACATAGATAGTTATCATCCAATTCGTTTCGTGATGCAAGAGAATGTAATAATTCTAATGTAGGAGGCGTATCTTTTCGTAACACCTTCTTTTTAATCTGTTGTAAATAATATTTCTGGGTATTGATATTACAATCCTTCTTTAATATATTCGCATCATCGTCCTTGTCTTCGTCGTGATTACCAACAGCAATATAAACCTCTTTATTCATCGCGTATAATTTAGCATATCCCGTAGTCAATATATCCGTCAAATAAACCTTGAAATTCGCGCTAATATTAGGATACCAATTATCGCCAGCAATATATAATTGCTTGATTTCAGTCTCATTGTCGCGAATATAATCCAATACAATATCGCGATAAACATAGTCTTTCTTACAATTTATATTATTCCAACAACCGAAGAATATAAATTTTGAATGTCCTGTTATACTATTACACGTGTCATCTACAGTGTCCCCAACGCTTTTCGCTTTTACACCTCGAAAGTCGTAATTCGCTGTCTTCGATGTCTTCGCTGTCTTCGTATAGATAGTAGGTGTCATTCCTTCTTACACTTATACTTTATATGAATTTTTAATTAATTATATAAGGAATGTAAAACGTCTCTTCGCATACTGTGTATGCCACCGTTCGCACAGTATTTATCGTAAAACTTCGTATCAATCTCGTATGGTAGCGTTATGGATATATTGTCAGTCGACACATACCGCATCATATTTATCCACGATATCGTATTGTTGATCGCACGCTTTAAATTGCGAACGCCTTCTTCGCTCTCACACGTCTCTATAATATGCGTCAGTACCTCGTCACTGAATAGTATATCCCCTTTTTTTAGGTTATATTGTACCAGTATTTCGGATATGATATAGTCTTTTGCCAATACGAGTTTTTCTTGGTTGTTATACCCTTTTACATTGATAACGATCATTCTATCTTTTAAAATCGGGTTGATAAGACTCTCGTCATTAAAGGTAAACACAATCATTGAACGTGATATGTCCAGGTCAATTTCCTCAAAGTATCTGTCTGTAAATCTGTCATTCTGAACCGGGTCCGTAATATGAATTAACGTATTGATAATTTCTTGCCCTCTGTTTGTATTGGATACCTTGTCCAATTCGTCAAATAATAAAAGCGGGTTCATTATACCCGTCTTTATGAGCGACTCACATATCTTCCCATATGTCGCGCCCTCATATGTATACGAGTGTCCTCGTAAAAAAGACGAATCGTCCGTCCCACTCAACGATATAAACGCATTCGGATAATTGAGCGCATTACAGATACCCTCCTTAATCAATTTCGTTTTGCCTATTCCGGCTGCCCCTTGGATCCCTATAATATACCCATTCGCTTTTGGAAACGATATTAACTGCGCCAATACGCGGACGATCTGCTCCTTCGCCTCCTTGTGTCCGTATATTTTATCATTCATTCGCGCGCGAATATTACTTAAAAACAAGCAGATCGCGTCGTTCCCGTCCGTATTCTTTACAGGAATGTTATAATATCGATTAAACGGCAGTTCGTTCAATACGCCGAGCCAATTATTTATTTTGTGATATTCGCCAGATGTGGATGACATCCGGTTTAAACATTCTAATTTAAAAATAATACTTCGTTTGGTTCGTTCGTTCATTTCTAAATCTAAAATTTTGAATCGCATCGGAACGCGAAGAACCTTTTTACTCGCCTCTAATTTATCCTCTAAAATACCTACATTCGCCCTCTCTTTCTTTGTTAAAGAATCAAAGTAGTTCTTTTCGTCATTATTATATTTCTTATAAAAATTATATTTTATTTTTTTAATTATCTTCTTTGGTTTTTGCGGAACCCTTTTTAATATTAAAAAAATACCTTGCTTATTTCGTGTCCCTCTTGTAACTTGTTCATCTTCATCGTGTTTATTAAAAAATCCGCCTGACGGTCGCATATCATCTTCGTCGTCGTCATCATCTTCTTCTTCGTCTTCGTCATCGTCATCATCTTCTTCGTCATCTTCTTCGTATTCGCTGCTATATTCTTCATCATCTTCATCATCTTCAACTTTCTTATCTGCTTTCTTCGTAGTCATTTACAATATATAAGTTATAACTTTTTATATAATTTATGAAAAAATAATGGATAACTGGATAACTAGAAACTCTTTGAAAATTCAGGACCCCAATATATATTTTTGACGACCGTTTTTACGCGTCTATTCGCAGTGATATAGTAATAGGATAGGATGATAATGAATATGATAATATAGATAAATATCATTAAAGATAGATATTTGTCGTCTGTAAAATAGTTAATATACATATTATATAATCCTACAAAGATGATCGCTGATATTAAAATCGTATTTAAATATAACTTGTTATTTTCTAACTCGTATTTGACCGAGTTAATATTATTAGCATTAATATTTTTACTGTATCTTAGGGATTTTTTCGTATGATCCTTGTTTTCTTTATCATTAATTACAAGATCGCTAATTTCCTTGTAAAAATCAAAATTTTCGGAAGCAGGAAGCGAAATAATTAGTTTTTCAAAATAATTTATAAACCTATTATTTAATTTATTGATTTCGCCATTTAAATTCGCTATCTTTTTTGTCGTATAGGTTGATAGATTTGAATTACTGCCGTAAGGTGCATCAGCTGAAATGTAACCACTATTTCCCAATGAGTATAATGGATTACCAATAACCACCGCAAATTTCTCTACCGCATATGTCTCTACGTATGTCATATTTGATATAATATATATTACATATAATAATATTATAATTCCCAAACAAGATAAAGAAATCGTTTTCACAACTTGTTTATCTACTTTAACAACATTTATAACAACAATGATTAATAAGATAATCGCCAGTATAATATTGTATGCCAATACTTGTCTTTCTAAAAATGTTTTTTTACTATTATGGTTTACATACAGATTGTTTTGATGCGATACACTGCTTGTCAAATATGCGATCGTTTCTTCTAAACTATATATTTCACTCTTTGTTGATGTATATGTATTCTTGTAAGAATTCGTATCTTTCATTCTAAGTTCAAGGAAATCTGTAGCAGTAGCTAATTTTTCGGCACCATTTAAATCCGCCGGTTTCGAAGCATAAGGGGCACCATCAGTATATTTATTAAATATTTTTACAGATTGATCATCAAGCGGTATATCGGTATCGACAAACACCGCTTTTATTGTAATTTCAAATACACCAGTGGTAGAATTTTTTATACCTATTATATCGTAGGAATATTTGTTTTTTATGTCGTAAATAATACATTCTTTTTCTATATCGTATTTTTCTTTAAAAATGTTCAATGAATTAACAATTGTTGCTTTATTCACATAAATAACAACATATTTATTTGACGACGGATAAACCCTTGTTTGTGATGAATTATCTTCAGCAGTAGGAGTTGAAATTATTAATTTGTTATCTAATAGACTATAGGTTGATAATTCGTCTATTAAAAGAGTAATCGTGTCATTAATCTCTGTAATGACATTAAATAACCTCTCTATATTATCATCGTTACTTAATGTTGATTCCCTATAAACCATTGGAACAATTGTGGCTTTTAGAGTAGCGCCTGTAGCAGTTATAGTAGGACTTTGTCGATAACCTTTCCCACGAGTAATAACATTATTCACGGCCAGACTGGCAGGAGTTGTGGGAGTTATGGATCCTATTGTAGTAAAAGAACTCGGTGATGTAATGGTAGCTTTGTCTTTAGCTACCGTTTCACCGGTAGCAATATATTCAATAGTGGATACTCCGTGTGTTTTTTTATTTGTTGTCGTATTAAATGTCGCAATCCTAAATTCGCTAGTACCAGCACTTAATTTTACATCATGGTACATAACGTTTGAGACATGTATTATTAATGTTGTATATAATTGTACAAATTTATAATAATAATAGAGTGCGTAGACACTTTGTTTGCGAAACGTTGAAGTAAGTTCAAATAATGTTTTTAATAATAAAAGGATAAGATTTCTATCGCGTTCTTCGAATGTTAGTTTGGTTGTTTTAATATCAACTTCGTTGGTATATTTTTGATGTTTATAATTTCCCATATGAGCAGTTTCGCTTAAATCGCTAGCAGTTACTCTAGCACTAGCTTTTAAAAAGTTAGTGTTAGCATCACCTTCAGTACCTGATTTTGTAAAAAGTGTATCATAATTATAAGCAGCAAATCCCATAGTAGTATTAAAACTTTGTATCGATAGAAATAACACATTTGTATTCACGGTTTCGCCTGTTAATTTAACAGGTCGTATAAATCCAACATTCCGTTCATCAGCACTCGGAACGGCAACATTACTATCATAAAATCTCGTTTTTTCTGATACTAACTCAATTCTTCCAATTTCTTTTTCGAATGTATAACCAGAATCAAAAGCGTTTGTCGAAGCTCCTTTTTGTGGATTGTCTATACAATTTTTATACGCCTCTAAAATATCTACAAAAACATTGACGACCTTTAATGAGCTTATAAGATTATCTGCTGTATTATTTTGATAAGCGTATACACCTTCAGCTGTTCTATTTACAAAACATAAATCACTTTCAGTCTCCGCCAAATTGATATAGTTTTTAATATTAAATTTAATAACCTTTTTAATAAATTTACCAAACTGATCGGTGCTATGTGTAGCATCTGCTTTTAAATTCGGAATATCTAACTTTACAACATCATTTAACGATGTCGTCTCGCTAAGTAATCCACCAGCAATGTTTATATTAAAAAAATTACGATTGTATATCATTAATTTCTCAGTTATCGTTTTTATAAATACTTCATTATTTACAAGCGTTGTTGCCATTCAATATATCCTCTATTACTATATATATTTTATTTTAGAAGCAAGATCTATAGTAAAAGGATTCGCCGCTATTTTCATTATAACGAATTATTTTAACAATGTCTCCGTATTTTAACCCGATCCATTTCGCTATAGGGTCGGTAGGGTAGATTCTAGACATATCTAGTTTGCTCCTTATCATATACTTTTTCATAAAGTCTGCTATTTCACTCTCGGTAAGTTTAATGTGTTGCGGGACGTATTCGTGCTTCGTTGGGTTAAACATTAGTTGCTTCACCTGAAAATATTGAAGCATTCCTCCGCTCTTTTGAAATAATTTATCATACTTGTTAAGTTGTGATATAAGGGGTAACGATATTGTGTCATTGTTAAAGATAAGGATTATATTTTGCTTCCCCTTGTGTTTTTTGACAAACCCCGCGATATTCGTATCATCGTCCTTCAATTCGTCAATAATATTCTTTCGCGTCTTTTTGGTTAAAGCGAAGATCAGCGTTGTATGCGATGTTTCAAACTCTATACAACAAGCATCGCTATCATATTTATCTTTTTCGATTGACGCTTCGTGCTCTTCAAAGAGTGTTATATCATCTCCGCGACTTTTGAGCATCTCCTTCAAATTATGAATTACAATATTGATATCCATATTATCTTGTATATTCTATATTATATAAATCTTATATTAATATCATTTTTTATGTAATAGATTCTCTATTATTTTCGGGTCTATATAACTTTTTTTACAAATGCTATAACTATTATGTAATTTATGAGCAACCATCTCAATCGCCCCTTTAATATCCTTTTCGTTATCTTTCGCATTTGCGTCATAGTCCGCTTCCGTCTTCGCGTCCGCATTAACAGAGCGACGACGTTTTAGATTTCGCTGCTTCTGTAACTTCTTATAATAGGTTAAAAAAAGCATATTCGCATTCCACGTCCGCAAGTCCTTTGTGGTGATAGCGATAGAATACGGAGCGCTGATTACTCGCAGATATTCATTCACGTCATTAGAGGTGATCACCTTGTCTCCTTCATACCGAAATATATATGCTTCTTTTTGATCATTATTATCTTTATTCTTTTGATATAGATAGGCGTAGATTATCTTGTTATCGCATTCCGCCACATTACGAACTCCTTTTTTCCCGATAAAGTCAATAATGAATTTATTATCTTGAAACTGTAAATGCTTGTATTTTAACGTCGTTAGTCCCACAGAGTTATTATCCTTTTCGTATTTTTTGTTGCCTATCCGGAACCCACACGTTAATATAAGTGTGACAATTACAGCGATCGCCACTGTTTTTTCATCGCCACGATTTAAATCCTCCGCTACTTTCCTTTTTAATTTGGAAAAAAAATGAATGGATGCCGATATCTTATTGTATTTCTTTTGATTCTGTTTCGCGATAAATGCCGGATGATAGAGCACCTGCTTTCGGTTCTTTGAGTCATATCCGAATGCTATAATCTTTTTATTATTTAAAATTGTTACATTTTCATATGCAGGCGGTATTTTCAATTCTTTAATCTTTTCTATAGTGTCACTGTCGGTGATCTCGGTTTTTTCTTCACCTTTTCCTTTCCCTTTAACCTTGTAATACGCGAAACCCGTCTTATAAGTTCCTATACGAATCGTTTTCATATTCCTATATATACATCTTATTACAAAGTAATATTATATTATTATATATTATTGTAAAACGCTTTCACATATTGATTTATTTTAAACGAGTCTTTTGATACATCAATTACCCGAATGCTTCTCAAACTTTTTGCCCTCGATAATGCGGTATATGCTTGACCGCATGTAAATATATTGTCCCCCAAATCAATCTCTAGAGCGTCTATCGTCATTCCCTGTGACTTATGGATAGACAGGGCGTACGATACCTTCAAGGGCAGATGTAGAATAAACGACTTCGACTTTTCAAACACATCCTTATAATACGCTATCGTATGAAGATTACCCTCGCAATCCTTCACAATCGCAAATTCATTGAACAGTTTTTTAACGACACCTCGCATACCATTCACAACACCATTGCTGATGTCTATGTTCCGTGTTACGATTACCTGTGCGTTCTCTACCAATTCTACATCATATTTCGCGATATTCGCTTGACTCAAATTCAATTCCTTTGCTTTGCTTGCATCCGCTTTATATACACATCTTTTATTACCTTCTGCCTTTAACTTGATAATTTCCATATCATTAATTCTATCAACATTCACATTCTTAGGATATAATTTCGTAGGTATTATTTCGTCGTCAAACTGCGTATTCCGGAGAGCATTTAAAACTTTCAAAATATTATCGGTACATTTGCCTTTCCGGATAATCTGTAGTATCTTTTGAAATAAGACATCGTCATTCTGTCGCACCAGTTCATCCAACATAATAACTTTGATACATGCGTCTTTCCATAGTTCAGACAAAAAGCAATATGTGCCATTCACCGGTGCTAGCTGGCAAAAGTCCCCGATAAAAATAATCTGTATTCCTCCAAATGGTTTTTGCAATAATCCTTCATCTTTCAAGTGATGTGATTTAACATAACACAGTAATCTGGAAATGTTCTCGAATAAAGACGTGTCCATCATAGATACCTCGTCAATAATTAAAACATCCAGTTCTGCTAGCGTCCTGTAGATACTTGAGCGGTTCTTAATTTTTATAAAGATTTCCGCAAGCGTCTCTTCGCCGATCCCCATACCCATAAAAGAATGGATCGTCTGTCCTCCAATAATAAACGCAGCTGTTCCTGTGGTTGCTGTAAGCCCTATATTCTTATTTTGAGTTTTTAACAACTCTATAATATATTTGATAGTATAGGATTTTCCGGTGCCTGCTGGTCCGGTAATTAATATATTCTCGCCATTCATCGTTTGTTCTACCGCCAACTTCTGCTTCTCATTTAGCATTTGTATAGTTAAATATAGATAAACTATCTTATCATATCATTTTTTATAGAATAAAAAAAGGAATTGAGTTTTGGTTTTATCTAAAATATCAATGAGAGCATTTTCTAACTCAATCGTTACTATATATTATAATACTATATCTATAACTTTTTGATAAATTTCAAAATTACGCTATTCTTTTTACAATAATTCGTAATAAATATATTATGTTTTCTCTGAATTCGGTGAATAATCTCGTTATGGTATCGCTCCTCTTTTAATGGTGGATATTGGAAATACCATTTGATCAGCAGATCTGTATCAATGACCTTATTATGATTATAATCATATTCCCAGCACATATAGAGTATCGCACGAGATATAAAACCACGCGAATAATCATTCGGAGCGAACACCTTATATTTGTGATTTACATAATTCCCAAAGTCTAACGCTACCCAGTTCTTATCTTTCAGCTGAACCGTTTCCTCATCTACAAACATATAATTTGAGCGATTGACATTCAGGGTATTCGTGGTTTTTATAATGTTGTGCATGTCGTTACGGTGTTTATTGTTGAGCAAGCATTGAGGAAATATATGTTCCGCCGAAAAAAACTGCTTCTTAAACTTTGCATCATTCTCGCTAAAAAAACTATTCTCCAGATAAATAGAAGGCATCTTCGCATCCTGTAATATCGTTTTTTTGATCACGTTAGTAAACGCAAATCCTCGCACTCTTCCCATCGTGTTCATCATCATAAGAGAAACCGCAAGTATGCGTAGCAGAGACCCGCGATTATACATTCAATGTATACTCTACTATTATATAAATATCTTATCAATTTTTTTTGGATATAAACGAGAGAAGAATAAATACATATTTTCATGTATCGTCTTATTCATATCGGGGAGAAACGAGGTTAAAAGTGCCTTGGATTCAAAGTCCCCGTGAATCCAATAATGAACCATAATCGTATCCTTGCCATACTCGCCGGTCCTTAATTTCTCCCAATCGCCAGCGGTGAAGGGTTGACCTACAAACTTTAAATCGTTTATCGGGTAGAAAAGTTCTCGATCGTCTATGATATAGACATCTCCCTTGAAAATCGCATACAAAGGGTCTTCTATAATCGTTTTAAAATACGCACCACCAAAGATGTCAAATCGCGCGAAAATATTCTCCGTATAATTCTGGACATATTCAGGGATATTGTTTAATATCGCTTTGAGCATATTGTTATTCTTATTTGCTGCGAAGAACGCATTACATATATATTTATCGCTATTATATAATGCCATTGTCTGTCCAGAGGGTTCGTATGTAATATAAAGTTTGTCCGCATTCATATCTAATATTTCACTAAAATCTCGCAAGACAAGAACATCCAGATCAATATAGATGCCTCCATAATGATACACAAGGAGGATGCGTGCGATATCGCCCTTCTGTACACCGGTGCGTGCCATTTTATATATGTTGTAAAAATTCGGATATTCGTCGGATATTAATTTTAATATCATCTCGTCAGTCCAAAACATATACTCGTACCCGTTTGATTTAAAAAAACGAATGTTCTCGCTTACTAATTTATAGATGATGGGTGGGAGATTTTTATCCCTCCATGTTTGATGAATAATCTTAGGAATCATTGTTTTATTAATTATATAGTATTGTTATAGTTATATATAGTTATATATAGTTATATAATTTACATATTTATAAAAAATAATTGAAAACCTTGTAGGTGATAAAGTCAATTGCCACAACGAGATTTACGAGTTTCACGTTACATCCGCTAAATGTCGGAACGTAAATGGAGGTAATGTTGAAGTCGCCAAATATATTGAGAACCCACATAAATTTAAACATAATGATATAATGAAACATATCCATATCCATCTTCATCATCAGGTAATCTCTATAAAAATACACAGGTAGTATGTGAACTACAATATTTGCCACAAAGTATTCAGCACGAACCAAAATATGATTTGAAATCCTGCTAAATACCGCGTGTTGTAATAAAACGGGTTTCGCGTCCATCACACAAAACAATACATTACTGTCATATACCATAAAAAGATGAAATAATGTCATAATCTGGAAAGAATTGATCGCGATAAACCGTGAAATGATATAGTTATCCAATGCGAATACGTTATACATCGCGCTATTTGCGAGTATCATCAGAATATTCCAGTTTGTATATTGATTTATCTTCCGTCGCACTACATCATTCTTAATATAAGGCGCATATCTCTTGCTAATTGGCATCAGAACGATTATTATTCCATAGAATATCTCAAACTGATTGTAATCGTTACCCTGATAGAGAGACATATTGTTTGACATATTTATATTATTTTAGTAATGCCAATATCTTATATCTATTTCTCTATTTCCATCTTTACAAAGGCGACGACGTGATTTTTATACCGCAATAATCGACGTTCTTATTTTGAAAGTCCTGTCGTGTATAGATGCCTATATTAACCGATTCCTCCAATATCCATTTGAAGTTTGTCCAAAATTCTTCAGTATGTCCGATGCTTTCTGTAGCTAAATGCGCGAATTCGTGTAATACAACGAATGTCATTGTATTTAAATCCATCAATTTATCACGATTGCGAAGACACAATACGATCTTCTCACCCTTGTTAATGGAATAACTCGTATAACCTGGAGTATCCACGCCTTCGCTAAGTCTATCCGGTATATAGTTTTCTTTCAACGCCATTACACGAATATCGCTATTTCCGTAGGTTTTCTCCAAATGCTCTAATAATGTTCTGAGTTTGCCTTTAATAGTCGCGATTAAATCAGCAGCCTCCACAGCGTCATCTTTTATTTGAACCGTGTATTCCTCATCGTCTATCTTGCTCTTTACTTTTATGAGTCCCTCGTTTAAATAGTAATTGTATAGATAATACAAGCCTGCGATTGCGATGATTAAAATAATAAGGCTGTCCAAGCTTATCTCCATATATTTATTATATTCTATTATAATCAATGATAATCTAATTATAATTTTTATAAATTACAAAAATTGATTTGATTTGTATTTAAATATTTAAAGCACCTATCAATATACAAAAAGAGATAGAAAATGGAATTCCCGCGAAAGATACACGAACCTATCGATCCTCGCGAGGATACCATAGAGTTCCAGATCACCGATATATATGACCCTGAATCCGACAAGGCAAACGTGCAAAAAGACTCTACAGACCTCTACTCTCTTCTCATTTACGGAACTTCAGCTGTGGGTGCCACGTATTGTGTGAAAGTGAATAACTTTGTCCCATACTTCTATATCAAACCTCCCGATAAATGGGAGACACTAGGTAAAGCCGCATTTAAAGCGAAGGTAGATGAACTGAGGGATGTTCTGTTAAACGACAGCTATAAATGCTTCTTTAACAACAATGGGAGAATGAGCGAATATAACAAGAAGATCATTTCGCGTCCGCTGGAAACGCATTTTGCGAGTATGAAGGTGGTTCGCAAAAAAGACTTTTGGGGATTTACAAATGACAAAATTTTTCGCTTTCTAAAAGTATCCGTAAAATCGCTCAAACTCTATAACAATCTAAAGTACTATTTTAAAAGTCTTGAAAAAGAAGATTTTAAAATGTACGAGACAAACATAGACCCTTTCTTAAAATACATTCATACACAGAACATCCGTCCCTGCGATTGGGTAAGAATTGAAAAAGGGAACTATGATATGGGAGAAGATATCAGTCGTTGCGATTATAACATAGAAACCGAATATAAAAATATAGCGCCTGTCCAGGTGAATAAAATCGCCCCTTTGCTAATTACGTCTTTTGATATAGAATGCTCTAGTAGTCATGGTGATTTCCCGGTAGCAAAGAAGAATTATAGCAAAGTTGCGCAAGACCTCGCGATTATTGCCAAACTCGGGTATTCATATACTCCTGAGAATATCGTAGAATGGTTGAGTACTATTTATTACAAAGACGTTATTCTAGATACCATAAAGGATGTCAAGATCAATCGCGTATATGCGAAACATAAAATCGCAAAGGATTATATCGCATCCATTCCTCAAAAAATAGAACCTCATATTCATAAAATCATAGATCTCTTGGATATCATTGCGTCCTCTATCTCTAAAAAGCAGATTGTAAAAGGCAATGTAGGAGACGACGGAGAAGATGCGGTGGGTTGTGATGATGACGGGAGCGATGAAGACGCGAATGACGCGAAGGGTGCGAAAATGACTGTTCGGGAACTGAACGCACATGAATTAAAACTAAGCGATATTCTATCGGGTTCATTGGTTCCTCTGGAAGGCGACAAGATCATTCAGATAGGGACGACAGTTCATATCTACGGATCGGACAAAATCGTATATAAAAACATTATTACTTTAAACAGTTGTGATACGATTGAAGGATGCGATGTAGAGTATTATGATACGGAGAAGGAGGTTCTCTTGAAATGGAAAGAACTTATGAATAACCTGAATTCGGATATCATATCAGGCTATAATATATTTGGTTTTGATATGGAATACATTTGGCAGAGAGCGACTGAATTAAACATTTTGGACGATTTTACAATTGGCTTCGGGCGATTGATAACACGCAAAGCATCGCTCGTAGAATTGATGTTGTCCTCGTCGGCACTAGGAGATAATATTTTGCGATATATTGATTTTGATGGAACGGTGATTATTGATTTGCTGAAAGTGATGCAACGAGACCAGAAACTGGATAGCTATAAACTGGACAATGTAGCATCAATCTTCTTGGGGGACAATAAGAATGATTTAAAACCGCAAGAGATCTTTGACAAGTTTAAAGGGACAAGTGAAGACAGATGCGTTATCGCGAAATATTGTATTCAGGATTGCTGTCTTGTGAATCGCTTGATACATAAATTGAAAATTCTTGAAAATAATATTGGTATGGGCAACGTATGTCTCGTCCCTCTCAATTTCCTATTTCGCAGAGGGCAAGGTATTAAGATATTCTCTTTAATTGCCAAAGAATGTATGGAGCGCGAATACCTAATCCCTACAATTAAATCATATCGCGAGAATATTGAAGAAATGGATGATAGCGGGTATGAGGGTGCGGTTGTGCTAGAACCAAAAGAGGGTATCTATTTGAACGAACCGATCGTGGTATTTGACTATGGTTCGCTTTATCCGTCTTCAATGATTTCGTGTAATCTGTCGCATGATTGTTACTTGATAGACGAAAAGTATCGTGTGGAAGACCCGAATATTGAATACAAAACCATATCTTATGATTTGTATGAAGGTGTAGGTGATAAGAAAAAGAAGACTGGTGCGAAAGATTGTGTATTCGTCCAATACAAAGACGGACGCAAAGGGATTATTGCGGAAGTATTGGATATGCTTCTCAAACAGCGCAAGAATACGCGTAAAAAGATCGAATACCAGACGATCATTGCGGCAGATGGCAAAACATACTCGGGTATTTGCTCGGATCGTGGCGATCACTACGAAGTCTATACGATTGACGGGGATACCAGGAATATTGTATCAAAAGAAGATATCCAAGATATGAAAGATACTTATAATATATTTGAACAGGATGTGCTGGATGCCTTACAGTTAGCATACAAGGTTACAGCGAATTCGCTCTATGGGCAAATTGGCGCGAGGACATCTTCTATCTACTTAAAGGAAATAGCAGCGTGTACAACGGCAACTGGTAGGAATATGATTATGTTGGCGAAAGATTTTGTAGAAAAGAATTATGATGCGGAGGTGATATACGGTGATACGGATTCGATATTTTGCAAGTTTCCTTTGACGGACAATGAAGGGAACGCGGTATTTGGCAAGGATGCTCTACAGTTTGCGATTGATATTGGGAAGAAGGTTGAGAAGCATATCAACGTCCCTGATATTATGCCAAGTCCGCAAAAGTTGAATTATGAGAAATGCCTTTATCCGTTTATCTTATTCAGTAAGAAGCGATATGTAGGCAATTTGTATGAGACGAGTACTACAAAATATAAGCAGAAGTCGATGGGTATTGTATTGAAACGCCGTGACAATGCGCAGATTGTCAAGAAGATTTATGGAGGGGTGATCAATATCATATTGGAAAAGCAAGATTTGGAGGGATCTATTGAGTTCCTCCAAGATGAACTGGAAAATTTGGTGGAAGGCAAAACGTCCATCAAAGACCTAATCATAACGAAGAGTTTGAGGGCAAACTACAAAGACCCCTCAAAGATTGCGCATAAAGTATTGGCGGACAGAATCGGTGCGAGAGACCCTGGGAATAGACCTGGAACGAATGAACGTATACCCTTTGTATATATAAAGACGGGTGCGATTACCCCATCATTACAAGGTGACCGTATCGAACATCCAGATTATATAGAGCAGAATAACTTAGTTCCGGACTATTTACATTATATTACCAATCAAATTATGAAACCGATATTGCAACTTTATGCGTTATGTTTGAGTGAATTGCCAGGGTATGATAAGGGTGATAATTATTGGGAGGAGGTTGATAAGATGCTGTTAGAGAAACCGATGTATCAAAGTGATATACGCAGGAAAAACAGGATTGGTAATTTGAAACTGATGATGGTAAAGGAGTTGTTGTTTGAGAAGTTTATTGCGATACTACGCGAACCAAAAGCGCCGACTGTTCGCAAAAGTAAATTGACGGTAAAGAATGTGAATGCTGTAACGCAAGTAACGGATGCGATGGACCAAACAGGTACCGTTCAGAAATTGGATGCGACAATTAAAATCACCAAGAAACTCAAGACAAAAAAGATAGAAGCAATAGCGTTTATTAAGAATGACAAGAAGAAAAAGATATGGGAGGTAGTGAATATCGATTGTAAGAACAAAGAACACGAGGCGATTGCTTTAATCAAGCAGATTATCGCCTATAATAGCAATAATATCTACTTTATCACTTTGAATAACAAACCATTAATTGATGAATATACACGTGCACATTATGTGTATAATGAATTACTCAAAAATAATGAGATCTATAGTGAGGATACGATAGAGAATATAATGCGAAAGGTGATGAATACTCAGGATACAGGGAGACTCAAAGATATTAATAATATCCACAAATACTATGAACTGATACAGCTGAATAGTAAGTTTATGTTTATGTAGTTAGAATGATATTTTACAACATAATTTAATTATTACAACATATACAGTTACATTTTAATTTAGGTATAGAATCATCCATTTATAATAGAATAATAGAATATATTTAAGTATCTTTAATTTTATGTAAAACGATACCACTTGTATATCAACAAATGTTCTATTCTATCTTAAATGTGATAAAAATTGATATTGTATTTTAAACATTATTTTTTCAAAATGTCTTCTTACATTGAAGGTGTTGCTGCGCTAGCAGAAAAGGGATTTTGCGTCATTGAAGATGTGCTTACGGAAGAAGAAGTTGCAACTGCTGTTTCATATTTCAGGGAATGGTTTTCTTCGCATCCGCAAATTGGAGCGGTGCATAATAAAATAAGTCCTCATGGGATTTGTAAATATCACGAAGTGGGACATCAAAAACACGCGTGGTATATTAGAACACGTCAAAATGTTCAAAATGTTTTCAAAAATATTTGGAAGACGGAAGATGTGGTTGTAAGTTATGATGGATGTTGCTATATTCCGGCAAATTGTAAAAAGAAGGATAAGACTTGGACGCATACGGATCAAGCACCTGTAAAAAAAGGTTTGAAATGTATTCAAGGTTTCGTAGCGTTAACAAGCAATACAGAGCGAACTCTTGTGGTATATGAGGGTAGTCATAAATTACATGAAGAATATGCGAAACAATACAATTTAACATCTACGAAAGATTGGTTATTAATAGAACAAGAATACTTGGATAAAATTAGTGATAGTAGGCGGGTTTTAAATATTAAAGCAGGTTCTTTGGTATTATGGGATTCACGAACATTTCATCAAAATCAATATGGCAAAGCGGATTGTAATGAAGAACGGATTGTTCAATATGTGAGTTATTTGCCTCGTTGTAATTTAACAAAGAAAATGTTGGAAAAAAGACAAAAGTATTTCATAGATAGAAGAACAACTTCGCATTGGGCATATCCTGTAAAAGTGAATGGATTACAACCACAAAATTACGGAGACAAAACATTAGAAATAAATTATAGCGAATTGGTAAAACCAGATTTGGAGGATTTGCGCGAGGAGATTACGAAACTAATTTAGAAGGAATAATTGTGTGATTTATATGTTATGTGTTATATATTTTTATATTTTTTATTTATAACTTACAAAAAGAAAACATAATGATAGTCAGGAATCTCTTATTCTTATATACTTTTTATTGGATACAGAGAACCCGTTAAAAGACGAACTAGGAGATACAGTATAAGAACCGAAGTTGCGAACATATATCCATTCGCCTACATTGAGTTCATGGAAAGAGATATCTTTGTAGATACAATCCAGACTGTCGCACGTTGGACCAAAGAATGTGCTATTATAATTCTTGTCGTCGGCATCACGGGGCAATAAGGGTACTAATTCGGGTGTCTGGTGATCATACCCAATACAGTTGAACGAACCATATATGCCGTCATTTAGATAGTATTTTATAACGGTATCTTCTTTTTTCTTTGCGATTACATTCATGACGAGCGTATGCGTTGCTTCCGTAAAATATCGTCCAGGTTCCGCGATAAATTGTATTATCGCATTGCTCGTTTCATATAAGAAGAAGTCAGCAATTGCCTTATTAATATTATCGCAAATATCAGCGAATCGAATTGTTTTATCAACACCTGGAAATCCGCCGCCAATATCTATAATACGAATATCAAACCCGTATTCCTTTGATGCGTTATATACAATAGAACAATCCTCGATTGCGTTATAAAAACTGAGAGGATCACTACAACCACTCCCTACGTGAAAACTGAAACCTACAAGGTTCATTTGCAAACATTTTGCCCTTTCAAATATTTTAAGAATATTATGTTGAGGACATCCAAACTTTGAATTGAACTTGCACTTGCTGTTCGTGTCATCTACACAGATACGAAGTAATACTTGCGCCTCTGGATATATATTGTATATTTTTTCTAACTCTTCTATACTGTCAAACGTCATCATCGCAATATTATTATCACGGGCATACTTTAAATGGGACGATACTTTACAAGGGTTCGCAAAGATTATACGTTCGGGATTATTCACGATCGACATTACATTTATTAGTTCGTTTTTGGAGGCGCAATCAAAATTACATCCTAGAGTTGCCAATAAACGCATTATGTTAGCGTCAGGATTTGATTTTACAGCAAAATAGGGTTGTATATTCGGCAAATACTCAATCCATCGATTGTATTGCTCTGCTACCTTATCCAAATCCACGATATAAAATGGTTCATCGGTTATATCTGCTCCGTCGTTCTTTATGTATTCTTTAATAGTATCCCTGACATTTTTCATTTATTTTTATATTAATTAATATTTAATCTTATATATAAAAAAAAGAAAATTATTCTGCGTCTGTATCTTTATCCGTAAAAAGATACTTCACAATATGTTTCGCCTTTTCCTTGCCAACCCCATCTATTCTACACAATTCCTTTATTTTTTGCTCAGACGTTTCAAATTCATCATTGTCCAGTGAACGAATCAATGCCCGCATAGAAGAATATTTCGCACAAATATTCTTCGCGATCACATTGGATATCATAGGAATCTGTGACAGTTGCATTATAAAACATGACTTCGTGTCTATGTTATCCATCTTTTTTTTCTTTAATTTCACGAAATCCGTATAGCATTTATCCCCTGTATATTCTTCATACATAAACTTTTCAGGACGATCCAGTATTTTTGTTGATATTAATAAAATTAATGTTGCGGTCTCCACTATATTTTTAGTATATAAGATACGGATGTTATCGCGAAACAGAGTATGTAGATATGCACCTTGTATCATCGGTTTATAGCTTTCATATGTAGATGATGATAATATGTTATCACCTTCAATAATATACGTTATGAATTTTTGAGACGTATTAGACAATAACCGCGCCTTCTGCTCTTTATACCTGCCGTCTTTAATGGACGATTGTAAATCTTGTAACGTCTTGCGTTCAAAGATATGCGTTAAATCCTTATAGGTTATATGGATATCGCCAAGCATCAAGTTTTCGCTCTTTATTTCAATTTTATCATTGTAAATATCCAAGTCTCGCTCCATAATATTAGTATATAGCCCTGTTTCCCTTACGTCTATCGTGATCGCGATAGTGTTTTCCATGATATGCTACGGTGTTATAAAGTGTTATACGTTATACTATTTAACGCGACTATTACTTATATAGTATCTTCTTATATAGATACTTGTATAGAATATGATACTATATACTAATACGATTGCCATAATGACGCTATATACATAGAAGTATGGATTGATATAATCCGTATTATTCGGATCATTATCTGTATTATTATTAAACGTATCATATGTATTGTATTTCGGAGAACTCATATCAACTGCTTCTTTACTTTGTTTTCCACCCATTTATATCTATAGATATATAAATAGAAAAAATAAGGGGTTTACATATAAATATCGTTCTGTTTTGAATATTTCTTTTCTACTAGTTGGTAAAACTTTTCAAACTTGGATGAAATATCCTCTTCACTGCGGTTATTGAAGAGAAACTGCATTAGGGTTGCTGGTTCAATGGAATACTTATGAATATTACTCCACATCAGTTCAAAATGCCCCTCGTTATTGAAGAATGACAAAAACATATTGCGTGCTTGGTATTTATCTAGGTGCGACAGTTCAATATCCAAATCAATCCTCCCACAACGCATAAGTGCCTCATCTAATTTATCAGGGAAGTTTGTTGTCATAATCACAATCAACCCTTCGGGGTTATTAAAACCATCAAGACAATTCAAAATACCATTCATCGTAATATTGTTCTTCATACTATCGTTCACCTTCCTATCAATAAATATACAATCAATATCTTCAAGAACGAGAATAGACTTCTTGTCGTCTTCGTTCACCTGCGAAATCGCATCAATCATGGACTCCTCTTTCAGTTCCGCGTTAATATTAAGAACACAAATGTTCGCCCCGCATTCTGAAGCGATACTATGAATAAGAGATGTTTTGCCTGCCCCTGGTGGTCCATGAAGCATAATGTTCATCTTATAGGGTATCCCGTGTTTATAATAATCCTTATAGGTATTCTTGTCAATAAACCGCATAATAGGGTCTTTAATCTTATTAAAATGCTGTTCTTTCAAAAAGATACTATCAAATCTTCTCTTCGGAATAGACGACTCGTACGCCCAACAATACCCCGTCCATTTCTTTTTAATGATCTTATCCCCTGAAACTTGCGCGAACTTTTCTTTCTTCTCCTTGAATTTTTTATTGATTGCTTCCTCAATAAATGCTGTAATCTTCTCCATTGATGAACTTTTTAAAACCACTTTTTTAATATGATAAAATTCTTCTTTAAATGCGAACGCCTGTACCTTATCATTCAAAATAAAATCGCTAATTTCTATATTAATATCACCAATTGTATAACTGCCGTTCTGTGGTATAAAATGATGTATAAAAATATAATCCGATTTCTCCTTCTTATAATCCATGTAATGCTTCCTGTCTATTTCATCGCATTCACAGTTGATCTCTTCGCCATTTTCCGTCAATTTATCATATGTGTAGGATAAGATGATCCTCGTGTCCGTCTTGTGGGAATATAGCGTAATAGACATTACTTGCGATATTTATATATATTATGGTAATAAACCTTATATATTTATCTATTTTATATCTTCTCTGGTGCAACAAATTGAATCTAAAAAATATTTCAAACCTGTATTATTTTTTTTCCTTTCTATGAGAATAGGATAGATATGTTCTATTATCTAGGTATCTATATAAAAACTGATGAGATCTCTTGAAATAAAACATTACAACAGGTAAGTATATCACCCCTTATGAATTGCCTTGAATTGCTTTGAATTGCCTTGAATTGCCTTGAATTGTCTTGAATTGCCTTGAATTGCCTTGAATTGCCTTGAATTGTTTTGAATTGCCTTGAATTGCCTTGAATTGCCTTGAATTGCCTTGAATTGTCTTGATTTGCCTGATTTGCCTTGATTTGCCTTTGTTTTTTTGTTAATTAAAATATTTACAAAATTTAGAAATGTCTAAAAAACCGAAACCAGTCTCAAAAAAACCGAAACCAGTCTCAAAAAAACCGAAACCAGTCTCAAAAAAACCGAAAAAGATATATGGAAGAGGAAGAGGAGAATATGAAGCCGATGGTGTAACACTGATAGTGACACCTTTAAATTTAAAATGGAAAAGTAATCCATTAATAAATCCGCACGATGATACTGATATTGAATTGTCTGTAAATCCTAAAAGTGAATATGTAAAATTGTATAAAGAAATTATTAATATAGTGATAACAGATATTCTACTTAAAAAACAACAAGGTTATCAATTAACAATTGAAGATTGTAAAAACATTAAAGATAGTTTACCAGATGAACACGCGAGAATTAAAGTTGATGGGAAAGAGGATATATTGTATGATCACCTTTTTATAAAATATTTTATAAAAAAAGAGAAGAAATATAATTATGATGAAAAATACAAGGAAGATATTGATATCTATTTATATCTAAATGTTTATAATTCTATAATTAAAAAATTAAAACCGCGTTCACAAAAACCGATTCCACAAACAATAGGACAGAAGTCTTCTTCTGATTCATTTGGAAAAACTGGGGTCTTCTATGGTGTAATAGAAGATTTATTGAAAAACAATATGAATATGAATAATGCAGATTTTTCAATATGTAAATTGATAGAAAATTTATGTAGAGATATTGAAAATTTATTTGTATCCAAAAAATTTAAAATGACTAGAGAAGATTATAATATTATGAAGAAAAATATAGAAATATTAGATTATGCTTCATCCATTTATGAATTATGCGAAGTGACAGATTTATCTTGGAACAAAAATAAAATGGTTGATTATTTTATTAATATTAAGAATTACTATAAGTTAATAGACTATATATTTTTAGAAATAGTTCTCCTTTTAATATATTTTGACAAAAGTATTCATGTTAGATCGGAAATAAATAGATTAGAATATTTTTATTTTAACAGTAAATTTGACGAATTAAAACTATTGAAAAAAAAAAGTTACAAAGAAATTTTTATAATTTTACAAAATATATATATAAATATTGATATATTAGCTGATATATATAATGATAAATATGATAAAATATATAATCATATATATAAGGATGTTAAAGAAGGAGATATCATATCTAGTTTCAAAGGTCCCTGTGAACTAGATAAAGAATTAAATGAAAAATGCCCTGAGTGGGAAGATTTTGAAACATTAAATGAAATCAAAGATCTTCCTTATAATCAAAAAAAACATATGACATATATAGATTCCAATAACAAAATTTATTGCTTTAATACAATATCCATATATAATAATATTATTAGTTGCATTAAAGAAAAAAAGGATCCAGATAACCCTTATAACCGAGTAAAATTAACAGCATACGATATTTTTACAATATGCGATAATTTATCTAAATTAACTGTAAATGAGGAAGTTTTATTGGGAGCAAATCAAATTAAAATTTATTATTATTTAGATTTACCTGTTATAATTAATGATGATAATAAATTATTTAATAAATTGAATTTATTATTGAATTTATTAAGAATTAGATGATGATTTTGAACTACAACTCCCATTTAACAAATTAAAGATCGCGAATACATTAAACAAAGTTTACCAGATGAACACGCGAGAATTAAAGTTGGAAAATATAAATATGATGAAAAATACAAAATATATTGATATCTATTTATATATTAAATAATTAAAAATTAAAACCGCAGCTTCCACAACTGACACTATTAAAAACACAAAAGAAGTCCTCTTCTTATTCATTTGAAAAAGTTATTATAATCATATCGCTATTATTTTTACTTATTATCTCCGCATGAGGCAAAACTCACAGCAATTTACGTTAGACACTTAAGTTTAATTCATAGCATTTTCATTCCTAGCATTATAAATTCTAACATAATATGAATATTCATGATCATTTACAATATCAGGTAAAACTTTTTTTGCTACTATTTTATTAAGTGGTATATATATATCATTAATAATAGTATGTAGGACATGCTTTTCCATATCATTAGGTGAAATTTTTATATCTATTCCAAGCAAATTTATATTAGTAATCATATAATTTATATCAGTAATATATTCTTCAGTTCCTATATATGAAGGATTATATATCGTAAAACCATTATTACCCTTTTTCAGGTCCTCAAAACACTTATTACTATATTCTACAAATTTTATAATTATTTTACCATGTATAGTATCAAAATCAGACAAACCTCCTCTATATTGTTTTCTAGGTGTAGGTTTCTTAGCAACTGTAGGTTTCTTAGCAACTGTAGGTTTCTTAGCAACTGTAGGTTTCCTAGCAACTGTAGGCTTCTTAGCAACTGTAGGTTTCTTAGCAACTGTAGGTATCTTAGCAACTGTAGGTATCTTAGCTTTAGTTTTCAACATAGTATCCTTACTATAGTCAATATAAAAATTTTTTATATTATTATAATGTCAATCTCTAAAAATAATGAGCCCTCTAACGAACATTTGAGCCCCTTCTATAGCCCATCAATCGGCAAACTATTTTCATGATAGAGCATTATGATATGTGGGAGATGTATAAGAAGGCTCTTAAGTTGCTTCTGGACGCCAGAAGAATTGGATTTAAGCAAAGATTTTGTTGATTTACACCTTTGAAGATTTAAAATGAGACAAAACTTTATAAAAAATATAAAATTTTATTTCATATACTTCAAGGTTCGCTTATTTCAAAGCGTGTAAATTTTGGTTATGGTACATCGTGTAATGTACCTGATTTTTTGCTTCTACATAAATACATAGGTCTTTCTATATTATTTATATGATTGTATGATATCTTGTAAATATTTTTAGCACAATTTGTAAATAAAGACGGAAGCAAAGATATGCGAACAACACCAACATCTGCAAGAAAATAGATAGTTAGATTAGCTATTTTATATAATAAGATTTATACACTGCACCAGGGAGCTGGAAAAGCTGCTTTTTATATATTGTTTCTATGGTTTTATTAATATTTGTATTGGAATAATAGAAGAAAATATGCCGC
>Ga0114975_10000432_pt1 | contig 31591 bp, 40 predicted proteins | sample S_130626_EF_Meta_FD_87031 | JGI IMG/M metagenome (GOLD analysis project Ga0114975, IMG submission 87031) | Freshwater microbial communities from Lake Simoncouche, Canada to study carbon cycling - S_130626_EF_MetaG | ecosystem: Environmental > Aquatic > Freshwater > Lake | place: Lake...
AATATGTGTTTACCGTACGTGCCCTAAACAAGGCAGATCGCAGCCAATGGGCCGACAGAACATTCACAGTCAAACTCTTGGACAGCAATCAGAACACGGCTGACCAAACTTTTGTAGAAGTGGATGACGACCTACTCACTGTTGATGCCGCAGACTATCTCTTGCCCTTGATCTTGACCAAGGGTGGCACATTGGCCACAGAGAGACACGACAATCAATACATTACTCAGATCAAGGCCTGGGATCCATATGGCCGTGGACTAGAGTGGGCGTTTATCAACAACGACCTCGGATATGACGGCAATGAAGTGGGCTATGAATCGGAGACGCAGGGCTTTGACGGATTTACCAACAATCAACCAGTGTTCTTAAAACTGGAACGATTCAACGGCTACATCAGCGGCCAGTTACCTTATCAAAGATACAACAAGCAAGACTACAACTTTACCATTAGAGTTCGTCGTGTGGATGCACTCACTGGTGAAGAGTTCATTGACACTACTCTAGGATTTGACAGCGCACCATTCAACGAGTATGTGGGTCCCGGCACTGACATGCAGGATCAATTTCCAGCGCCAGGCACAGGCACCGACGTGGAAGATGACTATACTGAGCCCTATGACAGTAGATTTGCTGTGGACAGTAGCATAGACGAGGTCAACAACTATACCCTGCCAGTCAAGGGAGACAGCGACCTAGACTTTGATTGGTATGATCAAAACACAGTTATACCAGTGACTGCCACCAAGACATTCTCATTGACCAAGGGGCAAGCATGTGAGTTTACCATCAATGCAGTGTGGCGCAAGGACCCCAGTGTACAGTTATACTATGAGTTGGACAGTGGCAGCTTGCCCAGTGGCCTGATCATCACTCCCATTGGCACCATAGCTGGCAGAGCCAGTTACAGAGCAGCCACCAAGGTCTATACATTCGATGTCAAGGCCTATGATCCCAACGAGGATGTGGCCGAAGATCGATTGTCGGTCAACAGCATTAAAACATTTAAAATAGACCTGTCTCCAGCCATGGCCGGCACACAAGAAATCACTGAAGTATTTGACAGTTACTATCATGCTTACATGCCCTACAGTCAAAGAACGCAGTGGGAAAATCTTGTGACAGATTCCAACATATTCCCCAACCATATCATTTATCGTCAAGAGGACAAGAACTTTGGACGTAGATATGATTTGGAATTTTTGGCCGTACCCGGAGTCAACAAATATCAAGCCGCAGAGTTTGTGGGTGCAGTCAGTAGAAACTTCAGCAACAAACGTTTTGCTCTGGGTGTGATACATGCCACCACAGTCTATGACAGCGTGGATCTCAAGCCCTTGTATGATGTTGTTTATGTGGACGTCAATGATCCGAATTTAAACAAAGACGGATTGAGCACCCCTGCCTTGTTGTACGCCAAGAATCAAAATTACGTTGACAGCTTTGGCAACATCGTTGAAATAAACAGAGCCTTGGCAGATGATGGCGCAGTCTTGGTCAGCACCATTGATTTGTCAGCTGACGCAGAAAACAACACCATTGTTTATCCTGCCAGTATTAGAAATCAAAGACAGAGATTGAGAGAAAGTCCTGGGCAGGCCACAGACAGTTTACTGCCACGTTGGTTAATTAGTCCGCAGACAGACGGTCGACCCCTGGGCATGATTCCCGCCGCAGTCTTGGCATTTGTCAAGGTGGGCACTGGTGCAGAAGTGGTGAGAAAAATCAGAAGAAGCGGGCACAATGTCAAGTCATTGGACTTCTTGGTAGACAGATTAATTCTCAAAGATACTCCCAAAACCGAGAGTCCCACAACATTCGACGTGGACACAGCACCTTTATTACCAACAAGAACCAAGACTAGTTTAGATGGTGGAAACACAAGTTTTGATGTGGCCACCGTGGAAGATAAGTACATAATGTTCACATACGACGGAGAAATTTATGGCAACAATTGATACAAGCGGCATTGACGTTCTATATCCCATTGCAGGAGTAGACAACGACAGCCAAGGATTTAGAGACAATTTCACTGCAATTAAAACTGCAATACAATCAGCAGTGGGCATTGACACAGTGCAAACTGTTACAAATAAAACACTGACTACCCCCACAATTACCAACCCCACAGTCACTGGAACATTGTCGCTGGACACAGCCGCAGTGATTCAATTTGAAGGCAGTGTGGCCAACGCCTACGAAACACAGTTATCTGTGGTCAACCCCACAGCAGACAGAATCGTACTATTGCCCGATGCAGACGGCACAGTGTCATTGGTCAACAGTGTCACAGGCGCCATGGGCTACAGCACCGGAGTTGGCGGCACTGTTACACAAAGCACAGGCAAAAGCACAGGTGTTACTTTAAATAAAACCTGCGGCAGAATTGTACTGAACAACGGCGCACTGGCCGCTGGCACCGCAGTTAGTTTTACTTTGACAAACTCAGTGTTGGTAGACACCGACGTGGTGCTGACCAGCATCAAAGGTGGAGTGACCACTGGCGGTTCCTACATTGTGGTGGTTGACGAAGTGTCCGCAGGCACTTGCAGAATCAGTGTAAGAAACGTCACAAGCGGTTCATTGAGTGAAGCAGTGCAGATTAATTTCGTTGTTATTAAATCTGTGGTAGCATAAAGTACAGGCTAATTAAAGTTAGCATGTATGTTTATAATCATTTAATGGACAACCTCCGGGACTTGTCTGAAAACCAAGTCCTAGAGCGTATGCAGATGATTCATCAGCGCATGAACGGCGCCTACTCCATGGGCAAGGGAGACATGGTTAACCAACTTGCTGTTGCACTGGAAATGTGCAAAGAAGAACTTCAAAATCGACGACGAGCTGTACCGGTCGAACATGACGGTCCAGACCCTTTTAAAAGTATAGACATTGGATAATGGACTCCTGCAAACACACCTCGGCCTTCATGGCCATAATAGCAATAGAAAAAGTTCTGATACCAAATGTGTACACGTTTACATTTGGCTTTAGAGTCAACACTGGTGACTTCAATGAACAGAATGTGGCCTTTGGTAGGATCAAACATTTAATCGAAGCCAGACTCAGCAACTCATTGATAATTAAAAAAACTCATCCACGGTGGAAAACACTCAGCAACTGTGACAACAACTTGATGGTCATGCCTGGAGACCCCATGGACTTTCCCGTAGCCTGTGCATTGTTTAAAAAGATGCAGAGTGTGGTGGAAGGTCGCTTTGACATAGTGTCCCTGGAGCTCAATAGTTTAATTGGCGATCAAGTCGATTACCTAATCACTGAAGATGACATTGATGAAATTGATGCGTTCCTAGAGGGCATGCCAGAAAAAGATGTATGGTGGAATGACGTTGGGCCCAACCTTAACAAGACGCAGGCCTATGTTGATTGGAAGCCCATTGGTTTGGATTGGCAAACCAGTAAAAAAGGCAAGACTGCCGGACAGCCAAAAATTGCCAGGATTGTTCAGTTCAATCCCAAGGTAGTGGAAGGCGGCGGCAATGCAAAAAAAGATTGACTTTTAGATCATAGTAGTATATACTACGATGATGTCTACCATAACTACCTCGGAGTTTATACAAGCAGCCACTCGTGGCAGATGCTTGGACTTGCTGATCAGCAACCTCAGTGATGATGCCATGGCGGAATTCACACAGGCCAATGACAGCTTGGGCGGAGCAGTAGAACATTACAAGTACAATCCAGGTGACTGGATGACGCCCAAGAAATATCAAAATTTTGATTTATTGCCTTGGCTAAAACAACAATGTAAAAATGATGTAGAAGCAGCCAGGGTAGAACTGGAGTGGCAGTTGTACACCACAAAAGGTTTGGTGCCTGTGTTGCAAACAGTTAAATATCTAGTCGATACAATGCGTGAACATAATCTTGTATGGGGTGTAGGCCGTGGAAGCAGTGTAGCCAGCTTCATCCTGTACCTACTGGGTGTACATAAAATACATAGTATTGATTGGGAATTGGACCCCACGGAATTCCTCCGATAAAGATCCTAACAAATTTGGAGAACTAAAAATATGCCTAAAATTTACCGCACAATGCAGGGCGACCAGGTGGACATTGAAGCGTTGTTTCACCGCAATGAGTTGACCCAGGCCGTGGGTAACATGCGGGTAAACGCAAGAGGTGACGAACTCGGTAACAAGGGAGAAGTCGTCAAAACTAAAGAACAGCGAGCCAAAGAATACTATGACCGCATGACTGCACCCAAGCGTGGACCTGGACGACCAAGAAAATTCCAAGAGGAAGAGCTGGCTCCATTGCCCGCAACCGAAGTAGAAAAAGCCTTGGCCGCAGCCGGTGTTACCAAAGAGCAGGCCGCTGACATCGAAGACCTCGACGGAGATATTGAAAAATTATGAACGCACCAGTACAGGGTAAAGTAAGAGCAATTCGTAACCACGTGTTGGTCACTGAAATGAAGTTTGACCAGCGCATCACTGCTGGCGGCATTGTTATCTTAAATGACAATGGCAAAACAGAAGGCATTCGTCCTCGCTGGGGTCGTGTGTATGATGTGGGTCCCGAACAAAAAGATGTGGAAGTGGGACAATGGGTAATGGTGGCTCATGGTCGTTGGACTCGTGGCATCGACGTACAACAAGAACAAGAAGTTATTACTGTGCGTAGAGTAGACATCAATGACATCTTGCTGGTCAGCGACGAGCAACCCTCCGTTCACGACATGTAATTAAAATGAGACCCACTTATATAGGATTGGGTCCTCCAAGGACTGGGACAACTAGCATACACAATGCACTGATGTATCACCCAGAAATCGAAGCCGCACGTGGTAAAGAGTTACATTGGTTTGACCAGGCCGCTTGGGAACCCACCCCACGTAATTTAGCACTATACCAAAGTAATTGGCATGATCTAACTCGAGAAATAAGAGGAGAGATTACTCCCAATTATATTCTTTATCCCGAGAGGATACTTGGTGTGTATCCCGACATCAAATATTTTATATCCTGGCGTGACCCCATCGAGCGATTGATCAGTCAGATATCCCTGGACATTACTTGGCTGGAACGTTTGGAAATTCGTTATGATGGCATCACCCAGGATCAGATTGATTCCCTGGTAGATCGTCTCAGAGAAAAAAATACTCCAGGATTTGCCCTGCGCTATATTGAAAAGTTTGAACAGGCAGTTCAAAATTATAATTTTTGGCTGTATCCCAACATCGAAACAGGGCACCCTCGACAATTAAAACTATGGCAAAAACTACTGCCGCCCGAGCAATTACAGATAATTAAATTTGAAGAGTTAACTGATACCAACAAACAAACAGAAGTTATCAATGACTTATATAGATTTTTAGGCACTACAACTGTGATTAATTCACACAGTCTTAAATCATCAAAATTCTTTAATGCTAACAAGTCAGCTATAAATGTGACACTTAGTGATAAAACAATTGACATACTCAAAGAGTATTACTATAGTCCTTAACTTAGAAGATAATAAATTATGACTACGAAAATTTTAATCATGGGCCTACCTGGATCAGGCAAAACATATTTTGCTGAGCGTCTTAAGAAGTATTTGGAAGACCATTCCAGTGTTGATACTATTCCATTGTGGCGCATGACCAACATGGAAATACTGCCCACTTTTTATAAAAGCAAAGTTGATTGGTTCAACGCTGATGACATTCGCAAACGTTTCAATGACTGGGACTTCAGCAAAGAGGGGCGTATTCGTCAAAGCCTACGCATGGCAGAGTTTGCATTTAAGTGTACAGAAGATTATGTCATCTGCGACTTTGTTGCGCCATTGGTTGAAATGCGTAATAACTTTAAAGCAGACTGGACCATCTGGATGGACACCATTGATGCTGGTCGCTATGACGACACTAACAAAGCATTTACGCCGCCAGAAGTATATGACTTTAGAATTACAGAACAAAACGCAGAGAAGTGGGCGGAGTTTGTAGGAGATCACATTCTTTATAATCGTCGTAGACCTACGTTTGATTGGAAGAAAGAAACTGTACAGATGTTGGGTCGCTGGCAACCTTGGCATGAGGGACATCGTGCGTTGTTCGAGCGACTCTTGGCCAAGACAGGGCAAGTGGTTATTCAGATCCGTGATGTACAAGGTTGGCAAGGCAGTAATCCATTTGCCTTGGATCAGGTCAAAGGCTTTATTCGTCGTGACTTAGATGCATTGTTCCAAGGACAGTACGAGATTCAAGTTGTACCTAATATTGTACATATTGGTTGGGGCAGAGGTGTAGGCTACACCAGTGGAGAAGAAACATTCGATGAATCAATTACTAAAATCAATGCCACTGACATAAGAAAAAGCATGGGTCTTAAATGAGCGACGCTCCGGTACGCAGTTTAGCCAAAGCAGTGAGCTGGCGTGTCACTGGCACAGTTGACACTTTTTTAATCAGCTGGTTAATCACTGGCGAGTTATTATTGGCCAGCGGCATTGCTCTGACAGAAGTCATGACTAAAATATTTCTTTACTGGGCACATGAGCGAGTTTGGAATAAAATACAATGGGGCAGGGAGTAACTCAATTGTTAATTTCCCAGTCTAAGAAATTTATATTCCTGCATATACCGAAAACAGCAGGCTCATCTCTACGCAGTGCTTTGGCCGAGCATACCGATTTAGACACCTACACATTAGAATCCTATCCCGCAAAGCTGGGCGGCCAAGCACACATGCAACAATCGTATTTGTTGAAGTCAGGCCTATGGAGCGATTTTCAAGGCTATTACGAGTTTACAGTGGTGCGAGAACCCTTGTCGAGATTACTGGGAATTTATAACTATAATTTCAATCGCCGGAACACATGGTCTACCATTACTCCAAGTAAACACGGCAGCTTCGCTCGCTTTGCACAACAGGTCAAGCGGACATATCAACTTAGGCCGTACGATAACTTGTTTTATCACAGCCAACTTGAATGGTTAGAGCAACCACTGACGAGTCGAGTCAATGTTTATAAATTCGAAGACTTAATCAATGACACTGCTTCACTATCGCAGTCCTTGGGCGTGGACATCTGTCTACCACACGATAATATAAACGAGAATAAATTAGTGACTATGTCAGATTTATCTTCCCAGGAAATTAAATATTGTTTAGATTTTTTAAGCGAAGAATATGATCTATTAAACTATGTTAAACCCTAGAGCCGTATTAGATTCAGTCACTAAATTAGTGCCCATGGATTTAATTCGTGGACCGTTTATCATAGGCAGTGTACTGACTTACCTCCACGAAGCTCAATACCACGAGCCGACGTGGACTCCAGCAGATCTAGACATCAGTTGTAGAACAGTTCGTCAGGTTGATCAGGTTGCGGCCCAACTGGGGAAAGTGTTTAAAACCATTGTGGCCCCCAAATACAGCAACAGTACATACCACGCCAGTCTAGCACTATCGCCGGGGTTCAACGTCAACGTTGCCCACAGCGGTCTAGAAAATTTCAATGCTCACGACTCTATTCATAAATTCAGCTGGGCCACAGTGTGTGCAATTTGCACAGATGGCGAAAATTATCTATACCACGAACATGCCCAAGAAGACATTAAAAATAAAACTCTCAGACTAACATCTCCAGGATTAATTGATAAAATTAATTTCTTTAAGAATATTGGACAGCTTAATTATTATCAACAAATTCTTAGACCCAACGACCGCCGAGCATATTATAAGTACCTATATAGAGGGTACAACGACAGTGACCACTCAGTGGAGTCACAATTATGGGGAGAAATATAATGTTAGAATGCTTAATATTAGGAGATAGTATCGCAGTTGGTACCAAGATGTTTGCTCCCAAAGAATGTGTGTCCTACGCCCGGGGCGGCGTCAATACCTGGCAGTGGAATCAACAGTGGGGCAATGCCCCATTGAATGCTGGAATAGTTGTCATCAGCCTTGGCACCAATGACCACAAGGGTGTTAGGACTGAAAAAGAATTGCGTAAAATGCGTGAACGAGTTCGTTCAAATCGAGTCATGTGGATCATGCCTCCTTGCAATGCTAAGTTTTGCAAGTCGGATATTAATGCAATCGTTACCAAATTGGCCAATGAATATCAAGATGTCATTATTGGCACCACTCGTGTACAGCCCGATGGTATCCATCCCACGTGGGCAGGCTATAAAGAAATTGCTGGAAATATCCCCAGCAAATAATCTGTTGTAAAAATACAACAACGTTAATTGACCCATTAAATTATAGATGTTATACTTTAAGATCACTTAAAGGAGCATCCATGCAAGCCTCTAACTTTTTGCAAAAGTACACGGGTCCTAAAGGCAAGGGGTTTATACAGCCCTATGATAAAATAAAAGCCACAGAAAAGTGGGTGGAGTATAGTCTAGACATTGTGGACATGAGCCGTATTATAATGTCTGTGGACTTTAATACAAAATGGCGACTGGCAGAAGCTCTAGAGGTAGCAGAGCGCAAACGTGCATACATGTACAGACACAAGAATTTTGACGTTAAAAGAGCCGCAAGACTTTTTGACAGTGTCAAGCATTTGCCCAAAACTGTGGCATAAAAACAACAAAAAAACAACAAAAAAGACAAAAAATCTGACAGATTTTTGTTGACATTTGACACCAAATACGGTATACTATGTACATAGTAAGAAACAAAAGGGAATATATGACACACGCCAACATTGAAAAATTGATCAACGATTTCGCAGTAATCCTGGACCGTGACCCCATGGATCAGATGGAAGATACTCCGGCTATACTGACTCGCTTTGCAGAAGCACTGGCTGTGGAACTGGGAGAAATCTTAGTGGCAAGTCCCTTCAATGAAGGCGTTCCCATGTATTTTGACGAGAAAATTGCTCGTTACGAGGTTAAAAAGGCAGTGGGGTTGTAAAAATACAACGAAAAAAGATGTCTTTTGGTGCAGATTTTGGTTGACATTTGGTGCTAGATCCGGTATACTATGTACATAGTAAGAAACAAAAGGAACTGTAAATGAGCTATTATATCATCGCCAAGGGCACTGGACTTATTGTTACAGACGGCCCAAATCGCACCCGTGCTTATAAAACTTTTGGTGCCGCCAAAGCTACTCGTACACGCCTGTGCAACAAGGCAGGTTGGAACGAAAGTCAGCTGAACATTGTAGACACCAAAACTTACCGCCCACGCATGGTGGAACGTGTCAACATTATGTCAGGCACAGCCTACATGGAAGACGTCAACACCCCACGTTCGTGCTCGCCCGCCAGCGAAGCATATTGGAGCATGTGATATGAACAACGGCTATGGCGCATGTCCTGTTTGCAACGGCACAGGCCACAGACCCTGTCCCGATGACCTTAGGGCTTACGGAGCCAAGAATGGCTGGTACGGTTATCGTGCAGAGGACGACACTGTGACCTGCAATAACTGTGGTGGACAAACTATGTTTGGACGGGCCACTGGCCAGGTAAAGTTGCGAGCAGATGGTACTCCTTGTACTCATGAGTACACCGGACGTAACGCTGGACGTTGCTATACCATTTACACTTGTAAACATTGTAATCATTCTTATGACATTGATAGTGGAGATTAAATCATGACCATGCCTGCTGGAAAATATTATGTTGGTGACCTGTGCTATGTAATGTCCGACGAAGAGTGGGAAGAGTTTTGCACAATTACCATTGTTGGCAACAAGTGCGTTGACGGCGAATTTCAATTTGCCGACGGTAGACGTTTTGCAACCTACGGTACAGCCTATGGCGATGGTACATATCACGACCAGTACGGCCATTCCTATTCAGTGGATGCTGGCTTAATTGGCTGTATCTTAATCAGCGACATCCGAGCCAGCAAGTACGAAAACTTGCTGGACCTAGGTGTTATTATGGAATTTGACGCAGACTTTGCCACCAGTGGCGGTCGTGGTGAAAAGAACTGGGATGGCGACATCCAAATTGGACATATGATAATCGAAACTGACGGCAACGAATACGAAGAATTCACCTACGACGAGGAATAAGATCATGCATGCCATTGTAAATCGATACAACATTCCTGCCCCTACCATGGCGGCACTGTTGCGCTATGTCAACAAGGGCTACATGCCAGGACATTTTTTGACTGCTGTGTTGACCAACGACTTGTTTGGTGCAGTGGGCCGGGCCGATGTGGATAACATTGTGGCCTTGCCAGAGATTGTCAAGTTTGTCTACAATGAAGTGCCCAGCAATGCCTGGGGTTCCAAGGAAACGGTGCAGGAATACTCCAACACCCGATTTAATAACCCCGAGGTGTTGATCTGACAGCTAAATATCTGCGTATATAACGCAGACAATGAATGGCCGTATAGCACTTTTCCAACATCATCCCCAATGCTCAGTTGACTGTGCCGTGGGGATGTACAATGCATTAGATTCAGACTACGAATTTGTCACATTCGACGAACATAGTTTAACCGCTGAACTTCTCAGCGCAGTGGACATCATAGCCTTTCCTGGAGGCATTGGTGACTCAGACAGTTATTATAATTTTATTGGCCGACGTGCCGGCAACTTAATTGAACAGTTCATCAACAATGGCGGTCATTATTTAGGTATTTGCATGGGCGCCTATTGGGCCGGGCATCATTACCTGGATATACTGGATGGCGTCAAGTGCCAACAATACATCAAAAGACCCGATGCTGACCTTAAAAGAAGTTTTGGCACAGTGGTTCCGGTTAAATGGTTGGGTCAAGATGAAAATGTTTATTTCTATGACGGTACTGTATTTGTTGGAGACACAGATAAATTTGATGTCATTGCCACCTACGCCAACGGCGAGCCTGCGGCCATTATTCAAGGTCGAGTGGGATTGATTGGACCGCACCCCGAGAGTCTAGAGTATTGGTACAACCCTCCCTACGGGTACTCCCGGCTCAAAGACCACTGGCATGGGGGCCGACACCACGCATTGCTGTTGGATTTTGTCAACCAATTAATGCAAAAATAAAGGTTGACAACGGCCGTCAATGACTGTATACTTGCTTTAATAGTTAGGAAAGGTAAGAAAATGTTTTATAACTTTTTCAGATTTATTGGTTATGTTGCACTACTTGGTGTTGTCTTGCTGTTTGCCTGCGACCCCAGTCTCCGTTGGAGATAAATTGGCGTAATTGATATTAAATTAAATTACCCTCTTGACAAATGATATAAATACTCTTACAATAGGACATATGATGACACTCAACTCGAAACATTCACAACTAGGACAAGCCATTAATTGGCCAATGCCTTCCTGTGATCGCGGCTTCGAGTATTTTATTCTGAGGGGTTCGACATAAGTCAGAGTTATTTAAACTTAGATTTATTTAGAGCCCCGGAAGTCGAAAGACCCCGGGGCTTTTTGTTAGGCGGAGCAGAGGCTATTAAACCAAAGCAAGGATGCCACCGTGTGCAGTTCAGGAAACGAGGTCCTGGCCCCGCACGTAAAACACTGGGGCGAACGGGCGGACTACCGGATGAAACTCAGGCGGTAACTGAGGAGTATAAATGGTAGTATATTAAAGCACTCTCTATCCTTGAGGAGACATATGGGTTCATCCATGAAGAGTGCTTTAATATACACATTCATGAGAGTGTGTTAAGTACATGCATGCGGGAGTAGCTCAGTGGTAGAGCGTCACGTTGCCAACGTGGATGTCGAGGGTTCGACCCCCTTCTCCCGCTCCAGTGTCGTGTGACGGTGGCAGAGCGGCCCAATGCAACGGATTGCAAATCCGTAAAACCGTGAGTTCAAATCTCACCCGTCACTCCAAAAAGGTAAAAATATGGAAACTAATGATTATTATATAGAGATACCCAACATTACTTGGGACCGAGCGGCATTGCTGGAAATAATGCACAGTTACCCACTGAGTAATTGGCAGTCAGAAGGATATGCCAACAAATATCTGCGTCCTAGGCTGGACAAGGTATTTGAAGACTTGTATAATCAGTTTCCCAATTTTGAGCTCAACATTGGTAGAACTTTCTTTGCAGAGTTGGCGCCCAAGAATTTCTTAAAGCCGCACATTGATCAGTACAGAACCGCTTCTATTAATTTTCCATTAATTGGAGATTGGGGTAAAAGTCCTGTGCGTTTTCATTCTGAACCGGTGATGCAGAAGAAGTATGTGATCTGCGAACATGTGTACAATGAGTTGCACCCAACGGTGATCAACACCACAGTATATCACAGTGCCCAAAATCCCACAGATGACGTTAGATATCTGTTCAGTCTGAGTGTATATGAAGATTGGGACAGTATTAAAAACGCCCTGCTCCCGGTTAGCTCAGTGGTAGAGCACACGCTTGATAAGCGTTAGGTCGCTGGTTCAAATCCAGCACTGGGAACCACTTCACTAGTTAACAGCAACGTAGCTCAGATGGTAGAGCAGCGGTCTCATACGCCGCTGGTCACTGGTTCGACTCCAGTCGTTGCTACCATGCCAATGTAGCTCAGATGGTAGAGCACCGGATTGAAAATCCGGGTGTCACTGGTTCAATCCCAGTCGTTGGTACCACTTTAAACTATCGGTTGACAAAGTTTGGCAACCTGTTATAATAATACTACAAAATAACTAACCTTGGAGAAATGCCATGCGTAAACTAGCTACCATTAGAACAATTGATGAACTACGTCCAATTCCAGGTGCTGATGCCATTGAATGTGCAGTGGTGGGTGGCTGGACTGTGGTGGTCAAGAAAGGCGAATTCGCTGCCGGCGACGCCGCAGTGTACTGTGAAATTGATTCCTGGATTCCCACAGCATTGGCTCCGTTTCTCAGCAAAGGATCTGAGCCCAGAGTGTTCGACGGCATCCCCGGAGAGCGTCTGCGTACTGTTAAATTGCGTGGACAACTCAGTCAAGGGCTGTTGCTCAACTACTGGGATTTTCCAGATGTTGTAACTGCATTTCACAAGACTCGGCTGGCCGACGGCGGCCTGTTTGATGTCACTGAGCTCCTGGGCATTGTCAAATACGAAGCGCCAGTGCCTGCACAATTGGCCGGAGAAGTCAAGGGTATGTTCCCTGGTTGGATTCAAAAGACTGACCAAGAACGTGTTCAAAATTTAAAACAAGAACTGGAACACTGGAAATCTGAACAGCATCTGTGGGAAATTACAGAAAAGTTAGACGGCAGCTCAATGACTGTGTACTTTCGTGATGGTGAATTTGGTGTATGCAGTCGTAACCTTGAACTGAAACCAAACCCCGACAACTCGTTGTGGAAGGTTGCTGTTCGCAATGACTTGGAAGGCAAGCTACGTGCCCTGGGCCGTAATGTTGCACTACAGGGCGAACTCATTGGTGAAGGTATTCAAGGTAACCCTTACAAGATTCGTGGACAGGAGTTCTACTTGTTCGATGTCTATGACATAGATCGTTCATGTTACTTCACTCCCGATCAACGCAAGTCTTTGGCCTTGGAACACAACATCAATCATGTGCCAGTGTTTGGCACCTACGAAACCAATGAGTCGACCACAATTGATTCGTTGTTGCAGTATGCAGAAGGTAATTCTGTCATGGGCGATATTGTTGGCCCAACACGAGAAGGCCTGGTGTTTAAGAGCCAGACCATGCAGTGTTCATTCAAGGCAATTAGTAATAAATTCTTATTAAAAGGAGGCAACTAAATGCCATGGATTGAAAATGTAGCGGCCTCTGATATTCCCACAGGATTCCATCATGCGGCCGGAGAGAACAGCATGCTGATCAGCATTGTTGATCCAGCAGGTTGGCGGCCTGAAGCCCGACATCAGTTCAAAGAGCGTCACAATTTTGAATTCTTGGACATCGAAGAAAAGGATTTTGCTCTAGATGAAGCTATGCGTTGTAGTCATGAGCAGGCCGCAGAGCTTGTTCGACTATTGCAACATGCATTGGCCAATAGAATGAATGTGGTTGTTCATTGCTTTGCTGGTATTTGTCGCAGTGGTGCAGTGTGTGAAGTTGGAGTCATGCTAGGCTTTGATGATTGCGAGCGATTCAGAGCACCCAACTTGTTGGTCAAGCATCGCATGATGAAGGCCCTGGGCTGGACCTACGACAGTGACGAAAAGCCTGTGCCGTTGGCAGGCGATGAATATATGCGTCAAGGAGACATTTAATTGGTTGACATTGGCCACCAATTCAGCTATAATACAAACAATAAGAAAGGAAGCAATTATGCCTAGTGTATTTTTAGTCAGCGACACGCACTTTGGACACACTGGTGTTTGCCGCTTCACACGAGCCGATGGTGTTACAAAGTTACGGCCGTGGGACAGTCCAGAAGAAATGGATGAGGCCATGGTCAAGGCTTGGAACGAAAGAGTCCGGCCCACTGACAAGGTCTACCATTTGGGCGATGTTGTCATCAACCGTCGGTCGTTGAGCATCATGCACAGGCTCAACGGTGACAAAGTTCTAATTCGTGGTAACCACGATATATTTAAGGACACGGATTATCGTGAACACTTTAGAGAACTTAGAGCTTATCATGTGATGAACGGCATGATTCTTAGTCATATTCCCTTGCACAGTGACAGCATGGGTCGTTTTGGTGTCAACATTCACGGACACACTCACGCCAACCGTGTGAAGAAGGCCGTGGGATTTGATAAACGTTCAGGAGAAATCTTGTACAGCGACGAAATTGATCCACGTTATCATTGTGTTTGCGTGGAACAAACGCCCGACTTTGCGCCCATATTGTTTGAAGATGTCTTGAAGAACATCGAAGCAGAAGGCGGCGTAGTTGGATTTAGGAACGGCAACGGCCCTACCATGTAAACAGTCTAGGACACGCAGACTCTAAAGCGATGTGGGATCAGGTGGAAGCCCTGTGCCTATTTTATGTATCCCTGGTGTTAACGGCAGCATTACGGTCTCCAAAACCGCAGGTCAAGGTTCGAATCCTTGGGGGTATGCCAACTATTGGATCTTTAGCTCAGTCGGTAGAGCAGTAGACTTTTAATCTATTGGTCCCGGGTTCGAATCCCGGAGGATCCACCAAGTTTTGTAAGTGTCAGCAAGAGAAAGTCACGCTATAAAAGTTTCTTCGAAGGACTGATATAGTAGAAGGCAATGGGTTCGACTCCCACCTGGGCCTGATGGGTCCAAGGGCAGAAGGTTGCAAGCTGGACAAGTATTCCAAGTGGCTTATCCTGACCCGGCCGGCTAGCATTACACGGGAAAATGGTTGCGATGAGAGGGACGCAACTACTTACAAATTCAATATTGATGCCTTGCGTTTACATAAGTATTGCAATGCCTACTAATTTTAAAAAATTAAACTTAAATATTCCATTTTTACAAGCGGGATGGGATACAACTAAGATCAGATCAACTCGACGATTTAGTTTGACATCAATGTTAAGTACAGAATTGTTACATTTAATATCTGAATTAGGTTTAAAAATAGATCACATTTATGTATTATATTATTCTGGCGCAGGTACTAGTGCTATTCACATTGACAATTATAGAGTGACTGATCAGACAAATCTTAACTTTGTAGTGGACACCGGCAGTGCCAGGACCAATTGGTATGAAATAGTTGGTGAAAATTCAGATCAGCCAAATAAAAAAATTACCGAGGATGGAATTGGTCTATATGATATTAATCAACTTAGATTAATAGAATCAATCGACACAGCTGGAGTGGGATTGTTTCAATCTGGAGTACCGCATAATGTCACTGCGGTTGATTCACCTAGGTGGTGTGTCAGTATAAAGTTAGTGACACCCAACGGTCAGATAATCAAGTTCAACGACGCAGTTAGAATCTTTGATCAATTTATAGTAATTTAATTATTGGGGAATCGTCTAATGGTAGGACACCTGACTTTGACTCAGGCAGTTGTGGTTCGAGTCCATGTTCCCCAGCCACATATCGGCCCTTAACTCAACTGGATAGAGTGCCAGTCTTCGAAACTGGAAGTTGGGAGTTCGAATCTCTCAGGGCCGGCCATGAATAAGTATCATAATGAAACTACATGACATAGAGAAAAATTTCTTATCAAGCCAAGAAGTTGCAGAAGTTTTAACGAATCTAGAATCAGACAATAACTGGGTGTCTAATATATACGCACCCTTGAGATCAACTGGTGATATTAGATATTTTCCAATTCTAGAAAATATCTATAAAACACAGTTTTCTAAATTTAATCTATTGGACAATAGAATTTATTTTACTCGTTACACCAAAGACACACAATGCTTTGAACACAAAGATCCCTGTAGATTTACTGTCTTGGTAATACTACAGAAAGCAGAGTTGGGCGGAGAAATCAAAGTAAATGAAACTATATTCGACCCAGGTGTCGGTGATGCACTGATGATACGAGGTTCGGACACTCATGAGATACTTACCATCAACCAAGGACAGAGATTGTCTCTGGCTTTTTGGTTATACTAAATCAATGGTGAGGTTAGTTTAGTGGTAAAACTTCGGGTTGTGATTCCGACATCACGGGTTCGATCCCCGTACCCCACCCCATTGTTGTAAAAATACAACAGAATAAAAATAATCGTTGACCTTGTTCACAACGATGCTATAATACATACAAGTTAGAAGATAAGGTTGCGTCAAAAAGCATTAAATGGGCTAAGCCCAGCCAAACAGAAGGGTTATTATAGCAGTGGTTGACAATAGGTAAATTGATGCTATAATAAACACTTAGACAGTTAGGAAAAAGTAAAGGTTACCTAGTCCGCTAGGGGTGAACGAAGGGTGATACGACCCGGATACCCATGAAGCAGGAGGGTTCTAAAGTACGGCAAGACACCATCGAGCCCGAGGATAAGAGCTATTAAACTCCAGGAAGGCGGCGGACGGCTAGGCTGTAATGAGGTCATGACGCAAGTTGGTGATGCGTGTCGTGAACTTCCTTTACTTTTTCCTAACTGAATTTGAGGAGCGTTCGTCTATCGGTTAGGACGGTGGCCTTTCACGTCGCAAAGAGGAGTTCGATTCTCCTACGCTCTACCAGTGAATCCCGTTACCATTTTCGTTAAAATGGCGTTTGACTAGCGATAGAGGTCCGGTGGCAGAAGACCGTTAGTGAGGAGAACCCTCTGAATCTGATAGGCAGTTCCCTCTGCACACAGACGTTAGAATAAAAGGGATGGACAGAGTAACTGCTCAATTAGGGGCTGGTGTGGAAGCCAGTAGCCTATCCTTTTTCTGGACAGTTGGCCGAGAGGTTGAAGGCGACGGACTGTAAATCCGTTCTGTAAAAAGCGCAGTGGTTCGAATCCATTACTGTCCACCAAATTTAGGTCTGTTCGTATAGAGGTTATTACTGTGGATTGTCTATCCACTTACGGGGGTTCGATTCCCCCACAGACCGCCAAACTTTTACACCCAGCCCGGCACATTGTAAATACAAGATGAAACTTTTTACCAATGGCTGTAGCGTTACTCATGGAGCCGAAATACTTGACAACGAGTTTGGTCCAGGGAATTGGACCATCAATGATGGCAGCGAAAGTGATCAATTTCTAAAACAAAACACTTGGGCATGGTATCTGCACAAAAAATTAAACACCGAAGAGGTGATTAATCTTGCAGAAGGTGCGTCCAGTAATAGTAAGATTGTTAGAAGAACCTTAGAATTTTTCATTGACAGGCTGGACAGTAATTTGCCAGTTGACGATTTTCTAGCAGTTATACAATGGACTGGCACAGCTAGATATGAAGCAGTTGACAAACATGACCCTATGTTTGGGCCGCCCCAATGGTTGGCCATAACTCCCACATGCATTGTACCCGAGGTCGCTCCGGAGCTGGAAAAAATATTAAATTATCGTTTTCAACTGCACCCCGAGACATTTCACGCAGAATGGCTTCAACAAGTTGTGGGCCTTTCTAGTTTTTTTAATCAACATAATATAAAATATCTGTTTTGCACCATTGTTAATAATTCTTTTGAAGCTGGCGCAGCTTGGCATCAAGTGCCACTCAGCGACTATTATAGAAATTCCATAAATTGGTTGGGTGCTACTCCTCAGGAGAACAACATTCTCCCCCAGTTTCGTAATCAATTATACAAGCACGGTCATCCAACAATACGTGGGCACATGTCCATAGCAGACAAGTTGTTTAATAGAATAAACGGCTTGCACAAAATTACATTATAAGTACGTTAGAATAAAGTATTCCGCAGTAGCTCAGCTGGTAGAGTAGTTGACTGTTAATCAATTGGTCCCTGGTTCGAACCCAGGCTGTGGAGCCAAACTTTATGCCCTGGTGGCGAAATTGGTAGACGCACCAGATTTAGGTTCTGGCGCCGAAAGGCGTGTCGGTTCGAGTCCGACCTAGGGCACCAAATTAAATTATTGAAACAGTTGACATATCTTAAATTATGTAGTATACTGTAATCTTTACACAAGGAGAGCAATGTCCAAACGTGAGATCACTGTAGAAAAGTTTAAACACAGATTATCAAACGTAATGTTTGAGACCAAACTAAGTGCAGAGGACATTGTCATTGCACTGGAGAAAATGGATCCCACCAAGAACTTGCAGTATGTTCCTTGGCTGGCCCAGCAAATAATAAGCGCACAATTCAAATTAGAAGACACAGCCAGAGTTAAGGCTGTGTTAGAAAACTTTGACAAGTTGAAACCTCGACTGGCCAAGCGAGACATTAACCAATTTAGATATCATGAGCTGGCACAGGTCATTAATGATATTGTAAAGCCCAAAATTGGCGTGGCAGAGACCAAAAAATACGTGGGCACTTTTCCTGTGGTGGCAGACAGCAAGGTGCTGTACAACGGCCCTTATGGACAGTTGGCCATTCCTACCACGCCCAAGGCCGCCAAGTTATTGGGTGCAGGCACACAGTGGTGCACCACTGCCACGCACCAGTTCCACAATTATAACAAGCGTGGCCCACTGCATGTCTGGAGAGACCGTAGTGGTAAGAAGTTCCAATTCCATATTACAAAACGACCAGACCATGTGGACATACACGACGCTCAGGACATGGTCATCAGTGAAGAAGAACACACCCGCCTTAGAACACACCCTGTGGTCGGCCAAATACTGACCAAGCAAGAGGACAGGTACAAAGAGTACATGCTGAAGCAGACGGTGGAATCTGCCACCAAATGGGATCTTGGAGGTCGACTGGGTCGTGGTTATCGTCAGGTTGTGGATCCGGCGCAACAAGCAGAAATTGACAGAGTCTACGAACTAACGCAATATGTGTTGAGAGAAACAGGACTCGACCTAAAGCATGTCAAGAGTCTCAAAACTTACCCCGGTGGGTTCAATGCATTTTGTCAAGATGCCATAGCCAAAGATTGGCCTAAGATACAGCCCTGGATGGCTCTAGGCCCACGCAGTAGTTTGGAATATGCACAGCACGTTCTCAAAGGTCGGTGGGTAGAGCAGGAGCCCCTCATAGCCAAACATGCAGTGAGCTGGTCAATGTACAGCAGAGAAGTCCTGGGCACCAACAACATGACCAAGACTGGACGCACGGCCCGAGATAAGGTGCGTAAAGAAGTATTAAAGTCTGTGGGCATCAAACTCACAGCCAAAATGAAAAAGCTACCACAATGGTGATATAATGGCCACAAGAAAAACGCAAACACAAACGCAGACCAACATAGATCTTGACAACATCTTTAAAACGGGCACGGCCCGTCCCGTAGTCAAGCACACAGACAAGCCCCGGGTCAAACCTGAGGCCAAGCAAGACAAGCCCAAAGTTGTCAACATTAAGCAAGCAACCACAGCTAGGACCAAGGAAGCCACCAGTAGGATTCGACCTACCCGGGCCATGCTGGACATGATGGACAAGCTACTGGACATTGAGCTGGACGCAGACCTTCCCAGCTATGAGGCCAGTTGTCAAACTATACTGCAACCTGTGCAAGTGCCAGAAAATGAGGAATTGGCAGGTGTTGAGCCCCGTCCTCCAGAACTGGTGCCTGCACTGCTGGTCAAGACCACAACCCTGGCCACCACAGCAGAACATGCACTGAGAACAGCAGGCTACTTGGTGCCAGACTTCCATCAGGTGGCGGCCTTGCCAGGTAACATTAAAGACCAAATTAGACAGCTGGGTCGCAGTTTGTTCAAGACCTTGACTGTGACACCCACCAACAAAATCTTTGTGGTGGCCAATTTGGGAGACATGGGTCCCAACACAGACAGAGAAGTACAAAGTGTGGCAGACTGGGTTAGGACCCACGGTGAGGATTATGGCAACGGCAATGTGGACTTTGACCGGTCTATCCCGGGTTACAAGGCAGACACACACCTGTACACAGCCGCAGGCATTACATGGTTCCTGGTCAATGACTTTGCAGGACAATACATCTATGCTTGGCCAGAGAAAGACAGCCTGTTTAAAATTGCCATGGGCAAACTTATGTATAACTAAATATCGCGGGGTACGTCAGCGGCCAGACTGTTAGGCTCATAACCTAGAGGACGGAGGTTCGAATCCTTCCCCCGCAACCAATTATTTAAATGATAGATTACATAACAACATTTTTTGCAATTTTTTTACTTGATATTGTCTACACATACTACTTGAGGTGTGTGGCGACTGATAATGTACTAGGTGCAAGTTTTTGGAGTGTAGCCTGTTATATTTTAGGAAGTGTAGCAGTTATAAATTACACAACCAATCATTGGTTAATGATTCCAGCAATGGCGGGTGCGTTTTGCGGTACCTATGTTGGGATGAAAATTAAGAAGAAATAATTCGGAGTGTAGCGCAGCCTGGTAGCGCACCTGGTTTGGGACCAGGGGGTCCAAAGTTCGAATCTTTGTACTCCGACCATTTAAAGAGGCAATTAAATTGAAGATTGATTTTTTACCGGAAACCACTGACCGACAAGGCATTGCATTTGCCGGTCTAGACACCCTGGAGCATTTCAAACGACGACTCTCTACCATGCCAGATGATTGGCATTATCGTACTAAAGAAATTTCTTATATTTCTAACAAGCATGGATACAGGACTGTGGAATTTGACTCCGTCGATTGGGAGAATTCTATAGTCCTTTTTGGGTGCTCGAATGTGTTTGGCATTGGTCTTGCCAGTGATGAGACACTAGACTATCAATTACATAAAAAATTTGACAGGCCGGTGATTAACATGGGCTGTTGTGGCTCTTCAATGCTGTACTCGCTGTATAATCAAATGGCGTTGCATAGTGTAATTAAACCCTTGGCCGTTGTTAATGTATGGACGCAAATTGATCGACTAACTGTAATGGCAGGAACTCGTCCATTGAACATCAACTGCTTTAGTCAAAAAACATATAAAAAGGAGTTATTTAAACTATGGAATCTAAATGGCAGGAACTCTGCAAAGTTTTCTCTGTTGTTACAATATACTGCCAAGTTGATGTGGAACGATATTCCACATATTGAAGCTACGTTTTTTGACTCCACTGCCAGCGAATTAAACTGTGAATTGTTTGAATACGTAGATCGTGCTAGAGATTTGAATCATCCTGGGCCCGAAACTATACGTAAGGCCGCCGACATTATATCATTAAAATTAAAATTAAAATGAAACCCGTTTACACTTGCCCGTTAATCAAGTGCGTAATTACAGTAACGATAACTGTACGGTGCATTGGATCTACCGCAAGGCTTGTTTCGAGCGACTTGAGAAATCACAAAGGCAGGGACGATGTCCTGTCTAAATAGAAAAGTACGTGGACAGAGTAACAGCTCAGTCCGGGGCTCTTGTGGTGAGAGTGGCCGGGCACCATGCGGGGTTCGTATAGTGGTAATACCTTAGCCTTCCAAGCTAAAGCGAGGAGTTCGATTCTCCTACCCCGCTCCAAATTAATTTATAAGGAAGCGTGGCAGAGCCCGGTTTATTGCAACAGTCTTGAAAACTGTCGAACAGAAATGTTCCGTGAGTTCGAATCTCACCGCTTCCGCCAGCCATAAATACGTCCATGAGCGAACATAAACCCTGTGTCTACATGGACAATAATCTAGAAGTTTGGCAAGACGGCATGGCCAAACCCTGCTGTATCTACCAAGGGTCCTGGGGAAACCTGGCCAATTACGAGTCCATATTAGACAGCCAGAAAAAATTAATAAACACCCTGGACACAACTCATGCTCCGTGCAATCAATGTTGGACGCATGAACGTGATGGTATCACTAGCAAAAGACAAACCGGAGCATATGTTCAGTCAACAATGCCAGGTATCAACACATTAGAAATTAAATTAAGCAATTTATGCAATCTGGCCTGCACCACCTGTGGTGCCGAGTCCAGCAGTATATGGGCCAACAAACTAAACGTAGTGGCAGAGACTAATCAGTTTACCAAATTTGGCAGCGCAGACCGTTTAACTGCCATGATTAATCTAATAGAAAAAAGAAAAGTAAACAACATACGACTGCTGGGCGGCGAGCCCACATTAAATCCTGAGACTTGGGCTCTATTAGACAAATTAATAGAGCTGGGTTGGAACGAACACATTCGCATAGAATTAATCACCAATGGCGTACACATATCAAAGTTTATACTCAAGTACGTTGATAAATTCAAGTTCAGCATTGCACTGAGCTTGGACGGCATGGGCGAAGTCTACGAGTACATGCGTTGGGGTGGCAAGTGGACTGACATCTTAGACACACTAAAGTTATTGAGTTACGGCAGTTTATCCAAGAATCCACATGAACTTAATCTGGCAATTACCTACACCTACAGTGTGTTGAACGCATTTCACTACACTGAGTTCAAGCAATGGGCAGAGGAAGAATTACCAATATTACTCAACCATCCTCAGTGGACTCCGCCCGTGGGAATCCACCTCAACAGAGTAGATTGGCCCATTGAGTTGGAGGCAAGGATAGTAAAAATGTCCATGCTTCAACAATTGCACCCAGATATTAAACCTCTGGTAATACATCACATATCCGACAAGGATCGAAGACCCAAACCCTTGCGTATGGAATTGGCCGCTAGAGATATTCCCCGGGGCATTAGTTACAAAAATTATAAGTTAAATTCGCTGGACAGTCAGAACATTAATATGATCATTGGCGACGAAAGCATGCACTATGCCTTGGGAGTCAGCGACGCCAGGGCCTGGTAAAATCTATTGACTTCCCATTCTACAGGATAGGGAAGTTGGCCCACTTTAATGTTGCGCTCCGTGCGTAGTCTCCGTCGATGTAGCAACACCGGCGACCAAAACTCTCGTAGTCCTTTCCAAGGACCTTTCCAAGGATCAGATCCCCACTCAGGGTACTTGGTGTCCTCGGCCCAGTGTTTGGCTGCTTCCTCAGGTGTAAAACTGGTTGACTGCGGCCACTTTTCTGTAAAGTATTCGTAGTTGTGTTTGAACCAAGGACTGTGTTCACCTGCGGAGTTGCTGATGCTGTGAATCTTATAAAATTCTAGATCCTCTTGCTCTCCACTGCTGAACTTTTCCAGTAAGTTATGACATCTGAGTTTGGCCACGTTGGCATCGCTGGTCATGCGAATCCATAGATCAATGCTTTCGAAATGAGTGATGGTAAAATTTTCATCACAGAGCCAATCATTGTCTAAGAACGTGGCCGGGTTTAAACTAAACAGTTGTCCAACGTCTGAATCTGTGTTGTCGGCATTCCACAAATCTCTCGGCATGTTGGGAAAGTATGCAAAATCCAAGGGCTGCCACTGTGGATGAAATAATAAATCAAATACTTTGGGTGTCAAGAGTTGTACGTCTGCCTGCATGACTGCTATACGGTCAGCTGACAGCAATTCTCCCACACGGATAAACCAATTGTATCCTCCTGTGGTGCCAAGATTGTTGTCACTGCGATGATACAAGTTAGTTGTTTGTTCAGCCCAGTCACGCATGCAGTCTTGACTGCCATTGTCTAAAATTATTATTTGACAATCTTTGGGAAAGATGTTATAATAGTTTGCAACCGGATACCACTGGCACCATTGTGGTCCCTCTTTATAAGTTAAAACAAAAATTAGTTTTTTCACACTCGTATATATCCATTAATATGGTAGTTTAATAAATATGAATAACGGCAATATGTCAAGGATAATAAACATGCTCACTCTGGTTAATACGTTGGACCACCCTTTTTTAAATTTAATCAAGGACGACCCTGTGCGACCAGAGATCCCAGCCATCGATCGCATTGGTAATAACCGATGTGTGTTTGTCTTAGAAAACTTGGGAGAGCCCAGTGCTGTGGTCTGCGTCAGCTATCAGGATTTTATTCCCACTTTGGTGAGCCAACTTATTCCCAGTCAACAAGAGCCCGAGACTGCCATATTCTATACCATTTGGAGTTACAAGCCAGGTGCAGGCCGTGACTTGATCCTGGCTGCTAGAAATTATATCATGGAACATGTGCCCAGTGTCAAGCGATTTGTCACACTGAGTCCTAAAACTGAAATGGCTCGTAGGTTCCATTTGAAAAACGGGGCGGCTGTGTTACAGGAAAATACTGAAACAGTCAACTACGAGTACGCATGAAAAAAATATTGGTAATTGGCGGTGCTGGATATATTGGCAGTAGTTTAGTTAGACATCTAAGACAACAACAGTTTGATGTCACTTCCATGGATCTTGGGTGGTTCGGCAATGTTCAACCCAGTGATCTCAAGGTTGATTTTGCTCTGGTTGGCAAGTCCTTTTACACCATGTTTTCTCATGTTGTGCTGTTGGCCGCACACAGTAGCATGGCCATGTGTCAAGACAACTACGAAAGCGCCTGGGCCAACAACGTGACTAATTTTAGTTCATTGTTGAGCAAGCTGGACAAGGATCAAGTGTTAATATATGCCAGTAGTGGCAGCGTCTATGGACAAGGTGGTAAAAATCGCTCGGAGTCCATGAGCCTGGCCAGCGCACAGATTGAATATGATCTAACCAAACAAATTATTGAACAACTGGCTGTGGGTGCCCGGTGCAAGACTGTGGGGCTTAGATTTGGTACGTTGGGCGGTTTCAATCATGTGGCCCGCAATGATGTGATGCTCAATGCCATGACCGTCAGCGCAAAAAACAATGGGTATATTCAATGCTTCAACGGAACAAACCACAGAAGTATTTTGGGCATCAACGATTGTGTTAGAGCTATCGCCACCATCATTGAACAAGACCAATTGGTGGAAAAAACTGACATTTTTAATCTGGCCAGTTTCAGTGGCAGCATCGAAAGTTTTGCCACAGGATCTGCCAAACTGTTGGATGTAATAGTCATGGTAGAAGATAAGATTACCAATAAATTTAGTTTCGAATTGAACTGCAACAGGTTTATCAACAGATTCAATTTTACATTCAACGACACCACCGAGTCAATTATAACTGGACTGCTGGAAAACTATGATAAAATTACCTGGAGTCCTAGGGTAGATAAAATACAGTATGTATAAACGATTAGACGCTTGCCTTTGCTGTGGCAACAACAAACTCTTTACAGTTTTGGATTTAGACACACAGCCCTTGGCCAACAGTTTTCGAGCAGCCAACAGCGACCCGCTGGTTTCATATGAACTTAAACTCATGGGCTGTGATCAATGTTGGCACACTCAACTCAGCATTGCAGTGGATCCCAGTGAGCTGTTCCGACATTATTTGTATGTCAGTGGAACCAGCACAACTCTTAAAGAATATTTCGATTGGTTTGCTGGGGCCTACCATTTGCCCGAGGTTGAAAAGCCCAGAGTGCTGGACATTGCCTGCAACGACGGCACTCAGTTGGACAGTTTCAAAGCCTTGGGTTGGGACACTTGGGGTGTAGATCCTGCTGAAAATCTGCATCCCACCAGCGTGTCCAAGGGACACACGGTCCGGTGTGCGTTTTGGAATTCCAACATTGCACAGACCTTGCCCAAGTTTGATTTAATCACAGCTCAGAATGTATTTGCACACACCGCAGATATAGATGAATTTTTAACTGCTTGTAAAAAAGTAATGAAGCGTGATGGCCTACTGGTGATACAAACCAGCCAAGCAACCATGTTTGATCGCAACGAGTTTGACACTATCTATCATGAACACATTAGTTTTTTCAGTACACGAAGCATGGAAGCCATTGCTCGTAGACACAAGCTACAACTAAACAAAGTGTATACCACAGACATACACGGCACAAGTTATGTGTTCGAGTTATCCAAGCTATACAGCGACACACGAGCTGTGCGTGAGCAATTGGATAAAGAACTGCACCGATACAATCGCAGTTTTTACGACAGCTACAGAAACAATGCTCTGGGTTGTTTGGCCGATCTTGGCAAATATGTTGACCGTCAACGAGCGCAGGGTTTTAAAATTATTGGCTACGGTGCAGCCGCCAAAGGCATGACAGTGATCAATGCCGGGCGTCTTAAACTAGATTACATAGTAGACGACAATCCATTAAAGCAAAATCTACTGTGCCCTGGCAGTGATATACCTGTGTACAGTTCACAAAAACTAGCCACAGAAGAGAACAACGTAGTGATCATTCCCTTGGCTTGGAATTTCTTTGATGAAATCAAGACCAAAGCCAAGTCATTGCGCTCTGGCTTTACAGATACCTATGTTCGATATTTTCCTTCTTTAACTCAGGACGTTGATTAAAGAATCGATTTATTTCGTATTCGGTGGGGTAAGGTGGATAACCATGCTGTTGCCATCTACTGGGATCGTACGATCCTCGCTGAAAATCATTGGCTGCACACTGATCGTAATATGGTTTATTGAATGTGTACCACGGACCGTGATCCGCCAATCCCTGTGACTTTGCAATACTTTGGCTGGCATGCAATATCCTTACTGTAAACAACGGACTGTTGATGATGAACACTTCGTGCTCGAAATATTGTTGATAACCTTGATCATGAAATCCCAGCATGTAAGGTAAATTAATCCATTGCATCTTGCCAGTGCCTCGACAGTGTATCAAAAATTCAATATCGTCGAAGTGGGTGACCACATAGTTGTCATCAAAATAGCAATTCTTGTCATGCATTACCTGAGGATTAAATCCCACAATATTTCCTAGATTGTGTATATTGTGATCCCACACAACTCGCTGACTACTGTCAGCGAGCCAATAGTTATTCAAATGCTGTGGCCAGCATATGAAGTGTGTGTCACCGAATTGTTCAGTGACATTATAAGTCAACACCAATGGACTAGCATTGCTCATTTCAACGTCAGCTTGTATCAGCACCGCTTGTGTCAATCCCATTCCTTGGGCAACCTTGAATATCCAATTGTAGCCGCCGGCACTGCCAATGTTGTACTCGCTGGCATAGTAGGTGTAGCCGTGTTCTTGGCACCAAGCCTTCATTTTAGGTTGACAGCCGTTGTCCAAGACTATGAAATGAATGCCCGCTGGTTTAAAATGCTGTTCAACAAACTCTGTTGGATAATTTTGACACCAAAGGTCTTGTTCATTGTAGGTCAGTAAGAATACATTTATCATGCCAATATTTAAGAAAGAAACAGGTTGACAAAAATATTAATGAGTGTATAATAAGAAGATAATTAACAGTACGCCCTTATAGCTCAGCTGGTAGAGCAACTGATTTGTAATCAGTAGGTCCGGTGTTCGAATCATCGTGGGGGCACCATATTTCTAGAGGATAATAAAATGAAAAATATTATATTTGTAGCAGGTCTGTGCTTAGTGGTGTCTGTGAGTGCGACTGCACAAGCGGCCGACCAATTCAGAGTTGCTGATCCCAGCAAACAATATAAGATTGATCGTGTCAAGCAGTTCGACTCTGACAACAACGGTACGGTCAGTGAAAAAGAATTTTTCAAACTATGCACTGCGGGTGTCAAGGCAAATTTCGTCAAGGCTGACAAAAACGGCAATAAAGAATTAAGCCAAGTAGAAATGCGTACAGCCAAAGACTATTTGTTCAAAGGCTGCGAAGCATTGGCAGATGGTGACAAGCCTGTGACTTCAGAACAGAAGCAACCGCCTGCAAAAGACGAACTGTACCGCAAATAATTTCGATAGAGTGGTGATTTAATACCCACTTATTATAAGTAGTGTTGCTTAAAAATACCCAGGGGGTAGGGAGAGTAGCACAGTGGCAAAGATAAAATCAAATACGGCAGTCGTTAAGATTGAACGCAAGCATAAAAAGACGGCGCAGGATACTAAAAATCCCAAGACAGCGTCAATGAATAAAAGTAAACGAGCAAGTTTTAAGAAGTATAAAGGTCAAGGTAGATAAAATTGGGGGATTAGCTCAGCTGGGAGAGCACCTGCTTTGCAAGCAGGGGGTCGTCGGTTCGATCCCGTCATCCTCCACCAATAAGACTCCCCATGCCTCTCGATGTGAAAGGCCTGATCAACCCGGTAGTGAAGCACACTTGGGGAGTCACTTATTGCGTGGTCTAGACAATGTGGCCAATCCCACTGCCCTAAATAAATTGAGCCAAGTCCATCCCATGTCAAACTCAAACCAACGTCGACTTAATTTAGGATCAGAGGGATTGATGTGATGATTGTTGTGCAACTCTTCGCCGCCAATGATGATGCCAATTGGTGAAAAATTACGTGACTTGTCTGTGGTACTGGCGTTGCGATATCCGTATTTGTGTCCGATGCCGTTGACTACTCCGGCTGCCCAGAATGGAATCCAGATCATTTGTATGCCCCATATCAATAATCCCCAAACGCCGAACAATAACAAATTGATGATCAACATTGATAGTATGCCCAGCTTGCTGTGCTTGGCGTAGACATTGCGTTCAATCCAATCATCAGGAGTACCGTGGCTGTATTTCTTGACCATGGCTTCATCTTTGCTTTCATTGTGGTATAGTACTGCGCCTTTAAACAACACAGTCCATATTCCAAAAATCACTGGACTATGCGGATCTCCATATCGATCAGTGAACTGGTGATGTTTGCGATGTACTGCCACCCATTGTCTAGTGACCATGCCTGTGGTCAGCCACAGCCAGAAACGCATAAAGTGTTCTAGCATGGGATGGAATTTTATACTTCTGTGAGCTTGGCCGCGATGTAAAAATAATGTAACACATACTATCGTTATATGTGTTACTATGAGAGTGTATAGTAGTGTATTCATTGAATAATATTTATTGGAATATCAGTGCCCTTGGCATCATTATATAAGTAGTTTTAAGCGGGATTAACTCAGCGGTAGAGTAGCGCCTTTACACGGCGAATGTCGGGAGTTCGATCCTCTCATCCCGCACCAATTATTACAATCATGGAAAATATTATTCTTATTCTAGCATTGTTGTTTATAAAACATTTTATCATGGATTTTGTGCTTCAGCGAGCGTATCATTTCCAAAACAAAGGCGTGTATGGTCACCCTGGTGGACTGCAACATGCCGCACTGCACGGCTTTGGTACATTCGTTTGTTTAATATATTTTACTCCGGAGGCCGTGGCTCTGAGCTTTTTAGACTTTGCGGTACACTACCATGTTGATTGGTTCAAAACCAAGTTCGGTCCCAAGGACAACACCACGTCAATTTTTTGGGTTTGGTTCGGTGCTGATCAACTTGCTCACACTTTGACATATCTGTGGATTGTCAACGCCATCGTTAACGCCTGAGTATCTTTAATGGAAAATAAATTTAACTGCAATGACATAGTAGTAGTTGGAGATAGCTTTTGTTCCGAACGAACGCTAGAATACCATTGGCCGGTCAAGCTCGTGGAGTTACTGACCGGTGAATCAACGCCTGCTAGGGGGCAGGGTTACTCTGGTGCTCATTGGTGGAGCACTAGGCGTAGCTTGGTTCGAGAATTAGAAATTTCAATACCTAAAATATTAGTAGTATGTCATACTGATCCTAGTAGATATCCATCAGATTTTGATTATGCATTGACTTTCAACTCGACTTATAATCGTACCAAAGAAACTTGGCATGGTAATATGGACGTTAACGAGGATCGAGCTAGATTTGCGGCTCAACTATATTACAAATATTTACAAAGCGATAATTGGGATCGCTGGACCGAAAAAGCATGGTATAAAGAACTGGACGAGTTAATCGATTACCACTCTATACCTTATGTGGTGCATCTATTCTGTTTTACAAAGTCCAGTTATATGTTCAAGCGTGGACTGACTTCCAAGGAATACTTGTGTGCGTTGTGGAATTCTTATCCAGGAGTGGCCAATCATTTGTCAGTATCGGCAAATATCAGCGTTGCCACAGCCATAGCAGATATGATCACCAACCATTATGAGGATGGGGCTGTAAAAGATTTTAATTTATTAAGACAGATAATGCTTGACTAACTTTGAGAGAACATATATAATGTTAGTATTAGCAAGGAGGGCGGGCCGGACGGTAAGGCAGCAGATTGCTAATCTGTACATCACGTTAAGTGGTGATAGGGTTCGACTCCCTAGCCCTCCGCCAATATTGATTCAACTTCAACCCATGAAAAATAAAAATGAAATCGGAAATCAACTTTGTTGACATCTTGGCGTATTTGGAAAAGTGCGACAGTCGCACTAAAATTTATGTGGGTTGCGACAGCGAACGTATTCTCAGTCAAGGTAAGTTCTATGCCGATTACACCTCAGTGGTGGTAGTGCATGTCAACGGCAACAATGGTTGTAAAATCTTCAGTGAAACTGTGCGTGAACTTGACTACGACGATCAAAAGAAACCCTACACTCGGTTAATGAAAGAAGTTTATAAAGTTGCAGACCTCTATCAAAAGACCTTGCTGGCCATAGGCGATTTGAATATCGAAGTACATCTTGACATCAACAGCAGTGATCAACATTTCAGCAATAATGTTGTCAGTCAAGCCATTGGATATATTAAGGGAGTGTGCAACGTAGAGCCCATGATCAAACCCATGGCCTGGGCCGCAACCTGCGCCGCTGACCGTGCCAGGAGCATTGCGTAACATGTCCGCTGACAATCAAGTGCCGGTGGCCAATGTGTTGACTCAACGATTTGATGCTAGAATTAAAACAGGCAACCTAAGGTGGCAACAAATTTCAGTGCCGGACTTTACTGGCAATGTCGATTTACTGCCCAAGGCCGAAAAAACTACCAACAGTATTCAAATTGATTTGCATCCGGTTGCATATAAGCAACTGGTAGACCAATTATCTTATTACTACGAAACTGGTAGCAGGGGAGACTACAACGGCAGTGTGCATGATAAGTTTGTGCATATGGTTTATCAAAAACAATTCCGAGAATCAGAGTTGCGAGAAAAACACCCCTTACTGCAAGATTTGTGGGATCAATATCAAGTTACATTAAATTTACTAGACGTAGAATAAAACATAGAAAGTAACAAATGACATATCTTTTTACCAGTGAGTCGGTGTCGGAAGGGCACCCAGACAAAGTTGCTGATGCCATCAGTGATGCTGTACTAGATCTAATCATGGCCAAAGAAGACCCAAGTCTTCGATGTGCCTGCGAAACACTAGTAACAACCAATCGAGTAATACTTGCCGGTGAATACAAAGGCGTACTGCACCGAGAGGAAGTTGACAGTGCTGTTCGTCGAGTAATCAAAGACATTGGCTACGAGCAGGCGGGATTCAATTGGGCCAACGTAGAGATTACCAATCTACTACACGGACAGAGTGTAGACATTGCCCTGGGCACAGACAACTTTGGTGC